>Ga0210063_1000128_pt1 | contig 25577 bp, 23 predicted proteins | sample Muzzi_PWA_D1_FD_185529 | JGI IMG/M metagenome (GOLD analysis project Ga0210063, IMG submission 185529) | Wetland microbial communities from San Francisco Bay, California, USA, that impact long-term carbon sequestration - Muzzi_PWA_D1 (SPAdes) | ecosystem: Environmental > Aquatic > Marine >... | reverse complement strand
GAATCCTCCGGCAGCGCCGCTTCCACCGCCTGCTCGTCCCAACTCCCGGCGGGGTGGCCCATCCGGGGCAGGACGTCCTCCGCCGTCTCCTCGATGATCCGCGCCAACTCCTGGCACAGATCGGCGATCTCAAAGCCCGGCGCCTGCCCCAACCGGGCCATGATCTCCGCCGCCTGTCGTGCCGGTTCCGCTCCCAATTCCGGGGAGTAGTAGCCCCGTCCCCGGGACAGCAGATTGTGGATCTCGTCCACCACCAGCACGGTATCCCCCAGGTCCGCGTCGCGGGCGAAATCCGTCAAAGAGACGTAGGGGTCGAAGGCGTAGTTGTAGTCGCAGACCGTGACCTGTACCCGCCCGGAAAGCTCCAGACTGACCTCGAAGGGGCACACCTGCGCCCGCTGAGCCGCGGCGTACACTACATCCGGTTCCAGGGTGGTGCCTCGGTGCAGTAGTTCGGGGATGACCGCGGAACTCTGCACCTTTTGGTAGTAGTCGCGGGCGAACTCGCAATACTCCTCATGGCACACCACCTGATCGTTGGCACACATCTTCGCCTTGGCCTTGAGGCGCAGCGAATGAAAGGCGTCGGTCTGGTTGAGGAGTTCCAGCACCGCCATGGCCATGTCCTGCTGCAACGTCTTGGCGGTCAGCACGAAGAGCCGCTTGTCGTGGGCCAGGCAGTAGCGCAGAGTGGGGTAGAGGGAAGCCACCGTCTTGCCCAGTCCGGTGGGGGCTTCCAGCAGCAGGTGCTCCCCCTGCTCCAGGGCCGTGGTCACGGCATCGAAAATCTGCTGTTGGCCGGGGCGCACATCCTTGAAGGGGAAGGCCAGCGCCGCCGCCGCCGAGCGCCGTTGCTGGCGGGCATCCTCCTGCTCCCGATGGACCCGCAAGATCCCGTTGAGGCGCCGTTGGATGACCAGATCCAGGGCCCGGAAATCCATCTCCACCGGCAACCGCTCCACCGCATCGGAGCCGATCTCGATCAGCACCAGCTCGGCGCGGATCGTCGGCGGTTCTTCCCCCGGATCGATCGTCTTGGCCCCTTCCTCCGTCGCCGCGATGCGCTGGAGCATCCAGGCATACAGGGCCGCCTGGCGCTGGTAGAGCTCCCGTACCGCCGGGGCCAGCTGGCCATCTCGGCGCACGGATTTGATCTCCTCCACCACCGTGGCGCCATCGGGATCCCGGCGCACCCCATCGGCCCGGCCCTGGAGGCGTACCTGCCAGCCCCGGTGCTCGAAACGCGCCACCAGCGCCACCTCTCGGCGGTAGGTGGGATCCTCCGCCAGGGCGTTCTCCTGATAGCGGCTGTGGATCGCTTGCCCCAACCACATCCGCTCGTAGCCGCCCCGGTTGGCGAAGCCCAGATGGCGCAGCAGCCGGGCGTCCAGCAGATCGGCCACGGAAAGGTCGAGGGTCAGGTGTTCGGTGTCGAGGCGGGGCGCCATGGCGGGGAGTATACGGGGTCCGGTGTATAATCCCGCGCGATGTGTGATCCATCCCCGAATCCGCGCCACTCTCTGAGCCGTCTATTGGCTCTGACAGTCGCTTTGTTGATGCTCGGTCTGGGGGCTCTCGACCGGCACGTGGGGCATGGCGTTGGAAGTGGGGAAGAGCATGGAGTGGCGGCGCACCAGGAAAGTGTGATCGTTACCGATTGCCAGCCCGGCCAGGCACCCCACATCGAAGAGGGTGCTCTCACCCCCAGGGATCAGTGTCCAGCGTGTTTGCACAATCTACAAACCTCGGGGGGTGAAGCCGCTCAAAGCTGGGCCGCCACGACTCTCCCTGGACTCCTCGTCTCGGTCTATGACCACACCCAAAAGGCTGCCGATCGGCGCCACACTTCCGCCAGCCCCCGCGGTCCGCCTCGCGTCTGAATCCTTTCATCGTTGTTGTCTTTCGCGGACCTGATGCCCTTTTTGGGGGATCCGGTCGCGGCAATATGGATGGTTGGTGTGGTGTGCACTCCCTGGGTGGAGCGCACGAAAGGATTACAGAAATGGGAAAGAACTTTGTGACAAGGATCGTGGTGATATTTCTTCTTCTTCAGGTTGGGCCGCGGCTGCCGTTGCCGCTTTGGGGGCAGGAGACCGGTGCCATCGTTGGCAAGGTGACACCGGCGCACGAACATGGAGGTTTCATTTTGGCCACCGCCAGGATTCCAGACCTGGCCCTGAAGACGACCGTGGACGCCGATGGCAGCTTCCGTTTCGACGGAGTGCGTCCCGGCACCTACCTACTGGAGGTGCGGGTTCCCAGTCTAGGAGTCGCTTTGGAGACGGTCACGGTGCGCGCCGGGGAAGAGGTGTCCGTCGAGGTGCCATTGACGGCGGGGAGTCACTTTGAAGAGATCGTGGTGACCGCGTCGGCAGACGCCCGGGACCCCCTGAATCTGGCCACCGCCAGCGCCTCCCTGAGTGGACAGGAACTCGCCCTACGGCTGGAATCCAGCCTTGGTGAGACTTTGGCCCAGGAGGCAGGAATCAGCTCCACCTTCTTCGGCCCGGGGGCCAGTCGCCCAGTGATCCGCGGTCTTGCCGGGGATCGGGTGCGGATGCTGGAAGGGGGTCTGGGGACGGGGGATGCGTCCTCGGTGAGCGCCGACCACGCGGTGACGACGGATCCGGCCCAGGCGGAGCGGATCGAAGTGCTCCGCGGCCCCGCCACCTTGCTCTATGGTTCCAGCGCTGTCGGTGGGGTGGTGAATGTCATCGATGAGCGGATCCCGTCCAGTCGTGCCACCAGCCCCGTCGGTGGCACCGTGGATCTACGCTTCGGCACCGTCAGCGACGAGCGCATGGGAGCCCTCAATGCCAATGGCGGTAGTGGGGATTGGGCGTGGCACTTCGATATCGTCGCCCGTCAGGCGGAAGCCTACGAGATTCCAGGCTTTGCTTTCCGCGACGATCCCGGCCCGGACAATCCTCTCGGTGTGGTGCCCAATACTGACCTGGAGACGGAGGGCGCGCGGCTTGGCGCCACACGATTCTTCGGCACTCGAGGCTTTCTGGGCGTCGCGGTCGGTGGTTTTGCCTCCAACTACGGCTTGCCGGGGGGGCTTGGTCACAGTGAGGCGGAAGGCCTCGATCTGGAACTGGAGGAGGAGGAGACGGTCCGCATCGATCTCGAGCAGCGGCGTTTTGACCTCCAGGGTGAGGTCAAGGATCCCTTTGGCACCGGGGGCTGGTTTCAGGGATTGAAGGTGCGTATCGGGGGCACCGACTACGAGCACGTCGAATTGGAGGGTGACGAAGAGGGCACTCTCTTTTTCAATGACTTCGTCGAGACCCGGGTGGAGTTGGTCCAGCGCCGCCGGGGGCGTCTGGGGGGCTCCTCCGGGGTGCAATACCTGGATCGGGAATTCGAAGCGGTTGGAGCCGAAGCGTTCCTGCCCAAGACGCGGATGGATCGTTGGGCCCTGTTCACCTTCCAGGAAGTGCAGGCGGGGCCCCTGGCCTGGCAGTTTGGAGCACGGTACGAAAGCCAGAACACCGAGCCCGACCTCTCCTTGCCCGCCCGCTCCCACGCGGGTCTCAGCGCCTCCCTGGGGTTGGTTTGGGACCTTGACGCCGATTGGTCCATTGCCGCCTCGGTAGCCCGGTCGGTGAAACTGCCCGCTCCGGAGGAACTGTATTCCGAGGGTGCTCACGTCGCGGCCCAGGCTTTCGAGATCGGGGATCCTGGTCTCACGGAGGAATCCGGCTTGGGAATCGACCTTTCCCTCCGTTTCGAGCGGGAGAAAATGTCCGGGGAACTGACCCTCTTCCGGCAAGATTTCTCCGACTTCATCTTCCAGGCCTTCACCGGGGGCATTGAAGATGGCTTTCCGGTGTTGATCTACCGCCAGGCTGACGCGGAGTTTGTTGGCGCTGAATTCAAAGCCCGGGTGGAACTGTTGGAAAAGGCGGGCCATCACCTACACTTGGAGGTGGTGGGGGACCTGGTGGAGGCAGACCTGGATGCTGGCCAAAACCTTCCCCGCATCCCACCGCGGCGCCTCGGGGCGGGGTTGCACTACCATAGCGAACGGTGGAACGCCACGACCGAGATCCGCTGGGTGGATGACCAGACCGCGATTGCGCCCAACGAGACCTTCACCGAGGGCTATACCCTGGTCAACGCCAGCGTTGGCTACCGTTTCCTCTTCCGCAACCAGATCCTGGACCTCCTCCTGCGGGGCCGCAATCTGACCGACCAGGAAGCTCGCAACCACACCTCCTTGTTGAAAGATGTCGCGCCCTTGCCGGGCCGGGATCTCAGCCTGGCGTTGAAACTGTACTTCTAGAAGGCCGACCCACCCGACCTGCTGATTCCGACAGGGTGAACCAGTGGGAAGGGTCGGGTTTGTTTCTATGTATGGTATAACCACCTATGGCTATGGCAAAGGAAACAACCGCGGCATCCGTGCGAACGGATCGCGAGCGAAAAAAAGGCGCCGCGGACTTACTGGTCCTCTCGCTCTTGACCGAGCGGGAACGGCACGGGTACGAACTGGCCAAGCTGATCGAGCAGCGTTCCGGCGGTGACCTGGTGTTCCACGTCGCCTCCCTGTACACCTTGCTTTACCGTCTTGAAGACCAGGGCTTGATCCGGGGCCGGTGGGTCGAGAAAGCGGGGGAGCGGCGGCGCCGTTTCTATCGCCTGACCGCTCAGGGCGAGAAGGCCGTGGAGCGGCAGCGCCAGGAGTGGCGGCGCTTCGTGGTCGCCGTGGACCGCGTGATGGATCCGGCCTGACAAGGCTTCCGGAGGCAGGCATCAGGATGAGGACAAGACAACCCTCCCAACGATAGCCCCCCGACTGGCGGGCCCTGGTCCGCGCGCGCTTGCCCGTCCTCGATTTACCGCCGAAGCGCGAGGCCGACGTGGTGGAGGAACTGGTGCCGTTGCTGGCTGACGCCAGCGCGGGCGCCGACCTCGACAGCCCAGGCCAGGTGGATGCCTTCCTGCATCGGGAGGTGCCCGCCTGGCACGAACTCGGCCGCGCCGTGGGCCTGAATCGGCATTCTGACCACCGCGACACTCCCCAGGAGGAACATACCGTGCACCGCTTCACCGGACTCTGGAACGATTGTCCATCGATTTGGGCTTCGATCCCCAGGGGGTGATCACCGCCAGCCTGGATCCCGGGTTGCAGGGCTTCGAAGAAGGCCAATGGCGGAGCTTTTTCCAGGAACTGAAAGACGGTCTGGCCGCCGGACCGGCGGTGGAGTCGGTGGCCTATGCCGGTCATTTACCCCTCACCTTGGCGATCAACACGACCAAGGCGGTGCCCCAGCGGGATCGCCATTTGCCCCAGGACGAAAGGCCCGATCTTGATGTAGTGAGCGTCGGGGCGGGCTACTTCCAGACGATAGGCATCGAGATCCTGCGCGGTCGGCCCTTCGCAGACCGTGATCGGGTGGGATTTCCGTGGGGGGGGTGTGGCCAATGAGTCCCTGGTCCGAACCCTGGGGCCGGAAGAAGAAGCGGTGGGGCAGCACCTGGTCGAAGGCAGCCGGGTTTACGAGGTGATCGGTGTCTCGCCCGGGACAGCAAATACCGCACCCTGGGGGAGTCGCCAAGACCCTATTTCCACCGCACCCTGGATCAGATCGAAAGAGGGGGCAGCTTTCGCATCCTCACCGTGCGCTTCCGCAGCCCGGAGGCCGCCTCCGTGGCGGTGGTCCGGGCGGCCATTCATCAGCACGGCCCTCACCTGACGGTCTCCAGCCTGGGCTCCTTGGAACAGGCGATCTCCCCGGCGCTAGTCTTGCCACGGCTGGCCGGTCGGCTCTTTGGCTTGCTCGGTGGTCTGGGTCTTTTCCTCGCCGCCACGGGCCTTTACGGGGTATTGGCCTACGCCGTCGCCCGACGGACCCACGAGATCGGCGTGCGCATGATGATGGGCGCTCGGCGCCGCGCCATCCTTGCCCTGGTACTGCGCCAGGGTCTCGCCCTGACCGCCCTCCTCGGCCTCGGGCTGGCGGTGGCCCTGACCCGCATGCTGGGCAGCATTCTCTACGGGACCAGCGCCACGGATCCCTGGACCTTCGCCACCGTGGCGGCGCTCCTCCTGACCGTGGCGGCCCTGGCCTCCTACCTCCCCGCGCGCCGGACCTCCGGGGTCGATCCCTTGACTGCCCTGAGGCACGACTAGAGGGCAGCCCGTCATCCAATGGAAGCCCTTTTGCCGCGACCACTCTGTGGTATATTCCTCGGCCTTGGGTCGTTAGCTCAGTCGGTAGAGCTGCTGGCTTTTAACCAGTAGGTCGCAGGTTCGAGTCCTGCACGACCCACTTTCCAAGCTCCTTATTTCCAACCACTTACAGCATTTTTAGCGCTGATGTTTGCTCCCGGGTGTGGGGTCGAGCAAACAATGAGCAAACACTCTGCGGAGAGTTCAGGGGGAGATTTGCTCGCCATGAGGAGGGTGCTCTGATTCCACCCGCGAGACTCAGGAGTACTCAAGGGTGCCTCGAAGCGAGAGCTTCTTTAACTTCGGCTTTGGCAACCGGCCTCTTCGAGGCCCATCCTGTAAGTTATTTAGAATCAATGAATTGTGCTCGGTGTGGTGTCGGGCTGGGGTGCTCTGTCTCGGGTGGGTAAGCGCATCGTAAGCTCCGGGAGGGCCTCCAACCTCCATTTTGCCCAGTCGCGAGAAAGTCATTCTTTTCGGAGTCTCCCTCCGGTCAGGCCGCTGGATTCCCCTGCAACCCACCAGAAGATACCCGGACACCCCCCAGCCATACACATGTTGGCGTTTCCACATCGACGGGGTACTGTGGGTCATGAGCTAAAGAAACTATATGTATACATAGTCTCTGGCCCCATGGTGCCTGTTGTACCCGTAATCACAGGCGTAACACTCTTCTTGGGCATTGCCAGACTCTCCCGAATATGCCTACAATCGGTTACAGATCGCTTACTGCTACCGGGAAACCACCATGCCGAAGCTCACCAAACGAACCGTTGATGCCGCGTCCTTTGAGGGGACAGGGGGTCAGAGCTTCGTGTGGGATTCGGAGATCAAGGGGTTTGGCCTTCGCATCTCGCGGGGAGGCCGTAAGAGCTACGTCCTCCAGTACCGGAACGCCCAGCGGAGAAGCCGCCGTCTGACGCTGGGGACCGCGGCCCGGTTGACTCCCGACCAGGCGCGGGGTCTGGCCCTCCAGGCCGCTGCGGCTGCCGAACGCGGCGAGGATCCCGCCGAGATGAAGCTTGCAGCCCGACGCGGGCCGAGATTCGAAGAGTTCGCTGTGCGCTACCTGGAGGAGCATGCACGGCCCAAGAAGAAGGCGTCCTCGGTGCAGTTGGACGAGCGACTCCTGAAAGGCTGCCTTCTCCCCGCGCTGGGGAATCTGACAGTGACTGGGATTGCCGCCAACGACGCCCGCCGGATGCACCACACCCACCGGGAAACGCCGGTGCAGGCCAACCGCGCGCTGCTGCTCCTCTCCAAGATGATGAACCTCGCGGAGAGTTGGGGGCTTCGCCCTCTTGGTTCGAACCCTTGCCGGGGCGTGGAGCGCTACCGGGAGAAGCCCCGCCAGCGGTTTCTGTCCGCCGAGGAGGTTGCGCGGCTTGGGAAGGCTCTGCGGGAGGCGGAGGCGGAGGGCAGCGCTCACCCCTCCGGCATCCTGGCTCTACGGCTCCTTCTGCTGACCGGGGCACGCGTGGGCGAGATCCTCTCACTCCGCTGGGCGGAAGTGGACTTCGAGCGCCGGTGCCTGCACCTTGCGGACTCGAAGACCGGAGAGAAAATGATCCCCCTCGGCGCACCGGCCCTGGATCTGTTGGTGGAGGCTCCACGCATCCAAGGCAACCCTTACGTGTGCCCTGGCGAGCGGGAAGGGAAACCCTTGGTCGGGCTGACGCGGATTTGGTACCGGATCCGCGAGCGGGCCGACCTCACGGATGTGCGCATCCATGATCTCCGCCACAGCTTCGCGTCCGTCGGCGCTGGTGGTGGCATCGGGCTGCCGATTCTTGGCGCCATCTTGGGCCACACCCAGCCCCAGACCACCCACCGCTACGCGCACCTTGCCGCAGACCCCCTCCTCCAGGCCGCTGACCACATCGCGGCGGAGATCGAGAGGAATCTACGAGGAGAAACCACAGAGGAGCACCAGGTGCCCGACAAGGAAGGAGGGGCCGACTGAAGAGACAGAGCGCCACCACGGCGCCAGCGTAAGACCACCGGGGCTGAAGCCCCAAAACCGACAAGCGGCCCGGACGCATGCGCGAACACGCGCCCGGACCTGACACACACAGGAGAACGAGCTCCCATGAGTGCTAAGAAGAAGTGTACCGTTTTCGCCTTCCACCCCGACCGCTGGGATGAAGCCATCTTCGCCGAGCGGTTCCTGTACCCCATCCTCAACAGTCAGGAAGCCGCTATCTTCCGCGCCATGGGCCGGATGCTCTTCTACCGGTTTCTGGAGTATCGGGAGCATTCCGATCGCACGGAAAGTCTGGTCGCCGCCGATCTTCGCGGGGCTGTCCGGGATCTCCAGCTGACCGCCCGTTTCGTCCAGGCCATCGGGGAATCCTTCGACGCCGAGGATCTCCAACCCGAGGACGTGCCCCGAGTGACCCTGTCCGCCAAGCTCGCGCCCGAGATTGAACGGTTGGCCCACGATCTGGCGGCTGTCCTCCCGGCAGAGGGCGACAAATGATGCCTTCCCGAGCCTCGCACCCAAAGGAGAAGTGTGTCTCCCGCTTCCGGCTGCGCCTGGAGCGCCAGGAGCCCCTGACCATCCGCAGCCCTTTTGGCTATCAAGTCCCGGGAGACGCCGCCCCGCTGCTCCACCAGCTCATCGAGGGGGAACCCTACGAGGTGCTGGGAACGCTCTTCCTGGACTTCCAGCACCGTGTCATGGGGTACAACATCGCCTACTGTGGAACCCTCACACGGGTCTCCGCTGAGCCTCGCGGCGTGCTCCTCCCGGCCCTTCTGGCCAACGCGGCGTCCATCATCCTCTTCCACAATCACCCCGCCAGTGGCGACACCACCCCGAGCGCCGACGACATCGCCATGACGGGCCTGATCCGCCAGGCCGCGAATATCCTCGGTGTCGGGTTCTGGGATCACCTGATCCTTGGCGAGCCGCCCCACTATCGATCCATCGGGGAGGTCATGGCCGCGCAGAACTACCCGCCCGCGTTTCGCATCCCGCCCTTGCGCCCCAAGGCCAAGCCCAAGTTCCGACATCCTGAGACCGGCGAGACGTGGGCAGGGAGGGGACACATGGCGCGGTGGTTACGGGTCGCCATCGAGGCCGGGGCGGAGTTGGAGGATTTTCGGGTGAGGGAGTGAGAGCGTGGCACCGCGAACACCAGATCTCAAGGTCGGTCGCCTCCATCCCAGGCACCATTGGACGGAGGTGGCACAGGAAGGAGGGAACACGCCGTTCTTCGTGGCGTGGTGTTGCGTGTTGCGCGCCCCGGCACGGGCAACACGCAACAAAACAACAACAAGCCCCCTACGGACTCCCCCACAGCCTGCCCTGGCGATTCTGGCCCCTCCCCTCTCTGCAAAACTCGCGCAACAAAATGCCCTGTTTTCTCCAGGCCCGCGCAACAAACGGCGACTCGGAAATTTGTTGCGCGACAGGCGCCCCGGACACCCCCCCCTGCGCAACACGGTAAACCACTGTTATTAATGGACTTGAGTCCATTTGTTGCGCGTTGCGGGTGCCAGGCGGCGCAACACGCAACAAACAAGATCATGAGAGGAGACCCCGGTCTTTGGCCGTGCGGACGGCCCGGCTCACGTTGGAGCGATGCACGCCCAACTCCCGGGCGATATCGGACTGTTTCGTCCCGCCAGCAACCAGCTCGATGACTCGATTGAGGGTCTGAGGTCGAACCGGCTCGAAACTCCACAGTACGCCCTCATCGGGAGCCGCCTCCAACTTCGCTTCGAAGCTGTCCGCCTCGTCGCCAAAGAGCCCGCGAGCCTTCTCGAAGTGGACCTCGAATCGTGCGCCCTCCGAGGCGCGGTAGTCCATCGGGCGCTTGAGAGCCAGGACGATATCGGCCACATCTTCACGCCGACTGGTGCCCCGCTGCGCGCCGCTCTTGCCCGCATGGTGCAGGTAGACCACGGCCAGGCCGGAACGCCGTAGCGAGAGCATCCACTCCTGGGCCGCGCTCCAGCTTTCCGCCTCATTCTCCGCTCCGCCGTTGAAGAGGGTGGAGAGGTTGTCGAGGATCACCAGATCGATGCCGTCCAGGTGTTCCTCCACCTGAAGCTGCCCCTCGCGCGAGGCGAGATTGGGAAAGCCCTTCTCCTGGAGATCCGCCGGGAGGAAGCGCAACGGCGCCTGGGGTTCGGCTCCAGCGCCCTGGATCAACTCCCGGGTGCGCGTCTGGAGGTGTTGCATCGGCATCTCTCCATCCACCAGGAGGACGCCTCGGGGTTGGCGGGATTGCCAGCGCAGGAAGCTCCCGCCGGAGGCAACCGCCGTGGCGATGCCCAGGGACACCCATGTCTTGCCGGTTCCCCGCCAACCGTAAACCATGGCGATGGTCTTTTCCCGCAGCCATGGCGAGAGAATCTCCTGGAGGGGCGGGAAATCCCGCGCCAGCAGCTCTCGCCACTCCAGCGCCACCAGACCGGTGGACTTCCTTTCGAGGGGCTGGGCCAGGCGGAGCAGCTCGGCCCGGAGGCCCTCGGCGTCACCATCGCAGCCCTCGAACCACTCCACCGCGTCCCCTTTCGCGGGAACCCCCAGAGCGTCAGGATCGAGGACCCGCACATCACTTGCGACACCGTCGAGCGTTTTCCCCACCCGCGTCATGTGGTCCCGCCCGGCGGTGTCGTTGTCCGGCCACAGGACCACCGAGAGGCCCCGGAGCGGCTCCAGCGCTTCCGGCCCGGGAGTTCCGGAAGCACCCGTGACGGTGCCCAGGGACTGAAGCCCTGCCGCGAGACCCGCATCGGTGGCTTTCTCCCCCTCATGAAGGAAGACCGGTAAGGACCGGTCAAAGTCGCCGAGGCGTTCCGCTCCGTAGAGCGGGGCTTCCGCCAACGGCACCCCCTGGAGGCTCCACTGCCCCTCTCGGTGCCAGAGCACCGCCTTGCCGTGGCCCTTGCCGGGGCCGAAGTCGAAACGGACGTGGTGGCCGAAGAGGCGACCCTCGGCATCGCGGATGGACCAGACCTTCGAGGGGACACCGTGCTTTGGGTGGCGGAGTGCCAGGGGAGCCTCGGAGGCTGTCCGCCACGGCGAATCGTGCCGGGCGAACAGGTCCCTCGCTTCTAACCCCACCGCCGCCAGGATGTGCTCGGTCTGGCATCCCGCGTGGCAATGGACCAGGGCGCGGCCATCGTCCCCCTCGTCGAGGCTGAGGCTCGGCTCTCGGTCGTCATGAGCTGGGCAGCGAGCCACCCAGCCGTGACCATTGCGGCGAACCCCCTCCAGATGGGAGAAAAGGCGTTGGATTGGGCGTTCCATGCCCGCGCCCGCCTATACCCAGCCCTTGGAACTGGTTTCAGACGTGGAGTGCGCCGCACGCGCCTCGCTCCAGGCGTCCAGATCTGCCAGCCGGTACAGCACCTTCCGCCCATGCTTCCGGTACACCGGCCCGCCCCCTACCACCCGGTACTTCTCCAGCGTCTTGGGGGAGAAGTGCAGATACTCCGCAGCTTGATCGGTGGTCAGGAAGGGGCTTCCGCTGTGGCTGGCGCTGCGCTGCTTACGTCGTTGGGTCATCGGTCTGCTCCTGGAAGTTGGAATTTGATGGGGAATCCTCACTGCACCCTGCAATAGCGCTGGTGGGCGTTTTCGGCGTTCTGCGAACCACCCACCCAGCCGCAGCCGTTGCGGCAGGGAACGGGTTGGGGTTTTGCACTCTGGCTACGGGTTGTGGTCCTGCGCTGCGAAGGCCCCTGCGAGGATGGCAGCGCTCGCAGGGTCTGCGAATCGCTGCGAGGCTGCGACTCCAGAATCCGCAGCCGCTGCGCCAGGGCGTTGCGCTCCGCAGCGATCCGCTCCAGCTCCCGGGCATCCTGGTCGTGTTGCTCCTGGGCTGCACTCCGCCGCCCCTGGGCCACCATCGCCCCCGCAGCGACCAGCTCCACGAGGAGCACCGCCACCATGGCCCAGCTCCACCGCTGCCAATCCGCAGGGAGGACCGCGCCCAGACGGCTGCCCGGCATCTCCAGCATGAGAAGGGGCGGAATCAGCACGAGCTGCCCGACGAGCACGAGGATCCAGCAGGCCATCAGTAGACCCTGCAACCGTGCACCGCCCCGGGCCAGTTCGTGAGCCAGCCAGGCCCCGCCGCCGGTCAGGGTCAGCGCCGCCGCAACCCCGGTTGCGCCCATCAGGATCGGGCGCAGCGGTTCGCCCAGCTGGAGCCCATCCGCCTCCAGGAACGCCTGGGCCAGGCGGGGAGCGTTCACGCAAAGGGCCGCGATGGCGATCCACAGGCCGACGCGGCGTTTCATCGCGCGCCCTCCGACCGGTCTTGCTGTCGTTTCTTTCTTTCAAGCGCCTGCCGTTCCGCGATCACCAGCATTTCCAGCGCTTGATGTTCGGTCAGTTCAAGGTGCGGCGCCAGGCGGAGAACGGTGCGCAATGAGACCCGCCCACCAAGTTCCAATCGGCGGATCGAGTTCACCCCAACACCGGACCGACGGCGAAGGCCATCGAGCGTTAGCCCGAGCTGTACGCGTCGGCCGCGGAAGAGGAAACCCTTGTTGAGGATAGGTAGTTCGTTTCGTTCGATGCTCATCATGACAAGACCGTAGCGAGCGAAAAATGAACCTGTCAAGCGCCCCTTTTCACGACCCTTGGAAGATAGTTGAAAAGGTTCCCCTCCTCACACCTCCCTACACCTCCCTACACCTCCACAGACCTCTCTGACCGTCCTCGCTACTCATGAAAAAAATCCAAGATTGTCTGCCCCAACGCTCCAGAATCAGCCAGAGAGCCGTTTTCCGACCTATGTTTTTGACATCGATCTCCCGGCCAATCCCAGCTTCTACGGTGCTTTCCGAGGTCTCCTGGATCCCTCTCCCGTCTGTCCAGCAACGCTCTGGCCCACTCTGAGGCGTGGATCTGGAAGAGGCGTTCCAGACCACCCCTACCTTCCGGGGAAGTCAAAGCGGCACCCGCCGGAAGTGGGAATACGGGGCAGGAGCTTCCCCCAGGGCCGTTATAGCAGCGGCTCCACAAGGGCGCCGCTTTCCTCCCCAGGGCAGGGCTTCGGCAGCTTCTGGTAGGCAAGCCAAGAGGCGCCCAACAACCTGAGCGGACAACCCTCAGACCAGGAAATACCGGGCAGGAGCGAGATATGGGAAGTCCTACGGCCCTCCACTTTCTTTCGCACCTACGGTGCTCAATTTGATGATGGTTAGTGACCGAGGGAGAAAATATTCCAAAAACCATCGATAACCGGTGCCTGGTGGTCAATTTTCGATAGAAACCTACCGATTTTGCGCCACCTTTGGAACATTTTGTTCCTTTGATCCTTTTCCGGGAGTCCTGCACACTCTCTCCCATGAGTGATGCATTGCACCTGATCCGACGTATTCGATATTCCTCCGAACAATGGGCACAAATCGAAGTCCGCGCCAAGGAGTGCGGGATCTCCCCCTCGACTTTCGTGCGCCGAACTTCCCTCGACGCCATCCCCCGAGCCCGGCGCAACGTGCAGTCCAGGAATGTGGCGTATCACCTGGCAAAAATTGGTATCAACCTTAATCAGCTGGCCCACCGCGCCAACGCTGGTTTGCCCGTCTCCCAATCGGAGCTGAGCGCGGCTCTGCGGCGCCTCCACCAGATCATGGACGCGATCTGATGCCGGTGTCCCGTGCCGGAACCGGCAAGGGCTTCGGGGGGCTGGCCCGGTACCTACTGACCGGGGCCGATGGCCAGACCCCGGAGCGGGTCGCCTGGACGGCCACCCTCAATCTCCGCACCGACCGGCCCGAAGAGGCAGCGGCGGAGATGGGATGGACCGCGAGCCACAATGTCCGCGTCCAGAAGCCGGTCTACCACCTGTCCATCAACTGGGCGCCGGAAGACCAACCGACGCCCCAGGAGATGCGAGAGACCGCCTCCCGCGTTCTCCGGGAAATCGGCCTTTCGGAGCACCAGGCCCTCCTGGTAGCCCACAACGACACCCCCCATCGCCATGTCCATGTGATGGTCAATCGGGTGCATCCCCGCACCCTCAAGACCTGGGACAACAAGCACGACCGCCTCCGCATCCGCCATTCCCTGAACCGCATCGAGCGCGAAAAGGGCTGGAGGGTTCTTTCTACCCCTCGGCAGAATCTCCAGCCCGCCAACGAGAAGGAGAGCCTGCACCTTCGCCAACTGGCCCGGGAACCGATGCGCACCTCCCAGTCCTGGCCGGAGTTGGAGGAGAGGCTGAGGGAGAAAGGGCTGTCGCTGCGCGCCCGTGGCCCGGGGCTGGTGGTCACGGACGGTCGAATCTTCGTCAAGGCGTCCGTGGTGGACCGCACCGCGTCCCGGGCGCGGCTGGAAGCCCGCTTCCGCATGCCCTACCGCGACTGGCGGAAGGAGGCCCTTCGGATTCAGAAACTGGCGAAGCGCCATGGGCGCCTCACCGCGCGCCCCAAAGCCAAAGCGTCCCCGCTCCAACTGCGCTCCAAGGCCCGTCAGGTCCGTACCCGTGCTCGCCAACTGCAATCCACTCTGGAGGGTACCGGCGATCCCCGTGCCATCGAGCACCAGATCGCCGCCTTCGCCCTCCGGTTCGGCATGACCACTTTGCGCACCGTCTCACCCAGCGCCGCGTTGATCGTCACCGGCGCCCGGCGAATGGGCCGCAGCATCGACAAGGAGCGGGAACGAGAACGCTCCCGGTGATTCGACTTCACTCCACCTCAACCGCAACCGCTACTTCAACCCCAAACAGACTGGAGATCGCCCCATGCACCTACCATCCCACGAACTCCTGAACGTGGACCGCCCATTCTGGACCCGCCTGATTCTGCCGCTCGCCATCGGGACGGCAGCGTTGCTCTTACCGCTGGTCTTCACCCAGAGCATCGCCCATCAGTTGGCGTTCCACTCCGCCCTCGGCCCCCGCTGGCTTCATCGACTCCCAGGATGGCTGGTGTTCGCGAACATCGCCCTCCTCGGCATCACAGCCGCGTACCTCTACCACCACTTCGAAAGCTTGCTGCCTTGCATCGTGGTGCTGCCACCCACGGCGCTGTCCTTCTACCTGGGGCTCGCCCCCATCTATCCACCGCTGGCGGGTTTTCAGTGGTACTTGAGCCTCATTCATGGCCTCGCGGGGTGGGAGGTGATCCTCCGCGCCGCGCTCACCGCCGTGGTTACCGCCGTCTGCCTGGTGGGCGTGGGAATCATCACCAACAACCTCCTGCGCCGCCGGTACCATCCCTCCCGCGTCGCCCACGGTTCCGCGCACTATGCCAAGCTACCGGACCTGCGGCGAAGGGGAATGGTGGGGCTGGGTGGAATCTTTCTGGGCACCTTCGGCAAGGGCAGACGGCCCTACTACCTGAGCGACAATTCCCAGCACCACACCCTCTTCGTGATGCCTCCCGGAGCCGGAAAGAGCGCCGGGCACATCATCCCCTCGCTGCTGACCCGCACCCACAGCGCGTTCGTCCTGGATCCCAAGGGGGAACTCTACGCCGCCACGGCGGGTTGGCGCGCGGCGCAGGGACATCGCTGCATACGGCTGGCCCCGCTGGAGGACCCCGCCCGCACGGACTGCTGGAACCCATTGATGGAGATTGAGAAGGGAGGCGACGACGTGGGCGCCCTCGGCCTGTTGGCGGACGCGCTGATCACCGCCTCGGCCCACGAGGATTCCCACTGGAACGACGCCGCCCGCTCCCTCTTCCGCTGTCTGGCCCTCCACACCCTCTACACCGGCGACCCTCCGGGCATCCACGAGGTGCGCACCATGGTCCATCACTCGGAGGGGCTCGCCGCCGTCCTCAAAGGGATTCTCGGCACCAACCACGACCAGGGGGCAGGCTACGGCTGGCGCGATCCGGAGAAACGCCGCCCCAGCCTGGTGCATCCCGAGGCCACCCTCCTCGCCCGCGGCTTCCTCAAGACCCCGGAAAAAGAGATGGGTTCCATCGCCTCCACTCTACGGCGGGCGCTGGTCTTGTGGGGAGATCAGTGCATGATCGCGAGCACCACGTACTCCGACTTCGATCTGGGTATTTTTAATAGGAAGGACCCGGTGACGCTTTACTGTGTGGTGCCCTACAGCGACCTCCACCGGCTCTCCCCCTGGGTCCGCATGCTGCTGGCCTCCCTGGTGCGCAGCATCACCCACCACCGGGAGGCCGAATCCGCCCCGCCTCTTGATCTCTACCTCGACGAGTTCGCCAGCCTGGGGCGGGTGAAGATCATCCACGAAATCCTGAGCTTCCTGCGGGGCTACGGCGTCCGCGCCCACATCGTCATTCAGGCATACGAGGACCTCCAACGCCTCTACGGCACCAGCGAGAACATCTCCGCCTGCCAGATCCACGTCGCCGCCGCCACGCTGAGCCGTGCCTCCCGGCAATTCATCTCCGACCTCGGCGGCGAAGCCACCATCCAATGGGAACGCCGCAGCAACAGCGGCGCCCCCGTCCAGCCCATGCCCATCCGCCAGAACCGTACCCCCACCGAAACCCGCCGTCCCCTGATCACCCAAGGGGAAGTCGCCACCCTCAACCCCGACGAGATCCTGATCGCCAAGACCGGAATGTCCATGATCCGCGCCAGGAAGCGTTTCTACTTCCACGACCGGGAGCTGTGCCGTCGGGCGGCGATGCCGGTCCCGGAGCGGCCTGAGCGCGTGAGAATCGAGAATGAGGAAGAGGCCGATGGCTTCGATGAGGGGCTTTTCGCAACGGAGGAGGGCGAGCCCCTCAACCAGGTGGCGGATGAGGGTGAACCGGAGGGCGGGCGGGAGCGGGAGGCGGAAGCGGGCGGAGAAAGGAGGCCACCGAGAGAGTTGGATTTGGAAGGTCGGTAAGTCGGGAGGCGGGAAGGGCGTCAGGTGACCACTTGGCGCCTCTCCCGCCGAGTCTTCCTGGCCAGGTCCATCACAAGCCCCTCGGCCCTCCCCACCGCTCCCAGATCAGCTCCGGAGCTACCCCCATGCGCAGCGTTACCCACCACGGCAACGCCGAATCTGCCCCTCCCCTTGACCTCTACCTGGACGAATTCGCGGCCCTGGGCCAGGTGAAGATCATCCACCAGATCCTGAGCTTCCTGCGCGGCTACAAGGTCCGCGCCCACATCGTGGTCCAGAGCTACGACGACCTGCGCCGCATCAACGGTCCCGGCGAGAACATCACCGCCGCCCAGATCCACGTCGTCGCCGCCACCCAGAGCCGGGAATCGCGGCAGTTCATCTCCGACCTGGCCGGGGAAGCCACGGTCCACTGGGAACGCGCCAGCCACAGTGGCCGCCGGATGCGCCCCATCAAGACCCACGAGAGCCACACCACCATGGAAACCCGCCGCCCCCTGGTGACGGCGGCGGAGGTGGGGACGCTGAAGGAGGATGAGATTCTGATCGCCAAGACGGGGTTGCCGTTGATTCGGGCGCGGAAGAGTTTTTATTTTCGGAATGGGGTGCTAAGGGAGAGAGCCCTCATCCCAACCCCTCTCCCAAAGGGCGAGGGGCTTTCGGAGGCCCCCGCTCTTCCGGAATCCACCCCCAACCCCTCCTTTACTCCACCTGAAGAGACGGGAGGAGCGCCACCACCCGGCCCGAAGGCAGAAGAAGGCGGGCCGGTGTTCCCGGAGGCGGGGGGATCGTGTTTGAGCGGGGGTGGTGGGGCGGGTGGGGAGCGAGTTCGTCCCCCCGCCGGAGGGAATGCCGGTGCGCCGACCACGGAGTCGCCCGCCGATACCGAGGAGAATGCCGGGGGGCCACCCGACGCGCTGCCGACCAACCCGGACGGCGGACGGGAGCGCAAGGGGTGGGAGCGATGAAGGCGACGGTGCTGGAGCAGTTGCGGCTGGAGTTGGAGGAGTTGGCGCTGTGGCCCTTCGTCCAGGACCCCACCGTCACGGACCTGCGCATCGCCCCCTCGGGCCAGGTGATCCTGAAGACCTTCGATGACCGGCGGGACACGGGGATTGCGGTTCCCCCGGAGCGCATCCAGTCGTTGATCCGCTTGGTGGCCGCCGTCCACGGCCTGGTGGTGTGGGAAGACACCCCCACCCTCGCCGCCGAGTTCCCCTTCCGCGCCGGTCGCCTCCAGGCCGTCCTGCCCAGGATCGCCACCGCCCCCACCCTGACCATCCGCTTCCCGCCGCCGCAGCTCTTCACCCTGGCCGACTTGGTGGAGCGCGGCACCCTGACCCAGGCCATGGCGGACGACCTCGCCGATCGCTTCATCCAACAGCGCCAGACCACCGTCATCTCCGGCGGCACCGGCAGCGGCAAGACCACCTTGGCCACGGCGCTGTTGCACGAACTCCTTCGCCGCCACCCCCTGGAGGCCCTGGTGATCATCGAGGACGAGACCCGGGACATCCTGCCGATGGGGTGAACGTGACGAAGCTCCTGACCTGGCGGGATGGGCCGCAGTCGATGACGGAGTTGGTGCGGGTAGCGTTGCGGCTGGACCCGGACCGCATCGTGATCGGGGAAGTCCGAGGGCCGGAGGCCCTCGACTTCATCAAGGCAGCGAACACGGGATTGCCCGGGGGACTGCTGACCGTGCATGCAAACTCGCCGAAGGAGGCGCTGGACCGGTTGGATGCCCTGGTCCAGGAGGCCGGGGTGCCGCCCCAGCGGGGGCGGGTGGAGGCGGCGGTGGATCAGGTGGTGCAGATGGGGCGGGAGCGGCGGGGACCGCCGCCACTCCCTCAGAAATTCATCTCCTCACTATCCGGGGACTCACTGTGTACGGATAATGAGAAAGTCGTCAACCGCCACCCTCTTGCCTGTTTCCCCCGTATTATTTGACACAACTATAGTGTATTTCTTCGTTGGGTCCAGGCTGGTGCTACCTATCCGTATCCAGGTGTCGGATTCAGCGCCCTGGTCTACATTCTTACTCATCACAGCGGTACTACTACCACTCTTCATCAGTCTTACAGGAGTCCTGTTGGAAGTGGCGTAGTTCCATGGAATGAAAGCCCACAACTCGTACTGACCTAATGCAGGTGGCGTGAAGGTGTACTGTGCGCTCCTTGTGCTTGTAGCCGCCGTGCTGGCCCAGATCAAGTCATCCCGATCTCCCACATCGGTAACGCGAGTCCAGGTACCTTGCGTCACAAAAGCCCCCTCGTCTACCCATCTCACCCATTTATAGGATCGATGAGCACTAATAAATGAAAGAGGATCCTGGTACCAATCGCCAACGGTTTTTTGGGGAGTGTTAGGATAGTTACTGGCATCGTAGGGGTTGCTATGGTCGATTTCTCGGATTTCATGATGAAGATGGCAGGATGCTGTCCCTACCCGATCCATGTTGCCAAGAGCAGCACCCTTTGACACAGCTTGACCGACGGACCAATACGCAGGATAGTTTCCGTGTCCATATTGCGATATCCAGAAATCGGGGACATAATAGTGTTCGACTGTGATAGTCCCCCAGTCCGTCGAACCAGATGTCACATCTCTAACCTGAAGTTCCCCGGCCAAAACGGCGCAACCCCCTGTTGGCTGGGCCTCGAGGCCGAATCGAGGGTTGCGCCGTTTTGGCCGGGGAACTTCAGTCTAATGTGAGGCGCGGGGTGGGCAAAATCGCGGTTGGACTTCGCCTCTTGAATTCCTGGTTGCTACCGGTCGGCAGGGAGCGCAGGTGCTGGGCGGCCACATCCACGATCTTGTCGTAGCGCGATTCAAACCAGCCGAACATATCTTCCGGACGGCGGATCCCGTTGCGACGCATGAAGCCGTCCTGGGGGGAAGCCTGGCAAGCTCGGTTGCCGTTGACGGAGAAGATGGCGCGAGCGTAGCCGGGGGGGCAACTCCAGCAGGAGCCGCCGTCGATCAGGTCGAAGAAGCTATCCCGGGGGCAGCCCGCGCTCCCTTGCTTGGTGGCCCGGCTCCGCTGGGCGGAGACGGAGCGCTCGCAAGCCTTGCCACTGGTGACGGCGAAGACGGTCCGGTTGTAGCCGCCAGGGCAGCTGTGGCAATGGCCGTTTGGGTTCCAGAAGTGGCCCCGAACGCAATCGGTGCCCAGGAAGCCGCCGGCGCGACCGTGGTCGGTAGCATCCCTCTGTTCCGGCCTGGCGAGGATCTTGCGGGCCTCGGCGCTATTGACGGCGAACACCGTTCGCCTGGTTCCCGACGGGCAACTCGAGCAGGTGCCGCCGTCGATCAGATCAAAGAAACTGCCGTCGGAGCACCCGGGGGAGCCGGTACGCGTTGCAGACTGGAAGGTCTGCTCCGCCGTAGCGGGGCTCCAGACGAGGCAAAGCAAGGCCGTGAGGCAGGCCATCTGTACGGCGCGCCGGGACAGGTTGGGGATGGACATCGAACTCTTTGGCATGATGTGAAACCTCCGTGTATGGGAAATGTGAATCGCGACTACAAGGAGGTTGAAGTGCCAGGGGGCGATCTATCTCGCCCCGGGGGGTGGACGTGCGAAAAGGTCGCCCTCCGGGCTTGGGGAAGCCCCAAGGGGCGTAGGGACGTAGCCCCGGGTGAAACCCGGGGCGTTGGTGTCGTACGGGAGCGTTGTTTACGCCGGCTTGTAGCCGCTGAAGATCACGTGGCCGGCCTGCATCCAGTGGGCGTCGACCTCCACGAAGCCGACCTGCTCCATCCAGCGCAACTGGTCGAGGAGGGAGGAGGGCTTATCGATCTCGTCCGGCTCGGTGAGGCGGTAGTTGTTCCAGGCGATCTCCTCGAAGCGCTGGAAGGCGTCGAGGTTGCCGTCCAGTTCCTGAGCGCGCTTGCGCACGGCGTCATCCCACTGATCGGCGGCGACGTCGTTGCCCAGTTTTGAGGCGGGCTCGATCAAGTCGGCGATGATCAGGGCACCGCCCGGGGCGAGGGCCGCAAACAGGTCGCGGAAGAGCTGATGCTTTTCCTCGCTGTCCAGGTGATGGATGGCGAGGGAGGAGAAGAAGGCGTGGGGCGCCGTCTCGAAGGTGCGCCAGCTGCGGTCGCCGAGGTCGAAGAGGCGGGTATGGTAGCGCGAGCCGTAGGCGGAGAGCTTCTGCGTCGAGGTCTCCAGCATTCGTTGGGAGCCGTCGTAGCCGTGCACCCGCGCCTGGGGGAAGCGCCCCAGGAGCGCCTCGCAGATCAGCCCCTCGCCGCAGCACAGATCGATGAAATCCGCCCCGGGGGGGGGAGGCGGCACGAGAGCGCAGAGGGTGGCGATCTGCACCTCCCGCTCGGGGACGAAATAGCGCCCGTGGTCGATGAATTCTTCGCTGTCTTTCTCTTCCCACCGGGGGGCTTCAACTTGACTCTGACTCATGATGAAAGGACCTTTCTGCTCCGTAAGTAGGCATTCTGGTTTGGTTTTTAGCAATCGGTGGCCGCCAGCCCGCACAGCACCTCATCAAGGGCACGCAGGAAGCGATCTGCATCGTCGAGCATCAGGAAATGGCTGAGCCCTTCGAGCACCACGGCATCGAAGTCCGCGGCGTGGCGGCGGCTCATTGCAAGATCGGTGGGGACCAGGTTGGAGTTGATGGCGCGCACCGGCACGCCGAGCTGGTCCAGGCGGTCGAGGCCCGCCGTCAGATCGTATTGCAGCGCCTTCTCAAAGAGGGGGAGCGCGGTCTCCGGCGGATGGGCGAGCATGTCGGCGACGATGCGGTCGACCAGCGTTGGATCGGTGTCGGGCTGGAAGAAATACTGCCGCAGCACCTGTTCGGTGACCGTGGGATAGTCCGCCTCCATGGAGGCGATCAGCTGTTGGAGCTGCACAGGATCGAAGTGGTCCTCCACTTGCTGGTAGGTATCCACCCCGATCACGGCTACCACCCGGCGGTGCGCGATGGCTGCGGTCTCGAGGACGATATCGCCGCCCATGGAGTGGCCGATGAGGATCGCGTCCTTGATCTCTTCCCGTTCGAGGACGGCGGCGACATCCTGGGCCAGGGTGGCGGCATCCCACGCCTCGTGCCCGGAGCTGGATGCGCCGTGCGATGCGAGGTCGAGGGTGAGGACCTGGTACCGTTGTGCCAGCCGCTGGGGAATCTCCCCCCAGTAGGAGCGATCGCACGCCCAGCCGTGGATCAGGACGAGGCTTGGGGAGCCCTCGCCGCGCACATCGTAGGCGATCTCGACACCATTCGTCGCCAGGGTGCGCAGGGTGGGTCCGGTGCCGCGGGGCGCCTCCACTGCGGTGGCGGGGGTCGTCGACTGCCCGCCGTTCGGGACGCTGTGACAGCCGAGGCCAGCGGTGGCCAGGAGAAGGAATAGGAGGGTGGCGCGGAGCCACCCTGCGGGTCGTCGGGCAAGGATCTCAGGCACGATCACATCTCCATCCGGGATTCGAGGGCCGTCACCAGCTGCGACAGGCGGCGGTCGGGATTTTCAAGGACGATCTCCAGCAGGGCGGCGTAGCGGTCGAGCATGGTGCGGATAGTGGCGCGGTCGAAGACGTCGAGCTTGTAGTTGAAACGCAGGACCACCCGACCCTCCCGTTCGGTGACCTCGGTGGTCAGGTCGAAGGGCGCCATGATCCCCTGGTAGTTCATCGGCTCGAGGTGCGCCTCGCCCAGTACCAGCTTGGGCATCGGCATATTCTGGTGGAGGAATTGCGCCCGGAAGAGGGGGAGCGGGTTGTTGCGATCCGGTTGCAGCCGCTCCTCGATGATCTCGTAGGGCAGATCCTGGTGCCGGTAACCGTCGAGGGCACCCTGGCGCACCTGGGCCACGAGATCCCGGAAGATGGGATTGCCGCTCAGGTCGGTGCGCAGAAGGATGTCGCTGACGAAGAGTCCCACGGCGTCTTCAAACCGTCGGTGGTGACGGTTCGCCACCGGCGTCGAGAGGACCGTTTCCAACTGCCCCGTGTAGGAGTGCAGAAGCACCTGGAGGCCAGCGAAGAGGACCATGAAGAGGGAGGCGTCCTCCTGCGCTCCCAGCGCCTTCAAGGCGCTGGAGGTGGTCCGGGAGAGCGGCTTGCGCTCGTCGCCGCCATTGTATTCCGCCACCTCCGGCACGGGCCGATCGGTGGGCAACTGGAGGTCGAATTTACACCCCCCGAGGTAGCGCTCCCAGTAGCAGAGGAGCCGTTCCCGGATCTCCCCTTCGAGGCAGTGACGCTGCCACGCCACATAGTCCGTGAAGCGCCCCGGGGGGGGCAGCTCCGGCATCGCCTGCCCCTGGCTCAGCGCCTGGTAAATCGGGATCAGGTCGCGCAGCACCACCCCCTCGGACCAGCCGTCGTAGATGATGTGGTGCATGGGGCGGAGCCAGGCGTGGCGCGTGGGGCTCAGGCGCACGAAGATGGAGCGCACCAGCGGCCCCTCGTAGATGTCAAAGGGACGGCGGAATTCCTCCACCGCCAGCGCCAGGGTGGCTTCCTCCGCCTCCTCCGGTGAACGGTCCGAGAGGTCGATCAGCGGCTGTTCGAGTTCCAGATCGGGGTAGATCCGCAGCTGGGGTTCGCCATTCACCTCCGGGAAGCCCGCCCGCAACCCCTCATGGCGGCGCACCACCTCGCGGTAGGCGGCGCGCAGCGCCTCGATATCCACCTCCCCTTCGATAAAATAGGAGATCTGCATGTGGTTGACGAAGCTCCCCCGCACGGCGATCTCCAACTCCCAGGTACGGCGCTGCAAGCTCGTGGGGTAGTAGAGGAGGCTGCCATCGTCAAGGGCCTCCATCTCCTCCGGGCGGGCGGCCACTGCCTCCCACCCGGCCTCCCGGCTGCCCCGCAACGCCTCCACCTTCTCCGCCAGCCCAGCGATGGTGGGGCGGTCGAAGATCGCCTGGATGGGCAGGTCGATGTCGAAGTGATCGCGCACCCGGGTGATCACTTGGGTGGCGAGGAGCGACTGACCGCCGATGGAGAAGAAGTTGGCGTGGATCCCCACCCGCGGCAGGGCGAGCACATCCTCCCAGATACGGGCGATGGCCTGCTCGACGAAGCTGCGGGGTTGAGCGGCGCCTTCGCCAGCAGCGTTGCCCTCAAAGTCCGGTGCCGGGAGTGCCCCCCGGTCCACCTTGCCGTTGGCGTTGAGGGGGAGTGTCGGCAGCGTCACGAAGAAACTCGGAACCATATACCGGGGGAGCGATAGCTCCAACTGCCGGGCGGCGGCTTCAGCGGAGGATTCCATCCCCTGCGTCGGGACCGTATAGGCCACCAGCGTCGCTTCCCCGGAGGGGAGGGGGCGAGCTTCCACGAAGCAAGCCTCGATCTCCGGCAGGGCGAGGAGGGCGGATTCGATCTCCCCCGGCTCGATGCGGAACCCGGAGATCTTCAGCTGCTGATCGATACGACCGAGGAATTCGATGGCACCATCCGCCGGGGAGGAGCGGAAGCGCACCAGATCACCGGTGCGGTAGGCGCGGGCCTGCGGCTCGGAGCTGAAGGGATCCGGCACGAAGCGCTCGGCGGTCAGCTCCGGCCGGCCGGCGTACCCTTTAGCGAGGCCGTCGCCGGTGATCCACAGCTCCCCGGGCACCCCCACGGGTACCGGCTGACCCCGGAGGTCCACCACGTAGCAGCGGGTGTTGGCGACCGGACGGCCGATGGGGAGGGTGTGGGAACCGGGGCTCACCCCGTCGATCTCGAACCAGGTGGCGTAGGTGGTGGATTCCGTGGGGCCGTAGACGTGCAACAGCCGCCGGGGTGGGCCGTTTTTGAGCACCCGGGTCACCGCCATGGGATCGCACGCCTCGCCGCCGAAGAGCACCTCCCGCAGCGGGGCGAAGGCGGTGGGCTCCTCCCGCGCCACGACGTTGAAGAGCGCCGTGGTCAGGAAGACGGTGTCGATTTCCATCTCCCGCACCTGGCGGGCGAAGCGCTCCGGCAGCTGGGACACCTCGCGGTCGATCCCCACCACCGTGCCACCGCTAAGGAGTGGTGCCCAGATCTCGAAGGTGGCGGCGTCAAAGGAGGAGTTCGACAGCTGGGCGACGCGATCTGCGGGGCCGATCTGCACGTAGTCGGTGCCCAGGACCAGGCGGGTGATCCCCCGGTGGGGAATGTCCACCGCCTTCGGCTTGCCAGTCGAGCCGGAGGTGTAGATGAAGTACGCGGAGGCGTCGGCGGGGAGGGTGGCCCCCAACTCGTCATCGGTCAGATTGCCCTCCTCCTCCCTCCCGGGCTGCTCCCAGGGGGCTGCGGGATCGTCTAGCGGGATCGTCGCAGCGGTGGCGAAGGAGGTGGCGAGGGCGCCGGTGGTCAGCAGATTTACGGCACCGGAGTCGGCGTACATCAGCGCCAGCCGGGCCTCGGGATACTCCGGATCGAGAGGTACGTAGGTGCCCCCCACCTTGAGGATGGCGAGCATGGCGACGGGGATGTGGATCGACGGTGGCAGGCGGAAGGCGATCCGCTCGCCGGGCTGGACGCCGCTGCGCCGCAGGTGGCGGGCTAGCCTGTTGGCCCGGCGGTTGAGCCCGTCGTAGGTAAGCGTCTCGCTGCCGTAGACCGCCGCCCGCGCCTCGCCGTGGGCCACCGCCTGTTCCTCAAAGCG
>Ga0210063_1000127_pt1 | contig 25608 bp, 19 predicted proteins | sample Muzzi_PWA_D1_FD_185529 | JGI IMG/M metagenome (GOLD analysis project Ga0210063, IMG submission 185529) | Wetland microbial communities from San Francisco Bay, California, USA, that impact long-term carbon sequestration - Muzzi_PWA_D1 (SPAdes) | ecosystem: Environmental > Aquatic > Marine >... | reverse complement strand
AACTGGTGGGCGATGGCACCTATGGTCCCGGTCCCCGAGCCCGGCAGATCCGCGACGGCTTGTTCGCCCTGGAGAAGGCCACGGTCCAGGACATGCTGGCCCTACAGCTGGACGACCGGGGGCTGTTCTACGAACATTGGCGGGATTTCCTGCTCCAGAATGTGTTGACCCCGGAAGCGATCGAGGGGGACGCGACGCGCGCCACGGCGCGCCGTCTGGTGGAGGAGTGGGACGGTCGGGCGGCGGTGGATTCCGTCGGCTACCGTCTGGTGCGAGGCTACCGGATTCTCCTCCTGGACGTGGTGGGGGACGCGGTGATCGCGGAGGTGCGGCAACAGGATAAGGACTTCCATTACATCCGGGAGTTCTTCCGCTATGAGACCCCTCTGTGGGAGGTGGTCAGCCAGCAACCACCCCACCTTCTGGACCCGAAATACGCCACCTGGGATGAACAATTCCAGGCGGTCTTCGACGACACGATACGGATCTTCACCCAGGGTGAGCGGCCCCTGGAACAGGTGCCCTATGGAGTCCGCAATACCGCGGCCATCCGCCACCCGTTGAGCCGCGCGGTGCCGCAGCTTTCCGGCTGGCTGGACATGCCCCGGGACCAGCTCCCCGGGGACAGCTACATGCCGCGGGTGCAACACCCTTCCTTCGGTGCTTCCGAACGCATGGTGGTTTCCCTCGGTCGCGAGGAAGACTCGATTTTCCACATGCCCGGCGGCCAGAGCGGTCACCCCCAGTCGCCGCATTACCGGGACGGCCACCGCGCCTGGGTGCAAGGGGAGCCCACGCCGTTCCTGCCCGGGGCCTCGGTGCAGCAGTTACGGCTGGTACCGGGCGGGAGTTAGCGTTCGGCGCGGCGCGGACCGGGAGCCTGCTGCTCCCGGTCTGTGCTAGCATCCGAGCATTGTTTCAACCGTATTTACAGACAATTTTGTAAGGAGGAGGAGAGCCATGACCGGCCTTTCCAAGCTCTTCGGATTGGGAGTGTTGATCTTGCTCGTCGCCAGCGCGGCGCAGGCGCAGGATCCGGACCCGAGTCAGAATCCGAGCGATCCGCCGCAGGAGAGCAGCGGCGAATACCAGGTGGAAGACGTGATCGTGGTGACCGCCTCGCGCACGGAACAGCGCCTGCAAGAAGTCCCGGCAGCGATGACCGTCATCGGTGCCCACGAATTGGAAACGCTGCCCGCCGATGATTTCGGCGACGTGCTGCGCAACGTGCCGGGTTTAAACGTTTCCCAGATGAGCGCGCGGGATGTCCAGATCGCCGGTCGTGGCGCCACCAGCAGCCTTTCCAACAGCCAGTTGGTCCTGCTGGACGGTCGCACCGTCTATCTGGATTTCTTCGGCTTCGTCATGTGGGACTTGCTGCCGGTGGATTTCAGCGAGATCAAACAGGTGGAGGTACTGCGCGGTCCGGCCAGCGCCGTTTGGGGGGCCAATGCCCTGGGGGGCGTGGTCAACCTGATCACCAAAAGTCCCAAGGAATCGGTGGGCACCTCGATCGCCCTGGGGGCCGGTGAATTGGACACGGCCTTCGCCAGTGTGATTCACGGCATCGCGGGGGATGATTGGGGTTTCAAGATCTCCGGCAGCTGGTACGAGCAGGACCCTTACGATCGCCCCACCGGGACGATCGACAACGAGTTCAACACCCCGTATCCGCCCTTTGAGAACGGTGGCACGGAGCAGCCCAAGGTCGACCTGCGCTACGACCGGGATCTTTCCGATCAATCGACCCTGTCTTTCGGCGCGGGCTACGCGGGCACCGATGGCATTGTCCACTCCGGCATCGGTCCCTTCGATGTCGATAGCTCGTCGAACCTCTCCTACGCCAAGGCCACCTGGCTGCGGCGGGCGCTGCGGGTCTCCTTCTTCGCCAACCTGTTGGATGGCAACGCCACCAACCTGCTGACCCGGGGGCTTGATGGAAGCCCGTTGGATTTTGCCTTCCAGAGCGACACCTACAACCTGGACTTCAGCAACACCAACGTGGTGAAGGGCAGCAATATCCTGACCTACGGCGCCACGGTGCGGAAGCTGGATTTCGACCTGTCCATCGCCCCGGGCGAGACGAGCCGCAACGAGTTGGGGGCCTTCTTGCAGGATGAGATCCTCCTGGGCGATAAATGGCGTTGGCTGATCGGTGCCCGCTGGGACGACATCGATCCCATCGAGTCGGTCTTCTCGCCGCGCACCAGCCTGGCCTACACGCCGAAGCCGAACCACACCTTCCGGATCTCCTACAACGAGGCCTTCCGGGCGCCGTCGCTGGTGGAGAACTTCCTCCAGACGGCCATCGTCAACGTCGTACCGCTGCCCACCGGGCCCTTCGTCTTCGGCTCCCTGGCGGTGGGCAACCCGCAGCTCCAGGAGGAGAGCCTGACGGCCTACGAGCTGGGTTGGGTGGGTTCCTTCAACGAGGGCCGGACCACGGTGACGGTATCGATCTACCGCAACGAGTTGGAGGACGCGACGGACTTCTTCACCGCCGCCACCTACAATTCCGCCAACCCGCCCCTGGGCTGGCCGTTGCCGCCGATCTTCCTGGACTTCCCACCGCTGGCGGGAGCCCTGCCTTCGGTCTTCAGCTACCGCAACATCGGTGAGATCGTCAACCAGGGGTTGGAATTCTCCCTCGACTTCCGGCCCACCTACTCCTGGCGGTACTTCTTCAACTATTCCTACCAGGAAGAGCCGGACGTGACCGGGATTCCCCTGGACCAGACCAACATTCCGCCGGAGAACCGTCTGAATGGTGGGGTCGCCTACAATGGCGAGAAGTATTTCGCGGATGTCACGGTGAACTATGCCGATAGCGCCATCTGGACCGATGTCCTGGACGCGCGCTTCGCCGGTCCCACGGATGCCTACACCATGGTCAACCTGTCGCTGGGGGTGCACCTGTGGAATGACAAGGTGACGCTGTCGTTGATCGGCAGCAACATCTTCGACGAGGAGGTGCAGCAGCACGTCTTCGGCGACATCATTAGCCGGAAGCTGACCGGCCAGCTGCGGTTCCACTTCTAGACAGCAAAAGGGGCGGCCAGCGGTGGCCGCCCCCTCTCTCGCCGCCGGTCGCGGCCCTCTTCCCGTCTCCGTTCCCTCGCCGTTTTTTCGACGCCTCCTGTCCGAGGGGCGCGGCTAATGCATCGCGGTCTGCACGTGCAGACGCCGCTCCAGCCGGGAGACCCAGGCGTTCTCAGGATCGATGCGGCGGGCCTTGCGCAGGCTGCGGCGGGCAACGTTCATCTCGCCCGCTTCGATGGCGCAGAGCCCCATGGCGGCGTGGGCCTCGACCAGTTGGGGATCCAGGCGCAGAGCCTGGCGGTAGAAGCGCTCCGCCGACTCCAGGTCGCCCTGGCGCAGGCTGAAGTCCCCCAGGTCGAGGTACGTGAAGGGGTTCTTGTTGTTCCGCTGGTCCGCGAGGGCCAGGACTTCCCGGGCCGCCTGGTGGTTCCCCTGGTGGCTGTAGAGGGCGGCGAGGTTCTGGTAGGTCACGGGCGCTTCCGGGTCGGCTTCGAGAGCCCGTCGATAGGCGACCTCGGCTCCCTCCAGATCCCCCAGTCGGCGACGGATCACCCCCAGGTTGATCCAACCATCCAGGAGTTCCGGCTCCAGCTTGACGGCGATGTCCGCGTAGTGGAGCGCTTCGCCCGCGCGGCTGGTGCGCAGCAATTCTCCGGCTCGGTTGGAATAGTAGAGAGCGATGGCGGTCAGGTCGGGGATCGGCTGCACCTGCCGGTAGTCCACATCAAGGTCGCTGAACTCCAGGATTCGGTGGTCGCCGCCGAAGCCGGAGGCGGCGGTGACATGGCCGGAGCTGATCACCAGATCCCCCTCTTGGGTGTAGGAGTAAATGTCATCGATCTTCAGGTAGTACACCGGCTCGCCCAACTGTCGGGCCAGGGCCACGAAGAGATGGGTAAAGCCGAGGCAGTTGGCCTTGCGGGATTCGAAGACCTCTCCCACGGTGCCGGTGAAACCGGAGGCGTAGGCGAGCTGAAGGCCCCGCTTGCTGATCAGGCTGTGGAGCAAGGTGGAGGTTCGGGCTTCGTGGGGGGTGCCCTCCGGCACCGCCTCGGCGAGCCACGCTTCCATCTCGGGGGTCGTCTGGAACGGTGCCAGGACCTCTTCCGGATCCAGACCGCGAGCCCGGACGATTTCGGCCATCGGATCCCAGGAGTAGGACACCGCCGTGCTGGCGGCGCAGCCGGTCAGCAGCGACAGGGCGCACCCCGAGAGCAGGATGAGACTCTGTGAAAAATGGGTCTTCGCGAGTGGGTTCATCAGCGTGTCCTCCAAGAAGCGCCGCGGCCTGTGGGTCGCACGGTACAGTGTAGGACTGTTGTACGATAAGCGGCCTGGCAAGGTTCTGGACCCAGTTACAATAACCCCATGCTCGAACTACCCATTCCGCCCACCCCCGAACCTCTGGCCACGATCCTTCTGCTCGGGATCGGTCTGGCCCTGCTGGTGATGGGACGCAAGATCTTCTGGCTCGCCCTGGGAGCCTTCGGCTTTCTCGCCGGATGGCACCTCGCCGGTCGCTTGCCCATGGTGCAGCAGGCGGCGGACCCCCTGATCGGGTTGGTCATCGCCGGGGCTTGTGGTCTGGTGGGTATTCTCCTGGCCGTTTTTGTGCAGAAGATCGCCATTGGCGTGGCGGGTTTTCTCGCCGGGGGCCTGGGAGCGTTGTGGCTGGCGGTGAACACCGCGATGGCGGTGGGGGGGTGGGAGTGGGCGGTATTTCTCGTGGGGGGCGTCCTGGGAGCGATCTTCGCGGGTCTCCTGTTCCAGGTCGCCCTGGTGGTGCTCACCGCTTTGCTGGGGGCCACCTTGCTGCTGGAGCTGGTCGCCCTCGATCCCAAGGTGGAGGGCATCCTGGCCCTGGCGCTGACCGCCATCGGCTGCCTGATCCAGGGCCGTCCCCGTGGCGGTCGCCGGAGCGATTGATCGGACCCTCCGGGCATCGCGCCGGTGGTAGGTGGTGAGCGAATTGGGTCGGTGACCGGTGGGATGGGCAATACCGAACGGGCGCCGACTCTCGCCGACGCCCTGCCGGTTCTCGCGGGACCCCCGGTGATCCCCGGGGACCCCAGAGGAAAACGTCGCTATTTCGGCGCTTCTGGCGAGAGCATCATGACCATCTGCCGCCCTTCCAATCGAGTCCGGGACTCGATGATGGCGACATCCTGTAGCTTTTCGGTCAAAGTATCGAGAATCTTCGTCCCAAGTTCCGGTCGACGGAGCTGGCGCAGGCGGAAAAAGACCGTGATCTTGACCTTCTTGCCCTTCTCCAGGAAGCGGCGGGCGCGATTGGCCTTGATGTCGAAGTCGTGGTCATCGATGGTCGGGCGGAATTTGACTTCCTTGATCTCGATCACCGCCGCCTTCTTCTTCGATTCCTTGGCGCGCTTTTCCTTCTCGAACTTGGTCCGTCCCCAGTCCATGATGCGGACCACCGGCGGATCGGCCATCGGCCCCACTTCCACCATGTCCAGCCCGGACTCCTGGGCGCGCCGCCGCGCCTCCTCCAGGGGAACGATACCGATTTGACTGCCATCCGCCTCGATCAGGCGAACGGGACTTTTGCGGATCCGACGGTTTACCCGCGGCTCAGGATCTCTCTTGGCTATGATGCCCTCCCTTCGTTGCGCAGCCCACTATTTTGCGCGACTGCGACGTTAATAATGGTTCCTTGCCTGTCGGGAGTCTAGCAGTTTCCCAGGGCAAGGGAACTCATTTCCACCGTAGTCTACGCCAGGGACTAGAAAAAAGAACCCTGACGCGGACCCCAAACGGGGTTTCGAGCGGACTCCAGCTTCCGCCGGGGGGTGGGAAACGTTATCCTCTTTCTATCATGCGCGCGTGTCAGATTCATGCCATTGTTGTGTGGAAAGCCGCCAAACCCCGGGCAGCGGGCTGTGGCTTCCCGGAAGGCCAGAGCGCGGAACCCTGCCCATGAAAGGACCCTCCCCATGCTCCATCGCCGTTGCCGTATCGTCTGTTGCCTCTCTTTTGCCTTGCTGGGCCTCGCCTGCGGGCCTTCCTCGGACCGGGGTGCGGAGTCGCCGCCGGAACCTGGCGGCTCTGGAGACTCCGGCACGATCACGGAGGCGGAGGCGGTGATGGATGCCGTCGCCCCGCAATACGTCAAGCTGGTGCTCGCCCTGGGGGAGCACGATGGCGGCTATGTGGATGCCTACTACGGCCCGGCCGAGTGGCGCCAGGAGATGACCGAGGCGGCGTTGACCCTGGAGCAGATCGCCGAGCGGGCGGCGACCCAGCTGGCGGCGCTGGCGGCGGTGGCCCCTGGCCCGGAGGGGTCCGACGACGAAGAGATGCTGCGCCTGCGCCACAGCTATCTGGTGCAGCAGCTGCAAGCCCTGGCCGCCTACGGGGAGATCCTCCAGGGCGCGACGCTGTCCTTCGAAGAGGAGGCGAAGGCGCTCTACGGGGTCGAGGTTCCCGTCGTGCCGGAGGCCCACTTCGAGGCGGCCCAGGAAGAACTGGAGGCGATCCTGCCCGGCGACGGAACCCTGGCGGAGCGGCTGGAGACCTTCCGCCAGGGCTTCGTCATTCCAGCGGAAAAACTCGATGCCGTCTTCCGGGCCGCCATCGACGCCTGCCGCGAGCGCACCGTCGTCCATCTGACCCTGCCGGAGACCGAGAGCTTCACTGTGGAATACGTCACGGACAAGCCGTGGAGTGGTTACAACTGGTACCAGGGGGAGTACCGCAGCCTGATCCAGGTCAACACGGATCTGCCCATCTTCATCGATCGGGCCATCGATCTGGCGTGCCATGAGGGCTATCCCGGGCATCACACCTACAACGCCCTGCTGGAGAAGAATCTGGTGCGGGATCGGGGCTGGGTGGAGATGTCCGTGTACCCCCTGTTCAGTCCCCAATCGCTGATCGCCGAGGGGAGCGCCAACTTCGGCATCGAGATGGCCTTCCCCGGGGAGGAACGGGTGCGCTTCGAGCGCGATGTCCTCTTCCCCCTGGCGGGCCTCGATCCGGCCACGGCGGCGGCGTACTACCGCGTCCAGGACATCGTCCAGGGGATGAGTTACGGTTCCAACGAGGCCGCTCGCCGCTATCTGAACGGCGAGATCACCGCCGAGGAAGCCGCCGCCTGGCTGGTGCGCTACGCCCTGTCGAGCCCGGAGCGGGCGGCCCAGCGAGTGAAGTTCATCGACACCTACCGCAGCTACGTCATCAACTACAACCTGGGGCTGGATCTGGTGCGCGCCTACGTCGAAGCCCAGGGCGGCACCCCGGACCAGCCGGAGCGCCGCTGGCAGGTCTTCGGGGCGTTGCTCTCTTCGCCGCGTCTGCCGGGGGATTTGCAGTAAACCAGCGTTCCAGGGTTCCTGGTCGGTTCCGGTTCTTGTCCCTGCTGTGTCTTAAGAGACATTAGGGGGACAAGTACAATGCAACAAGTCTTGACCATCGAGCAGCAAACGGACGGCGCCCCACGCGGCGTCAGGATCGACGACGGCGACCTGGTAGCGGCCCTGTTGGCTGGCTCCCGGCGGGCCGCGGAGACGCTGGCGGAACAAACCTACCGCGGCGTCCATGGGGCGCTCTATCGCCTCTGCGGCGGCGACGGGGAGCTGGCGGCGGAACTGACCCAGGAGACTTACCGACGGGCGTGGAGCGCCCTCGAAAGTTTCCGCGGCAAGGCCCGCTTCTCAACCTGGCTCTACCGCATCGCCTACACCACGTTTCTCAACCACCTACGAAGACCCCGGCCCTTCGTGCCACTGGCAGAAGAGATCGACGCCGGGGCCGACCCACCGGATCCCGCATCCTCCACCCCCGCGGCCACCGGCGAGGAGCGTCTCGACGCCCGCCGCCGGACCACCCGCTTGCGGCGCGCGGTCCTCGACCTGCCGGACGAGTTGCGCTTCACGGTCACCGCCCGCTACTGGGGGGACCAGAGCGCCCGCGACATCGCTCGAACCGAAGGCATCACTCCCACCGCCGTGCGCAAACGGCTCCGTAAGGCGTCCCAATTGCTGGCCGCCACCCTCCAGGAGGAAGCGCGATGAGTCATCCACAACGCCAATGGAACGAAGAGGAAGTCACCCGTCAACTGGATGCGGTGCGCGGGATCGAAGCGCCGGAGCCCCCGGCGGATCTCCTGGCACGGATCCAGGGGGAGATCCCCGGGGATCTTTTTCCCCCGGAACAGGAGGTGTGGATCGCACCGCGCCGGTTCCCCCACCAGCGTCGCTGGTTCGCCGCCGCTGCGGTGGCGGCGCTGGCGGTCACCGGTGGCTGGCTCGCCCTGCGGACGATGGAGACGGCGCAATCCCCGGTGGAGAGTCTGTCCACGGAGCGTCCGCCCGCTGAGCCCCGGGAGGAGGTTGTAGGCCAGGCGGGGCGCGGGACCCCATCCGCCCCGGTGGTCTCGGAGTCCTCGGTGGCCGATTCGCCAGTCGCCCCGGGCGAGGCCGCATCCGCCGGGAAGGTGGACCAGGAAGAGGCCCCGGCGCCGCAGGTTCCGGCGCCAGTGGCTTCGTACCGCCTATCTCGCAGGGTGCCGATTCCCGATCCATCCCCGGGCGAGCCAGAAGCTGTGAGCGAACTGAACGATATGGACGTCGTCTTTGCTCTACCGGAGGTGCAAGAGGCCCGTCGGCCCGATAGCGGCCCCGGAGATCAGCACGGCACTTTGGTTGGTGGGAACCGCGACGGGGTGGCCGCGGAGTACTCCCAGAACGCCGACACGGAGCGTTTCTCCGGCAATGAGGAGTACAGCGATCTCCGGCGCGAGCGGGTGGAGATAGAAAAGAAGCTCAAAGAGTTGGAAGGGCAGGCTTCCGCGTCGCGGAATTCCGTCCGCGCGAAGGATGAAGTCCCGCAGCCGAAGCGGGTCAACGCCCCGCCGCCAGCCCGAACACAGGAGTCGTTGGCCGAGGAACCCATGCGGCAGCTGTCGCCGGTGGAATCGATGCCGGTACCACCGCCCCCGGCTCCGCCCTCCACCGGCGGCACCGCCGAGCCCAACGACCAGCCCTACGGCGATGTCTTCTTCGAGGGTGCGGGCACCAACCCCTTCATCGATACCGAGGATGATCGCCTCTCCACCTTCGGCTTCGATGTCGATACCGGCGCCTACACGGTCATCCGTCGCTACCTGTCCGACGGTCATCTGCCGCCCCACGACGCCGTGCGGGTAGAGGAGATGATCAACTACTTCGACTACGGCGACCGGCCCCCCCGGCGGGGAGATTTCGCCCTCTACGCCGAGGGAGCCCCCTCCCCCTTCGCCCACGGCGAGCGCTACCATCTGCTGCGCTTTGCCGTCCAGGGTCGGGAGGTGAGCGCCGCCGCCCGCAAGCCGGCCTTGCTGACCTTCGTGGTCGATGTCTCCGGCTCCATGGGCCGGGAGGATCGCCTGGGGCTGGTGAAGCAGTCCTTGGGTCTGCTTCTGTCCCAGCTGCGGCGCGACGATCAGGTGGCGCTGGTGGTCTTCGGTAGCCACGGGCGGGTCCTGCTGCCCCCCACCAGCGACAAGGTGGCGATCCGCCAGGCCATCGACCGGCTGCAACCGGAAGGGGCCACCAACGCCGAAGAGGGGCTGGTGCTGGGCTATGAGATCGCCTCCCGCAACGCGGAACGGGGGATCCTCAACCGGGTCATCCTGTGCTCCGATGGGGTCGCCAACGTCGGCAACACCGGCCCGGACTCCATCCTGCGGCGCATCCAGCGGGGGACCGAGCAGGGGATCGAACTGACCACCCTGGGCTTCGGCATGGGCAACTACAACGACACCCTGATGGAGCAGCTGGCGGATCAGGGGGACGGGCGCTACGCCTACATCGACACCCTCGACGAAGCCCACCGCATCCTGGTGGAGGAGCTCACCGGCACCCTCCAGACCATCGCCTCGGAGGCCCGGGCGCAGGTGGATTTCAACCCCCGGGTGGTGGAGCGCTACCGCCTGATCGGCTATGAGAACCGCGACATCGCCGATGAGCGGTTCCGCGACGACACCGTCGATGCCGGGGAGATCGGTGCCGGGCACAATGTCACCGCCCTCTATGAGGTGAAGCTCGCCCAGGGCTACGAGCCCGGCGACGGTCGCCAGGAGGTCGCGACCCTGCACGTGCGCTACCGCTCCCACCAGACCGAGCGCTTCGAGGAGGTCCGCCGCAGCGTCACTCTGGGGGATTTCGCCTCGCGCTGGGAGCGAGCTTCCGCGGCCCTGCGGCTGACCTCCCTGGTGGCGGAATTCGGCGAGATCTTGAAGGGCAGCTACTGGGCCCGGGAGGGCGATCTCGACGAGGTCTTCCGCCGCACCCAGTCGCTCTCGGCAGAGTTCTCCGGCGACCGCGATGTCGCGGATCTGGTCTCGCTGATGGGCCGGGCGGCGTCGCTGGCGCCGCGCTGATCGGTCTGCGCGGGCCACCGTGCCACACGGTTTGGGCGGGTTGTAGGGGCGGCCCCCCGTGGCCGCCCTGCCTTGCCTTGACCGCTCGGACCCTCAGCCCCTCGGTCCCCCTCTCTCAAAGGGCGAGGGGGAAGCCCCCTCCCGTCCCTTTCCGTACCCGGACCCTCACCACTCCGTTCCGTCGGCGGCCAGCAGCCGTCGGCGGAACGCCGCGTTGGCCAGCAGCACCGCCGCCAGCGCCACCCCGCCGAGGCTCAAGGTGGAAGACAGCAGGAAGGTCGCCGTGTAGCCCAGATGCTCCGCCACGAAGCCGCTCAGGGAGCGAGCCAGGATCGGGGCGGTCATGGTGATGCTGGCTTGTAGGGTGTAGTCGCTGCCCTCGGTGCCCGGGCGGCAGACATCCATCATCATGGTGAACAGCACCGCCGTCGCCATGCCCCCGGCGGCGTAGTCCACGATGGCCGTGGCGTAAAGGGTGCCGGTGGTGTAGAGCCCCAGGGCGGGCAGCATGTAGGCGGCCACCGCCAGCCCCTGGAAGATGCCGAAGCCGATCAACGCCCGCCGCCGACCGAAACGCCCCACCCCCCAGCCGCCGATCAACGCCCCGACCAGACCCGCGGGCAGGGTGCCGTAGGCGCTCAGGCTACCGATGGCGTCGCGGGTCAGCCCCAGATCCACCAGGAAAGGCTTGCCGATGCCGGTGGCGATGGCATCGCCCCCCTTGAACAGCACCAGCAGGCACAACCACGGCAGGATCCCCGGGCGCAGCAGGAACGCCGTGAAGTCCCGCCAGTGCAGCGGCGGCAGGTTCGCCTCGACCTCCCGGCTCCATCGGCCTTGCCCCGCACTCTTGCGACCTTCCGGGTACAGCAGAATGGGCAGCGTGGCCAGCGCCAGGAGGCCCGCCATGATCAGGAAGGTGCCCCGCCAACCGAAGCCACCGATCAACTTCAGCAGCACCCCGCCGCCAAAGATCATCCCCACCCGGTAGGCCGCCACCTGCACCCCGTTGCCCCACCCCCGTTCCCGGTCGTCCAGAATGGCCACCGCCAGCCCGTCGGTGGCGATGTCCTGGGTCGCCGCCAGCAGGTTGAGCACCAGCATGGTGGCCAGCACCAGACCCAGTTGGGTGGTCAGATCCAGGCCGCTCAAGGCCACCAGGGTCAAAACCGCGATGGCCTGCAACGGCAGGATCCAGCTGCGCCGTCGGCCCAGGCGGCGGAACCCGAAGCGATCCACCAGTGGCGCCCACAGAAACTTGAGCGCCCACGGCAAGGACAGCAGGTTGGTCAGGCCGATTTCCGGCAGGGACATCCCCCGCAGCCGCAGCAGCGCGGGCAAGGCGTCGGAGAAGAAGCCGTAGGGCAATCCCTGGGAGAAATAGAGCGAGGTCAGCAAGCCGATCTTGCGGGCGGAGCGCAGCGGTGGGGAAGGGTTGGATTCCGGCATGGCTGCGCCGGATCCTAGCAGCCCGTGGCAAAACTCGCGCCGCGCTCCGAGCGGGCCTTTTCAGCCAGATCGGCGTTGGAAAATCTCGCAAGATCGCGGATATTCCTGCGATTTTCCGCCTTGATCTGACCGAAAATTCCTCGCTCTCGCAGGCGACCGACTTTCACCACGGGCTGCTAGCAGTCCAGACCCGAGGACGACGATCCAATCCAGAGGGCGTCCGCGTGCGAAGGGTTATCCGAACAGGAACGATGATGCCGTCGCGATGCAACCCAGAAACCCACCGGTCCCCACCGCCCATAGAAAACGCCCCCGCGGCAACCGCGGGGGCGCATCGATCGACCTGGGGCTCAGGCCCCGACGGCCTGGAGCTTGCCTTCCAGGGTCTGGCTGACTTCGCCGTCCTCCGGAAAGCGGCCCAGGGACTTCTTCGAGAACACCAGCTCATCGTTCAACTGGACCTCGAAAACGCCGCTGCGACCCTTGATCAGCTGGGGCTCGATACCAAACTTCTGCTGAATTTCCGCCGCCAAACTGGCGGCGCGGGGTTTGTAGTTTCAAATAACGCAGTATTCGATAGACATCGTATGCGACATGGAACCTCCTCAAAGATCGGGGAGTGTTTCGGATTATGAACTACCTCTAAGGCGGTAGCGTCGTAGAGGTAGGGCTCGTTCTGGGGTAAGATGGCCCGATTGCGCGAGCCTGCTTCTGAGGAATGAATCTACCATGACACAACCAGCAGATATCGCCGTGCTCAAGACCCAATCGATGACACACCAGGAAGAACGACTCGCCGCCATGGAGCCGGAAGAACGCGCGAAAGTGCAGCGCATCGCCGGTCATGTGCGCGCCATGCTCGAGGAATTGGACCTCGACCTCCAGGACCCCAACCTCCTGGAGACCGACGTGCGGGTGGCCAAGATGTACATGGAAATGTTCCATGGCCTCAAGGAAGGCGCCGAACCGCGGGTGACCTGCTTCCCCAACGAAGAGAACTACACCTCCATGGTGATGGAAAAGCAGATCCCCTTCTACTCCATGTGCTCCCATCACCTGGTGCCTTTCTACGGCCATGCCCACATCGCCTATGTGCCCGGAGAGCGGATCTTGGGGCTTTCCAAATTGCCCCGCATTCTGGAGTTCTACGCCAAGCGGCCGCAGCTTCAGGAACGCCTCACGGAGCAGGTGGTCAAGTACCTGGAGGAAAAGCTCAAGCCCCAGGGCGCCATGGTGGTCATCGAGGCGCGCCATCTATGCGTCGAGATGCGGGGTGTCAAGAAGCCCGGCGCGGTAACGGTGACCTCTGCAATCCGGGGGATATTCCATGAAAGACCTATACGCGAAGAGTTCCTCGATCTCCTACGTCACGCCTAAGGGCTTCGCCCTCGCCGTGGCGCTGGTGGCGTTTTTCGCCCTGCTGCCGTCCGCGGTGGAGGCCAAGAAAGGCAAGAATTACGACCGGGCGATGCTCATCAACCCCTTCTTGGGGCCGGAGCACGCGCGCTGGTTGGTCGGACCCGTGGCCCGCATCGCTACCGACAAGGAAGTCGAGGCGTTCTTGGCCATCACCGACGATGCCGAGGCGGCGAAGTTCGTCGAAGGCTTCTGGCAACGGCGCCAGCGTCCCGCGGGGGACTACCGAAAGTCCCTCCAGGAGATCTTTGAGGAGCGAGTGGCGGAAGCCGATCACCAGTACACCGAGGACGGGATTCGGGGATCGCGCAGTGATCGGGGTACCATATGGGTGCTGTACGGTCCCCCGGAAGAAGTCGATTACGAAGTGGCGCCCTGGTATGGCGGTCCTCCCATCGAGGTGTGGAATTATCCTAAGGACGCCAAAGACGCCAAGGATGTCAGCCTGGGATTGGACGGCGAGACGCCAAAAAAGCGGTACGAATTCATCGAGGATGAAGGGCGTACCGTCTTCTACATCAAGTCGTATCACGACCGGAAAGGCCGCATGAAGGCGCGCCCGCAGCTCCCGCGCAACTCCTACTGAGGGCGGCGGGAATCACCGGTCGATTTTTGTTCTGGAGGGAGGCTCCCGACATGACGCAGATTCGCGCTGTGCTCGCTGGCACGGGGATATCCGTGCCCCCCAAAGCCGTCGATAACCACATGCTGACCCGGGTCCTGGAGACCAGCGACGATTGGATCCGCGAGCGTAGCGGCATTGTCGAGCGGCGCTACGCGGAGGCCGGGGTCGGGGCCTCGGATCTCGGCGCCGAAGCGGGTCGGGCGGCGATGGCGGATGCTGGGGTGGAGCCCGGCGAGGTGGATTACCTGGTCTGCGCCACCATGACCCCGGACCATTACTTCCCCGGTTCCGGCACCCTCATCCAGCAACGCCTGGGGCTGCCCCCCATTCCCGCCCTGGACATCCGGCAACAATGCGCCGGTTTCGCCTACGGTCTCCAGATGGTGGACGCCCTGATTCGCAGCGGTACCGCCCGCACGGTCTTGTTGGTGGGCACCGACGTGCACACCTCCCTCTTCCCCTGGGAGCCGGAAAGCTGGGACGCGCTCTACGACGACAACGTCAAGATCAGCCCGGAGCAATACGCCTGGAACTCCAAGTTCCGCCATCTCCTGGTGCTCTTCGGCGATGGCGCCGGAGCGATGGTCTTCCGGGCGGAGGAAGGCGACGGCGAGCGCGGCATCCTGGGCGCCCGGCTCTACGGCGACGGGAACCACAAGGAGATCCTCCACGTCCCGGGCCTGGGCTCTGGGCGCCGTCCCTTCGTCAGCGCCGAGGCCATCGCCGCCGCGGACACCGTGCCGGTCATGGACGGTCGCTCGGTGTTCAAACTCGCCGTCACCCGCATGCCCGCCGCCACCCGCGAGGTGCTGGAGGACCAGGGGCTGACCCAGGATGATCTGGATCTCGTGATCATGCACCAGGCCAATCTGCGCATCAACGACGCTGCCCGAAAAGCCATGGGGCTACCGGAGACCAAGGTCCACAACAACATCCAGAAATACGGCAACACCACCTCCGCCACCCTGCCCCTCTGCTTCCACGAAGCGCGGCAGGAGGGCAAGGCCCCGGAAGGCTCCCTGATCGCCTTCGCCGCCCTCGGCGCGGGCCTGCATTGGGGTGCGGTGTTGTTGCGGGTGTAGGGGAGGCACCCTGGCGGTGGTCGGGGTGGTCCTCCTGTGGCAATATCGAGTCGGAGGAGATCGATGACGACGTCGCCAAAACGCACTCGCTACCGCAAGCCGGTCGGTTCCAAACTCGAGAAGATCCTCGCGGTGGTCTTCGGGCTCTTCGCCCTGCTGGTGGTCAATGCGGTGTACCTGACCGCCATACGGGTGGTGGAGAAGGTCTCCGGCGAGACCTATCAGAACTGGTTCTACATCCTGATGTTCCTGGGCCACCTGGTCCTGGGATTGCTGATCATCCTGCCGGTGATCGCCTTCGGGATCGGCCACATCCGCAACGCCCACAACCGCCCCAACAAGCGCGCCGTCCAGGTGGGCTACGCCCTCTTCGTGACGGCGTTGATCCTCCTCGCCTCCGGGGTCGTGCTGACCCGGGTGGAGGGGGTGATCGTGGTCAAGGATCCGGCGGTGCGCTCCGTGGCCTACTGGCTGCACGTGCTCACGCCGCTGGTGGCGGGGTGGCTCTTCGTGCTGCACCGTCTGGCGGGGCGCAAGATCAAGTGGCGCATCGGGGCACGGTGGGCGGTGGTGGCGGCGGTCTTCGCAGGGGCCATGGTCGTCCTCCAGACCCAGGACCCGCGCAGCTGGAACCAGGAGGGGCCGGAGTCCGGAGAACAGTATTTCTTCCCCTCCCTGGCCCGTACCGCGACCGGCAATTTCATCCCCGAGCGGGTCCTGATGAACGACCAGTACTGCCAGGAATGCCACGGCGATGTCCACGAGCGATGGGAAAACGGCGTCCACCACCTCAGCTCCTTCAACAACCCGCCGTATCTCGCCTCCGTGCGGGAGACTCGACGGGTTGCGACGGTGCAGGCGGCGCGTTTCTGCGCCGGGTGCCACGATCCGGTGGTCTTCTTCGGTGGCAAATTTGATGATCCAGAGTTTGACGATGTGAACGACCCTGCCGGGCAAGCGGGCATCACCTGCACGACTTGCCACGCCATCACCCACATCAATTCGCCCCGGGGGAATTCCGATTACACCATTGAGGAACCGGTGCACTACCCCTTCGCCTTCAGCAAGAATCGCACGCTGGCCTGGACAGCTGGTCAAGGCGAAGCCGGATCTGCACAAGAAGACCTTCCTGAAGCCGCTCCACAAGACGCCGGAATTCTGCGGCAGTTGCCACAAGGTGCACCTGCCGGAGGAACTGAACAATTACAAATGGTTGCGGGGGCAGAATCACTACGATCCCTACCACCTGAGCGGGGTCTCCGGCCACGGGGTCAGCAGTTTCTACTACCCACCCAAAGCCCAGGCCAATTGCAACGGTTGCCACATGCCGGTCAAGGAGTCGGACGACTTCGGTGCCCGGGTGCTGGATGACACCGGGGTGCTCAAGGTGCACGACCACCTCTTCCCCTCCGCCAACACGGGTATTCCCCACATTCTGAACTTGCCGGAGTGGGTCAACCAGGCCCACGCGGATTTCAACGCGGGGGTGATGCGGGTGGATCTGGTCGGGATCCGGCAGGCGGTGGTGGGCGGTCGGAGCCTGGGGATCGAAGGTCCCCTGACCGCCCCGCTACGCCCGGAGGTTCCGGCTCTGGAGCCCGGACAGTCCTATCTGCTGGAGACGGTGGTGCGCACCCTCAAGATGGGACACCTCTTCACCCAGGGCACCGCGGATTCCAACGAGGTGTGGGTGGATGTACGGGTCACCGATGGCGCCGGGCAGGCGGTGGGGCGCAGTGGCGGTCTGGGGGAGGGCAACGGGGTGGATCCGTGGTCCCACTTCATCAACGCCTTCGTCCTCGACCGGGAGGGACGGCGCATCGACCGGCGCAACGCCCAGGATATTTTCGTCGCCCTCTACAGCCACCAGATCCCGCCGGGGGCGGCGGATGTGATGCATTACCTGTTGCAGGTGCCGCCGGGAGTGGTGGGGCCGCTGACGGTGGAGGTGAAGTTGCGCTACCGGAAGTTCGACACCACCTACATGCGCTTCGTCAACGACGATCCCGGCTACGTCAACGACCTGCCCATCTTGACCCTGGCGTCGGATCGGGTGGTCTTCCCGGTGGCTGGGCAGGGGGCGGCGACGGCCTCGGGGGAAGCGGCTTCCGCTCCGCCGCCGGAGCCTCTGTGGCAGCGCTGGAACGACTACGGCATCGCCCTGCTGCGCCAGGGGGCGCTGCGCCAGGCGGCAGAGGCGTTCCACCAGGTGGAGGCGTTGGGCCGTCCCGATGGCCCCCTGAATCTGGCCCGGGTCTATCTGGAGCAGGGCACCGTCCAGGACCAGGCCATCGCCGCCCTGGAGCGCGCCGCCGCCTTCCAGGACCCTCAGGCCCCGGCGTGGACGGTGGCGTGGTTCACGGGGCTGGTGAACAAGCAGAACGGCTTTCTGGACGAGGCCATCGCCAATTTCCGCTCCATCGTCGAGGGGGACAACGCCGCCCTCCGGGAGCGCGGCTTCGACTTCAGCCAGGACTACCGCGTGTTGAACGAACTGGCGGAGACGCTCTTCGAGCGCGCCTCCCAGGAGCGGGGGGAAGCCCGGGAAGCGATCCTCGCCGAGGCGGTGGGTCTTTATCAGCGGGTCCTGGAGCTGGATCCGGAAAATGTCCCCGCCCACTTCAACCTCGCCCGCATCTACCGAACCCTGGGCCAGGAGGAACCGGCGGCGGAACACCTGGCGCTGTACCGTAAGTACAAGCCCGACGACAACGCCCGGGGCCAGGCCATCAACGCCGCCCGAGCCCGCTATCCCGCCGCCAGCGAGGCGGCCAACGCCATCCCCGTCTACGACCTCCAGCGGCCCGGAGCTTTCGAGGCGGACGGTTCCCGGCGGGCGGAGACGTTTGCCCTGGGGCCGGTCGATTCCAGCCCTCCCCAAGCGTCCTTGGGGGGAGTGGATTGAACCCAAGGAGATTGCCCATGCGCCCGACCTGCCGGATCGCCGTCCTCGCCCTGCTCACCGGCCTCTGCCTGCTGCCGTGGAGCGCCCCGGCCCAGGAGCCCGCCACCGCTCCCGAGACTCAACCTGTGATGGCGCTCCAGTTACAGGACCTGTCCTGGCTGGTGGGCCATTGGCAGGGAGAAGCGCCCGGCGGCGGCGTGGTGGAGGAGGTCTGGACCGCCCCCGCCGCTGGAGCGATGATGGGCGCCTTCCGCTGGACCGGCGGCGACAAGGTGATGGTTTACGAATTCCTGCTGGTGGAGGAGACCCCGGAGGGTCTCGTCCTGCGCCTGCGGCACTTCGGCAAGGGTTCCGTCGCCTGGGAGGACAAGGCAACTCCCCTCAACTTCTGGGCCAAGAGCGGCGGGGAAGGGACGGCCACCTTCGAGGCCCAGACCGAGAAGGGCTGGCTACGGCTCGTCCTGCGCCGAGAGGGCGAGGGTCTGGTGGTCGTTCTGGAGCGGGAGAGCGGCGGGCCGCTGGAGTTCCGGTACACGCAACTCTAAAGCCGCTCCTTCAGCCACCGCAGCAGCCGCTCGAACGTGGCGCGGGAGTCCTCGAAGACGCCCACGCCGTGGGCGGCGGAGCCCTCCACGATCCACAGACGGCGGGGTTCCGCGGTGAGGTCGTACATTTCCCGCGCCCATCGAGCGCGCTCGCCATCCTGGTCCCCGGCGGCGGCGATGTAGAACATCCCTTTCAGGTTGAGGGCTTCGCCTTCTTGGAGGTCGGCCAGATGGCGGGCCGCGGAGGTCTTGCCCGCGATGGCCACGCCGAGGGCGCCGTAGTGGTGGTTGGCGGCCACCGCCAGGTTGGCGCCGATGGAGGACCCCACCACCGCGATGCGCAACTCGTCCACCGCCGGATGATCCCGCAGGTAGGCGATGACGGTGTCCAGGTCTTTCGGGGCCTGTTGTGGGTCGTCGAACAGGGCGCGAAGATCATCCACTTCCCCGGAAGCGCCGTGGCCGCGCACATCGTAGGCCAGCACCACATAGCCCCGGGCCACCAGCGGCGGAATGTAAGGCGCCCACTCGCCGCGCTCGGAGCCCCCCTGGTGGATCAGGATCACGGCGGGGGCTTTCCCCATGGCGGCGGGCAAGTGCAGGGTCGCACCGATCTGCCAGCCGTCCTCCGTCTCCAGGGTGAGGGTCTCCTCGGTGCCCTCCGCCGTTGCGGGGATCGGCATGAAGATAGACCATAGGACGACCGCGAGAAGACAAAGGGGCGCCAGCCAGCGGTTCGAGTGGGACATCGTTCGACCTCCTTGAGCAACAGGTTCCTGCTATTCTCGCATTCTGCCCCAAACCCTGGCTCCTGTCGTGCGGAGGAACGCGCCGTGATTGAATTCCTGACTCTCTTCGTGACCTTGACGCTGGGGGTTCGCCCCCTGGAATTGGCGGTCCATGACAGCGGTGAAGGGATGGACGCCATGGTCGGGGTGGAGATCCGTCTGGACGGCGAGCCGGTGGTTCTCCTCACCCAGCCGCCGTGGACGGCGGAGATCGATTTTGGCGATCGGCTCATCCCCCACGAACTGGCAGCGGTGGTCCTCAACGCCAACGGCGAGGAGTTGGAGCGCATCAGCCAGCTGATCAACTTCGGTCGCTCCGCCTACGAGGCCCGGCTGGTGCTGGACCGCGACGCGGGCACCGCCCGGGTCTTGTGGCAGACGGCGGAGCGGGCGCGACCGCGCAAGATCACGGTGCTCTTCGATGGGGCCCCGGTGCCGGTGGATGAGACCGGGCAGATTCAGCTGCCGCCCAGCGCGTTGGAAGACCTGGACCATCCCCAGCGGGTCCATGTGCTGGAAGCCCGGTTGGGGTTCAAGGGGGGGCACGAGGCCACCGCGAACCTGAGCTACGGCGGCGCCCACGGGCTGCGGATCAATAGCGATTTGACCCAGCTGGCGGTGACCCTGCCACCGGGGACCGCGCCGTCGGCGGCGGCCATGGCGGGTTGGTTCCAGCGGGATGGGCAGCCCCTCAAGGTCTTCTCGGTGGAAAAGGGCCCGGCCCAGGTGCTCCTGGTGCGGGACCGCAACCTGCCCTCCCCCCTGGAGCTATCCCCTCCGGAGATGATCGAAACGCGGCGCCTGTTGGGGATGCGCGGCGGCGCACTGGACAACGCCACGGCGCCGGTGGAAGGGGGGGCCTTGAAGCCGGGGGACACCATCCAGGTCATCGCCACCACGCCACGGCTGGTGGGGGACGGGGACGCCAAGACCTCCGTGTTTCCCGTTGCCGACTATCGCCAGGGGGGCGATTTCTCCCGCCGCCTCCTGCGCGCCGCCTGGCTCCTGCGTCCCGCCGAGAGCTTTCGTCAGGAGCAGCGCCTCTTCGACGCCCTCGCCGCCGCCGGGGATGCCGCCGCCAAGACCGGTCGCCGCCGCGCCGTCCTGCTGCTCCTCGACCCCCGGTCGAAGGACGCCAGCGCGGTGACCGCGGCCCAGGCTTTCGAGTACCTCCGCACGCTGCGGGTGCCCGTCTTCGTCTGGACCGCCGACAAGGTGCGCAAGAAATCTCCCGCCGCCGCCTTGTTGGAGGATCCCGGCCCCTTCCACGGCACCGATTTGACCCCGGTGGTCGAGGCCCTCGGCCAGGCTCTGGAGCGCCAGGTCGTGGTCTGGCTCGAAGGCCGCCACCTACCCCAGCAGATCACCCTCGGCCCCGACGCGCCGCCGGGCCTGGCCTTCGCCCAGTAGCCTCCCCTCACTCGGCATGCAGCGCCCGGATCGGATCGATGCGGGTCGCTTTACGGGCCGGGAGCCAGGTGGCCAGCAGGGCCGCTCCGAGCAGGCTTTCGGCGGTCCCCACGAAGGTTTGGGGGATCGAGCTGGGAGGAGCAATAAGCCCACGGCCCCCAACCCGTCATGGTGGTTCCTCTTTGTCGTCCAGAGGAAGGGGGCCGCCGGGAGGCGGACGGTGTCAAGCGGGACGATGGGGCGGCAAGCGTCCTTCGCGCTCCCACAGCGCCATGAGATCATGGGCACCGTGGATCAGCCCAAGGATGAAAATCGTCTGGTCGTGAATCTCATAAAGTAGGCGGTAGTTGCCAAGAAGCAGTTCCCGTACGGTGGGTTCTCGGAGTTCTGGCACGATCCTCCACGGTGGGCAAACTCATCCAGCGCGCGGGCATGATCGCGAATGCGTTGCACGAAAGCGGCGGCGTAGCCGGGGGAATCTTCAGCGATGTAGTCGGCGGTATGTTCCAGATCGCGCCAGGCGGTTTCGGTCCAGACTACGCTTCGAGCCATCGGGCCATCCGCCGCTCGACCTCATCCTGGGGAATAACCCTCCCGGCTTCGATGTCTTGCCGACCGCGCTCAATGCGCTGGAGGACGTAGAGGTGGTATTGGATGTCCTCAAGGGTGGTTTCGTCCGGTAGGGTGGCGAGGACTTTCTGGACGTCTTGTTTCGCGGTAGCCATGGTTCCAGCAGTATACCGCCGTCCAGCCCTCAGCTCCCTCCCGCCCCATACCCATCCCGCCGCTGCGGAAACTTCCGCCCCAGAATGCCCGAGGCCACCATGGTGCGGAGGATCTGGGCGGTGCCGCCGCCGATGGTGAACATCCGGGCGTCGCGGACCATGCGCTCCAGGGGGTTGTTGCGGGAGTACCCGGCGGCGCCATGGATCTGTAGCGCCTGGTTGGTGATCTCGACGGCGGCTTCGGAGGTGAAGATCTTGGCCTGGGCGGCCTGGGTGACATCCGGGAAGCTGCCCGGTTGACCGTCGCCCACGGCGGCCTGGTAGACCAGGGCGCGGGCGGCGGCGAGGCGAATGCTCATGTCGGCGAGCATCCACTGGAGGCCCTGGAATTCGCACAGGGGGCGACCGAATTGTTCCCGCTCCTGACTGAACGCCAGCGCCTTCTGGTACGCGCCCTCGGCCAGCCCCAGGGCCACCGCCGCGGCGCCCACCCGTTGGCTGTTGTAGGCGTTCATCAGGTCGGCGAAGCCTTTCTTCGCGCCCCGGGGGGAGTGCAGGCGCATGGTCTCGGGGATCTGCGCGTCGGAGAGCAAGATTTCGGTTTCGGGGATACCCCGCAGGCCCATGGTCGGCTCCCGCTGGCCGACTTCCAATCCCTGGGTCTCGCCCCGGATGGCCAGGAAGCCGCCGATGCCCTCCTCCTGGCCGTCCTCGTCGAAGATGCGGGCAAAGATCAGGTGCAGGCGGGAGACGCCACCACCGGTGATCCAATGCTTCTTGCCGTTGAGCACGTAGTGATCGCCCCGGCGGTCCGCCCGGGTGGTCATCTCGGAGGCGGCGCTCCCCGCTGCCGGTTCGGTGATGCAGATGGCGGGCTTGTCCCCAGCCAGCACCAGCTTCGCTGCCAGCTCCTTCTGAGCGTCGGTGCCGTAGCGCATCACGGCGGCGATGGCTCCCATGTTGGCTTCCACCACGATGCGCCCCGTCACCCCGCAGACCTTGGCCATCTCCTCCACCACCAGGACCGCTTCCAGAAAACCGAGACCGGCGCCCCCCAGCTCTTTGGGGATGGTCATGCCGAAGAAACCCTCCTGGACCAGGGATTCCACGTGGTCCCAGGGGTATTTTTCGCTCTGGTCCACTTCGGCGGCGCGGGGCGCGATGCGCGCTTCCGCCAGCGCCCGGGCGCGGGCCTGGAGGTCCTGCTGTGCGGCGGAAAGTTGAAAGTTCATGGGGTAACTTTATCCCACCCTCGGCTCCGGAGCGGATGCGGTATTCTTGCGCCAAGTTTCCCGATTCCTTTTCATGACCCTGTGGAGAAACCCGTGCCTTTGCCGAACCCCATCCCCGAGACCGCCCAACCCCCCCAACGCCTCCTGTTGGGGCCGGGACCGAGTCCGGTGCACCCGCGGATCCTGGAGGCGCTGGCGCGACCGACGCTGGGCCACCTGGATCCGGCGTATCTGAAGATCATGGACCAGCTCCAGGGGATGCTGCGACGTCTTTTCCAGACGGAGAATCCCATGACCTTCGCCATCAGTGGCACCGGCACGGCGGGGATGGAGACAGCACTGGTCAATCTGCTGGAGCCGGGGGATGGGGCGCTGGTCTGCGTCAACGGGTACTTCGGGGGGCGCATGGCGGAGATCGCCGAGCGCACCGGCGCCCGGGTGACCCGCCTGGAACGCCCCTGGGGAGAGGTTTTCGAGGCCGGGGAGATCGAAGCGGCGTTGGAGCATGGCGCGGTGAAGGTGGTGGCGCTGGTGATGGCCGAGACCTCCACCGGGGCGCTGCAACCGCTGGCGGAGATCGCCGAGGCGGTGCGGCGGCACGATGCGCTGCTGGTGGTGGACGCGGTGACGGCGCTGGGGTGCGTGCCGGTGGCGGTCGAGGCTTGGGGGATCGATGCCATCTACTCCTGCTCCCAGAAGGGGTTGGGGTGCCCGTCGGGGTTGAGCCCGGTGTCCTTCAGCCCCCGGGCCATGGCGGCGGTGGCGGCGCGCAAGACCCCGGTGCAGAGCTGGTACCTGGATCTGACCCTGCTGGCCCGCTATTGGGACGAGGGCAAGAGCGCCCGGGTTTACCACCACACGGCGCCCTCCAACATGACGTACGCCCTGCACGAGGGGGCCCGGCGGTTGCTGGAGGAGAGCCTCGACGGGGTCTACGCCCGCCACCGCCGCAACCACGAGGCGTTGGCGGCGGGGCTGGCGGCGCTGGGGATGCCGTACACCGCCCAGGAGGGGCACCGCCTGCCCCAGTTGAACGCCGTGGCGGTGCCGGAGGGCGTCGCCGAAGGGGTGGTGCGGCAGCAGCTCCTGGAGCGCTTCGGGATCGAGATCGGCGGTGGGCTGGGGGTTTTCGCGGGCAAGGTGTGGCGCATCGGCTTGATGGGGCACGGCTCCCGGGAGGGCAACGTCCTCCTGCTGCTGGCGGCGCTGGAGCAGCTCCTGGTGGAGCAGGGGCATCGCTTCGACCCCGGGGCGGGGGTGGCGGCGGCGAACGCCAGCTACCGGAAGCAGCGGAAGCACCCGGCGAAACCCGAGACCGACGGCCAGGGATCCGGCGCCGAGTGAGGGCGCGGGACCCCCTCGCCGAGCGCTGGGCCGCGTTCCTGTGGCGGCGCCGCTGGATCGCCGCCGTGGTGGCCTTGGCGATCACCGCGGTGGCCTTGCCCGCGCTGCGGGGAGTGCGGGTGGACAACTCCCTGGAGGTGTGGATGGACCACGAGGGGGAGCCCTACCAGCGGTACCAGGAGTTCCTGGAACGCTTCGGCAGTGAGGAGTTCATCCTGCTCATTTACACGCCGCCGGAGCCACCGACGCCGATCGACCTGCCCTTTCTGGAGCGTCTCACCGACCTGACCCTGGACCTGGAGGACATCGACGGGGTGGGGGACGTGCAGTGTCTGTCGCGGATCTACGCCCGCTTCTTCGCCCTGGAGGGGATCGAGGCGTTCCGCCGGGATCTGGCCGCTTCGCCTTTCTATCGTAACTTCCTGCTCTCCGCCGATGGCCGCAGCGCCGCGGTGTGGATGCAACTGGAACTCCACGATCCAACGGCCCGGCGGCGCATCGTCGAGGCGGTGGAAGCGGTGATCGCGACGGATCCCCTGGGGCGCCCCATCGCCCTGGCGGGCTCACCGGTCATCAACACCGCCCTGGATCGCTACTCCCAGCGGGCGTCCCGGGTCTTTTTCCCACCGGTCTTTCTGATCTCCGGGCTTTTGCTGTGGGCGTTGTACCGCCGCTGGCGGGCGGTACTGCTCCCCTTCGTGGTGGTCGGGGTGGGCATCGCCTGGACCATGGCGCTGCTGACCGTGACCGGCCACACGTTGAACCTGTTGACGGTGGCGTTGCCCCCCATCGTCTGGGTGCTGGGGCTCTCCACCTCCATCCATTTGTTGTCGAAGGTTCAGCGCCTGCTGGGCGACGGCGTGGAGATGGAGGCGGCGGTGCGGGCCACGCTGGCGGACCTCACCCGACCGTGTCTGTTCAGCGCGGTGACCACGGCGTTGGGGTTCGGCTCCCTGGCGGTGGCGGAACTCGCTCCGGTGCGGGAAATGGGCACCTTTGCCGCCTTTGGGGTGCTGGCCTGTCTGGCCTCCAGCCTCTGCCTGTTCCCGGTGCTGGCGAGCTTTTTCCTCGCGCCCTCGCGGATTCCCGGGGAGCGCGCCGGGGGCTGGGCGCTGGCGCCCCCCCGCTTCGAACGCCACCTGGCCCGCCTCGCCTGCCATCATCCGCTGTGGGTGCTGGCGGTGGCGGCGGTGGTGACGGCGTGCCTCGGGGTGGCGGTGTCCAAGATTCAGGTGGAGAGCAACGTCTTGAAGTTCTTCAAGGCCGACGCCCCCATCGCGGTGACCTACCAGCGGTTGATGGATGGGTTCACCGGACCGTATTCCCTGGAGGTGGTGGTGCAGCCTCCGGAGGGTGTGACCCTGGCGACCCTGGAGCGCCTGGAGGCATTGCAGGCGGCGCTCGCCGCGCGTCCGGAAGTGGCGCGGGTGTTGTCGGTGGTGGACCTGGTGAAGAAGGGCTACCAGATGGGGGAGGGCCTGCCGCCGGAGACCGATCGCTTGCCGCCGGATGCCGCAGCCTTCGCGGACACCTGGCAGCAGCTGGGGGAGCGGATGCCGGAGGAGCGACGGCAGATGGTGGCCGGGGACGTGTTGCGCCTGTCGGTGCTGGTGCGGGTGATGGGATCGGAGGACTACACCCGGCTGACCCGGGCCATCGACGACGAGCTG
>Ga0210063_1000126_pt1 | contig 25627 bp, 33 predicted proteins | sample Muzzi_PWA_D1_FD_185529 | JGI IMG/M metagenome (GOLD analysis project Ga0210063, IMG submission 185529) | Wetland microbial communities from San Francisco Bay, California, USA, that impact long-term carbon sequestration - Muzzi_PWA_D1 (SPAdes) | ecosystem: Environmental > Aquatic > Marine >... | reverse complement strand
ATTGAAGCACTGTCAACATTGTGGGATCAAATTGGAGCGGACCAGATACAAGAGCGGTACTTTGGAGGACTTGACTTGTTTTACCAAGAGGAAATTTTGCTCGCGTTCATGTGGCAACACCAAAACGAACAAAACACCGGACGGGTACAGGGCGCAATCAAGGAAGATGCGGAAAAAGAAATGCGAGAATTGCGGAACTGGATTGAGGTTACAAGCTCATCATATCGACAACGACTTTACAAACAATCACCCGGACAATATACAGACGCTTTGCATATCATGTCATGCTCGTCATCATCACGAATCAAGGAGGAATGGATTGACGGTAGCTGGGAGAATGGAATCGAAAGGACGACCAATGTAACCAAAGATAGGGTGGACCGAATTAAAGCCCTCGGAAACGCCATAGTACCGCAGGTTGTCTACGAAATCTACAAAGCAATAGAAGAAACTTTCAATTTTGACACATTATGAAAATCATTAAGGAAATGAAATATGACTTAGTTGCTATGCTGATCATTTTCATGGTATTAATTCTAATAAAAGTACTAAGCATATGACAGACAGAGATATCATACAGCTCAAAGAGGTGATCCGGGAGGTGATCCAGGAGGAGCTGGGAGACCGGCACAGATGGTGCACCCGTGATGAGATCATAAGGATGACTGGCAAGTGCGCTGATACGATCTACCGGTGGAAAAAATCCGGCCAGATTAAGACTAAAAAGATTGCTGGAGTCACAATGTATCAGATATGATCAATGAAGAGTTGAGAGCACTAAGCATCAAGCAGCCCTATGCATCTCTGATGCTACATGGAAAGATAGAGACTCGAAGCTGGTACACGGATTACAGAGGGATGGTTTTAATCTGTGCCAGTAAGACACCATTTGGATTGGAGGACATCGAAAAGATATCAGGAAATAGGCAGGTAGATCGAATACTGGAAAAGATACCGGGATATTTCAATAATGCTCCTCTTGGTGAAGCGATTGCGGTAGGGAGGCTAATTCATTGCCGGCCTATGATGAAGAGTGATGAGGATGCATGTTTTGTGAGATGGAGAGATGAGCTCTGGTGCTGGGAGTTTGATGACGTGAGAATGATCCACCCCCTGGAGAGGTCAGTTAGGATTGTCGGTGGTTGGTAGTCATACCATTGCTCAAGTACGGATGTGGTAGTATTTTTTATTGCTTACAACGAAAAAGCTATGAAGCGTATGAGTGAAACGAATAATGATTTTATAGCGGATGTTAGCGGGAGGCATTCTTCAAAGGTAGCATACCAATATTGGACCGAAGATAAAGATTACCGAGGAGATGGTTGATTGGTATGAAGAATTAGTAAATGAAAATCCAGAGTGCCTACTGGAGGAGGAGAACTGTGGCCCAAGCTGGAGTTATGGAAATGTAAAATAAACAAATAAAAATATGGAATTATTTCACGGAGGTTGTCACGGATGTACAATGCAAGACAAAAAAGGAATTAAGTATTGTGTAGGATGCCAATATTTTGATGCTGATTGGACTTTACCAGACTTAAATGACGAACACCAAAGAGAGCAAGAAAGAATCAGATTAATAAAGGATAAAGCGAGGGCAGAGGCAAAAATAAAAATGTAAAATGAAAACAATAACTTAAAATGAAAAAAAACAAATGTTCCGGTGGCTTTTTAGGTACGGTAAATTTTAAAATTATGGGTTACAATCTTTATTCAGAACAAAGACAAAGATGTGTGGTAAAGTACCAAATTGCATCTTATTTAGGCGAAGAAATCGTGTATTGTGATGCAAATGACGATAACGAAGTAATAATCGCTAAATGCAAAAGGCAATTAAGCAGAAACCTACCATTGCCTTATGGTAGTGAATCGTTTAGAATAATTGAACGTGAAGATGAAAAATAAAAAACTTGGCGTCTATTTGTTTGTGCTTGTTGTCATGTTACTTGCATGTAGCAAACCACACTGCGAATACCAGGAGGATTCGAGTTGTGAAATTTACACGGACGGCAATATAGATTATATTACTGTCATGGCTAAGGGTCAGCACCTATGTTGTTGGTATGCTACTTTCGAAGGTTGCAGGTATTGGACGCCGGACCGGATTGTAACAGAGATGAACGACTGGTATACAGATCTGAAGGCAGAGCATAAGGAATGTCTATTGCCGGAGGAGAATTGCGGCTGCAATTGGGCTTATGGAAACGTGATAAATTGAAATTATACGATGGAATACACAAAAGCAGATTTAAACTGGTTGATAAGCAAAATGGAATGCACATCTGAACGATACATGGAAGCGGAAAAAATGATAATTGAAATTATAGATATGCCTTGGTGGAAGCGTCCAGCAGGATTTGAGGACATTGAAAACGTCAAAGAATTTAACAGGCAGTTATCTCGCTACATCAGAGATAATAATGATCCAGAGGCATCTATATCCGAGATTAATCTCTCAGTTGGTCGGTACCTTGATGAAAGCGGAGACGTATATCTCAATCAAGCTGATTATGAGATGATTGAAAAGGCAAGAGCAAATCCAAGCTCTAGGGCTACAACTATCTATAATTCCTGGTATAATCCTAACTATGACGGCCTTGTTTTCGTGTGGTATTGGGACAATGGTTCTTGGCATTATTTCGCAGGATTGCAACAAAGTGAGGCATTTCTCACATGTCCATCGAATTGGGATCAATGCAGTGATTACAATAGGTATTTTATACAGGGAGACTATCTTTATACTAGCTCTTGCGGATCAAATTGCTGCCGTGACGTATATGGTCGCTTCTGGACAAATACGATCATCAAAGATCAAGATAAGTGGTCATTTGATGTCAATTACTCGGATGGTGCAGACTGGTGGGAAGCCAGGATTCGGGACTCTCAATATACCGGACCATGTTGCTTTAATGTTAGGCAGTATGTTTTAAATGGAGACTGTTCGGGAGGCAATACCGGAGCACAGTGTGGATTTACGGAATAAAAAAGGATATTTTCATTTCAAGGGTTCAGGCATTATCTCAAAAGTGGGGTAATGCCTTTTTTTGTATTAAAATAAATTTTGATATCAAAATAAACCTTATATATTTGCTTCATCTCCATCACTAGGCCACTATCAATCCAGATAGATGGCACAGAATCGAATATTACAGCTAAAGCAAGACATCAGTGGTAAGTGGGAGTACATCCCTGATCCTGATGAATCTGAAATAAAGGAAAACATCTATTTTCTTTATGGTTTAGATCTCGCACTCCAAGTATCTCTGGCATTAGATCGATCGATAAAGCCTGGAGATATCTCCATGGAGACAATCATACACATCATTCCTGAATGGCTAAAAGATGCGATCTACGCGATCAGTGTCATGGCTGATTTATTTCTCACCAGATTTATGAAGGATGGCAAGTGGGTCAAATTCAAGTGGATCAATGTGGGATGGAATTTCATGAGTCTGGTCATGCTGTACCGGGCTGCTAAGGATATCGTAAAAGCATTCAAAAAGCCAGGTGATGACAGTGAGAGTACCTAGTGATTTCAATGTATCAACTGATCCGATCATCCGGAGCATGTTTAATGCGGATCTTTATGATTGGTGGGGAAAGATGCTTAATCTGGAGGAGGTACATAAGTACACCACGGGCAAGGGTGTAAAAATAGCAGTTTTAGATACTGGCTGGCATACTCATCCAGATCTCATTCCTGATCCGGAGGAGGTAGGCATTGACTTTACTGGTGAAAATGATCCAACGGATCGAAATGGCCATGGTACACATGTGAGGGGAATCATAGGCATGGAAAGAAACGGACAGGGCTATGTAGGGATATCTCCTGATGCGATTATCAGCACTGGTAAGGTTCTGAATAGCGATGGAGTAGGTTCGCTATCTTCCTTGATCAAGGCATTTGACTGGGTATTAGATACGGAGCCGGATATTGTCAATCTGTCGCTGGCACTAGATCAGTATAATTCAACTATCGCCAAGAAGATTGACCAGGCTTTTGCAAAGGGCATTTTGTGTGTAGCTGCGGCTGGAAACTATTTCAAGAAGGAACTGGCATTTCCAGCCTCTTCATTGGTGGCTCTGGCAGTAGGTGCCCACGATGCTGGAAAACTACCGGCAGAGTTCAGTCATATCGCTAAAAACATGCAACAGGCCGAAAATCTCATTTTGGCTCCTGGTGTTCATGTCCGGAGCTCCTGGATCGATGGTGATTACAGGAGTGCCACGGGGTCATCAATGGCATCACCGATGGTGGCTGGCTGTGCTGCTTTGATTGTAGAACTTGAAAGAAATTTAGGCGCATGAAAAAACCAAATCCAGACCAAATCAAAGATATTCTATTTTCGAGTGCAGAGGATTTGAAAGCCAAAGGCATTGACGTGGAGACAGGGCATGGAAGACTCACCACTGACTTCATTGACATGGGAAGGGTGATTGATGACACTGATCCCGGAGAGTACAAAGATGATCTATCTGGGTGTAGAGGTGCCCTGGCTGGCCTGGCAATCGGTGCACTGATTTGGGTATTATTAATTGCTTTAATCTATTTATGGACATGAGGAACAAAAAAGCGAAAGCACTAAGGAGAATTGCACAAGTCAAAACGATTGGCTGGCCGGATAGAAAATACATGATCCAAGCCAGAGGCAGAGCTATTGATACAGGCCACATTAATAAGGATGGCTCACCAATCATACGATACAACCCGGATAGCATCAGGCTGATGGATGATTGCACTCGATATGTATACCAAAAACTTAAGAAAGCACTATGATAAAGAGAATATTAATTGATCACGGTCATGGTGGCTTGATAGATGGAAAGTATGTCACTTCTGGAAAACAGGGAATAATTGGAGACAAAACGATATATGAGGGCTGTCTCAATAGAGCTCAAGCTCATCTTCTTAATTATCAGCTATCACTACATGGCATACCCAGTGAGATCATTGCACCAGAGAATGAGGATACCAGCCTGAAGGCCAGAGTCATGAGGGTGAACAAGATTGTAGCCAAGAAGCCGGATGAATTTTTGCTAATCAGCATTCACTCGAACGCATTCAGGAATCCGAAAGCTAGAGGTTGGGAGATCTGGACCAGCATCGGTGAAACAATGTCGGATGATTTGGCTCCAATTTTTCTGAAGCACTTTCAAAATACGTTTCCAGAGGTACCTATCAGAACAGGAGTGAGCGGAGTGGATAAGGATGGAAACTTCAGAATAATCACATCCACACTATGTCCTGCCGTGCTCACAGAGGATCTATTCATGACTAATCCAGTTGATTTTGAGATACTGTCAGATCCGATTGAGTTGGTGCATTTGGTAGACTATAAGCTACACGCAATTTTTGAAATAATTGGGTACAATCTGGAAAAAAAGAAAACGAATAGAAAAGCTGAGGAAGCTGCATGAGAAAACTGATAATTACGCTCTTGGTATCGCTGGTGATCGTATACCTGGCCATTTCATTTGTAGAGATGAGTATCAATCCAAAGGAGTGGCATATAGTGACCAGGATGATCTGCATGGCAGGAGAGTTGGCTTTATTAATTGCATTCTACAACCGGATGAGAGGTGAGCAAAGCAAGTAATAAAATAATAATAGGCGAGGCACCTCCTAAAAGATTCAAGCATGCCAGTCTACCAGAAAGCTATAGGGCTACTCTATACAATCAATTTGCACAGGTGATGGGTAAAGGTCACAACGTAGATATCCGAGTGGATCCAGAAGGAAATTCAATCATTAAGATCGGAAAGATAGACCTGGAGAGTCCACCTGAACAAAATAAAAAGTATGTGATAGGTGTGGACCTGGATGATGGTGCTATTTATTTGGAGTGCAAGATGCTGAGATACATGAAGGCAGGAGCAATATCATATCAAATTCTATTTTCATCGAATCAACCACCAAGGTCATGGATAAACAAATCAATGTAAAAGTAGATATAAGTATCAAGAGCACAAATATCAATAACAGTACAACACTTCCATATATCATAAGTGACGATACTGTGCCAGTACCAATATGCTTAATCATATCTAACAATGTGACTCAGACGTGTGAGATAGCCTCTCAGCTATTGAAGGACGGCAGAGTTGGACATTTTATCTATGCAACTACGGTCCATGATGTGGTGCAGCATTTTGCCAAGTTTGAGAGAGTAGATAAGATTTTTTTCGACATGAGATTAGAAAGGGAGAATATGAGAATATTCACGTGGGCACATAGTAAGATGATGTTAAGCAATCCTAAAGGATTAGTGATACCGATATGGAAGAAGTAACATTAAACGGAGCAGGCATACCTCGTGGACTTGTATACCCACATGACTCCGGTCCAATCAAGGGACCGTTGGAGATCAGCGTCACCTTTGATGAGGTAGTGTTAACACCTCGCAGAATCTTCACTTGCATCAAATGCGGTAGGACAGCACGCGGGGAAATGGAATATAAAAACATTTGCCAGGTGTGTCTGACTAAGAGCTGGGACGAGATGCACAGCCATTCTATTGATGCAGGAATCCCAAGAGAGAAGAGGCCAGCCAGTGAGGAGGTGAAAGCTCGCAGACGTGCATCGGTGGATACTGATGTCAAGTTCTACAACTCTATGAGATGGAGGCGATATAGCACTAAGCTCAGGGCAGACAGGCCGTGGTGTGACATCCAGATGAATTATATCCTTGTCAATGAGTTAGGACTGGAGGAGATACTCCCGTGGTTCTCACAGCTAGGCAGTGAGATGAAGCTGAGGTTCTTGAGGAGGAAAGGATGTCAGGGAGAGATAGAGACCAGTAACGTGACTGATCACATCATACCAATCAAGTCACCTTTCTTGGGATCATATTGGAATCCACGCAATCATCAAGCTGCATCACATCGATGGCACAACATCAAGCGCAAGCTAGAGCAGAATGAAACATGTGAGGAGTTCATTGGAGCGGAGAGGGAGAGGATACCAAAGCGAATGCAAGCAGGCATGAGGAGGCTTAGTGATACTCCAGCGCAGATTTTAAAACAAAATAAAAGGAGACCCAGGGGGGGTGCAAATCCTTCATAACTCATTGACCAACAACGCTTTGCATCACGACTGTGAGAAACGGTCAAAAATAAGTTAAAAAAATGACAGGAATCATATTGTTATGACTAAAGCATATTTATCAAGGGAGGAGGCTATAGAATACACTAAGCGAGGGAATACTACTCTCAAAAAATGGGTGAGTGAGGGTAATGTCCGGACCCGGAAAGATAAGAGGCGAACCTATTTCAGGAGGGAGGATCTTGACCAGATGTTGCTGGCTCACGTGGGTAAAAACAAAGCCGGTATAACTGGACATATTTCTGATGATCAAAATGCTGGAATCAATGTGGAGGATTATGATCCACCACCCTGGCTCACTGCAAAGGGGGCTGAGAATTTCAGGAAACTGGTGGAGCAGCTTGGTCAATATCAATCACACCTCCATCCAGCCAATGTACATGCCCTGGCTATGTGTGCCAAGTACTTGACAGAGTTTCAAATCTGTGAGGAGAAACTGCAGAAGGACGGACTTGTCACGGTGGACAAAAACAAGCTGGAACGTATTCACCCTATCACCAGATATCAGAGACAGTGCGCTGAGTTGTTTTTCGAGTATTCAGCTAGGTATGGGCTGACACCATCCGACCGGGAGAAACTCAAGCTAACAGCAAAGGAGGCAGCGAAACAAGATAAGGGTGAGTCAGTACGATGAAAAGTATGAATTTCTCGAAGAGTCAGCAGCCAGGCCGGTCCGATGGATCGAGACTCATGCATCCCATCTCCGGGGTGACTTCGCTGGAGAGCCGATCAAGTTGGTGCCGGAATATGAACAAGACATCCGGCAGATATTTGGCTGGCACTATAAGGACTCACCAAAGCGAAGATTTAGGGTAGTATTCTGGCAGGCACCCAAAGGGAATGCCAAGACTACGATTACAGCAGCACTTTCACTATACTTATTTTTCGGAGCCAGGGAATATGCTCCACAGGTGATCAACCTGGCCAGCTCCAGAAAGCAGGCCAGGATCTTGTTCGATGATGTATGTCAGATGATCCGGCAGAATCCAGCCCTGGAGGAACTTGCCAATATCTACCATGATAACATCAAGGATCCTGAAACCAATGGATTGTTTCAGGTACTGGCCGCTGAACATGGGTCACTCCATGGTTATACTCCGAGTGCTATTATTGTCGATGAGATTCACGCATGGGGTCCGAATGGTCGAAAGTTGTGGGATGCATTAATACAGGCACTTGGTAAGCGGGGCCAGAAAGGAAATACCCTGATGATTGTGATCACGACTCCCGGATATGTAGGGACATTTTGGGAGGAGATCTATGACTACTCCATGAAAGTGCTTGCTAAGGAAATCCAGGACGAGGGATATCTGCCGATCATTCACGGAGCACCACCAAATTCAGATCCCTTTGATCCAAAAGTATGGCAGGCAGCAAACCCATTGTGGGACTTCATGGACCAGGATGATTTTGCTCAGCAGGCCATGAGGGCCAAACAGTATCCGAGTTTTTTAGCTAGTTTCAAAAGGCTCAGGCTGGGTATGTTGGTCAGTAGTACGGAGGCATATATCGGAGCTGAAGCATGGGACAAGTGTATCGGTCCTAATGTTGATTTTTTAGATAAGGTATTCACAAAGGAACCGAGCTATCTGGGTCTGGATCTCTCCTCTGTCAGAGATTTGGCAGCACTGGCTCAATTTTTTCCGGATCCAAAAGGAGAACACCACTGGGCGAGGGTGTGGTTATGGTGTCCACAGTCACAGGTCTATGGTCATTCTAAGTTTTCAAAGGAATATATTTTCTATGTAGAAAACGGGGAGATGATAGTGGTTCCGGGAGATACGCAGGACTTTGAAGCGATCGAGGATGTCATTGATAAGTTATTTTTCGATTACAAGATCAAGGATCTGACCTATGACAGGAAGTTTGCTCAGGAGATCATTCAGCGATTAATACAGAAGGGGGTACCATGTCACCCGGTGGGCCAGACTACAGCTAAGATCAACGCAGCCACGCAGGAGCTGGAGAAAATGGTATTTGATAAGAAGCTATACCACGAAGATAGCAAGGTATTGAGATGGATGATAGACCGTATGAAAGTGATCGAGGATGCAGATGGAGCCAAAAGACCGGTGAAGGACTCAGAAAAGGGAAAGATCGACGGAATTATGGCTATCATCTTCGCTATTCATGGATGGTTGGTGGATCGACCGGAGCCGAGAAAGAAAGTAAAAGCATCTCAAATCTTTAAGATGTGAACTCCAGCAAGAACATATTGACACTGGAGGGCTATTATGCTCGCTTTGATGAGCTGCATGTGGAGTATCAGTCACAAAACAGGGCGTGGATGGAGCTGGAAAAAGAACTAATGGAAAATTTTGGATTACAGAGATACACCTCCCTTGAAAGTTTTAAGAGTGCCAGATCCAGGAGATTTAAAGCAAAACGAAAAAGCCGGGACATATTCAGATAGTTAACAATGTTTACCATTTCGCTGGTCAGAGTGCAATATCATTGCACTGAAAGTAAGCGGATCAAATATTGTCGCAATTATCTAAAATAGTTGACTATGTAAATCCTTTTTCTCAGGTGGCCACCTCTGAGCGAGCCACTACTGCCACAAACCTAGACATTAAGAGTCCAAAGGACTGGGTGTGGTTTATCAATGACGGCACGAAAGCCATGCCAGTCACTCCGGAAAATATTTTCAAGGTATCGGCAGCTTATGCATGCATCAAGGCAAAGTCTGAGGACATTGCTATGCTGGGCTGGGATGTGATCAAGAGAACAGCAAACGGCAGGGAGCTGGCCTATAATCATGATCAGTACTTTCTCCTACATGATGAACCGAATCCAGATACCTCCTCCTTTGATTGGAGGCGGTCACTGATTTCGTACTACATGGGCTGGGGCAATGGAGTGGCTCTGATTGAGCGCAACCGGTTTGACCGACCAATAGCCTACCACCTAAAGCACCCTAACATATTTCAGGGAATCAAGGAGATTGGCACCAATGAGGTCTACTACAAAGATTTTGATACCGGTGAGATATATGATCCGTTCAACGTGATCCACATCAAGGGCTTTGATTTTGGCAATGTTTGGGCTCCTAGTCCGGCCAGCCTGCATCGGGCTGTGCATAGTATCGGGCTAAGTATGGACACCTTTGGCGCCAACTTCTGGAAGAACGGCACCCACTTGAGAGGACTGATTGAGGTGCCAGACTATCCGGAGGATGATGACCAGGTGGAGTTATTGCGACAAAGTTTCAAAGAAAAATACTCAGGAGTAGAAAAAGCGGCAGAGATAGGAATCCTATGGGGTGGTGCCAAATACAATGTGCTGGACATGAATATGTCAGACGCTCAATACATTGAGCAGGCTGATCACACTGCAGAGAGTATCTGTGGCATATATGGGGTACCACCTCACAGGGTCGGACTATTGAAGCGATCGACCAATAACAATATAGAAAAGCAGCACGATGAGTATGTGCAGTTTGGGCTCCAGCCTACCATTACGAATCTGGAGCAAGAAGTCAACCGGAAAGGGATCAGACTATCTGAAAGAGGAACGGTATCCAACAAAATAAACATAGCTGGACTACTGAGGGGAGATACCAAAGCACAAGGCGAGTTTATTGACAAGATGATGAAATGGGGCATTTACCAGATTGATGATGCCCGGGAGTACGTGGGAGCAAATCCACTACCGAACGGAATTGGTAAGCGGTCGATGGTGCCAGGCAATATGAACCCACTTGACCGATTGGATGAGGTGATTGATGCAATGATTGACAGCAAATTAAGTAAACAAAATGGCAGCAGCAGCACAGACGCAGCAGAATAAGCAAGAAGCTCCCAATTTTATGAGGGCTTTCGGATCTCTGACCACCAAAGCAGTGGGTGAGGATGGTGTACGTACTGCGCTATTTGTGGCAAGTACTGAGGCCAGGGACCGGCACAATACGATCATTACCCTTGACGCATGGAGCAAAAGACTGCAGCGATTCAATGATAACGGTATTATCGCCTATCAGCACCATACCAGTGCGGGGTGGATGGAGTCAACTCCATTTGATCCGGACTATATCATCGGCACTGGCCGGGCATATATCGAGGGCAAAAGCCTGATGTGTGAGGTTACATTTGAAAAGTCTGAAACCAATCCTCTGGCTGACAAGATTTGGAACAAGGTCGAGGCAGGAATCCTCAAAGCTATGTCAGTTGGCTTTATTGCTCATGATGGTCACTGGGGTGATCCGGATGAGGGGGAGGACTCAGGAACTTTCTATTTCACAGATGTAGAACTGGTTGAGTGCTCCATCGTCAATATACCCAGCAATTATGAGGCGCTGAAAAGAGACCTGAGCACCTGGATCACAGAACACCACCCAAAGCAAGAAAAACAATCCACTGATGATTTTCATAATCAATTGGCCATAGCCAAAAGCGAGGTCGAATTTCTAAAATTAATCTAAAGTTATGCCTAACGTACAAAAACTGAAAGCAAACGAACGTCTGGAGGCTATCGATAAGGAGATGAAGGACATCACCGATAAGCAAGAGACCAGACTGGTGAGCCTCGAAGGGCTAGACCCTAAAGCTGATGGCTCAGCCGAGACGAGAAAAACCACCCTGGCAGAGATCCAGGATGGAAATGTGAAGATCCGGAAACTCAGGGATGAGCGCGAAGCACTGGAGGCAGAGGTAGAAGCAGCTGAGTTGATCGAAAGTGAGAGCCGGGAGCGAAAGAGACGCACCTCTCCAAAGAGCCCAAAACTGTCTGAGGAGGCAGAAGTGTCTCAGCGGTTCTCTTGGCATCGTTTTGTCGATTGTGCCCTCAATGACAAATTTGATGGTCCAGAGGGAGAAGCGGTGCAGGAGGGAATGAAGGAGGCCAAAGAAATGGGCCGATCTGTGGAGGGTCATCCATTACCACAGGCACTTACCCGGGTGATGGGTATCGATGAATCTGGAAAACGGACAAATCTCAATATCAGTAAGCGGGTACAGAGTGCCGGTACCAACTCAGAGGGTGGTTACATGATTGAAACCACCTTAGGAGGTTTGATTCCAGCACTGACTCCAAAGACCAGGGTACTTGGAATGGGTGTGCAGTTCTTTCCTGGATTGGAAGGTAAACTGGCATGGCCAAGAGAGACTAATGTGATACAAGGTGCCAGTGTAGCTGAAGGCACTGCAGCTGCCGAGTCCAGTATCATCTTGGACCAGGTGACCATGGAGCCCAAAAGAATTGCCCATTTCACGGAGTTCACTCGCAAACTGATGCATCAGGGAAAACAGGCCATCGATGTATTAGTACCTAATCGCTTAAACAGAGGTTTAGGTATCGAGTGGGACCGTCAACTGATTGAGGGCACCGGATTGAGTGAAGAGTTGCTGGGATTGTTGAATATCTCCGGTATCAACACGGTAGCTATCGGAATTGATGGCGGTGATTTGACCTGGGCGCATATATTACTCCTGGAGGAGGCGATTGCCATGGATAATGCAGATGTTGGAGAGATTCGAGGGCTGACAAATCCAAAGGTACGGAGAGTATTGAAAGGGACGGAGAAGACGGCTACTACCGGCCAGTTTATTTGGGAGGATGATGACACTGTAAACAGTTATCCAATGGAGGTGACCACACAGGTACCATACGATTTGACCAAAGGAACTGGAAGCAATTTGAGTGCAATTTTACAGTGCTACTGGCCGGGAGTAATGGTCGGACATTGGGGGACGGATATCATTGTGAATCCATTTTCTAAAGACAAAGAGGCAATGATCAGAGTATCAGCGCACTTGTGGACTGATATGGATGTGGAACATCCGGAAATGATTGGAGCCATTAAGGATATTGATACAACTCCTTAACAGGGATAGCAGTAGGTCTGGATTGGGAGAGTCATCCTGGCTCTCCCTTATTTTAAAAAAACAATAAAAAGCAATCAACGCAATGGCAGCAGAAGCAAAAACACAGAAGATCAGACTGAGAACAGCACCAGCCGGGCTGGGATACCCACAAGGACAGTGGTTTGATGTCTCAGAAAAGGAGTTCAAAAGGCTAAAGTCTTATAAGGTAGTACCCAAGTCTGTACTGAGGACGGGAGACGCGAATAAGATCAGGAATGCATCGGTACCTCTAAACATTGAAACATTCGAAGAGGTGAAAGAAGACCTGAAGGGATAGCATGAGTTTCACACTCGAAAAACTGACGTATAGCGCTGATCTGGCGGTCAGCGCAGATGAGATGAAAAGACATCTCATTGTAAAGAATTTGACAAGCGATTTGAGCCTGGATTTGACTGACAAGATCAAGGAGGCCATTGACCGGGTGGAAGGTATGTCAAGAAGATCATTGAGGGCAGCATCTTTCAGACTGGTGCTGGATGACTGGCCGGTCAGTTGTATCATCCCTTTGGACAGATACCCACTGATCGGAGTCAGCTCCGTAAAGTACCGGAGAGATACGGATGGGGCATGGACACCAATGACCTTAGACACTGACTACAAAGTGGACAAGTTGAGTAAGCCAGCCCGGATTTTGATGATCAATCCTCCGAGCCTCTATACAGATGAGCTGAGTAAAATTGAGATCATATTTAGTGCCGGACATGTCACGAATAGCACAGTACCACCGAAGGCTCGCCAAGCGGTGAAATTGCTGGTAGGTACCGAATTTGAAGAGAGACAGGATCGAGTAGTGAAAGGAATGACGAGAGCAGAGCAGCTCTGCAGAAGCATAGCAATAGCAAGATTTTAAAACCATTAAAAAGCAAAGGAAATGGCAGATATAACAGCCCAGAATTTGACTAATGACGGGATTACAGAACTCACATGGGCAGCCTGTGCAGGTGCAGGAGATGCATTTGTCAATGACTCACCGACCAAGTACATTGCCCTATTCAGAGACACTGGAGGGGTTGGTGGCCAGGTTGTCACTGCCGGGATTGTAAACTCGGCTTTTGATATACCTCCCTATGGTGATGTCACGGCAAACAGCACCAAGCAGGTGAAGACACTGGCAGCAGATGGGGTGGCCGTATTTCACAACCTGTCAGATTTAGTATTCAATGATGGAAACGGCAAGGTCAATTTTACCTACAGCTCAGAGACATCGTTGCAGATTGCCATCATCAAGATCGTGTAATGGGACTGATTGGATCACTGGCATATGAGACTTTCGATGTAGAGGTATCAGGTACCTACATGAAGGAGCTGGACCTCACCGTGAGCCGTAATACAGAGGGTGATCCACTATCAGAGTTGCAAGTGGCAGACGATGGATGGAGCACCACTCCGGAATGGGTGACCTATCGAGAAGGGGTCAACGGTGAATTTAAGTGGGAGCAAAGCTCCACGGAGGATACGGTGGCTGATAAAGAAACCATGATACGGACGGCCAAACTCAGGGTAAGAAAGTACGAAGTGCCTGGAATCAAGTCTCACATGAGAATCAAGCGGATCTGTGATGGTAGATACTACAATATCACAAACTATCAGGACGATCCAGGACCAGGGCACTATATGATGATCAAATTAAAGGTAATTGATGACCAGTAATGTATCCATATTAGAAAAAGACGTGCAGGCCACCATCAAAAAGCTGAGGGCACTGGATAAGCATTTTTCTGGCAAACAGCGAAGAGCTGTTTTGGTGGATGCTGCCAAGGTGCTGGTGAACAATGTGAGAAGCAACATTCCGGAAGCGGATGAGGATGTCTATCGATACAGTACACCAAAGGTCAAGCGAAAGCAGCGAGCGCCAAAAGGACAGGGTAATGTGGTGGCGGTGTATACTCCAGGCAATGCCAGAAGATCATACAGGGTATTGCCATTGCGGAAGACGGATGAGGTCTTTGTTGGGCCAAAGGTAAGCAAGAAAAGCACACATGGTATTTTCTCAGGCAGCAGGGTGGATGGTTACTATTTCCATCTGCTTGAGTACGGCAGCCGGCACATGTCGGCAATAGCTCCGATCCGGAGAGGATTGACTCAATCAATCGGACAGATCAATCATAAACTCCGGACAGGATTTGAAAAGCACATGGATAAGTACGTAAACAAGCACGCAGTAAAATTATGATAAGCGCGGCAACGGGATTAATGCTATTCAGGACACTGGTGAGAAACAACTCAGCTGTAATGGCTAAGTTGACCGGGGGCATACATATAGCCCGGATACCACAGGCTGAAGTATTTCCATACGCGCTGATCGATATGATCACGGTACAACCTACCGACACGAAAGATGGGGTAAGTTGCATGGACCTGCTGAGTATTCAGCTGGACATCTATACCAGGCAGCAAGACATAGCAGACTCCTCGAGTGGGTATCGTATAGCGGCAGAGATTGAGCAAGACATCCGTGATATTGTAGATGGTTTCATGGGTGATGTAAACGAGATCAACATTGATGAAATCCGATGGGTTACACAGAATCCGGCACCCTACGAAGAGGACCGGGACGTATACCGGGTAAGTGTAGATTATTTAATGCGATTAAACAGAATAGCAGCATGAGCAAGATATATATTCCATCCAAGCCAGCAGGCGGGTCACTAGACATCAAGCTCCTAGTGAATTATCATTTTCCATACATGCACAGACCAACGATGGCCGGGGAGGTTATGCCGGGAGTGGCGTATGATTATGCGGTGGCCATGATCCAGCAGGGTAAGGCAGTGGTGGCCGGTGTACAAATAGCCAGCAAGGTCAATGATGATGGATCCACTGGTGAGGAGAAAAAAGCATCTCCCTCCGCAATTGAAAAACTAAACTGGGGGCCACCCAAAAAGGATGATGAAGTCAAGACAAAGGACACGCAGCCATCCACGAAAGGTGCCAAGAAATAATTTATTTGAACCATTAAAAATCAACATCAATGGCGACAACAGTAGGCGTAAAAAATAGTACAAATTTTGCCTTTTATGTGGGGGCCGTCAAAGTAGCCAAACAGACAGATGCCTCGATGGAGGGCTCCACAGACGAGAGGGATATTACCACCAAAGACTCAAACAATTGGCAGGAGTTAATACCTGGTTTAAAGTCAGGCTCTTTCTCCGTATCGGGGCTGTGGGCAGACTCAGGATATACGGTGCCTAGCATCTTATCTCTGTGGGTCAATGACACAGTGGGTACCAACAAATTTGGAGACGGCACTAATGACGTGACGGTCGACTCATGGATGACAAATGTCAGTGTACAGTCACCTGGAGCAGCGCAGAACGTCATTTTTAATGCCACTTTCAGATGGTGCGGTGAGCCGACCATTACCTAATTAAATTTTTCTGAATCAAAAAAAACTAAGAAGATGAAACTGATTTATTTAGTTGCTTTATTTCTCTTGCCATTCATTGCGGTGGCACAGCATGAGTATGAGCCCACGCTTGACACGATCACAAATACCGAGCAGGATACTGTGGTCTATGGCGTATTGCTCCGGAATCCACACACAGTGAGTCTACAATGTCGATTTACGGAGCTGTCTGGATCGTCTGATATTACAGTGTATTTGGAGGGCTCCACAGCCAGAGCGGGTGACTTGTGGTTTCCTATTGGATCTGATACGATTCCTGATGCAGCCAATACCGGAGCCATCTATATTGTGAAGCCATCGACAGCGCAAAATTTTATCCGATACAGATACAGGGTTTCAGGAGACTCAGGGGCCACACAGAGCCAGGAGTATTACTGTGCCGTGGCTACGAAAGAGGATTAAGAAGCATAAACCCATCCAGCAGATGAATAAAATTGAACTAATCGATTTTCACGGTCAGACCGTGGAGATCAAAAGAGTGCAACTGGGAGGCGTTCAGCGTCCAGTTGCATTCACTATGTATACCTATGTCCTATTTAAAAGGAATACAGGTATAGACTTTTACTCGCTCAAACCCACAGATGAGCTAAGCTACGAGGATACACTGAATCTCTATTACTGCGCTATGATTACCGGAGCGGTGGTGACGGGTGAGGAGTTTGATATACCATTCGAGCCAGATTTTTTGTGCATGGTAGATGAGAAGGTGATGTTTGACCTTGCCGGGATCAAAGCTCTGAGTGATGTAGAAAAGATAGAGGAGCAGGAAACCGATGAGGAAAAAAACGGGCAGAGCCGCTCACCACGGAAAAGCTCCAGCAAACGTGCTGTGGCAAAATAGGAATGACTAATAGTCAGTTTCTGTGGGCAACTCCTAGAGAAATTTACTATCGGGTGAGTGGCTGGCGAGATCAAAAGGATCATGAGGAGATTTTTTTTCTCCGTTGGATGAGGTGGCAGACCTATGTCGTTGGTGTGGGATTGGATCCGAAGAAAGCGAAGAGCCCACAGTCGCTCTTCATGCTGCCAGACGAAGGAGATGGAGTAGCGGTAGTTGGTAAGCCAATGACAGAGGAGGAGTACCAAGCCAAGCAGAAAAGATTTGAAGACGAAGCCCATGTTTTTGAGAAGTGGGATCACGAAATGCAAATGAGATATGCCGACACTGTCTGAACTTAATGTAAAAATAGGAGCCAACATTGCAGGGCTGCAAAGGGGGCTAAGACAGGCTGAGCGCAGTCTCATGCGTAGCTCCAGAAATCTGGGGCGGGTAGGTGATCTGATCAACAAAAACATATCAGCACCATTTTTGGCAGCGAGTGGGTACGGGGTAAAGCTCGCTTTTGACTTACAGCAGAATTTTTCTAAGATAGAGAACCTGGTCGGAGTGACCGGGGACCGGCTAGACATGATGAAGGAGTCTGTCAAGTCGATAAGTAATGAAGTAGGCCAGGGACAAGTAAAACTCTCTCAGGCGCTATTTACGGTGACATCAGCTGGATTGCGTGGAGCGGAGGCGGTGGACGTGCTAAGAGCATCGGCCAAAGCCTCCTCCATTGGTCTGGGTGAGACTGAAGAGGTAGCCAGAGCCACCACGGCAGTGATTCAGGCATATGGAAAAGAAAACATCACAGCAGCCCGGGCGGTCAATGTACTGACCAGCATCGTTCGAGAGGGTAATGTCGAGGCATCCAGTCTGGCTCCTACCTTGGGAAAGATTATAGGAACTGCATCTTTGATGGGCATATCCTTTGAGGAGGTGGGAGCCAACATTGCCACCTTCACGAGGTTGGGAGTGAGTGCAGAGCAGGCGGTCGATGGTTTACAGGCCATTATGACCAGTATGCTGAAGCCAAGCAAGGAGGCAGAAAAGATACTCTCCGATTTCGGACTCTCGGCTGAGGCATTGAGAAAATCAATCAAGGAGAACGGACTGGCTCAGACGCTGATTTTCCTTACTGAGAAATTTAAAGGCAATGAGGCAAGCCTGGCCAAAGTGGTGGGAGAGGTACAATCTTTTCGCACGATCATGGGCACCGCTGGCGTACAGGGAGAGGAGTATATCCGTATCCTTGACGGCATAGAAAACCAGACCAGTGATGTGGATGAGGCTTTCAAAAACGTATCCAGAGAATCATCACAGAAATTTAAGGTAGCTCTGGAGCAGCTGAAAAACTCGGCAGTTGATCTGGGCGTGGAGATGCTGCCCACAGTTAATAGGCTGATCGATTCTGTCGGCAAATTTACCCGCAAGCTGCAGGACTTGGATCCAGAGACAAAAACCATGCTGGTCAACTTTGGAAAGATAGCGGTGATCGGTGGTGGATCTCTGATGGTGCTTAGTAAAATGGCTTCGGGTTTGGGTGCGATAGCTATGGTCGGACGTTCAGCCATAAAAATATTAGGTGGCATACGTGTGGCTCTGGCCGGTCTGGGAGTATCAAATCCATTTCTTATCATGGCCACTACAGTTGGTCTGCTTGTATCTAAATTACCGGCACTTAAAAGACAAATTGACGAGGTTGGAGAGGCAGCAGCCAGGGCAGCGGTTTCTGGAGGGGCAAGTCCATTAATCACGGATACAAAGATCCAAAAGAAAAGCCTTCCAGGGAAAGTTGGAGCAGGTGCACTTGGTGATTTTGGAGGCAAAGACTCTGATGCACATAAATTTGTCAGCGGAATTGGGGTAGTTGCAAACAAGACAGAGAAGGATATTGATTCACTGGTCAACTCCATGGAGGATCTCTTCAACAGCACAGCCAAGTCGAACAAGGAGACCTCCAAGATGGCTGATCTGTTTAAGCAGCTCCAGAAAGATCTATTTGATGCAGAGCAGAAGAGTTTAGTATTTATGGATACTTTCCAGGTGGGCTCTGAGAAAATGGACATCTATCAAAAAGCGATCTCTGAGCTGATCGAGATGGGAATGAGCCCATATCATATTGTGGTGCAGAATCTCAAGGCGGCCATGGATCAACTGGCTCAAAGTACTACGGCACAAATAGAACCACTAGCCTTATTTCGAGAGGCTACAGAAGCCGCGAAAAACAAAATATTCGAGACTAATGAGGAGGTGGTTAGGTCGAACGATAATATACAGGCGTGGGTGACAAAGAGTCAAGAAGGAGGGACCGAGCTCGCTGGTGTTGGTGATGTGATGAACTCAGCTCTCGCTGATGTATCGGGCAATTTGATTAACGCAGCCACCTCTGGAGAAGATGCCTTTGACAGTTTGAGAAGGGCGGCAATTGACTCCGCAAAAGCACTGATCCGGGTGGGCTTGGCTGCCTTACTTGAGTCAGTATTCACAACGATACCATTTCCGGCCAGTTTGCTGGTAGCAGGGGGAGCCATAGCAGCAGGGGCAGCACTGACAGCACTATTGCCAAAAGCAGCAAAGGGAGCGGTGGTATCCGGACCTACTGCGATCATGGTGGGTGACAACCCGAATGCATCAGTAGACCCGGAGGTAATTTCTCCATTGAGCAAATTAAAGCAGCTGATAAGCGGAGAAGGACAAACAATAAACATCACTGGTCATCTTGTGGGAAGAGCCGACCAGTTGATCGGAGTGATAGATACAGGATATTCTACTAGAAGAGGACTAAGAGGATTTTAAAGGAAAATGGCCGTACGATTGACAGGAATACATAATTCATATTATGGTGATGTCTACAAAATAGAGATCATTGATACCTCGGGAGGTGGTGGAGGTGTATTCACCATCCGGGGAGATGGGTATGATATTACTCCAGTCGGGGAGCCAAGCAATCCTCATAAGATTTTCAATCCGAGTACCTGCAGTTTTACCATGTTGGTAGATCCACGAAACTCTGGACACATCTCATTTGTCGAGGATTTAAAGAGCTCTCCTAAAAATCGGTTTTTCATCAAGGCCTACCACAATGGAAACTTAGATTTTGCCGGGCCGGTGACGATGAACGGAGTCACCTATGAGGATGTACCAAGCGAGTATGATCTCAACATTGTGGCAAGTGACGGTATCAGCGGGCTCTCTGGGATAGACTACAACGATGCTGGAGTTGCTTATACAGGGAGAGTCACCTACATGGAGCATATCATTAATTGCCTGAATAAGATCGGGGTAAATGATCTGTATGGTAGTACTGATGCGCTCACGGTGGTATTTAATTGGTATGCCAATGAGATGCCAGGTGCCGGTACGGATAATCCTTTTGACATGATGGATGTTGATCATGAGCTATTTATCAAGCGAGGTGATGATGGCCAGCCGATATACAAGAAATGCATGGAGGTGATAGAGATACTACTCACTCCGGTGCATTGTTGTATGAGGTATGACCAGGGAAAGTACTGGATTGAGAACATAGGCACCAGGACAAACACCACATTCATAGGCTGGACCTATAACCTATCAGGCACACAAACCCAGCTCCAAAATTTTAATCTTGATTACCTGGTCGAGCAAAACAAAGGAAATTTCAAAAATAGCAAGTTTTCACTGAGAGGTCGGAGATACCGATTTCTTGATCCACTCCGGGAGGTACAAGTGAAGTATCGATATGAGGAAGAGTTTACTCCGGTTTCAAAGGATGTAACCTGGAATAATGTGAGCGGTGACAATTGCGGACCTCAAATTCTGATCGGCAATGAAATTGACAGCTTAATACTCAGGGTAAAGGGATTGCTGAGATTGAAAACAACCATCGATCCAACAGAGCAAACAGCGAACGGGTTTAAGGTGCATCGATATTATTTTAAGTTAAGGATCAGAGTGCTGACCAATCCGGGTAGTACATTGTATACCGAGTACAGGAGAGAGATTGACCGGCTATCTTTTTACAATTTGAACGTCAAGGAGGGACTCTGGGGAGCAGAGGGAGACACGGAGCAGATTGACCTCCATAGTACGGTCATATCAGAATGGAATAATGGTACCAATGTATACGTGCCCATCATTTTTGAAACTAAGGAGCTGGATGTGTCCATGCTCAGCTCACTACTCTATCAGGTGTGCTTTGAGACTGATGGGGTCCGGGATGTAGATGGCAACATCATTGATCCATTAAATTATGATCTGGAGTGGGCATTTGAAAACGTAGTAGTCACTGCCGTGGATGGTGATGCAGGAGAGGGCAAAGCGATCGAGATCGAGGATAATCTGAAAGCTGTGAGTGATGAACAGAATACGGAAGTATACAAAATAGAAACGGTACTGGGAGATCAGAGAAACCAAAAAAATAGCATACTGGTCAATGATGGATCGAACTGGGTAAAGCCTACGGGCTGGGGCATTAATGGAGCCGGCACGCATGATACATTGATCGAGTTATTAATGGATGAGATCCTGGCACTTCGGAGTAAGCCGATGGAGATTGCAAACATGACCATCACCGGCAAGGGCTATGACATCAAGACTACTGGCCGGTATATCTGGAATAGTCTCATCTACCTATTTGACGTGGGCACCAAAAACTCAGACCGGGGAGAACTTTCTGGAGACTACATTGCACTGGCTCGGGCACCCGTCACCTCGGTGAAAACGAATGTGAAGGTGATCACTAAGGTAGACACCTTTGCCACCCGGCAGGGAGATGGTGGTCAGATAGATATACCTCCTCCTCCCAATGAGGGTATCAGTGTGATTACTGATATTATCCAGGAGGGGCAGACGGTGACCAGTCTATCAATACCGGCAGCATCCTATAACTATTTTAGAGCAGGAGATATCGTGGAGGTACGAGATCCAGGTACAGGAAATAAACAAAAATTTACAGTGGCGGCAGATGTCAATCAGGGAGACACCTCCATCGGCGTGAACAGTGTAGCGTCTGCCGTAGGACTCGGACAGGAGTCGAAAGTCATTTTCGATTGGGCCTATGAATCCGGTCAGACCTACAACGAGACGAAAGAAAAATATGAATTTTTTAGTGTGGATGAGGGCAATGTGTTAGCAAGTGCAACAGAGTTGCAACTAACAGCCTTCACCGGTCCTGCTGCTAGCACTCCGATCGAGCAAGCAAGAAAGAGAATAAGACCTCAGCGCAATGGGGTATGGATGCGCATGGTAGCTGATGTGAGTACGTATGCAGGGCAGCAGCCGCTCCGGGTTTTTGAGTGGGACGGAACGAATCAAAAAATATTATTGCATTCAACTGCTCCGGTAGATGCCTGGGATGAGTTTGATGTGTTTGGATTTGAAATTATAAAGTAATGAGATATATAGTATTTATATTGTTATTTATTACGTACGGGTGTACAGCTCAGAATATTAATCAGCTAGTGCCAGGCACAGCAGCGGGCCAGGTACCCATGACGATGTCTCCATATTTTCGGCAGGCATATGTGAGCCCACAAACGCTGGCAGATACCTTGATTCCTTACTTGAGTATTTCGAGTGGTGCGGATAGCCTGGGTACTGCATTTCCTCAATATAGTATCATCGTTGGAGATGACACCAGATCAGGCACGACATACACGGGGTTGGATTACTATCAGCCATTTAGTCAATTTAGGTCTCCTGGTAATTTTAGGGCCGGAGATGGGCTCACTAGTGGATATGGTTTTTTCACTGCAAATACATCATTACTCGGATATGATCGGACGGCAGCCGGCACCTCTTCCATATCATTTTATTCGGATATTGGAACTGGAGTGGATGGATCGATCACAAAGGAATCCGGCACCTCCTCGGCTCTGAACATTAATAATCTGGGTGTTTTAAATCTTCAACAGGCAGGAAACACAGGTATCACCATTTTTGATGTGGGCCAGGTAAACATGCCAAATCTGCCACTTGGCACACAAGATTCAATTATCACCATTGCTGCCAATGGAGATCTATATCAATCACTATATCCAGACGGAAGTGAGACAAGCGTCACAGCGGGGAGCAATGTATCGGTGACAGGGACAGGTACTAGTGGAGATCCTTATGTGGTGAATAGCACAGCTAGTGGCGCGGACAAATTAGGGACAGCCTTCGATACAGGACAAATGATATACGGAGACGGCACTCCTGATGGCCAATCAAGTCCAAGTTTTACGGTCAGCGACGGCACCACTGATGGCATATCAATCACCTCCCAGTCAGGGGTATCTGGTGACTCATATGTCGAGTATAGAAACTCGGCAGACAACGCAGACACCTGGAGGGTACAGCGTGTGGCAAGCGGTAACTTTGCAATTGGATACTCATCACCCTACACATTTACACCGACAACGGTTCCTTTTGTGATGGAGGCTGGCACATCAACGAACATGCTTAGAGTAGATAACTCCGGTGTAGGTATCAACGAGCCAAATCCTACAGCCACGTTACACGTTGATGGGACAGTAAAATTTGAAGATTACGGATCAGCTAGAGATGATGGTACACCAAGTGCTCTATACGGTCCGGATGGTGGTGGAAATTTGCAGGTATATCCTTTAACAGATGTGGTACCGGATGGGATTAAATCAAAATGGACCGATGCAGGGACATACACGTACTTGACACAAACTACAGATAATGTAGCTATAGGATCAGCATCTGATCCAGCTAGAACACTAAAAGTAACAGGAGACTTTGAAGTAGTTTCACACAGTTATTTTGGTGCGAGCGGTAACCATAATTTTAATGGAACAGCTTATTTTAATGCTGGTATTGGAGATTATGCAGCGGTCACTCATGCGGGGAATGACTATGTACTTGGATCTAATCCAGGTCCAGAGGCGAGGTGGAAACAAATCACAGCTGGTGCAGGTGTGAGTATATTGGGGTCAGCAGGCACCATACAGATAACCAATATAGGAGATATCAGCAATACAAACGAGATACAAAATATAGGTTATACCCAAGCAACCAGAGCAATGACTATCTCCTCAGGCACAGGCTTTACATTTCCGATTATGACATCTAGTCTACCAGGATTGACTCCGGCTGGAGATGGAGCGGGTACAGATGAGTTTTTGCGAGAGGATGGTACCTGGGCTGTTCCTGGAGGGGGTATCTATGGAGGTAATGGCACAGTAGGAGGAGGATCATCGGTCACAGCATCAGTCAACTCAGGGACTAGCTTTGACGTAAACTATAATTTGGGAGTGGGTGGATTTGGAGTCAGTTCAGCAACGGCTTTCATGTATCATGGAAATGGCGTGAAAATCGGTGATGCAGATGCTTTATCAGACGAGTTGCTCATTGATGGGTTTACAGGTGGCTCGCGTATCAGGAATGAAAATACCACGGTAGACAGTAGAATCGCACTGTATGGTACTGGATCAATAGAGGTAGTAGCGGAACATGGCACCAATACGGCAGATTTAACCTTGACTGCAGAAGATGAGATCGCGATCACGGGAGGAGCAACCGGGGGAAACGTGACTATAGGATCAGGAGGTACCACCACGATCAATGATAATGCATTGATCGGTAGTTCGGCATCACATCAACTGGAAATATTATCAGGAGGGTCACTTTTAGGGTTTGGACATTCAGATTTTACTCAGACGGCAAGCCCATCTTTAGGGAGTCAACTCGTGATATACGGAAATGTGGGAGGAGGTGCTGATGGAGATGTATACCTTAATGCAAGGGGAGAGACTACAAGTGACTTAAATATTAATGCATCCCAGAATTTAGGTCTCCTCGCTGGTTCGGGTGGATCTGGAGCCATTACAACGACCGGAAACTTTGGTATCAATGGGACACCTGGGGCTTATGCCTTATACGTCAACGGAAATCAATTTTCTACCTCAGCCAGCACCTTCACTACCTCTGATCGGAAGGTAAAGAAAAACATCAAAAGCATAAAAGATCCATTTGCTCACTTGATGCAATTGAATCCGGTATCATACGAATATAAGAAAGACTATTTGGTCAAGACAAACCAGGACAAAAAAACCATGAAAGGTTTTATCGCTCAGGATTACCAGCAAGTATTTCCGGAGGATGTGGTCGATAATGAAGGTACACTCGCCATGGACTCTCAGGCACTGATACCATACCTGGTGGCGGCAGTACAAGAGCTCAAAAAAGAGAATGAGGAATTAAAAAAGCAAATTCAACAGATTAGAGATGAGAAATAGAATTGCAATCATATTATTGATCTGGGTGATCATATCATGCCAGGACCAGGGCAAGATAAACATGCAGGCTTTTCCTGGAGACTGGACCCTGATAGCTGCAGATAGTTTGACCGGTGACAGACTGAGGGGTCTATCGCAAAACACAGGATTAAGTGAAGAGTGGACCTTCAGTGAAGGTGTTCTAAAAGAATGGCTAAACGCACAGGATA
>Ga0210063_1000123_pt1 | contig 26064 bp, 18 predicted proteins | sample Muzzi_PWA_D1_FD_185529 | JGI IMG/M metagenome (GOLD analysis project Ga0210063, IMG submission 185529) | Wetland microbial communities from San Francisco Bay, California, USA, that impact long-term carbon sequestration - Muzzi_PWA_D1 (SPAdes) | ecosystem: Environmental > Aquatic > Marine >... | reverse complement strand
GCGTCGTCCGGGGGAACCGGGCCCCAACCGACGCCGGCAGAGGCAAGCTGATGGCAAGGATCCTCGTCGCCGACGACTCCGAGACGATCCTCCTGCTCCTGCGCACGCGCCTGGAGATGGAGGGCCACGAGGTAGAGACCGCAATCGACGGCCAAGAGGTCGTCGACAACGTGGCCGCCGGGGGCCCACCGGACCTCCTACTGCTCGACGCGATGATGCCGAAGAAGTCGGGCATAGACGCCCTCCGTGAGCTGCGCGACGGCGGATTCGACACCCCCGCCGTCATAGTCAGCGCCCACACCGAAGGCGGCAACGGCGGCGACCACGCCGGCCTCGACATCGCCGCCTACATCAGCAAGCCGATCGACTTCGACGCCCTCTTCGCAAAGATCACCGAGCTGACCGCCGGTTGAGCCGGCCCGTCAGCGCCACAGCCGGTCGACGGGCAGCGCGTAGAGCCGCTCGTCATGGCGCCTGCCGTAGCGCCCGAGGTGGAGCACGACCCCACCCAGGAACCTCTCCCCGAGCGCGTCGCGCAGCTTGCGCAACCCGCGGAAACTTGAGCTTGAGGTCGCTTCGCCGGCCTTGATCTCGACCCCGGCGACTGCGCCGTCCGACCGTTCGAGGACGAGATCGACCTCATCGCCGTCATGAGTCCGCCAGTGGCCGGTTGTCACACGGTCGTCGATCCAGCTGATCTGCTTCATCAGCTCCCCCACGCAGAAGGTCTCCAGCAGATAGCCGAGCTGCGTCATCGCCTGAGGCCGGGCGGCAGCGAGCCGGCCCTCATCGACTCCCAGCATGCGTCCGGCCACCCCGGAGTCGACGAGATGCAGCTTAGGCTTCGCCGAGACGCGCGCACGCAACGTCGTCCCCCAGGCGGGAAGGCGGTGGATGAGGAACGCCGCTTCGAGCAGCCTCACGTACTCCTCGGCGGTGGAGCCGTCGATGCCGAGATCGGCGGCTGCGCGCGCCACGTTCAGCACCTGAGCGCTCTGACTTGCCAGCCGCATGAGCAGCTGCGGCATCTTCTCTCGCTGACGGATGCGGGAGAGCTCGATCACATCGCGCTCGACGACGAGCTGCACGTAGTCGTCGAACCACCTGCCTCTGCTCGCCCGCCGCCGCGCCACAGCGAGTGGCAGACCGCCGCGAAGGATGCGGGCCACATAGTCTTGGCGAGAGGTCTTGGATTGAGTCCCGGGGTCGACGAGGCGCGCCGGATCATCCAGCAGCTGCTCCACAAAGCGCTCCTCAACCCCATCGATCTCACCTTGGGACAGCGGCCAGAGGGCGGCAATGTGCAGGCGTCCGGTCAACGACTGGGCCGCAGCCGGCAGACTCGAGTAGCGCGTCGATCCGGTGAGGACAAAGCGGCCAGGCTCGAGATTGCGGTTCAACTCCGCCTTGATCGCATCTAGCAATGGCGGGAAATGCTGGTACTCGTCGATGAAGACCGGCGCCTCGCCGGACACGTAGGCCGAGAGGTTGCCTTCAACCGAGACCCTCGTTTCCCGGTCGTCGAGGTCGACTACGGTCCGGCCCGCGACATCGGCCAGCGCGCGCATCATCGTCGACTTGCCGACGGTGCGTGGGCCATGCACTGCGATCACCGGCTCGTCGCGCAGCAGAGATTCGATGACCGGCTGTAGGCGGCGCTTCAGGGAGGCCCCGGTGTCCACCTCTCCATTCTTGCACGAATCCTAGAAATGGAGGACCGTGAAGACCGTAAATGGAGGGGTGTAAATCCCGTTTTTGGAGGGGGAAGGGTACCGACTTTGGAGAGGACGCTCAGCTCTTCGCGATCTCCAGCCGGATCTCCTTGCCCTTCAGCTTCGTCCCGTCGAGGAACTCGACCGTGCGGTCGGCCTTGTCGGGATCGACCTCGACGAATGAGAAGCGGTGCAGGACGCGGACGTCGTGGATCGACTCCTCGGGCAGCACCGCGCCCTCGCGCAGCGCCCAGCGCAGGTCCTCCTCGTCGATGCCGCTGCGCTCGCCACGGTTGACGAACAGCTTGACCGTGTCGCCGTCGCCGTCCTTGGTCGCCGGCCCCTCGGTCCTCTCCTCGGCAGTCTTCTCCTCGGCGGGCTCCTCTTCAGCCTCTTCATCCGGCTTCTCTTCGGCGGGCTTCTTCTCGGCGACCGCCTTCGCGCGCTCGCGGCGGCGCGGGCGCGGAGCGTGTTCGATCCGCTCCTCGGGGCTCTCCCACTCGCCGATCGAGGTCTTCACATCGCGCTCGATCCGGTCGATCTCCTCACGCTGGGCCGGCGTGACGAAGGTGATCGCGCGGCCGGTGCGACCGACCCGGCCGGTGCGGCCGATGCGGTGCACGTAGACCTCCGAGGAGGCGGGGACGTCGAAGTTGATCACGTGGGTGACGTGCTCGATGTCGAGCCCGCGGGCGGCGATATCGGTCGCGACCAGCAGCCGCACACGGTGGTCCTTGAAGGCGATCATCACGCCGTCGCGCGAGCCCTGGCTCATGTCGCCGTGCAGCGCCTTCACGTCGAGGCCTTTGTCCTTCAGCGTCTTTTCCAGCTTCGAGGCGCCGATTTTGGTCCGGCAGAAGATGATCGCCTGCTCCGGTTCCTCGGTCTTCAGCAGCTCGACCAGGCGGGCCGCCTTCTCCTTGGCCGGGACCTCGACGAAGGCCTGCGCGATCGCGTCGACCGTGAGCTTTTTGGGCGTGATTTTGATCGTCGTCGGGTCGTACATGTAGCTCTCGGCGAGCCGTTTGACCGGCGGCGGCATCGTCGCCGAGAAGAGCGCCGTCTGGCGCCCGCTCGGGCACATCCGCAGGATCTTCTCGACGTCCTCGATGAAGCCCAGGTCGAGCATCTCGTCAGCCTCGTCGAGGACGACGTAACGGGCCGCGGTGAGGACCAGGGAGCGCCGCGACATCAGATCCATCATGCGGCCGACCGTGGCGACGACGACGTGGGCGCCGGCGCGCAGCTGCGACTGCTGGGATTTGATCGGCGCGCCGCCGAAGACGGCGACGATGTTGACATCGAGGTGCTCGGCGTAGGCGCGCAGCGCCTGCGTCACCTGGATGCAGAGCTCGCGGGTCGGGGTGAGGACGATTGCCTGCACCTCGTCGTCAGCGGGGTCGATGTACTGCAGCAGCGGCAGACCGAAGGCGGCGGTCTTGCCGGTGCCGGTCTGCGCCTGGCCGATCACGTCGTGGCCGGTGAGCAGCTCCGGGATCGCCTTCTCCTGGATCGGGCTGGGCTCCTGGTAGCCGAGCTCATCGAGCGCCTGCTGGATCTCCGGCGCCAGCCCCAACTCCTTGAAGGGAATCACTCAGCCACCCCCGCAGAGGAGGTGGCGACTGATGACGGGTCCAGGAGGAGCTTGCCGGTGGTGCGGCGGGCGATCAGGTCTTCGTGGGCGCGGCGGGCTTCCGAGAGTGGGTAGACCTCGGCGACATTGACCTCGAGCTCGCCCGCGCCGACCGCCTCGAACAGCTCGGTGATCATCGGGCCGGCCTCGGCTGGGCGCATCAGCAGGTGGACGAGCCAGAAGCCGATCACGGCCTTGGAGCCGCGCAGCAGCCGGGCGGTCGAGACCTCGCGCTGTTCGCGCGAGGCGATGCCGAAGACGACCATGCGGCCGAGCGGCGCCAGCGCCGAGAGCTCGGCGTCGAAGGCATCGCCGCCGCTCATGTGCAGGACGGCGTCGACCCGCTCGCCACCGTTGGCCTCGAGGATCGCCGCCTTGAGATCGTCGCTGCGCGAGTCGACCGTGGCGTCGGCGCCGAGCCGCGCGACCAGCTGACGCTTCTCCTCGCTCGAGGCAAGGCCGATCACCTTCGCCCCGGCGCGCTTGCCGAGCTGAACGGCGAGCGAGCCTGTGCCGCCGGCCGCCGCCTCGATCAACAACGTCTCACCGGGCTCGATCCGGGCGCAACGGCGGACAAGCGCAAGCGCGGTCAGGCCCTGCAGCAGCACGCCGGCGGCGCGATCGTCGTCGACCTCGTCCGGAACCGGGATCAGCATCGGCTCGGGCACGACGACCTTCTCGGCATAGCCACCAGTGGCAAGCAGGGCCGCCACGCGGCGGCCGTCGGGCGTACGCCCGCTCACCTCGCCGCCCGGCACCAGAGGCAGCACCTGGTCGGCCAGGTAGTCGTTGCGGGTCGCGTGGGTGTCGGCGAAGTTGATCCCGCTGCGGGCGACCTCGACCAAGACCTCGCCCTCACCGGGCTCGGGGTCTGGCAAGTCGACCGGCAGCAGCATCTCCGGCCCGCCGAACCCCTCGATCTGAATAGCGCGCACCGCCCGCACACTACTGGCAACCCGGCCCGCCGGAGGTGCCTCGACTTGAGTACCCATATGGGCACCGAACTTGAGGCACGTCGGCCGGCGGCCGGCCGGCGTCAGCCAGACGCGGGCGTCAGCGGCAATGGCAGGTGGCGGCGCAGCCAGGGGGTGAGAGTGCGGGCGAAGGTGGCGCTCATGTGGTAGGTGTCGCGATAGACGAGCACCCGTCCCATCACCGAGGGGCAGCGGTGGCGCGGGCAGAGGACGCCGGCCGGGTCGATCAGCCTCGCGCCCTTGACCTTGCCGGCGCCGAAGGCGTCGAAGGCCCGGTCGCGCCTGCGCCGCGAGAAGAAGGTGCAGTTGCGCAGGTTGTTGGGATTCTGGGAGACGCATTCGGGCGGGTTGAACGGGGCCAGCATCTGGTCGCGGATGACGACGACCTGCGAGCCGGAGCGGACCAGGCGCCGCAGCATCCGTGCGAAACCGGCGATCAGCACGCCCTCGCTGGCGCGGCGGTTGAGGCGCTGGCCCTTATGGACGACCTGGTAGCGCCGCCCGGTCGAGTTGCTGACGACGACCAGGTCGGGCTGCTCCTCGCGGATGATCCGACGCATCGCCTTGTTGCGCCAGACGTTGCAGGGCCGTTCGTACTGGACCATGCCGACGACGCATCCGGCCTTGACCATGCCGACCAGGCGCCAATCGCGGTTTTCCGCCAGCTGCATCAGCGGCGGGAACCACTGCAGCGCGTGCGAGTCGCCGAAGGCGACGACGGTCGTCTCCGAGTCGGGGTTGCCATAGGCGCATTCGGGCGAGTCGGTGTCCTCGTGCAAGAGCACGCAGCCATCGTCGAAGAGCGGGCCCTTGTCGGTCGGCGCGTCGACCGGGTTCGGGCGCAGGGCTTCGACCGTGCGCAGCTGCGGGTTGCGCGGGCCGACGGCCTGGGCGCCTTTGGCGATTTCGGGCGAAGCGGTCGGCAGCGGCGGGTTCGACGCCTGCAGGCCGACCGCGAGCAGCACCGCGGCGACGGTGCAGGCGCCGCCGAGGGCGAGCGCCCGGGTCGGCCGGCGGCCGAGCGAGCGCGAGTGGCGGAAGGGCTCCTCGATCGCGTAGTGGCTGAGGATCGCCGGCACGCCGGCAGCAAGGGTCACGAGCGCCAGCGCCGGAGCGCCGAGCTCGCCCCAGATAGCGCCGGCGAAGATGATCACCGGCCAGTGCCAGAGGTACCAGGCGTAGGAGATTTTGCCAAGGTACTGGAGCGGCGCACGGGTCAGCAGGCCGGTCGGGCGCGAGACGACGTGTGCGGTGCCGGCGACGATGATCGCGATCGTCGCCCCGACCGGCAGCAGCGCCCGCCAGCCCGGGTACGGCGTGGCGCCCGTGAAGGCGAGCGTGGTCGCGACGAGGATCGCCAGCCCAGCGGCGGCGAGCGTCGCCGAGAGCAGCCGCGGCAGGCGCAACCCGGCCGGCAGGACGAGGGCGAGGACGCCGCCGGCGGCGAGCTCCCAGATCCTGGTCAGGGTGGAGAAGTAGGCGCTGCGGGGATCGCCCGGGGTGAACTGGATGCTGTAGAGGAGCGAGAAGATCGCAACCGGCACGACGAGGAAGGCGATCGTGCGGCGGATGCTGAGGCCGAGCCGGTGGGCGGCAAGCGTGCCGAGCCCCAGGGTCAGCGGCCAGAGCAGGTAGAACTGCTCCTCGACCGAGAGCGACCAGTAGTGCTGGACCGGGCTGGTCAGCGTCTCGCCGAAAGCGAAGTAGTCGACCGATTCGGCGATGAAGTGCCAGTTGACCACGTATAGAGCGGCGCCGAGCACGTCACCCGAGACCTGCTGGTTCTGCGCCGGGGAGAGCAGCAGCGCCGAGCCGACCACGGTGAAGCCGAGCACGGTGACCGCCAGCGGCAGCAATCGCTTGGCGCGGCGCGCGTAGAAGCGGGAGATCGAGACCGACCCCTTGCGGTCGAGCTCGTGCAGGATCAGGCCGGTGATCAGGAAACCGGAGAGGACATAGAAGACATCGAGCCCGACGTAGCCGCCGGCGAAGCCGGGCAGCCCCGCATGGCAGGCCAAGACCAGGACCAGCGCGAAGCCGCGCACGCCCTGGATGTCGAGGCGAAAGCCCTTGCGGGTCTGTGCCCCCGAGACGGGTCGTTCCCTTGCCACGTCTCTACGATGCCCTTAACGACAGCACTGAAACCTGCAACACGAAAGAAAGGAGAAGTTGTGTCGCTGACCGTAGTCGGATCGATTGCCTTCGATGCCGTCAAGAGCCCTTTTGGAGAGCGGAAAAAGATGTTGGGAGGCGCCGCCGTGCACTTCTCACTCGCCGCCAGCTTCTTCACCGACGTGCGCCCCGTGGGGCCGGTGGGCGACGACTTCGGCGCCGACGAGTTCGCGATCCTCGAAGGGCGCGGCGTGCAGACCGGCGACATCGAGCGGGTCCCGGGCGGGCAGTCCTTCTTCTGGCGCGGCCGCTACGAGTACGACCTCAACGTCGCCCACACGGAGGACACGCAGCTCGGCGTCTTCGGCGATTTCGAGCCGAAGCTCTCAGATGAGGCAAAGGCGGCCGACACGCTCTTCCTCGCCAACATCCAGCCCGACCTGCAGCGCCAGGTCAGCGTCCAGTGCGACGCCGCCGGCTTCAGCGCCCTGGACTCGATGAACCTCTGGATCGATACCGCCAAGGACTCGCTGCTGGCGGCGATCGCCGAGGTCGATTGCCTGGTCCTCAACGACGCCGAGATCCGCCAGCTGACCGGCGAGTCGAACCTCGCCCGCGCCGCCCGCGCGGTGATGGGCCACGGCCCGCGCGCCGTCGTCGCCAAGCAGGGCGAGTACGGCGCCGCCCTGTTCACCGAGGACGACAAGTTCTTCGCCCTGCCCGGCTTCCCGCTGGAGGACGTGCGCGACCCGACCGGGGCCGGCGACAGCTTCGCCGGCGGCTTCCTCGGCTACCTCGACAGCCACGACGGCGAGCTCGACGAGGGCTGCCTGCGGCGGGCGATGGGCTACGGCACCGTGCTCGCCTCGTTCAACGTCGAGGAGTTCGGCACCGAGCGGGTCGCGCGGCTGACCCGCGAGGAGGTCGACGAGCGCTTCGAGGCGCTGCACGAGATGACCCAGTTCGAGCCGTTGCCGGTCCGTTAACGAGCCGGAACGCGCAAGCTGCGAAAATGCCCGCCGCATGGCCGCCGACTCGCTGACCGTCACCGACAACCGCACCGGGCAGACCTATGAGCTGCCGATCGCCGACGGCACGATCCGCGCGATGGACCTGCGCCAGATCAAAGTCGACGAGGACGAATTCGGGATGCTGTCCTACGACCCGGCGTTCACCAACACGGCCTCGTGCCGCTCGGCGATCACCTACATCGACGGCGAGGCGGGCATCCTCGAACACCGCGGCTACTCGATCGAGCAGCTCTGCGAGCGCTCCAGCTTCCTCGAGGTCGCCTACATGCTGATCTTCGGCGAGCTGCCGACCGGGCCACAGCTCGAGCGCTGGACCCACGACGTCATCCACCACACCTTCGTCCACGAGGACCTCAAGCAGTTCTTCCAGGGCTTCCGCTACGACGCCCACCCGATGGGGATGCTGCTGGCCGGGGTCGGCGCGCTCTCGACCTTCTACCCCAACGCCAAGCGCACCGAAGACCCTGAAGAGCGCTACATGGCGGCGGTGCGGCTGATCGCGAAGGTGCCGACACTGGCCGCCTTCTCCTATCGCCACAACCGCGGCCTGCCCTACGTCTACCCCGACAACGAGCTCAACTACGCCGAGAACTTCCTCTCGATGATGTTCAAGATGACCGAAGCGCGGCACATCCCGAAGGAAAGCCTCTCGAAGGCGCTCGACGTGCTCTTCATCCTGCACGCCGACCACGAACAGAACTGCTCGACCAACGCCGTGCGCGGCGTCGGCTCCTCCGACGTCGACCCCTATTCCGCGGTCGCGGCGGGCGTCGCGGCGCTCTACGGCCCCCTGCACGGCGGCGCCAACGAGGCGGTGCTGCGGATGCTGCGCAAGATCGGCTCGGTCGACAACATCCCCGGCTTCCTCGCCCGGGTCCGGGAGGGCGAAGAGAAACTGATGGGCTTCGGCCACCGCGTCTACAAGAACTACGACCCGCGGGCGAAAATCATCCAGCAGCACATGGACGAGGTCTTCGAGGCGACCGAGTACAACCCGCTGGTCGAGATCGCCCGCGAGCTGGAGAAGCAGGCGCTCGACGACGAGTACTTCACCGCGCGCAAGCTCTACCCCAACGTCGACTACTACTCGGGGATCATCTACGAGGCGCTCGGCGTGCCGACCGAGATGTTCACCGTGATCTTTGCGATCCCGCGCACCGCCGGCTGGGTCGCGCAGTGGATGGAGATGAAGGACGACTCGGAGCAGAAAATCGCGCGGCCGCGGCAGATCTACACCGGCGAGCGCGAGCGCGCCTACGTCGCGGTCGACGATCGCGATGGGCCGGAGAAAATTGTCGGGCCGCCGGCGCGGCGGCCGAAACGGCCGCGGCGCGGGGCGTAGGCACGGGACCGGGGGACCCTCCCCCTGAGGCCGTCGCGCAGCTGATCCCGGTCAAGGGTTCAGGCGTGGTTCCGTGAGCCTCCGGGGGAGGGTCCCCCGGTCCCTTACTCTGCGCTCCGATGGGCGCGTGGAAGCTGACGATCAGACACGGATCCGACGTGGGACATGAAAGCTTCGATGAGCTGGACGATGCTGTTGCGCGGATGCGGGAGCTGGCGATGGATATTCGGGCGGAGGGGCCGGTGAAGGAGGTGTCGGCGCTGCGGGACTTCGGACCCGAGCAGCAGGTTCACGCGCGACTGCAGATCAGTGGCAAGGGCTGGCTGCGCAAGCCGGTCGCCGGGGTCGACGTGCGCGGCGACGGCACGTTCATGCCGTTCAGCGGCGGCGTCGCCCGCGAGGAGCTCGACCCGAGCGCCTACGACTCGCCGTTCGACCTCGTCCGCGAGACTCTCGGGGCGCGAAACCGACCCTATGGGTAAGGAAGGCGCCCCGAGATGAGCGAAACCGAGATCCCCAAAGGCAGCTACGCGGCCGGGCGGCGGGTGAAGCTGCCGGCCGGCTCCGAAGCGCCCTACGTCGTCTTCGTCAACGGCGTCGAGCAGAGCGAGGAAGCCGACTACGACGTCCGCGCCGGCGAGCTCGTCTTCCGCCGCGAGATCGTCAAGGAGAAGGTCGGCACCGGCCGCTGGCTGGCGATGTACCTCGGCCTCTTCGGCACCTACCGCAAGAACGAGACGATCGACCTGCAGTTCCAGCGGGGCGGCAAGACCGAGCTGCTCTCCGACCTGCCGGTCAGTGAATAGCCGCTCTATCAAGCAGAGCAGAATTGCTCTGTTTTATAGAGCAATTCAGGCCATGGCCCACCGCTACAGGCCTAACTCGGATTCTGCTTTTGCCAGAAGCTCACTGAGACCGTCAGCCAACTGCCGGTGCACATAATTTGCAACTTTCCGCTGAGTCAGGCCAGTGACTTGGGGATCCAAGTCTGAGGCGGCCAGTACGAGTCGCTCATTTGACATCTGAACGCCCCGAAGGAGAACGCCCCCCGCATCCTTGGGATCTGCAGGCACAAATAGGTCGACACGTCGGGGAATTGATGCAGCAGCAGGTGGTGCCGACGCCAGGTTAAGGCGGACGCTGCGAACACCGTCAATATCCAGGTTCCGAAATCCCTTGGGAGGGTCGGCATTGGTTTGATTGAAGGTCTGCACGCCGACCTCCACTCCACTCGGAAGCTCGAGTTCCGTAACTTGTTTTTCAACTGCCTGAACCAACCAGTCGCCAAAGCGCCGTGCTGCTTCATCCCGACGTAGTCTCGTCTTCTCCTGGTCGTAGAGTTCCGTGAATCGAGTGAGCAGGGTCTCCGGCTGAGGTACTTTCGCCGTCTCGAGATTGTCCTTGACGAGCTCCAAAGTCTCGCGAGTAACCCTCGAGATAAACCCGACAAATGGTCCGATCTCTCCTGAGTCCGCTTGCGCCAGGGTCGACAGGTACGGTTCGCGTTGCTCGTCCAGGACCATTAGCGGGATCGAAGCCTCCCGATAGGTATAAACCGACGCGGCCGCCCGGGCCAACCTTCCATTGCCGTCTGCAAATGGATGTATGGCTACCAACGCATAGTGCGCATAGGCCGCTTGATTGACGGGGTGGGCCTCTTTGAAGGCGGGCGTTTCAAGCTCATCTACTAAGCGGCCCATTTCTGCTTGAGTGGACTCAACGGGAGCATAGGCATGGACACTCCCACTGCTGGTGCGTACATGGTTGGGGTGCTTCTTGTATTCCCCCTTCGGCAGGGGCTGCTCCTGACTTCCAACCGGGGTGTGCACGACATAGGTGTCTTGGGGCTGGGTTATCTCTTCATGAATTCGTCGCAGCCAGGCTTGGGTGATTTTCGGAACGCTGTGGGTTACATGATCCAGAACCAGCTCGAACGCCCGCAGCTGAGCCTCGAATAGGGTGCGGGCATCTGGCCCTTGCGCATCCACTTTCTGCTCCCAGAGCGCAGCCTGCTCCGCGACCGTGAAGGTCAACCCTCGATTGGTGGAATACAGCCCCTCGATCGCACCCGTATCGAATGCAGCCGCGCGTCGAGCGATCGCTTGCGCGTTCTCTAGGTCCTGCTCGCTCGCCTGAGCGACTGCTCCCTGAAGGTCCGCTCTGGCCTTGGCCCACAGATCTAGCTCTCGAATTTCCTGCGGCCATTCGGCGAAGGGCGGAAACGGCTTGTACCGAGCATCGATTTCGGCAAGCTCATTGGCGCTCAGCGGCTCAAAGGTCTCCTCGCTCATGACTGTGCATCGTACGACGACCTCCCGACAGGGTCGGCCGCCCATCCGACGCGCTAGTTGAACACGTAGAGCAGGGCGAAAGCCGTGACGACGTAGACGGCGCCGGCGGCGATCATGCCCTGGTCTTTGGAGACCATGGCGGCGATCGAGCGGTCATCGGCGCGGTCGTAGATCAGGTAGAGGTAGCGGAAGATGCCGTAGAGGACGGGTGGGATCGTCCACATCATCTCGTTGCCGATCAGCGGCGAGTCGACGGCGTAGATCGAGTAGCTGATCACGGTGCCGGTCGTGACCAGGGCGACCATCTGGTCGAGGAACGGCAGCGAGTAGTGCTCCAGCACCGGGCGGCTGCTGGTCCCCTCGTGCAGCTCCGAGACGGCCTCCTGGCGGCGCTTGGTGAAGCCGAGGAAGAGCGCGATCATGCCGGTGCAGAGCAGCAGCCATTCGGAAGCGTGGACATCGACCGCGCTGGCGCCGGCGGCGACGCGAAGGATGAAGAGGCCGCCGAGCGTCATCACGTCGACGATCACGACCTGCTTGAGGCCGAGGCTGTAGGCGACCTGGGCGACGCCGTAGCCGATCACCATCAGGCCAACCTCCCAGTTGACCGTGGCGAAGGCGAGCGCAATCGCGCCGAGCGCCAGCAGCGGCGCGATCGTTTTCGCCGCCCCCTCCGAGAGCTCGCCCGCGGCAATCGGGCGGAAGCGCTTCTTCGGGTGCTTGCGGTCGAGCTCGACGTCGAGCAGGTCGTTGAGGTAGTAGCCGGCGCTCGAGATCGCGCAGAAGGAGATGAAGGCGAGCGTCGCCTCGGCGATCGCGCCGGCGTCGTTGAACTTGCCGCCGAAGAGCAGGCCGGCGAACACGAAGAGGTTCTTGATCCACTCCTGCGGCCGCCCGGTCTTGATCGCGGCCCGCAGCGGCGAGCGCCGCGGCCTGACGTGATCGCCGGGCGCGGGCTCGGGCTGGATCGTCGGATGCTCTGAGGTGATCGTGTCCATCGTGGTCGCGGGAGGGTAGCGCTCAGCCCGGTAAGCACACCGTGAATCGCGCTCCCCGGGCGGGGAGATTCTCCACCTCGACGCTCCCCCCCATCGCTTCACTCAGCTCGCGCACGATCGCCAGGCCGAGACCGGCGCCCTCGGGCGAGCCACGTCCGGCCTGGGCGCGAAGGTGGAAGCGCTCGAAGGCACGCGGAATCTCCTCCGGCGGGATGCCGGGCCCCTCGTCACTGACCCGGACCTCGCCCACCGCAGCGGCGAGGGTCACCGTGGCGCCCTCGGGGCTGACCCGGATCGCGTTCTCGAGCAGGTTGGAGACGACCTGCAGGACGCGGCCGTGGTCGGCGGTGGCGGACGCCGGGCCGCCCTCGACCGCAACAGCCACGCCGGCCGCCGCGGCCTGCGGCCGCAGGCGTTCCTCGGCCTCGCGCGCAACCGCCGCCAGGTCGACGGGCTCGCTGCGCACCTCCATCACGCCCTGGCGCAGCCGCGCCAGGGCCAGCAGATCGCCGACCAGCCGCTCCAGTCGCTGCGCCTCGCGACCGACCACCGCAGCGGCCTCGCGCGGCTCGACCGTGCCGTCCTCAATTCCCTCGGCGTAGCCCCGGATCGAGGTCAGCGGGGTACGCAGATCGTGGGAGACCGAGAGCAGCACGGCGCGCTCGGCTTCGCGGGCGAGTGCGAGCTGCCCGGCCATCTCGTTGAACGACTCGGCGAGGTCGTCGAGCTCCGCGGTGCCCACCGCCGGCACCGGCTCAGGGGTGCCGCCCTCGGCCAGCTCGCCCGCCGCTGCCCCGAGGCGGCGCAACGGTCGCGTCGTCCGCCGCGCCAGCTCGGCGGCGACCGCAGCCGCGACCAGCGCCGCGACCCCGCTGGCGATCAGCAGCGCTGCGAGGTAGCGACGGAAGTCGCCGCCGAGCACGTCGACCGGTGGCGCGAGAGGTGGTGGCGGGGGGCGCAGGCCGGCTTCTGGCGGCGGGCGCGACTGGATGCGCTCCCGGCGCTGTTCGGCGTTGCTGCGCAGGGTCTGCTGTACGGCGTCGCGGGTGAGCACGATCCCGAGCGCCAGCGAGGCGCCGACGGCGAGCAGGACGACGCCGAGGATCGCGACGAAGAGCCGCGCGCGCAGCGTGCGCATCAGGCAAGGACCTTGTAGCCGGCGCCGCGCACGGTCTGGACCAGGTCCGGACGGCCGAGCTTGGCGCGCAGCTGGGCGACGTGGACGTCGACGGTGCGGGTGCCCCCGGCGAACTCGCCGCCCCAGACCAGCTCCAGCAGCCGGTCGCGGCTGAGCACGACCCCCCGGTGGGCGAGCAGCGCCGCTAGCAGATCGAACTCGCGGCCGGTCAGCTCGACCGGCGCGCCGCCGACCGTGACGGCGCGGGCGGCGCGATCGAGCTCGATGTCTCCTGCGATCAGCGGGCCGTCGGCGGCTGCCTCGCCGCCACTCCCGGTGCGGCGCAGGATCGCCTTCACCCGGGCGACGAGCTCGCGCGGGGAAAAGGGCTTGGTCACGTAGTCGTCGGCCCCGGCTTCGAGGCCGGAGACGCGGTCGACCTCGTCGTCGCGGGCGCTGAGGATCAGGATCGGAACGCCGGTCCGGGCGCGCAGCCGCCGGCAGACCTCGAAGCCGTCGATTCCCGGCAGGCCGATGTCGAGCACGACGAGGCGGACCGGGTGGCGAGCGAGCTCCTCCAGCGCCTGCTCGCCGCTGCGAGCCCAGACGACGCCGAACCCGTCGCGCTTGAGATAGGCGCGAACGAGATCGGCGATCGCCTGCTCGTCCTCCACTACGAGGATGACTCCCTTCACACGGCTAGCCTTGCATCTGGGGCGGTCCACCCTGCGGCCCGCCGAACTGACCGCCGGGCGGCGGGGGCGGCTGCTGCGAGCCGTGGCGGCCCTGCGGCATCTGGCCGCGCTTGGGTGGCACCGCGATCGTCTTCGCGGCCTCGCCCTCGGGCCCGCTGACAATGACCTGCTGGCCCTGCTTGAGGTCGGTGGCCGACTTGGCCTTGCCGGGGCCGGCGAGGACCTTGGTGTCCTCGTCGACAGCGACCGTGACCTCGTTGCCGTCGTTCTCCTCCACCGTGATCGAGCTGTCGCTGACGCTGACGACCTTGCCGGCGTCGAGCCGGATCGTCTCGTCCTTGCCGTTGCGCTGCACGTGCAGCTCGCCGTAGGTCAGGTCTTTGCCCGCTTTGCCCAGCGGCCCGCCCGGGGGCGGTGGCATCCGTTTGCCGCTGTGCTGCTTTCCGTTCTGGCTCTTGCCGCCGTTGCCGCCGCCGTTCTGGGCGAAGGCGACACCGGCCACCACGAGCGCCGCGATCAGGCCCGTCGTGGCGACGGTCCGTGCGCGGTTCTGCAGTGACTTGAACATCTTGGAACCTCCTGTCGAGTGATTGGGACAGGTCGATCCTCGATGTCGCACGTACGGCGGCGATCAGGCCTGTGTAAGAGACATGTAAGGCGGTCGGGGTGGGTTGGGGGTGTCCTCCCCCGCGCTGCCTTTTTCGCCTTGCGCTCTGGATCTCTCGCTGAGTGGTTCGTGCGAAAAAGAGACCGCCGCGCGCGGGACGACACCCCCAACCCACCTTCACCGGCCCCTCTTAAGGGTCGATCAGCACACCCGGGTTGAGGATCGCCGCCGGGTCCAGCTCCTCCTTGGCTGCCTTTAACGCGGCGGCGAAGGGGGCTGGGCGCTGGCGGTCGTACCAGGGGCGATGATCGCGGCCGACGGCGTGGTGGTGGGTGATCGTGCCGCCGCCCTCGATCACCGCCTCGGCCGCGGCGGCCTTGATCTCGTCCCACTGCTCGACCTCGCCGCCGCGCACCGCCGGGGCCATGATCGTGAAGTAGGGCGCCGGGCCGTCCGGGTAGACGTGGGTGAAGCGGCAGCTGACCCGCGGCGCCCCGTGCCCATCGGCGGGTGCGTCGCAGACCTCGGCGACCTTTGCCCGCACCGCGTCGATCGCGGTCGCGTGGAAGTCCTCGAAGCGGTCCCAGGTGATCGCCGTCTCGAAGGTCTCCGAGAGCACCCCGCAGGCGACGAACGTGTCGCGCAGGTAGGGCGCGAGCAGGAAGGCGCTGCGCCACCGCCCCGCCGCATCAGCGTCGCCAGCTCGGCCCGCAGCCGCTCCTCTCTCCTCCGCTTCGCGTCCGGGCATGCCGGGGTGGTACCCACCGTGATCCCTGGCGATTTCCAAGGCGATTTCCATCAGAGACTCGACCGGATGGTGGGCGGACTCGAAGCCGAGCACGAGCAGGCACTTCTCGCCCGAGCCGGCGCCGGTCATTCCGGCCTCGGTCGCGTCGAGCAGGCGGCAGTTGCTCGGGTACAAACCGGACTGCGAGAGCTCGCGCACCGCGCCGGCCGCAGCGAGAAAGTCATCGAACTCGACCCCGCAGGAGGCCTTGAACTCGGGACGCGGGCGCACCCGCATCCAGGCCTCGCCGATCACGCCGAGGATCCCCTCCGAGCCGATCAACGCCCGGTCGGGCGAGGGCCCGGCCCCCGAGCCCGGCAGCCGCCGGCTCTCCCAGAGCCCGCGCGGTGTGATCGCCCGCACCGACTCGACCAGGTCGTCGACGTGGGTGTAGAGGGTCGCGAAGTGGCCGCCGGCCCGGGTGGCGATCCAGCCACCCAGGGTCGAGTACTCAAACGACTGCGGGAAGTGGCGCAGGGTCAGCCCGTGCTCGCGCAGCTGCTCCTCGAGCACCGGCCCGGTCACCCCGGCCTGGATCCGCGCCGCCATCGACTCCGGGTCGACTTCCAGCACCCGGTTCAGCCGCCGCAGGTCGAGCGAGACGAACGGCCTGTCGCCCAGCCGCCCCTCGACCCCGCCGACCACCGAGGTCCCTCCCCCGAACGGCACCACGGCCGCCCCCTCGGCCTCAGACCAGGAGAGCACCGCCTCAATCTCCGACTCGTCCCTTGGCTGCGCCACCAGGTCGGGCGGGTTTTCGAACTCCCCCCGAAACCCCCGCACAACATCCCGATACGCCTTCCCCTGCGCCCGACTCACTCGGTCGTACTTCTCATCCGTGAACAGATCCCCAAACCCACCAGGCTTCCTCAGTCGAGGCGCCCGCACCTCAACCGCATCGAGGGGAACCGGCTTCTCCACCTCGCCTCCAAATCCGAACCGAGCCCTGATCCCGGCAGCAGCCTCCTCAAGCTCCTTCCCCGAGGGCGCCTGATCCTCATACCCCCACCCCCAATGCTTAAGCCGTCGCCCACTCATCTGAAGCGCTCCACTGGAGGGGACGGGGTGCCCCTGCCAGGAGGCTCAAGGACCCGCCTCCCGAAGCGCCACCTGCGACTCAGCTGCGCGACGGCCTCATGGCAGGGGCACCCCGTCCCCTACCAATGCACACCTTTCATCAGGTGCGCAAAGGCGACGGCCTCCGTCGTGGGCGGCCGATCGGGCGCCTCGTCCTTCGTCCCCTTCGCCGCCTGCGACTCCGGAAACAGCTTGTAGGCGGTGTTGAGGATTTTGTCGCTGACCGTGGGCGCGACCGCGTAGAGCAGCTCGCCGAAGGTGCCGAGCCGGGTCGCGACCTTCTTCGGCCTGCCGACCATCGCGCCGGCGATCATCTCCGCCGCCTCCTCGGGCGTGATCGCCGGGAACATGTCGTACATCCGCGTCGGCGCGATCATCGGCGTGCGCACCAGCGGCATGTAGATCGTCGTGATGTCGACCCCGTCGTCGACCACCTCGGAGGCGATCACCCGGCTGAAGGCGTCGAGCGCCGCCTTCGAGGCGACGTAGGCCGAGAAGCGCGGCGGGTTGGTCTGCGACCCGATCGAGCTGATGTTGACGATGTGGCCCGACTTGTGCGCCTGCATCGAGGGCAGCAGGGCGAGGATCAGCCGCACCGCGCCGAAGTAGTTGACCTGGATCGTGCGCTCGTAGTCGTGGAAGCGCTCGTAGGAGAGCTTGACCGAGCGGCGGATCGAGCGGCCGGCGTTGTTGACGAGGACGTCGACCCGCCCGTGGTAGGCGAGCACCTCGTCGGCCATGCGCTCGATGTCCTCGGTGTCGGACATGTCGCAGCGGTGAATGTGGGCGACCCCGCCGGCTGCCTCGATCTCGCGCTTGGTCTCCTCGAGCTTGTCGACCGAGCGGGCGACGAGCAGCACGGTCGCGCCGGCGTCGGCGACCTTGACCGCGGCCGCCTTGCCGATCCCCGACGAGGCGCCGGTGATCAGCACGACCTTGCCCCGCACGGCGGCGGAGAGCGTGCGGTCCTTGAACAGGCCCGGGTCGAGGTTGCGCTCCCAGTAGTCCCAGACGCGATCGGCGTAGCTCTCCAGCGGCGGCACCTCGATCCCCGAGCCGGCCAGCGCAGCCTCGGCCTGGGTCGAGTCGAAGTGGGTCGGGTAGTTGACGTAGTTGAGCACCCCGGCAGGGATCCCGACCTCGCCCAGCGCCCGTTTCACGACCCGGCGCGCCGGCGGCAGGAATCGCAGCCCGGTGCGGGCCAGGTTGGCCACCGGCTCGGTCAGGCCGGAGTCGAGCTGCAGCGCCGCCTGCGGCGCGTCGGCGACGTGGGCGAAGATGTTGAGCACCTCGCCCGCGGTCTTCGCCCGCGGATCGGTGAGGTGGAAGGCGCGACCGTCGAGGTCGGGCTCGTGGGCGATGTGGTCGATCGCCGCGGCGACGTAGTCGACCGGGACGATGTTGATCTCTCCCCCTTCGACCCCGACCGTCGGCAGCCAGGAGGGCAGCACCCGCCGCGCCTGCTGCAGCAGCTTGAACATGTAATAGGGCCCGTCGACCTTGTCGATCGCGCCGGTGCGCGAGTCGCCGACGACGATCCCCGGCCGGTAGACGCGCCAGGGACGGCTGCTCGTCTCGCGCACGACGCGCTCGGACTCGTGCTTGGTGCGGAAGTAGGGATGGGTGTCGAGGTCCTCCGCCTCGTCGAACATGTCCTCGGTCCAGGTGCCCTTGTAGAGGCCGGCGGCGGCGATCGAGCTGACCTGATGGAAGCAGCCGGCCTCGATCGCGCCGGCCAGTTCAACCGCGTGCCGGGTGCCCTCGACGTTTGCGACCTCCTGCGCCTCGGCGCCGGCGGCCATGTCGTAGATCGCCGCCAGGTGGAAGAAGTGGTCGACCTCGCCGCGCAGCGTCACCAGGTCCTCCTCGGAGACGCCGAGCGAGGGCTGCGAGAGGTCGCCGGAGATCGGCACGACCCGCGCCCCGTCGGCTCCCCAGGCCGTTCTCAGCTCCTCGAGACGACCGCGTGAGCCGGCCCGGACGAGGGCGTAGATCGTGCCCTCGCGCTGCAGCAGGCGGTCGACGAGATTGCGGCCGATGAACCCGGTGGCGCCCGTGACGAAGTAGTTCATGACAAGGCCTCCGCTCCGCTCGCGGGCGCGAAGAACCAGATATGGACGCTTGCTCGCTCCGCGATCACAGCTCTTTCATACACTCATTCGACAGATGGCGCAAACGGCGACCGTGCAGATCCAGATGCCCGAGATGGGTGAGTCGGTCACCGAGGGCATCGTTCTCGAGTGGCATGTGGCCGTGGGCGACTTCGTCAAGGAGGGCGACACGGTCGTCGAGGTCTCGACCGACAAGGTCGACGCCGAGGTGCCGGCGCCGGCCGACGGCGTCATTACGAAGCTGATCGCCTCGGTGGACGAGGAGGTGCCTGTCGGTGCACCGTTGGCGGAGATGGAACCCGGGGACGAGGGTTCAAGCGCCTCAGCCACGGGTCCTGTCACGGAGGAGGGGGTGTCCGACCGTGCGCTGGGTTCCTCGCCGGACGGCGATGCGACTCTCGCTGAGCCGGCGGGGCGAGGAACAGGACGCCGCGCCCGCTCGGACACCCCCTCCTCCGCGCCACCCGCGGAAGAAGGCCGGAACGGTGGCGGGGTCAACGCCGGCAATGGAGTACGAGCGACCCCTGTCGCTCGTCGCGTAGCTGCGGAGAACGGCGTCGACCTTGCTTCGGTGGCTGGGAGTGGGCCGGGGAGCAAGGTCACCAAGGGCGATGTGCTTGCCGCTGCCGACGGGGGGAATGGGGCGAGCGGGGAGGCGAAGGCTCTGCGGGGGCCGGCCGCGATGCTGGCTCAGGCCATGGACGAGAGCCGTGAGGTGCCTACGGCCACTTCGTTCCGGACCGTGGCGGTCGACACCCTGGACGCGAAGCGCAAGGCGCTCAACGCGCAGCTCAACGAGCGCGGGCTGAAGGTCTCCTTCACCCACCTGATCGCCTGGGCGATCGTGCAGGCGGCGAGGGAGTGGCCGGTGATGGCGCGCAGCTTCGAGCAGCGCGACGGCAAGCCGTTCGCGATCGAGAACGGCCCGGTCAATCTCGGTATCGCGGTCGACATCGAGCGCAAGGACGGCTCGCACAGCCTGATGGTGCCGGCGATCAGGGGCGCCGATGGGCTCGATTTCGCCGCCTTCCACTCCTACTACGAGGAACTGATCACGAAGACGCGCGAGAGCAAGCTCACCGCCGACGACTTCCAGGGCACCAACATCTCGCTGACCAACCCGGGAGGGATCGGCACCGTCGCCTCGGTCCCCCGCCTGCTCAAAGGCCAGAGCGCCATCGTCGCCGCCGGCGCGATCGCCTACCCGCCCGAGTGGGCGCACGCCTCGCCCGACCGCCTGCGACAGCTCGGCGTCTCGAAGACGATGACGCTGACCTCGACCTACGACCACCGCGTGATCCAGGGCGCCGAGTCGGGCGCCTTCCTGCGCCGCATCGAACAGCTGCTCGAAGGCGAGGACGGCTTCTACGAGACGGTAGCCGCCGACCTCGGCATCGACGCGGCGCCGCTCGCCGCTGTCCATCCCGCCTCGGCCTCGGCGCCGCCGCTCGGCGCCGCCCCGGCCCCGGCCACGCCCGGCGCCCCCGACGAAGAGCTGCTCGGCGCCGTGCAGGCCGCGACCTCGCTGCTCAAGGGCTACCGCACGCACGGCCACCTCGCCGCCCGCCTCGACCCGCTCGGCTCCGAGCCCAAGGGCGACCCGGCGATCCAGCCCGAGAGCCTCAACCTGACGCCGGAGCTGATGTCCCGCGTGCCGGCCTCGATCCTGCGCATCGGCGTGCCCGGCGAGACGCTGCTCGACGTGCTGCCGCGCATGCGCGAGGCCTACTGCGGCCCGATCGCCTACCAGTTCGAGCACCTCTCCTCGCACCAGCAGCGCACCTGGCTGCGCGAGATGGTCGAGACCGGCGCCCACCGCCAACCGCTCGCCGCCGACGAGAAGCGCCGCCTGCTCGACCGCCTGATCGACGTCTTCGAGTTCGAGCGCTTCGTCGAGAAGGCCTACCTCGGGCAAAAGATCTTCTCGATCGAGGGCCTCGACGCGATCGTGCCGATGCTCGACGAGCTGGTCACCCTGGCCGGCCGCTCGGGGGCCGAGGAGGTCGTCTTCGGCATGGCCCATCGCGGTCGGCTCAGCGTCCTCGCCCACAACCTCGGCCGCTCGGTCGAGTCGATCCTGGCCGAGTTCGAGGGCGCCAAGCAGATCGAGATGGTCAAGGCGGTGGCGGCGATCCCGCACGGCGGCACCGGCGACGTCAAGTACCACTACGGCCACCAGGGAACCTACGAGACCCACGACGGCGAGAAGATCGACGTGCGCCTCTACCCCAACCCGAGCCACCTTGAGTTCGTCGACCCGGTGGTCGAGGGCGCGACCCGCTTCCTGCAGTCCGAGCTCGACGGCGCAACGCTCGCGCACGAGCCAAAGCGGGCGGTGCCGGTGCTGCTGCACGGCGACGCCGCCTTCCCCGGCCAGGGCGTGGTCGCCGAGACGCTCAACCTGCAGTCGCTGCGCGGCTACAGCACCGGCGGCACGGTCCACATCATTCAGGACAACCAGGTGGGTTTCACCACCGATCCCGAGGACGCCCGCTCGACTCCCTACGCGGCCGACATGGCGAAGGGATTCAACGTGCCGATCGTCCACGTCAACGCCGACGACGTCGAGGCCTGTACAGCGGCGGTGCGGCTGGCGATGGCCTACCGCGAGCGCTGGCAGCGCGACATCGTGATCGACGTGATCGGCTACCGCCGCTACGGCCACAACGAGACCGACGAGCCCGCCTACACCCAACCGGCGATCGCGGCCAAGATCAAGGCCCACCCGCCGGTCTCGGAGATCTACGCCGAGCAGCTGATCGATGGGGGCGAGATCTCCCGTGAGGAGGTCGAGGCGGCGCGCAGCGAGCGCCACGACGAGATGACCGGGGCGCTCAAGGACCTGCGCAAGAAGATGGAGCTGGGCGAGTACGAAGACCCGACCGTGACCACCTCGAGCACCGGCGAACTCGACCGCAGCGCCAGCCCGCCGGTCGAAACGGCGGTCGAGAAGGAGCGGCTCGACGAGCTCAACGAGGCGCTGCTCGAGGTTCCGGAGAGCTTCACGATCCACCGCAAGCTGCGCAAACCGCTGGGCAACCGCAGCGAGGCGCTGAACGGGGACAAGATCGACTTCGGCCACGCCGAGGCACTCGCCTTCGCCTCGCTGCTCGACCAGGGCGTCCACATCCGCCTCACCGGCCAGGACACCGAGCGCGGCACCTTCTCGCACCGCCACCTGGTCCTCCACGACGAGAAGACCGGACTGCCGTACTCGCCGATGCAGAACCTGCCCAGCGCGAAGGCGCCGTTCGAGCTCTACAACAGCCCGCTCTCAGAGACCGCCTGCCTCGGCTTCGAGTACGGCTACTCCTCGGCGACGCCGAGCGCGCTCGTCCTCTGGGAGGCGCAGTTCGGCGACTTCGGCAATGCCGGCCAGGTGATCATCGACAGCTTCATCGTCTCCGGCGAGGCCAAGTGGGGCCAGACCAGCCGCCTCACGTTGCTGCTCCCGCACGGCTACGAGGGCTCCGGCCCCGAGCACTCCAGCGCCCGCATCGAGCGCTTCCTCGCGCTCGCCGCCGAGGGCAACATCCGCATCGCCAACCCCAGCAACGCGGCCCAGTACTTCCACCTGCTGCGCCGCCAGGCGCTGATCCGCAAGCCGCGGCCGCTGATCGTCTTCACCCCCAAGGGGCTGCTGCGGCTCGACCGCGCCGCGGCCGGCATCGACCAGCTGACCGGCGGCCACTTCCACTTCATCCTCGAGGACCCGACCGCGGTCGAGCGCCGCGAGGAGATCGAGCGCCTCGTGCTCTGCACCGGCAAGGTCTTTTGGGACATCGACGCCAGCGAGCGCCGCAAAGCGGCGGACAAGGTCGCGATCGCCCGGGTCGAGCTGCTCTATCCCTTCGCCAAGCAACAGCTGACCGAGCTGATCGCCTCCTACCCCAACCTCAAGGAGATCGTCTGGACGCAGGAGGAGCCGCGCAACATGGGCTGCTGGAAGGTGATGTCGCGGCGCCTCCCCGACCTGATGCCGGAGGGGGTCGAGCTCGGCTACGTGGGCCGTCCGACCCGGGCCAGCCCCGGCGAGGGCTACTCGATCGCGCATGCCCGCGAGCAGGAGCGGATCGTGCTCACCGCGCTTACTCCCGGCGCATAGTGAGAAAACCGGTTCCGGGGAAGCTGTTCGGATGGGTAAAGGCCGTTTCGTGGGTGGAGCTTGTTGTTTTTGGGGGGTTGGTTCTCTTCTGGCTGATGCCGGGTTTCGACACCCAAACCATGATTTTTGGCTGGGCGCACGGGCTCGGGTTCATTGCGCTCTGCGTCTTGATCTGGGTCGCCTGTGTGCAGCGTGAGGCGCCCTACACCTTGTTGGCGGCGACGCTTACTCCGGTCGGGCCGGTGGGCAGCGTGATCGGGATCGAACTGATCGAGCGGCGTGGCTGGGGCGTCGGTAGTTCGCCGCAAGACTTCTCGGAAACGTCGTAGTTTCGCTCAAGCACCTTGACCCCGGCGCCCGCAGGCGCTATAGGTAACAGCTGGCTGTTTCCATCGGGCTGTCCCGCTCGTGGAGGCAGGCGCGTCGGCATCCCTCCCTGGCTACCGGCGCATAGGTGCAGTGAGGGTCGCGCGGACCCCCTGCCTCCCGCGGCCCCGCTGCGCCATGGCCGATTTGGCGGCGGCGCACCGGCGCGATGCGGCGTCGTCGGTCGCCGAAGTAGCGGGCTACTCCGGCTCCCTCCTCCTTGCCTCGCTTGGTCCGGCGCTCGCCAAATCAACCATGGACACAGCGGGGTTTAGTTCTTCAGGTTCCTGAGGACCGTTTGCAGGATGCCGCCGTTGCGGAAGTAGTCGACCTCGTTCGGGGTGTCGAGGCGGACGGTTGCCTCGAACTCGGTCTCACCCGCCGTGACCGTGACCGTCTTCGCCTCGCCGTTTTCGGGGTCGCCGATGTCTATGACCTCCTCGCCCGTGAGGCCCAGCGACTCGATCGACTCACCGTCGGGAAACTGGAGGGGGAGGACGCCCATGCCGATCAGGTTCGAGCGGTGGATGCGCTCGAAGGACTCGGCGATCACGGCGCGCACGCCGAGCAGCTTGGTGCCCTTGGCGGCCCAATCGCGCGAGGAGCCCGAGCCGTACTCCTTGCCGGCGAGGACGACGAGTGGGACTCCCTCCTCCGCGTAGGCCGCCGCCGCCTCGAAGATCGTCGTCTCCTCGCCATCGGGGAAATGGCGGGTGAAGCCTCCCGCCCTCTCGACCAGCAGGTTGCGCAAGCGGATGTTGGCGAAGGTGCCGCGGATCATCACCTCGTGGTTGCCGCGGCGCGAGCCGTATGAGTTGAAGTCGCGCGGCTCGACCCCCTGCTCGACCAGCCACTGGCCGGCCGGGCTCGCCTTCTTGATCGCGCCGGCGGGCGAGATGTGGTCGGTCGTGATCGAGTCACCGAGCAGGGCGAGCACGCGGGCGGCGGCGATCGGCTCGATCGGCGGCGGCTCGGCCGGCATCCCGTCGAAGAAGGAGGGCCTGCGCACGTAGGTCGAGTCGGGCCAGGTGTAGCGGTCGCCCTCGGGGACGTGGACCTGTTTCCAGGTCTCGTCGCCCTCGAGCACGCCGCCGTAATTGCGGGTGAACATCTCCGAGGCGATCGAGCGGCCGATCGTCTCGGAGACCTCAGCCGGGTCGGGCCAGACGTCGCGCAGGTAGACCGGCTCGCCGTCGCTGCCCACGCCGAGCGGCTCGGTGTTCAGGTCGAGGTCCATGCGGCCGGCCAGCGCGTAGGCGACGACCAGCGGCGGGCTGGCCAGGTAATTGGCCTTGACGTCCTGGTTGATCCGGCCCTCGAAGTTGCGGTTTCCGGAGAGCACCGCGCAGACCGCGAGGTCGTTCTGTTCGATCGCGGCGGAGATCTCCGGCGGCAGCGGGCCCGAGTTGCCGATGCACGTCGTGCAGCCGTAGCCGACCAGGTTGAACTGCAGCCGGTCGAGGTACTCGGTCAGGCCCGCCTTGTCGAGGTAGTCGGTGACCACGGTCGAACCCGGCGCCAGCGAGGTCTTGACCCAGGGCCTGCGCTGCAGCCCGCGCTGCAGGGCGTTGCGGGCGAGCAGGCCGGCGCCGATCATCACCGAGGGGTTGGAGGTGTTGGTGCAGCTCGTGATCGCCGCGATCACGACGCGGCCGTGGTCGAGCTCGACCGTGGTCCCGTCCTCGAGCGTGACCTCGATCTCGTCGCCGCTGGCGTGCGCCGGCAGCGTCGTCACCGGCGCGCCGCTGACCGCCGGCCGCGGTCGGCCGCGCTCGTCGTCGTGCTCCTCGGCGGGCGGGTCGGAGGCAGGGAAGGACTCTTTGCTGGCCTCGTCGACCCCGTTGCCCATCTGCTCGGCCGCCTCGGGGTCGAACTCCTGCATCGCCTCGAGGAAGGCCTCTTTCGCCTGCGCCAGCGGGACCCGGTCCTGCGGCCGTTTCGGGCCGGCGATGCTGGGCTCGACCTCGCCGAGGTCGAGCTCCAGCGTCGCGGAGAAGGCCGGGTCGGGGGTCGAGTCCTCGCGGAACATGCCCTGATCGCGCGCGTAGGCGTCGACCAGCTCGAGCGTCTCGGTCGGCCGTCCGGTCAGCTCAAGGTAGCGCAGGGTCTCCGCGTCGACGGGGAAGATCGCGCAGGTCGAGCCGAACTCCGGCGACATGTTGCCGATCGTCGCCCGGTCGGCCAGGCCCAGGCTCGAGAGGCCGGGGCCGAAGAACTCGACGAACTTGGAGACGACGCCATGCTCGCGCAGCATCTCGGTAACGGTCAGCACGAGGTCGGTCGCGGTCGCGCCCGTCGGCAGCCGGCCGTCGAGCTTGAAGCCGACCACCTGGGGCAGCAGCATCGAGACCGGCTGGCCCAGCATCGCCGCCTCGGCCTCGATCCCGCCGACCCCCCAGCCGAGCACGCCGAGCCCGTTGACCATCGTCGTGTGCGAGTCGGTGCCGACCAGCGTGTCGGGGTAGGCCTGGAGCGCGCCGCTGCGCTCGGAGCTGTAGACCACCTGCGAGATGTGCTCCAGGTTGACCTGGTGGCAGATCCCCGTCGCCGGCGGCACGACGCTGAAGTTGTCGAAGGCCTCGCGGCCCCACTTGAGGAAGGAGTAGCGCTCGCGGTTGCGCTCGAACTCGCGCTCGGCGTTGATCGCGAAGGCGCGCTCGTTGCCGAAGGCGTCGACCTGGACCGAGTGGTCGATCACCAGGTCGACGTCGACCAGCGGGTTGATCTTCTCCGGGTCGCCGCCGATCTCGGCCATCGCGTCGCGCATCGCCGCCAGGTCGACGACCGCGGGGACGCCGGTGAAATCCTGCATCAGGACCCGCGCCGGCTGGTAGGGGATCTCGGCGGAGGGCGCCGCCGCCGCATCCCAGGAGGCGATCGCCTCGACGTCCTCCTTCGTCGCGGAGATTCCGTCCTCCAGCCGCAGCACGTTCTCGAGCAGGACCTTGACCGAGTACGGCAGGCGGGCGACGTCGAAGCGCTCCTGCAGGGCGTCGAGGCGGTAGACCTCGTAGGAGCGGCCGGCGACGTCGAGGGTGGAGCGGGCGGCGAAGGAGTCGAGACTGGTCACAAGGTCATCCTAGGCAAGAGGGGGAGCCGGTGCGGG
>Ga0210063_1000121_pt1 | contig 26087 bp, 19 predicted proteins | sample Muzzi_PWA_D1_FD_185529 | JGI IMG/M metagenome (GOLD analysis project Ga0210063, IMG submission 185529) | Wetland microbial communities from San Francisco Bay, California, USA, that impact long-term carbon sequestration - Muzzi_PWA_D1 (SPAdes) | ecosystem: Environmental > Aquatic > Marine >... | reverse complement strand
GAGCCCGGCCGCCTGGGCGCGCTCGAAGCCTTTCCGCCGCGCCTGCCTGGCTTTCTCCATAGCGTCTTGTGCGCGCTCGAAATCAGCCTGTACTCGCCGCACCTCTTTGCGCGCTTTGCTCTCCGCGTCGGCCATCGACCGCAGCCTAGAAGCTGGCGCTGAGAGGACGCGCCGAGTGCCGCAGCCTGCACCTGGGCCGTCACGGAACACCCTCGATCGCCTGCTCGGCGTTCTCTGCCGCCCACCGCTCCAGCTCGGCCACCGGAACCAGCCGCTTGCGCCCCCGCCGGATCAGCCGCAGCTCGGGTGCCACGTTGGCGTCGAAGAAGTCAGGGCCGACCCCGATCGCCGCAGCGGCCTCGGCTGGGGTGAGGGCAATCCGGGGGATCGAGGCCGGCAGCTTCTTAGCCATGCCCGCCCCTCACAGCCCGATCTCCCGGCCGATCGAGTGATCGACCTCCCGGCCCCGCGTCGGCTCCCTGTCGAGCGCGCGCTGGCCTTGCCGCAACGTCTGCTCGCCCATGTTGAACGAGGCCCTCTGTAACGCGTCGGTCGGCTTGGGTCCGAGCGCGCTGTCCCTGTCGGTCACGCCGTAGCTGCTGCGGTAGTCCTCGATCCCCTTGACGGCGCGGTCCCAGTGGTCCCGCTTCGCCCAATCGCTCGGCCTCTCCCCCAGCTCCCGGGTGATGTAGTCGGGCGGGTTGAGGCGGACGGCGGTCAGGGCGACGCGCTCGCGCTCGGCCAGCAGGTGCTCGATCACCGCAACCTCGGCGCGGGCGCTGTGCTCGACCGGGGGTAGCTGGCGCTGCTCGGCTCGCGCCCGCCGCGCCTCCAGATAGGCGCTGCGCTCCCGATGCCGCAGCTCCCCTTCGGTGCGCTCGCGCTGCCGACGATTCGCCTTGCCCTCGAAGCGCCGGGGCTCGGGCACCTCGCGCCAACGGTCCTCGATGCGCGCCAAGCGCTCGTTCGCGTTGGTCAGGCTGTCGTCGAGCTGGCGGTGGGCATTTTCGTTGTGGTACTCGGCCCCGGCCTCGCTGACCAGCGCCGAGCGCCTGTCCTGTAGCTCGTTGGTGGAGAGCCCGGCCAGCCGCGAGCGCAGCGCCTCCTCGTGGGCGGAGACCTGGGCGCCGTCGCGCTCGGCGGCTTCGGCGATGTGCTCAAGGCCCTTGCGCAGATGCGGGTCGCGCGGCGCGTACTCCTCGCGCTCCAATTGGACCTCGGGGGTCGTGTAAAGGTAGGTCTCCTCCCTGGACCTGGAAGCGGCGACGTAGAACTCCTGGCGGTCCATCGAGGGATCGGCCATCACGTAGGCCCGATCCACCGTCGCCCCCTGGGCCTGGTAGGTGGTCGCGGCGTAGGCGTGTTCAATCGCCGGCCCCCCGTCCCGCTCCCTCAAACGCCCCAAGTAGACGGAATCGACACCCACCTGCCTCGCGGTGTCGATTCCGTCCAAGACCAACGCCCCGGACTCCTCGCGAACCTCCGCCACCTGCCAGCGCTCGCGGTTGTAGATCTCGTTGGCGTGGTCGTTGATCCGGGTGATGACCTGGTCGCCGACGGCGAAGCGCCCCTCCCCCACTTCAACCTCGGGTCCACTGAGGTGCCCCTCGGCCTTCTTCACCTCGCGCGCCAGCGCGTTCAGCTTCGCCACCTCGGCGTTGCGCTTGGCGACCATCAGGGCGTCTTGGCCCTGGCTGTAGCTGTGCCACCAGTCGCGGACCATCTCGACCCGGCGCTGCTCGGGGTCCGGGGAGACGACCACCCGGCCCTCGGAGCGATAGACCGAGATCGCCTCTCCCCCGTGTCCCTCCCTGATCCGCTTCGCCCCTTCGCGGTCGAGCTCGTGGCGGTGGCGGATCACTTCGTCGAGGCGAACCGGCTCGACCCGCTCGGCGATCGAGGCGAAGAGACCGCCGGCCTCGATCTCCCCGAGCTGGGCGGGGTCGCCGATCAGGACCAGCTTCGCCTCCGCCGCCAGGGCGCGGTCCACCAATCGCGCCAGGGTCGCGGAGTCGACCATCCCGGCCTCGTCGACCAGCAGCACCGAACCGGAAGCGAGCGGCTCGATCCCCCGGGCATCCAGCCGGTCCCACTTGGCGAGCAGCGAGGCGACGCTCCTGGCGTCGAGGCCCTCGGAGCGCAGGACGTTGGCCGCCCGCCAGGTCGGCGCCGCGGCCCGCAGCTCAACTTCCGCCTGCGCCCAGCCCTCCGCCGCGGCCACCGTGGCGTAGGTCTTGCCCGACCCCGCCTCGCCGATCACCACGACCAGGCCCTCGCCCCCGGTAAGCAGCCGCTCGACCATCTCCCGCTGGTCGGGCTTCAGGCTCGGCCGCGCGGCGAGGACGCGGGAGACGACCAGCTCGCCGCCGACCGCGCGATCGCGAATTGCGGCCAAGCGCTCGGCGCCGTCGAGGGCGCGCTGCTCCATCTCCCAGATCGCCCGGGTGGTGAAGCGGTCGCCCTTAGGGCTCTCGCCGATCCGGATCACGTCCTCGAAGCCGAGGAAGGTGTCGGCCAGCTCCTCGACGTCGGCGGCCGGGCCTCCCGCCGGCAAGGACTCGGCGACCGCCTGGATCACGTCGCGGCGGTCGAAGTGGGAGGCGTGGGCGGTGAGCACCTCCTCGACCGCGGCGATCTCTACCTGGCCCTCGGGCGCCTGGCGCTCGTGGCCCATCCGCGCCTTGATCGAGTCGCGGCCGAGCCCGATCTCCTCCGCCTTCTCGCGCCAGCGCTCGCGCAGGCTCTCGGCGGAGATGTCGCGCTCCTTCGCCTTGCGGGTCTCAAGCGTGGCGATCTGGCGGGCCTTGGCCGAGCCGTCGGGGGCGGCCTCGAGGATTTCCTGACGCCGGGTCGAGAAGGCGCGCAGGTCGGCGGGGTCGAAGCCCTCGATCTCGGCGATCCCGTTTCTGACCTCGCCCCAGCGCACCCCGAGGCGGCGGGTCAGCTCGTCGCGCAGGTGGGCCTCGTAGATGTAGCCGGCGGTTTTGGCGTGGTCATAGATCGCCGGGTGGTAGAGGCGGGTGAAGCGGCCGTCGGGTCCGCGGGTGGCGTTGGCGACCAGGACGTGGGTGTGGAGCTGAGGATCGCCGGCCCGCGAGGAGCGATGCTGGAAGGCGGCGGCGATGAAGCCGCGGCCCCGCAGGAATTCATGGCCGCCGGCGCCGCGGCGGGTGAGGCAGGCATGGCGCTGCATGTAGTTGAGAGCGGCGTCGACGGAGGCTCGGTGGGCCTCGGCGACCTCGGTGGCGGCCGGGGGGCCGCCCAGTGCCCAGGTCAGCGAGACCGACTTCGGGGCGGAGAAGGTGAGGTCGAAGCCGGGGACCGGACCGCGACCAGGGACGGTGCGGAGGCCGAGCGGCAGACCGGTCGCCGGGTCGTTGCCGGTCAGAAGCGAAGCGAGTTGGTTCGGGTCGACCTTGCCCTGCAACCCGAGATCCTCGGCGCCGTCGCCCAGCCAGTAGCCCTCGGCCTCGCCCTTGCCGGCGTAGTAGTCCTCGGCGCCTTCGGCGACCTGGGCGGTGTAGTAGCGGTGCTGGCCGGCGCCGAGCTTGCCGACGGAGACCATCAGGCGGCCCGTCCCTGGGGGCGGCGGGTTGAGGCGAAAAGAGGCTTCACGCCTCCTTCGTCAGGTCGGCGACGCGAGCGCCCCCGGAAGTTGCCGATCGCATCCATCACCAGAGAGATGCGTTTTGCGGCCCGAATGCCCCGGGCAATTCGGGCACTCGTGCCTGGGCGCCGCTGCGGGGCGCGGTCCGGAGGCGGTTGGAGGACCATCGCCAGGGAAGTGCCTCAAGCGGCGCCTCAGTTCCGGGAAATCACGCCGTGATATTGCGTGTCGGGGTGCTGCGGTAGCTGAGGAGGAACAGCCAAGGAGGACAAGACACGGGGATTCGTGCCGGCAGGACTCGACCTTCATCCGTAGGGCGTGAGGGGCTGAGGGTGGTCGGTGCTGGCGGCCGGGCCCTACTGATTCGGTCCTCGCTACTACGAGGTCGTGACCCTGTGGGCTCCTCTCTCCACCAGCCCTGGCACGTCGACTGAATGGATGGCAATTAGGGCGCTGAGTAGCTCTGCTGCTGGGTGCTGTGCTTCCTCGGAGACGCCTGGCGACCTCCTACCCGCGTGGTGCCGGCCCAGGGAGAAGACAACACCGCCCAACCGGCTACTCCTCGGACTGCTGAATCGCCAGCGCCCGCCCGTCCCCCTCCGCCGCCAACCCGTCGACAATTCTCCGCCAGGTTTGGACGGCCTCGGGAGACAGCCGCTGTTCAGCACGAAGCTCCTCGAGCCATTCGGGAAGGAACCAGCTCGCACCGGCGATGGATGCGTAGTCGCCTGCGATCGCTCTCTCCACCCAAGTCAGCCCAGTGGTCGCCTGCCAAGCGCCGGTCCCGATCTTTGCCAAGCGCACGATCGCGTCGACGGACTTCGGCCTCCCCTGCCCCAGGGGCAGCCAGCGCTCGATCAGGTCCGCGATCTCCTCGGGTGAGACCCACTTCTCCTCGGCTCGCCGAATCGCCCCGTCGGGGTCTGAGTCGGCAACGTTGACCTGGGGAACCGGAATCAGGCCGGCGAGCGCGTCCTCCGAGCGCCGGCCAGCATGGTCGAATCCCTCCCCAGACTCGAGATCATCGAGCGCAACAGACAACAGGGAGCGCCAAACCGGCGTTAGCGTCGGCCGGAGGGAATCCTCGTAGGTGAACGTAAGCGCAAGGTCTCGCAGGAGCTCATCGAGCGCGTCCGGGCAGGAGAGAAAGGCCCGGACGTAGCTCGCCAGCTCGCCGTCATCTCCGGCCACCACCTGCTCGATCAGCACCCTGGCGACGAGGACCCGCTGATGTTGACTGAAGTGCCCATATCCCTCCTCGGCCCAGTGGCTTGCCGCGCGACGATCGGCATCGTGGAGGATGGCGCGCAGAGTCCTGGCAATCGATGCGACACAGCTGATGCTGAGTGAAGCGTTCGACGCTGCCACCAGAGGATGCACAAGCCGATTCGCCAGCAGCGAGTCGGTCGGGACCGAGGCCAGCGTCTCGGCATAGGGCGGAGGGAGAGGGGCGACGCCCCGCCGTCCCGTCGTCGCATCCCAACCGCCCATTCGGACATCCCGGAGCCCCCCTTCGGCAATTGCCCAGGCAGCCTCGTGAAAGCATCGACCTGAAGCCGAGGGGCGACAGCTCGCCGTCCACACATGACGAAGGCCGACCACCAAAGCCGCTCTAACCTCGTCGAAGAGGCTCTGGGCGCAACGCATTAACGCCTCCTCGAGGCGCCGCGCGTCGATGTCGAGGCCCTCGAAGACCGGAAGCAGAAGGAGCGGCAGAGCCGCCGCGGCGGAGCGGTCCGCGCCGCTCTCGAAAGCCGAAGACTCGAAGCTCATAGCGTCGACTTGCGGGTTCATCGCGGTGAGAATCAGGGTCTCTGCGGCCCAGGCGAGATCATCGTCGCCGAGGACGACCCGACTCTCGGCATGGGCCACCACCGCGGCCGCCGCCACGGCGGCGATCCCGTCAGCTCCGAACAAGTCGTCTTCGACGATGGGGTCAGTCGCGAGATTGCGAGCCAGTTCGACGTCACCCACCAAGCTGTCTACCGGTGCCCGGCGGTCCTGCGACTCGGTGTACTTGACCTTCAACCCAAGGACCCTGTTGGTCTTCGACATCGACTCGAGGCTGTCCTTCAGGGCCGACACGACATCGTCCGGCTGCTCGAACTCAAATGCGACCGCGCCGCTCTCGAGCCGGTGCGCTCTGTAGCTCTCGGCGCGTAAGCCCGCCGCCCAACCTTCCACGGCGGCAAGCTCCTCCCCGGCGTAGCCTTCCGCACGAGCGTTGCGGATTAACTGGTTGGCGACCACGCCAAGCGCGGTCAGTCGCTCGTTGTCGCCCTCCAACCTCGCGGTAATGGTCATCTGTGCCGCGACGTCGCGGAAGCTGAAGCGGCGCCGGTCCCGACCAACAACCTGGGGATCGTCTGGGCCTTGAATGTGCATCAGGCCCTCCGTCACCGTCCTGCTGAACTCAAGTTGCCAGATGCGGGGGTCCGACAGCCAGTTGTCGAGAAGGGTATCGACACTCTCCAGGTGTCGGACCAAGAGGCCGGCGACGAGCCCGGGCATCGCCAGGTTCTGGCAATCGCGCAGCAGCATCTCCACAACCTTGTCCAGGGAAATGGCGAGCTGATCGACCAGGTGGTCGCAGAAGCGCTCGAGCGCCAATAGCGCGCTCATGCAGGGGTAGGGGCCAACCGACGACCCCCTATACCAGGCCCACACATGCGAATCGCCGACGCACCGTCGCGGCCCGACGCGGGGCAACTGCAGCTCGGTCGCACTCGGCGGGCCGGGCTCCTCGGTCGGCAAGTTCTGCTGAAGGGAGCCAAGCTGGCCGACGCGCACAGCGGCGGCGTGATCGAGCATCCGGTTGATCATCGAGATCGTCTCGAGGGGCCTCACGTTCAGCAGGTTGAAAAACGGCCCGTACCACCAGCTCGCCATCCGTGCGCCCAGACCGCCGAACCGGTGGTGACGGATGCCGTCGTCCAAGGAGGTGGACTCAAAGCCATCGCGGTCGGGCTTCTCGACGTAGTAGGACTCCGTCAGCTCAATGAGAAAGGCGGGCTGGTGGGCGGCCAGCGCCATCGAGGCGCCGGCGGCTTCCACCAGCGGCGCGAGATGGCCGGGAGAATCCTCGGCGATGCTCATGAGGAACTCCTTTGCACGGCTGTCCAGGTCGGGCCCCAGAGTTCCCAGCGCCTCGAGGGCGAACTCGTCGTACGGCGGCGGGTCGCCGTCCAAGATTCGATCTCGTACGCGCTGACGAAGGGAATCGGCTGGTGCGCCGGCCTTCGCGAGGCCCCGCAGCCAGGCAAGTACCAAAGCGCGAATCTGCTTGCCGTCGTCGGCGTACCGATCGGTCTGGCCGAGGTCGTGTTCCCCGCAATAGGCGAGCCCAACGAGAGGCGCGAGCACATCCGGCTCGCCGAACCCGAGCGAGCTGTAGCGCTGATGCGCGATCCGCAGCAGGGCTCGCAGCTCGTCTGTTTCGCGCGCGACCAGCGCCGGCCACGCGCGCGCCAAGGCCGCCCCGGCGGTGCCGAGAGTCAGCAGAGCCTCCAGCGGAACCTCCGCCCAGCGCGAGCCGTGGCGCTCGCCCAGCCCCTGGAACTCGGCCCGCAGCTGCGCTCTGACGGCCTCGGTCTCCTCGCCGGCCTCGGCGAGCCGAGCCTGACAGGCCAGCCTGACGGCCCGCAGCGCCCACCGAGGCGCCTCGGCCTGGTCAAGGATTTCCCAACCTTCAACAATCAGCAGCCGGGCGACAGCGAAGTCTCGAACGAGATCGCTTGCGAACTCGTCTCCGGGCTTCCAGGCGCTAGTCGGGCCAGCGGTCAGCAACAGGCCGTCCGAGCGCAGCGAAGCAAGCGCGTCAACGCCGAGCCCGGCCGCTGGGCTTGCCGACACGAGGAGTCTGCGCGACAGTTCCAGGAGCGCTTGCTCGCGGGCGTCGGGTGATGGCGTGCTGGGCGGCGAGACCTCGCCGCAGCGGATGAGTTGCGCCCAGATCGTCGCGAACGCGTCGGCTTCTGAAACCGGCCCTTCGGGTAGGTCAACCGCGGGTCCCGCCCTCAGCAAGAGGTCAACCAGACCAGGGCGAGCCAATAGCCAGACCGACCTGGCGTCTTGCGCGAGGCCCGCCAGGGAGGTAAAGGTCGCTGCTAGCTGGGTCGTCTCGGCCGGGGCCAGTCCAGCAACCTCATGCGTCTGGACATCCCCGTCCCCTGCAGCCTGCGCGAGCGCCTTGGCCACCGCACTGCGGCCGTCCAGGCGCGTAACCGCGACGACTGCATAGCCGGCACGAAGTGCCGCTTCGGCCAGATCCGCCAAGAGCGTGTTGCGCCCCTCGAGTGCGGCCTCCGCAGCGTCGATGACCAGCAACCGGCCGGCGCCGGTCGCTGCCGCGCCCAGGACGTCGCCGAGCCATCCCCCCAGCAGTTTCTCCAGCTCAATCGTGGTTGGTGGAAGGTCGCGGAGACTCAGGCTCGTGACCGCGACTCCATCGGCCGCCATTTGGTCCGCGACCCTCAGCGTCAGCGCCGACTTGCCGACGTCTGGCTCCCCGGCGACCACGAGAGCTGACCCCGAGGATGTCGCGGCTCTCATCTTTTCCAGTAGGGCGTTGCGGGCATCTGCCCGCTCCAATTCCAGCTCTACCGCCGCAGCGACCAATCGGAACCCGGTACGGGTGCGCAGATGGTCGGCAAGGCTTTTCAGGATCGGCCACGCTTGACCATAGGCAGGGGAGGCGGCAAGCGGGGTGCCCGCAAGATCTCGCCGCAGGGTCGATCCGGTGACCTCGGCGCCCTGCGGCGCGTAGCCACCTGCTAGCTCGGCCAGCTTCGCGAAGAGCGAGTCCGCGGCCGCCGGGGCGCTCTCGGGGGTCAGCGACTGCAACCTCCGGACCGCGTTGGTGCGGTCGGTCTGGTCGGCCCCCTCAAGGCGCAAGGTCGTCAGGCGCAGTCCGGTCAGCAAACGCCAGGTGAGCTCGCGCGCATCCGGATCGCTGCCGCATCCCAGCTCTGCCGCAGCGTCTTCGACCAAGGAATCCAGCTGCTGCAGGCGACTGCGAACCCCCTGATTCGTCCGGCGCGGGCGGAATGCGTCCGCCCTAAAGGATTCTGCGTCGCATGCGCCGCGGGCGATCAGCGTCAGCTCTTCCAGCTGTCGCACGGCCGGGGTCGCGCTGGCGACGGCGAGACCAAGGCGCCAGTCCCCGTTCTGCACCTCGGGCCAGTGATCAAGGACAACCTCGAGGTAGGGCATGACCAGGCGGACCGAAGCCTTGTTCCCTTTGGTGAGCGTCGGCGAGCGGCGCACGCCGATCGACGCCTTCCGAAGTCCCCCGTCGGCGTCCCGGCCGAGGACCAGAAGATCGTCGACCGGACTGAAGGCGCTGGCCTGGAAGCGAATTGACCGCGGCCTCACCTCGTCGCCGAGGAGCGGGATCGGTTCGCCCGCGAGAAGGCACGCCAGAAAGTCGGCACCGAGGCGGTGCTCGAGGACAACGCCGCCGCCACCCGTTGCATACGGAGGCCCGGATGGAGTCTGAGCTGCGGCCATCACCATCAAGTGTGAGGGATGCGCCGTTAGCCCGGAGGCACCGCTGAACGGAGATCCGGCATGCGATCGGGCAGGTGGGTTCAGGATGTCGTTGTTCGGCGTGACTATCCTCGATCGGGTGCAGCCGTACTATGGGAACAACAGGGGCGAGGAGTTGTCGTTGCCGAGCCAGCCGACTCAGCTGGGTTCTGAGTTTCGCGCGCGTGTCCGCCGCTGGGCTGAGCGCAATCCCGAGGGAGTCGCCCGACTATCCCACTGGGTACTTAACCGACTACCGCTCACCGGGGAAGGTCTCAACCTGCTCAGCTTGATGCGGTCATTCATGCTCAGCTTCGCGCCGCCAAACTGGTGCTCCCTATCACCGGAATCGGTGGCTCGCGCCGACCGCGTCGTCTGTGAGACCGGACTCTGCCTGATCTGGGTGCCCAGCCCTGACGCCGTGGCGAAGCTGCTGGAGGCGCCGGACAAGGCGGCTCGGGACGCGGTCCTAGTCGACTGCAAACCTGAGATTCTCGACTCGATCGACCGGCGGCTCGACGAAGTTGCGCACTCCGAGTTGGCGGGGCTGCGTGCGCTCGCCGCCGAAGCCGCGCAGGCCGCTCGCGTTGGCGTTCCCGCCGCCGCACAGGCACTGGCCGCAGCCGTGATCAGTGCCATCGTGAACGACCACTACGGCTTCAGTTTCGGCTCGGCGCGAAAGGAGTTCGAGACCGAACCGCCGGCGGCGGCGGGCTTTTGGTCGCACCGACGGGCGCTCATCCAGCGGTCGCTGCAACTCTCGATCGTGAGATCCCGCGATCGCCCCGTTGACGGGGGCTTCAATCGACACTTGAGCAGCCACTGCAGTGACCCCTGCCACTTTGGAGAGGCGCATGCGATCGAAGCGCTGCTGTTAGTGACTGGCGCGTTGCGCGAGCTGGAGGAGTCCTATCTGGTCGCCGAGCTGGGCTTTGCGGCCTCCGCGCCACTACAGGACTACGCCGCGCGTCGCGCGCTGCGGGCGCCCAGCACCGGGCGACGCTGAGACGGCGGCATGGTCGCCCCCGCATCCACAGTGTGGGACGCCCAGACACAGGGGGGCGGCGGCGCAGGCCGATGTCGGTAACCACAACATGATCACCTCCTGAGTCTCTGCCTGACGCGCGGTCACAAGAGGGATTCGGTGCTCGTTCCGCGTCGCCGGCGTGGCCTTTCCGTGCCACCCTCCGTGCCACCCTGTGCCACCCAGACAACCGGATTCAGCCGGAATCAGCCGGATTTGGGCCGGGCCGCGAAATCCCCCGCAAACCGCTCTGGCAAGCCGTAAACCGCTTGCCAGAGCCAGAGGCGCCTACCAGAATCGAACTGGTGTAAACGGCTTTGCAGGCCGCTGCGTAGCCACTCCGCCAAGGCGCCGAGGACGGGATGAAGCGTAGCGCCGGACGGGTCAGCTTGGTGGGTCGCGGCGCTCGAAGGAGATGCCGGCGGCGCGGAGGCGGGAGAGGAGCTGGTCGCCCATCGCGGTCGCGGTGGTGAGCTGGCCCGCCAGGGGCGGCAGGTCGTCGAAGGCGAGGCAGAGGCCCGACTCGGCGAGCATCTTCGAGGTCTCGGTGTAACCGGGGTCGCCGCCGGCCACCTCGGTGACCACCCGCTCTCCCCCGCCCTCGCCGACGAAGGTGACCTTGAACCAGCTACGGGCGCGCTCGGCCTCGCTCGGTCCCTCTCCCGGCGATTTCGCCTTGAGGAGGAGCTTGCGGGTCGGGGGGAGCGGCGCCAGCAGGGCAACCGCGCCGACCCCGCCGGCCAGGGCCGCGATCGAGGTCAGGTGCTTGGCCAGCAGGTGGTGCCCGTAGGTGAAGTCCGGCCCGTAGCGGTCCAGCGCGGCGGCGGAGCGGCGAACGATGCCGCCGTCGATGGTCGGCAGCGGCGCCGACCAGCCGCCCAGCTCGGGCTCGCGGCTGACCCTTGCCTTGGCGGCGTGGACACGGCGCTCCGCCGGGCGCGGCTCGAGGCGACGGCGCTCCTTGGCGGCAGCGACCGTCTTGCGACCGCGGGCGAAGGCGTTGATCGCCGAGTGGTAGGTCCCGCCCGAGAAGCTGGCATTGGAGCGGACGTAGCCGTCGACCCGCAGCGGCACCCCCTCCGGCAACTGGGAGACGGTGAAGTAGGCGCCCAGGTCGTGCGGAATCGAGTCGAATCCGCAGCAGTGGACGAGACGGGCGCCGTTGCGCTCCGCCTCCTCGTGGTAGCCCGCCCACATCCGGTCGACGAACTCCGGCTCGCCGGTCAGGTCGGCGTAGTCGGTACCGGCAGCGGCGCAGGCGGCGACCAGCGACTCTCCATACAGCGCGTAGGGGCCGACCGTGGTGAGGACCACGCGAGCCGCCCCGGCCAGCTTCGCCAACGATGCCGGGTCGCCGGCATCGGCCTCGAGTAGATCCGGCGCCGAGGCCGGGCCGTCCAACCCGGCCGCGACCGCCTCCAGCTTGGCGCGGCTGCGCCCGGCCAGCGCCCAGCGCATCTCACCGGGCCCATGCGCCGCCAGGTAGGAAGCCGCCAGGCCACCGGTGAAACCGGTCGCGCCGAACAGCGCGAGATCGTATTGCCGCTCCCCCTCCACCGGCGCCATTCTTTCATGCGCGATACGCGAGCCCTCCCCGGCGTGCCGCGCGGCACGGGAGCAGGGCCGCGGCGTGACTGGCTGGTCGGGGCATTCCCGGGCACGGAAACCGGGTACCGCGGCCGAACCAGTCAACAACCGCAGCACCCGTTCCCGACTGGACCTCAGGCCAGTTGAGGCCTCAGCGGATGTTGGAACGGCCAGGGGGCCGTTTTGTCAGGGCAAACCCCTTGGCGGCCCATCCGGAGGGGCGCCGCCGGGGGCAGACGGCGGTCCGGACGGGGTCGAGTCGGGCGGCCCGGACGGGGCCGAGTCGGGCGGTCCCTGAGGCGGGGTGTTCGGATGACCGCCGCGCCCGGGACCGGCAGGGGGCTCCGGGGCACCTTCCGGGACGGGCGGCTGCTCGGGCGGGCCGCCCGGTGGCTGCGGAACTGGAACTGGGGTGACCGGCGCCTCACCGGGCGAGCCCGAGGGCGGGAGTGGCGGTGAGCTCGGCGCCTGCGGTGTGCCGCCGCTCTGGTGGCCACCGCCCCCAACCGGCGGATTGGCCGCGCCGGAGTCGCTCGGCGCCTCCGGTCCGCTCGCCCCCTCTCCCCCCCGACCTGCCCCCGGCGTCTCCGCGAGGGGAGCTGTCGGATCCGACCCGTGACCGGAGTGAGAACCGGACCGGTGGGTCGCCGGCCCGGCGGCGCCGTCGGCCGGGAGACCCGGCCCGCCGTCCTCCGACACGTCGGACCCATACCCGCCACCGGCCTCTCCGGGGGCGGGCTGACCCGTCCCTCCCCCCGGAGCCTCGCCGACCGGCGCCGTGGAGCGGGCGACCTCCACCCCAGCGCCCCCTCCGTCGCCAAGTGTCACCAGGCCGGCGCGATCGGCGACCGAGACGCCAAGCGTGGCGACCACCGCCACCGTCGCCGTCGACTTCACCACCGCCGATGCCCCCAGACCGCTGGCCAGCCCGCCGGCCAGCGAGCTTCCCAGCCCGGCGGCGCCCTCGAGGCCGAGGCTCCCGGCGGCGCCCTTCAGGATGCCCACCGCAACTACCGCGGGCAGCGGCGCGATCGCGGCGAGGTCGCTCCGCCGTTGCTCTATTCCCCGTTGGAAACCTCGGCAACGCTGGCACTGCCGCAGGTGCGCACGCAGGTCGCGGCGGCGGGACACCCGGCGGTCGTCGGAGGAGAGCGCCAGCGTGACGCTCTCGCAGTCCAGGTCCCGCCCCTCCTCCATCTGGCGCAGGCTCAACCGCGCTTCGTAGATCGTCTGCCGGATGACTGCAGGGCTGGCCCCCAGGGCAAGTCCGATCTCCTCGAAGCCGAACCCCGAGAGCTCTCGCATCAGCAGCGCCCCGCGCTGGCGGTCCGGCAGCTCCTCGAGGTCGCGGAGCAGGGTCCGCAGCCGGGACCGCTGCTCGGCCTCCTCATGCGGCTGGGGGGAGGTGGCGACCTGCTCGGGGCCGAGCGGGTCGGCGGCGCGGCGCTGGCGCAGCAGCTCAACCGACTCGTTGTGGGCAATCCGGTACAGCCAGGGCCTCAGCTGGATCCGCCGCCGCTCCCCGGGCAGCGCCCGCATCGCCTTCACCATCGTCGCCTGCAGCGCATCGGCCGCGTCGTCGGCATCGCCGACGATCGCCAGCGAGAAACGGTAGAGGTCCCGGTGGTAGCGGCCGTAGATCGCGGCGAAGGCCCGCTGGTCCCCTGTCACGGCACGCTCGACCAGGCGATCGTCGGAGAAGAGTCGCAATGCTCCGGCGAGGGGCAGGCCCACGGAGATGGCGCCCTCGCTCATCGCCTGGACTGGATTGGGTCGCTGGCCATCCCCACAAGAGTACGGCGTGATACTGGGCCGACGGCGGAGAGGCGGGTTACTCCCGGTGGGAGACCGGACCCACCCCGGGCGGCAGCAAGCAGTCACCCCGAGGCTTCGTTAGGGTGACCTGGCCGACTGGTCGCAGTATTGGGCCGGCTGGAGCAATGGGACGGACGGGCGGCCACCCCGAACGGGTGGAGCTCGGTTCCGATCTCTGCCCGGAGAAATTCGACCGCAAGGACACGATGAGCTTGACGAACGACGGCCAGGGGGTCTCGGAGATCGAGATCAGGCTGCCCGACGGGGTTAACCTGGCACAGGACGAGGAGTGGTACGAGATCGAGATCGACGGCGAGACCCGTCGCATCCGGTTCCACGACTACGCGGAGACCTTCTCCCTGCCTGGAGCCTACGAGCAACTCTTCCACCATGAGCTGAAGTGCGACTCGCCGCGAACCGTCTGCGGCCTGCTCGAGGAGCAACTGACCAGCGAGAACCGAAACCCCGGAGACCTGCGGGTCTTCGACGTCGGCGCCGGCAACGGCATGGTCGGCGAGGAGCTGCAGGGGATCGGAGTCGAGGAGATTGTCGGTGTCGACATCATCGAGGAGGCTGCGGCGGCCGCCGAGCGCGACCGGCCGGGCGTCTACGACGAGTACTACGTCCTCGACCTGACCGAGATCCCGGAGCCGACCCACAAGGAGCTCCGCTCGCGGCAGCTCAACTGCATGACCTCGGTCGCCGCACTCGGCTTCGACGACATCCCGCCGGACGCCTTCGCGGAGGCCTACAACCTGATCGAACAGGGCGGCCTGGTCGGCTTCTCGATCAAGGAGGAGATGGTCTCCGGCGAAGACTCCTCCGGCTTCTCCCGTCTGATCGACGAGGGCATCGTCGAGGGCGCGCTCGAAATCAAGCAGGAGCGTCGCTACCGGCACCGGCTCAACACCAAGGGCGACCCGCTGTACTACGTCGCGATGGTGGCCGAGAAGGTGCGCGACCTGCCGGTCACCGCAGGCTGAGTCTCGCGGGAGACGCCATGGGACGACATAGGCGTTAGCAGTCGGGCGGAGGCCAGGCGCTTTTTTGAACCATAGGTAAAAGAAAGCGCCACGGCCTGGCCCCCGTCGCGGTCCGGCGGGGGTCGGCCGTCTTCCGACGGCAGGCGGCCCTATTGTTGCCCGCCCTTTGTACGACGCCTCCCAGCACCCGATCGGCCGCGGGGGGTCCGCCCGGTCGCTTCCGGACTGGCCCGATTCCCGACCCCTCCGCTCCTGGCAGAAGGAGGCGACGGAGGCTGTGCGGGCGCACCCGGACGCCAGCTTCCTGGCCTCGGCGACGCCGGCGGCGGGCAAGACCACCTTCGGCCTGCACATCGCGCACCGGATGCTGAGCGCCGGGTTCGTCTCGCGCGTCGTCGTCGCCGGCCCGACCACGCACATCTGCCGCCAGTGGGCCGCCGACGCGGGCCGCTACGGCATCGACGTCGAGCCGAACCGGCCGAACTCCGACGGGCCGGAGTCGGCCGACTTCCACGGCGTCGCCGTCACCTACCAGACGATTGCCGCAGGGCCGGAGACGCACCGGCTGGCCGCCGGCCGCCGGCCGACCCTGCTGATCGCCGACGAGCCCCACCACATGGGCGACCAGGCCGCCTGGGGCGTGCAGGCCCAAAGGGCCTTCGACGGCGCCCGCTTTCGGCTGCTCCTCTCCGGCACGCCCTTCCGCTCCGACAACTCGGCCATCCCCTGGGTCACCTACGACGACGACGGCCTCAGCCGGGCCGATTACGTCTACGGCTACCCGCAGGCCCTGCGTGACCGGGTCTGCCGACCGATCACCTTCCTCCCCTACGACGGCGAGATGGAGTGGCTCTCCGACGGCCGACTGCGCAGTGCCGATTTCGACCTCGCGCTGCCCGCCGCCGAGGCAGCCCGGCGCCTGCGAACGGCGCTCAGCCCCGAGGGCGAGTGGATGGGCGAGGTGCTTCGCGACGGCGACGCCCGGCTGAGCGAAGTGCGCGCCGACGGCCACCCCGACGCCGGCGGCCTGGTCATCGCCTCCGACCAGGACCATGCGCGGGCGATCGCCGAGCGGCTCGGGGCGGTCTCGGGGGAGCGACCCGAGCTGGTGATGAGCGACGAGCCCGGCGCCAGCCGGCGGATCGCCGACTTCGCCTCATCCGGTCGGCGCTGGCTGGTCTCGGTCCTGATGGTCTCTGAGGGCGTCGACATCCCCCGTCTGCGGGTCGGCATCTATGCGACCGCGGCCCGGACCGAGCTCTTCTTCCGCCAGGTGGTCGGCCGCTTCATCCGCAGCACTCCGGAGCCGCGCCGCCAGATGAGCTATCTCCTGATGCCCGCCGACCCGCGGCTGAAGGCGCTCGCCCACGAGATCGAGCTGGAGCGCCGTCATGCGCTCGACCTCTCGCCGGACGCCGAGGAGGACGAGGTCGAGGAGTTCGACGACCCCGACCCGGAGCGCAAGCCGGGCGAAGGCTTCGCCGCCCTGAGCTCTGGTGACGCCGAGCTGGACGAGGCGATCATGAGCGAGACCACGCTCCAGCTCTTCCCGACCGACGACCCCGAGCCGAAACAGAAGAAGGCGGCCGCACCCGCCAAGCCCGAGCCCGCCCCCGAGGACTCCGAGCCCGAGCGCGAGTCGGCCTACGCGACACGAGAGCGGCTGCGCGGCGAGCGCCGCCGCCTGGTCGGCGACGTCTCCCGCCGCACCGGCAAGCCGCACCGCGAGATCCAGGCCCGCATCAACCGCGCCACCCGGGCACGCTCGGTCTCCAGTGCCACGATCGACCAGCTCGAGCGCGGCAACGCGATGCTGCGCAGCGAGCTGTGGCGGTGAGAGCCGCCCGCCTCCAAGAACGCGACAACCCGCTCTAGGAGCGGGCCCCCGGCGAAGCTGCTGATCGAGCGCCTTCGGGACACTCGAAGTCGCTGTGCTCGCCGATGCTGGGCATCTCAAGCAAGAGCTCCCTGAGGGGCCTGACTGGACCTTGGGTCCACCGCGCCTCCCGCAGGATCTGGCGGCGCTCCTCCTCGGCCGAGCGGCCATGCTGAGCGGCGCGGATCTTCAGCTCACGCACCACATCGCTCTCTATGTCACGGACCAGAAGCTGAGCCAGTTGATAGCGATTACAGCAGCGCCCAGCGGGCCGACGTGGACGTCACCCGCCGGAGTGAGAGCCCAGGGCGGCACCGCGGCGTCACTTGCGGAAACGCGGAGGCTGCTGCATCCGGGTCATTTACCGCTGGACCGAACTTCGTCCTCGAGCTTGTCCGACCGGACAGTAGCGCCGCCGACCCGTATCGCTGGCTCGTCGCCCTCCTCCGTCGAGCTCCCCTCCACCTTGGTCTCGGCCGCGGTGGCGCCAATCGACTGCCCCACCTGGCTGCGCGGCGCCGACTGGCCCGAACCAACATCGGTCCGAGAGCCGCCCGTCGTCGCCGGGGCCCGATGATCGGCGGTCGAGCCGCATCCCACAACGAGCACAGCTATTACGGTCAGCAACGAAACGCCCTCGACCGAATGAAATCGCCAATTCCTGCTATTCGATAAGCGCATTAACGTGGTTCTTGATGAGGTCACACTGTGGTGGTTGAAAGGCCACGATACCCACGACCTTCTTCGACGGTCTTCGTGCCTCCACCTGACGGGCCGATTGTACTTGTAGTGGTCCACCAACCTGTCGCTATCTAGAAGCCCTCCCAGATAAAGGCCAAGTTTTCAGTAGACCGCACCTCCAAGCGACCCGGCCTGCCACCACGAGCGGGCGCTACCGCACAGTCGGATACCGATTGGGACCAGAGCGCTGCCATTGCGCGGGCCGGCACCGCGCTTGAAGATCGGAGCGATCCTCTCATAGCCGACGAACCGAGCGGGTTCGTTGACCGCGTACTCCTTGCCCGAGGGCGCGGTGAAGACGACCATCTTGTTCTGCGGCGGGTCCCAGGGGGCAAGCACACACCGGAGGAAGCCATACTCGACGGTCAGCGGCCATTTCTCCCCCAGGTTCCCGCAGGCGACCGCCAGGACGCCGTCTACCGCATGCGCGCCCCCCCGCACTTCCTTGTCGCACCCGGCAGTCGGCCTTTCCGCCGGCACGATCTCGTCCCGCAGGGCCCGCAGCGCCGGCTCCGCCTCGCGGTGGGCCGCCTGCCGACCTGCCCGGTTTTCCCGCGCGACCTTGGCCGCCTCACGCCACTGCTGCTGCTCGCTGGGCTCGCCGCATCCGGTTTGGATCAAGAGGGCCGCTGCCGCGATCGACAACATCCATTTGCTTCCATGCGATGCTCGTCTACCCGTTCCGCGCATTATCGCTACTCGATCTTGATGCCGAACGGTAGATCGAACGGGTTGACCGGGGTTGAGAAACCTTTCCACTCGATCCTAATATCGTCGCAGTGCTTGCCGGTCGGGGTCACCCGGACACCGTCATTAAGCTTCGGCGCGTACTCGAAGCTCCTCAGCTTGCGATAGATGGGACGGTTGTATTTGTAAGTCACATCCGGCCGGTCCACCCAGTGAAATGGCTCTCGTTTAGTCCCGATGTACCTGGCCCTGACCGATCTGTACCGGATGGTTTCGCATGAAGCGAAATCGTCCTCTCCCTCGTGCCAGAGGCCGACCGTGTTGTTGATGATGTCCATCTGCGACGCCCGTCTCTCACGCTTCTTTTTGTTCGTGTAATCGTACTGTCTCGCCTCAAAGAGTTTCCCGTCCGGCTGCGATAAGCGCGAGGCGTCGGGAACGAGACACACCCGATCTGTCCAACTGGTTCTCCTCTAGTTTTTTCCTGGCCGTTCACGGGATTGCTATAGATCAGGCAGACATCGGCCAATACCCAGTATTTGTCCTTCTCGATTAGGTCGACCCGATTCCGCGCGGGAAAGCCAGACCAGGCTGGGTCAACAGGCGTGGTCGTGCCTTGGAAGCCGTTTAGGCAACGTCATATTCCTGACAAACCGCCGAGACCGCCGCGCCCAAAAGCGAGCCGGAGCTCCGGCATGGGGCGCAGAGGAGACCGAGTCAGCCGGGATCGGCGACACCGATCGGCCCGAGTCGAAAAGCCGTGATCAGGAGAAGGCGGCTGATCGGATTCGAACCGACGACCTTCTGCATGGCAAGACGGTCGCCCCCACCGGGCCCGGGACGACGCCCGAGACCCCCACACCCGAGCGCGAGTCGGCCTACGCGACCCGGGAGCGGCTGCGCGCCGAGCGCCGGCGCCTGATCGGCGACGTCGCGCGCCGCACCAACAAGTCGCACCGCAAGATCCGGGCCCGGATCAACCGCGCGACCCGCGCCCGCTCGGTCGCCGTCAGACCGTCGTCACCGTCTACCCGGGTCCGTCGGCTTAGTGCCCGCTCCGTCTGCTTCGAGCGCGTCGAGGCGAAGGCGGATTGCCCGAAGCTCGGCAAGGATCTGGTCCTCCTTGTCCTCGGCCTCCATCTGAATGTTGATGAAGCGATCCGCTACCCAGGCCGTCAACAGAGCCACGAAACCGATGCCAACGAACATGATCAACATCCCGATCATCCGGCCGCTGTCCGATACTGGGGCAACGTCGCCGTAGCCGACAGTCGTCACCGTGGTGATCGCCCACCAGACTCCATCCCAGGTCGTCACTCCATTTTCGTGTTCGATCGCGCCGAAGACGGCGCCACCGACGATGACCGTCCCCACCGCGACCAGCGCCGCGTATTTGATGCCATCGAGCGAGAGCACCCTGCGCAGGGAGAAGAGTCGGACCAGCCGCAACAGGCGGACCAGGCGGAAGAGACGCGTCGCCTGCCAGGCGGCAGGCGCGAAGGGCGGGGTCAGCACAACGACGGCGACGTCGATGAGATGCCCGCGCAACCAGCGGACGCGGCTGGGGACAATCGCCAGCATTACGACGGCCTCGGTGAGGAACGTCAGCCAAAGGGTCCAGCTCATCAACGTTGCCACCGTCGACCATGCGCCCCCGAGATGGGACTCCTGGATGGCGATGATCGGGATCGTCAAGACAGCGGCGGCGATGACCGGCCATTCCAGCTTCCGCTGGACGCGCTGAGCACGGGCCTCTCGGGGGTCCAAGGGCGACTCCTCCGACACGCGGCCATCCTTCCGAACCCAGATGACGGATCCCACCCGGCCGCGTCAATCATCTCCCCCGAGTAAACTGACGCCCAGTGCGGCTGTAGCTCAGCTGGCTAGAGCGTCTGCTTGCCATGCAGAAGGTCGTCGGTTCGAATCCGATCAGCCGCTTTCTTGGAGACCCGCTCCCAGAGCGGGTTTTCGCGTTTCTGGGGGCGAACGGGGCGCTGGGCCGACGAGCCGTCGCGGCGCCTCGCTGCCCAATCGCTGCCCAAACAGCGCTTCGATGCGGACATGATTGGTCCAGGCCGGTCGAGTCAGTCGAAAGACAGGTAGCGGTATTTCGTCATCCGGTCGAGGTGCCGGGGAAGTCCGAAATCGATTAGCAATTCCCGAGCCAGCGCCGCGGCCCGCTGCGCGCCGTCGAGGTCTCTCGTTGCACGCAGGTACTCCATCTCGACCAACGGAGCAGTCGCCATCGCTCGCTTCGAACTACCGCGATTCGACTCTGAGATGTCGCGCAGGTCGGCGAGCCTCACCACTTCGCGGTCACTGGGTTCGCGCAGACCCCGGAGACGTTCTGCGTCGCGAAACATGCCCTGCGCACCGAAGGCGTGGCTCCTCTCGTAGACCTGGCCCGAGGCGATGAGGGCGTCGATGAAGGGATCGAGGAGGTGGTAGTAGTACTCCTTCACTTGGGGTGGGCGGCTGGACCGCCGGACCGCGGGCATCCAAATCGCCAGTACAGCTTTCAGGGCCGCGGCGAGGGGGTTTCGTTTCGAGGAGGACGCCAATTTGAGGAGCGTGGCTTGGTCTCCGTCCGGAGATGCGCCTAGAAGCTCGTCGAAGGCGACTTCGCACCAGACGATCGCCTGCGCGTAGCGCTCGCAGCGATGGGCTACCTCGGCCATGATCGTGAGATCGCAGGCTCGCCTGACCGCCCGTTCGATCCGACCCTCGTTCTCCCATCGGTGCGGATCGCGCAGGTCGGGTTGAGCGAGGGCGACCGAGTTGTAAGCAAACTCGGGGCTGCCACCTTGAGCATCGCATAGGACCTGTAGGGCGAAGGCAATCTTGGTGCGTCGCATCGACCAGTCGATTTCGTGGCGTCGGAGTGCCTGGACTACCCCGAAAGCGGTTGCGACCGCGCGCGGTATGTTCTCGGTATCTAGATAGTCGCGCTCAAGAACGAAGTCGGTCACTGGTCCGATTGTAGCGGTTCTGAACCCCTAACTTGCGACATAACTTCCCTTAAAACTTCGCGCTATCTTCCAAGTATGTATTCTGCCGCGCTTATGCGGATGGCAATTGACCCTCAGGCGGATCGGAGTTACATCCGAGCCCTCCTTGATGATTGACCGCATGGCCGTCACCTCTGCAGATAGAAGGCTTGGCTCCTTCTCGACGACGGCGGAGCGAGTTGAAGCACTGACCTCGGTTCTTGGGGCCAACCTTGTGGCCCGAGCTACTGGCGTGAGTACGACGGCCGTCCGGAATTGGGTGGACGGTGCCGGTCCAAGGGCCGACGCGGCGATGACGATTGACGATTTGAGGTCCGTTGTCATGGCTTTGCTTGACGGGGGCTTTGAACCGGACCGGGTGAAGAGTTGGCTTCTGAGTCGAAATGACGATTGGCTAGAGGGGGGACGGCCAATCGATGAGTTGTCTCGGGTTCCGACCGTCGTGATGGGGGCAGCGCGTGATGCGATAGCCGTGCATCGCTTCGGGTCGGACGTAGCCGCGAGCCTTGAAGGCGGTCCCTTTCCTCCGACCATTGCCAATGGCCAGTCATCTAGCGACGGGTCGTGAGGCCACGGCAGTGTGCGTTCGGCGCGACCTGCTCACCAACGTGTCTAATGCTGTGCCGTGGTCGGTTCTCGATGCGATGACCTTCGCGTAGAGGCCGAGCGTCATCTTCGGATCGTTGTGGCCTGCCTGGGCCATCACGTAGGGCACGTCCGCTCCCGCTGCGAGCAGGAGCGAGATGAAGGTTCGCCGCAGCGAGTGCGGGGTGACGGCGCCGATCGGCTCGCGGCCGGCGTCGAGCAGCGCCTCGTTGGCGCGCTCGACCGCCGGGGAGAGGAAGCGACCGCGGACGTTGGATGCGTTGTCTTGTCCGCCTGCAGCAGTTGGGAAAACGAAATCGTTCGGCCGGGTGTGGCTGCTGCGGTCGCGGTATTCGGCGAGCAGGTCTTTGAGCGAGGGGCTGATGTCCACCTCTCGAATGCCAGCGTCGGTCTTCGCGGCGGAGACACGAAGGCGACGCTCCGGGAGATCGACATCCCGCCAGCGAAGCTCCAGCGCCTCTCCGATCCTCAGCCCCGCGAACGTCAAGGTTGCCAGCAGCGGACGGCGCCGGCCGCCGTCACCCTCCCGCGCTTCGGCGTCGAGGGCTCCGGCGGCGTCGAGCAGAGCCGCGACCTGATCGGGCTGCAGGTAGGTCCGCGCGGGCTTCCCCTCCTTCAAGAGCCGCTTGCGACCTCGGGCCGGGTTGCGGTCAATGTGGCCGTACTCGACCGCCTGCTCCAAGATCGCGGCGAGCAGGCGGATCGTCTTGTTGATCGAGCCGTTGGACAGAGGTCGTGGCAGGCGCTTCCGTTTCGATGCCGACAGGGTGCGCTGGCGCTCGCGTGCCTCTGCGATCGACTTGCTCTCTCGCACCTTCTGCCGTCGATAGCGATCGACCTCCTCCACCGTGATCTCCGACAGGCGCTGATCTGCGAAGTACGGCAGGAGATGATTCGAGAGGCGCCAGCGGTAGTCCACACGCGTTCGCTCCCTCAGTTCGGGAGACATGTCCTCGAACCATTGGGATGCGAACTCATGGAAGGTTCGCGCCCCGCTGCCCTCCGCTCCGGGGTCCGGCGCTGGCGTATCCGGTTCCCAAATGCCGCGCTCTACATCGGCCAGGACATGTCTCAACTCGGCCTCTGCCCTCCCCCGGTTCCAGCCTTGCTCCGGAGTACCGAGCGCGACGTACCGACGCTTGCCGTAGGCGCGGAAGCGAATCGCCCACCCTCGCCCACCCTTCGGCTCGATGACGCTGCCGCTTGGCCTGGGCGGCATCAGCGACCACTCCTGCGATCCACCGTCATGGCGCGCCACCTCGACGGATCGGCAAGAGATTTCTGTCCGGGCGCGGACGGCGCACCGGCCCGGAGACAGGTCTTGCCTGTTTCTTGCCGCGCTCGCCGAGCAGCCGACCAACCTCCGCCGGTTCGAATCTGAGGCGCGCTCGCGGGCCAGGGCCGAGCCGCACCGCTCCCAGCTCGTCCGCATGGTCGTAGATGAATGCACGACTGACCCCGAACCGGCGCGCTATTTCGTTCGCGTCGACCAACTCGCGACTGCTCGGCGCCGAGCGCAGTAGCTCGACTACTCGCGCTGCCACTGCCTCGATCTCTGAATCGTTGAGGGGCATCGGTCTCGACGGGGTACGTCCAACAGCCCGGGCGAACGCCCCCGGATTTCCCTCGACACTCGGTCACTGCCCTACCCCCTCAGCCATCGGTACCGCCCTTGCCTCGCGCATCGAAGGGCGAGAGCGTCCGATATCTCCCCTTCGGCGGGTCTCGCAGCGGCAGCCACTCGATCCCGTCGAACAGGTCATTGGGCGTCACTTCGAGCGAGGCGGCGAGCTTGATGACCGTGTCGATCCGTGGCAGCCGCCGCCCGTTCTCCAGAAGGCCGATCTCGGTCCGATGCACCGCCGCCAGCTTCGCCAACTGTTCCTGGCTCAACGCCAACCTGCGGCGGCGCCGCCGCAGGTTGACTCCGAAGTGCGCTGCCAGCTCTTCTCGTGAGATGCCCAGCATCACCCCACCCGCCCTTCGAGCTGGGCGAGCAGATCGGCGAGCGCCCGGTGCTCGAAGCAGACCCGGTCGTACTCGTTGTCGCGGTCTACCGCCTCTGCGAGGCGACGAAGCGCCTCGCATATTTCAGGGTCGGGGACGACCCGGCCCAGGTCGAGGCCGCCGAGCAGCGCTGCGTATGCGGTCTCCTCAAGGAGCAGCTCGCTCCTCGGTGCCTGGAGCTGGCCGCCGAAGCGATCCAACTCCTCTCGGATGCCATCCCTTGCCGCGCCGATGACGCGCCGCAAGAAAGCCTCGTTGCCGGCGGCGATCTGGAGGGCGACGGCACGCCCGTCACCCGTAGGGTTCTCGTTAGCCATGAGGAGCGTTGCCTCCTTGTGGTCAGGCGGCCCGCTTGTGCCCCAAGCACGGCGGGTCGCCGCTTTTCGATTCTCAGAGGCTACCAGTTTTGGAGAGTTCCACTCTCCAAAACTTCTACTCGTCTCGGATGATCTGGCCGACGCGAGTGTGATGCAAATCGACCTCTTCGCCGATGGCGCGCAGCGACAACCCTTCCTCCTGCGCCTCGGCGAAGGCTCTGCGTCGCGCCTCGCGGGCAACTTCCAGCTCCCGCTGAAACTCCGCCTGTGCGGCGCGCACCTTCTTGCGGGCTTGCCCTTGGTCACCCCTGGCCATCCCGCGCAGCCTAGAAGCTCCCGCACAACCCCCGCCGCCATGAACGCGTCTTGCAGCCCGGCGCTCAACGCGCTCCACCGAAGACCCGCTCGGCGCTCTCCGCCGTCCACCGTTCAAGCTCGGCGACCGGAACCAGCCGCCTGCGCCCCCGCCGGATCAACCTCAGCTCCGAGGCGGGGTGAGGGCGATCCGGGGGATCGAGGTGGCCAGCTTCTTCGCCATGCCCTACCTGTCCGAAGCGACCCCCGAGGTGCCCCCCAACTTCGCCTCCCCAGAGAGGAGCCAATCGGAATTGGCTCCTCTCTACACCCACAGCAAGCACCCCCGGCGCGCTCCCTCACCCCGAACCACGACCCCCTCACGCACTATCAATTTGAAAATTGAGGGGACACGGGCGCCCTGCGATCTGACGCATGGCCCCGATGCTCTCGATCGGAAAGCTCGGCCACGGCCAGGAGCGCTACTACCTCGACAAAGTCGCCGAAGGCGCCGAGGACTACTACACCGGCCACGGCGAGGCCAAAGGTCAGTGGCTCGGGGACGGCGCCGCCGGTCTCGGCCTTGACGGCGCGGTCGAGCCCGACCAGCTGGTCGCGATGCTGACCGGCGCCGATCCCGCCACGGGCGAGCCGCTCGGCCTGCGGGCGGTCGGGGGTCGCGGCGCGGTGCCCGGCTTCGATCTCACCTTCTCAGCGCCCAAGTCGGTCTCCTTGCTGTGGGCGCTTGGGGACCGCGAGACCGCCGCCGCGGTCACCGCTGCGCTGGAGCGCTCCGTGGATGCGGCACTCGGCTACCTGGAGCGCGAGGCGTGCCTGACCCGCCGCGGCGCCGGAGCCGAGTTCGTGCAGGGCAGCGGCTTTCTCGCCGCCGGCTATCGCCACCGCACCTCGCGCGCCGGCGATCCCCAGCTCCACGTCCACGTTCTCACCGCCAACGCCACTCAGGGTCCCGACGGCAGGTGGACCCGTCTCTATCACCCGGCGATCTATGACCACGCGAGGACCGCCGGCTACCTGTTTGAGGCCCAGCTTCGCTGGGAGCTGGGCCAAGGCCTTGCCCTGCGCTGGCTGCCGCCCAAGAACGGGATCGCGGAGATCGAGGGGTTCAAAGCATCCCACCTGGCCGAGTTCTCCACCCGGCGCAAGGAGATACTTGAGGCCACCGGCCCCGGTGCCTCGGCGCGATCGCGCCAGGTAGCCGCGCTCACCACCCGCACCGCCAAGGAGGAGGGGGTGGGACTCGCAGAGCTTCGCGAGCGCTGGCGCGCCAGGGCGAAGGGGGTCGGGCTGACCAGGCGCGAGCTGGGCCACATGGTCGACCACGAGCTGCGGCCGAGCAAGCAGATTCCCTTTGCGGGAATCGAGCGCGAGCTGGTCGGCCATGCCTCCCACTTCGACCGCCGCGACGTCGTGCAGGCGGTCGCCACCAGGTTCTTCGCGGGCGCCCCGGTCGGCGAGGTCGAGGCGGTCGCCGACTCCTTCTTGGCCCATCCCGACGTGGTCGCGATCGGCTCCGGCCCCAAGGGCGAGCGCTTCACCACCAGCAAGGTCTTGGAGCTTGAGCGGGGCGCCCTGGGAAGCGCCGAGGCGATGGCCGAATGGGACAAATGCGCCCAGGCCGGCGAGCTGGTCGCCCACCGCGTCACCACCGCGCGTCCGGGCCTGAAGGCAGACCAGCGCGAGATGGTCCGCCGCCTGCTCACCTCCGGCTCGGGAATCGAGGTCGTAATCGGGGAGGCCGGGACCGGTAAGACCCACGCCATCCTCGGCGCCGCCGAGGGTTGGGGACAGGCAGGCATCGCGGTGCGCGCGGCCGCTCCGACCTGGCGGGCGGCGGGCGTGCTTCGCCAAGAGGGGCTTGAGGCAAGCAGCGTCGATCGCCTGCTCGCCCAGATCGACCACGCCGCCCGCAGCGCCAACCCCAACCCGGTCCCCCCTGGCTCGGCCTTGGTGATCGATGAGGCGGGGATGGTGGACTCAGCGCGCCT
>Ga0210063_1000119_pt1 | contig 26530 bp, 23 predicted proteins | sample Muzzi_PWA_D1_FD_185529 | JGI IMG/M metagenome (GOLD analysis project Ga0210063, IMG submission 185529) | Wetland microbial communities from San Francisco Bay, California, USA, that impact long-term carbon sequestration - Muzzi_PWA_D1 (SPAdes) | ecosystem: Environmental > Aquatic > Marine >... | reverse complement strand
TATCAAAGCCCAGGAGATCCGCAGCTTCCTGATCGCTGGTATCGCCCTGACCGTGGCGCTGATCTCGATCCAGGATCAGTTCTACAACCCGGAGTGGCTGCGGGCCGTGGTGTTTTTTGAGAAGGTCTTCATCACCCACGCGGTGCTCCTGGTCGGGTTCATCGCCTTCTTCAAGACGGCGAAGGACTGACGGCGTCGCAATCTGATGGTGCTTCCGGCGGCCACGCTTGACGATCTATCGCCAGTGTTGACAGAATCGCCCGGTGTGGCCGTCGGCCCCTGACCATCTGCTGGATCGATCCCGGCTTGTACTCCCGCGAAAGTGGCGGAATTGGTATACGCGCTAGACTTAGGATCTAGTCCCTTCGGGGTTGGGGGTTCGAGTCCCCCCTTTCGCACCACCATCCGATCACCTCATCGAACCAACACCTTGACTCCCGAGAGAAAACACGCATGAGTGTAGTGACCTCCATCGAAGATGCCGGCGCCAGCCGGAAGACTGTCTCCGTCGCGGTGCCCGCAGCGGCCGTCGATGCCGAGACCCGTCGAGTGATCGACGAATATCGCCGCAACGCCCGGCTGCCGGGTTTCCGCAAGGGCAAGGCCCCCCAGCGGGTCGTGGAACAGCGATTCCGCGACGAAATCCGCACCGAGGTCATCGAGCGCTTGCTGCCCCGCTTCTGGAAGCAGGCGGAAGGGGAGGCGGGGATCCAGGCCCTCCTCGAGCCGCAGGTGGAGGACCTCAACTATGAGCCGGGGCAGGATCTGACCTTCCGCGCCGTGGTCGATGTGCGCCCCGAGGTCGAGTTGGGCGAACTGGAGTTCGAATTGCCCGACCCCTCCGTGGAGGCCACCGACGAGGAGGTCGATGAGACCCTCCAGGACCTGCGCCGCCGGTTCGGCGATTGGAATCCGGTGGAGCGGACCGCGGGTCAGGGGGACCGGGTCTCCGTCCAGGTCAAGCCCCTCAACACCGCCGAGGGCGAAGAGGCGGAGGCGGAAGAGCAGCCGGTGGAGTTCGAGATCGGCGGCGGCCAGGTATGGGAGGAACTCTCCGTGGCGGTGACCGGCCTGGCCGCCGAGCAAGAGGCCGAGTTCAGCCGGCGCGTCGAACCCCAGGAGGAAGGCAAGGAAGCCTACGACCAGCGCTTCCGGGTGCGGTTGGTGGCGGTCAAGGAATTGGAACTGGCGGAGTTGGATGATGATCTGGCCAGCACCGTCGGGGATTACGACACCCTGGATGCGCTGCGTCAGGAGATCGTCCAGGGCCTCGGTCAGAAGAAGGAGCAAGAGCGCCGAGAAGCCCGGGAACGGGCTCTTCTGGACCAACTGCGGGAGCGCTATCCGATGGAAATCCCGGAGCGCGTCCTGGAAAAAGAAATTCAACGTCTCCTTACGGAGCGTGCCGAGCACTTAGTACAACGAGGGGTGGATATCGAGTCGCCGGATATCGACTGGCCGAAGATCGGCGAGCAGTTGCGGCCGCTGGCGGAGAAACAGGTTCACGCCCGCTTGTTGCTGGATGCGGTGGCGGAGCACGAACAGGTCTTCATCACGCCCCAGGAGTTGGAGGTCGCCCTGAGCGCCATCGCGCGGCATCAGAATCGGTCCACGGCGGCCCTGCGCCAGGAGTTGGACAGTTCCGGACGCCTGGAGGTCTTACGCTCCGATATGCTGCGGGACAAGACCATCCGGCAGATGCTGGGCGAGTCGTACAAGCCCATGGGAGTGGAGATGGCTTCCGACGATGAGACCGATGGGACCGACGCCGCCGATGCGACCGAGGAATAATACGGCGGATGCATCCGTCGATTAGCAGCGCGCGAAGGGTAGCGCGGATATACTTGCAGGAAGGAGACCCCGATTCATGCTGATACCGATGGTGGTCGAGCAGACAAACCGCGGCGAGCGTTCCTACGATATTTACTCGCGGTTGCTCAAGGACAACATAATCTTCTTGGGGCGGGCCATCAACGATGATGTCGCCAGCCTCCTGATTGCCCAGATGTTGTTCCTGGAGGCGGAAAATCCCGAGCGGGATATCGCCATCTACATCAATTCCCCCGGCGGATCCACCAGCGCGGGGCTGGCGATCTACGACACCATGCAGTACATCAAGCCGGATGTGGCCACCTACTGCGTCGGGCAGGCTGCTTCCATGGCGGCGGTGCTCCTGGCGGCGGGGGCGAAGGGGAAGCGCACGATTCTGCCGAATAGCCGCGTGCTGATCCATCAGCCGTGGATTCAAAATCTTGGTGGTCAGCAGACCGATGTCGAGATCCACGCCAAGGACATGATGCTCTTGCGCGGCAAGTTGGACGAAATCCTGGCTTTCCACACCGGCAAGACAAAAGAACAGATCCACGAGGACACGGAACGCGATAAGATCCTGGCAGCCGAAGAGGCCATCGAGTACGGCCTGGTCGACCAGGTCATGGCGCGGCGCCGACCGGAGGCGAAATCTTGACCCCCTGGAGTGGGTCTGGAATAGCCTCAGGTGAAGTTTTTGTTGCGGGGTGCGGAGACCACTTGAGTTGACACCTGTGGAGTGCACCCCCTACCATCGAATACGTTAGCTTCCAGCCGCCCCCCAGACGGAGGAGACATGCCCAAGAAAGACAATGGCGATGAAGTTCTGAGATGCTCGTTCTGCAACAAGAGCCAGCGCGAGGTCAAGAAGCTCATCGCGGGACCGACGGTCTTCATCTGCGATGAGTGTGTCGATATCTGTCTCGACATCATCGCGGAAGACCGGATGCTTGAGCAGCAGCAGGATGCCAGTCTGCCCAAGCCCATCGAGATCAAAGACCTCCTGGACGAGTACGTCATCGGCCAGGAGCAAGCGAAGAAGAAGCTGGCGGTAGCGGTTTACAACCACTACAAGCGCATCGACTTCGTGGAGAAGTCCCACGGTGGTGATATCGAGTTGCAGAAATCCAACATTCTGCTCATGGGCCCCACCGGCACCGGCAAGACCCTCCTCGCCCAGACCCTGGCCAAGCTTCTATCGGTCCCCTTCACCATCGCCGATGCCACCACCCTCACCGAGGCGGGCTACGTCGGCGAAGATGTCGAGAACATCATCCTGAAGCTCTACCAGGCTTCCGGCAACGACAAAGAGAAGACCCAGCGGGGCATCGTCTACATCGACGAGGTGGACAAGATCTGCCGCAAGGGCGACAACCCCTCCATTACCCGCGACGTCAGCGGCGAGGGGGTCCAGCAGGCCCTGCTGAAGATTCTGGAAGGCACCCAGTGCAACGTGCCGCCTCAGGGCGGGCGCAAACACCCGCACCAGGAATTCCTCCAGATCGACACCACCAACATCCTCTTCATCTGCGGTGGCGCCTTCGTGGGGCTGGAAGATCTCATCGGGCGTCGCCTGAACGAGAAGTCGTTGGGCTTCGGCGCCGAGGTGCGAGGCAAGAAGGACGACCAGAACGATGGTCTGCTGGAACATGCCCTGCCGGAGGACCTGATCAAATACGGTCTGATTCCCGAATTCGTCGGTCGTCTGCCGGTGGTGGCGTCCCTGGAGCACCTCGATGAGGGGGCGCTGGTGCGGATCCTCCAGGAGCCGAAGAACAGCCTGATCCGTCAGTACCAGACGATCTTCGAACTCGAAGGGGTCGAGCTGAATTTCAACGAGGCCGCCATCAAGGCCATCGCCAAGGAAGCCATCAAACGGGGCGTGGGTGCTCGCGGGTTGCGGATCATCCTCGAAGAGCTGATGCTCGATCTCATGTACACCATCCCGTCGCAGCAAGACATCAAGACCCTGTCCATCGATGAGCAAGTGGTCGCCAACCGCATCCAGCCCATTACCTTGTTCAAGAAAGCGGGCTAGGAAAGGACACGATGAGTTCCACGTTCATCAAGACGCAGCGCGAAGTACTCCCCCTGGTCCCTCTGCGGGACATGGTGGTTTTCCCCCACATGATGGCTCCTTTCATCGTCGGTCGACAAAGTTCCGTCCGGGCGCTGGAGCGCACCCTGGCGGAGCCGGAAAAGCAGATTTTCCTGGTCGCCCAGAAGGACCCCAAGATCGATGACCCCCAGCGCGGGGATGTCTACGATATTGGGGTGGTGGCCACCATCATCCAGAACCTGAAACTGCCCAACGGCAACGTCAAGGTGATGGTGGAGGGCAAGCGCCGGGGGCGGGTGATGGAGATCCTGGACGAGGACGGTGCCCTGACGGCCAGCGTCGAGTCCTACGATCTGGAGTATCCGGCCAGCGACGAGCTGCGGCAATACATGAGCAAGGTTCTTTCCACCTTTGAGCAGTACGCCAAGATGTCGCATCATCTGGCCTTCGAGGGCCTGGTCTCCACCCTCAAGGTGGACGAGCCGGACCGCTTCGCCGACACTCTGTCCGCCCATCTGGCCATCAGCACCGCCGAGAAGCAGAGCCTGTTGGAGTTGGTGAATCCTTACGAGCGCCTGCAACGGCTGCACGACCTGTTGGATGTGGAAGTCGAGAAGATCAATATCGACAAGCGCATCAACGTCAAGGTCAAGAAGCAGATGGAAAAGGCGCAGAAGGAGTACTACCTCAACGAGAAGATCAAGGCCATCCATCAGGAGTTGGGGCGCAAGGACGACCGCACCGACGAAGTGCAGGAGCTGAAGGGGCGGATCGAGGAAGCGGGGCTCCCCAAGGAGGCGCGGGAGAAGGCGGATCAGGAATTGAAGCGCCTGGAGGCCATGCCGCCGGTGTCCGCCGAGGCCACCGTTTCCCGGAACTACATCGACTGGCTGGTCAGCATCCCGTGGACCAAGAAGAGTCGGGAACAGCGGGACCTGGACAAGGCCGAAAAGGTGCTGAACGAGGACCATTACGGTCTCGACAAGATCAAGGAACGAATTCTGGAATTCCTCGCGGTGCGCCGCCTGGTGGGGCAGTCGAAGAGTTCCATCATCTGCTTCGTTGGCCCTCCGGGGGTTGGCAAGTCATCCCTGGCCAAGTCCGTCGCTCGGGCCACGGGACGCAAATTCGTGCGGCTTTCCCTGGGTGGCGTGCGCGACGAGGCCGAGATTCGGGGGCACCGTCGGACCTACATCGGGGCCTTCCCGGGGCAGGTCATCCAGATGATGAAACGGGGTGGCACCGTCAACCCCGTGTTCCTCCTGGACGAAATCGACAAGATGGCCATGGATTTTCGCGGTGACCCCTCTGCCGCCCTCCTGGAAGTGCTCGACCCGGAACAGAACGATGCCTTCATGGATCACTACCTGGATGTCGATTACAACCTGTCGAAGGTCATGTTCATCGCCACCGCCAACGTGGTGCACACCATTCCGCCGCCACTGCGGGATCGCATGGAGATCATCCAGCTCTCCGGCTACACCCTGAATGAGAAACTCGCCATCGCCCAGAAATTCCTCGTGCCCAAGCAACTCAAAGAGCACGGGCTGAAGCCCAACCGGATTCAATTTGAGGACGAGGCGGTCCTCACCCTGGCGGAGAAGTACACCCGCGAGGCCGGAGTGCGCAATCTGGAGCGACAGGTGGCTTCCATCTGCCGCAAACTCGCCCGGCGGGTCGTCCAGGAAAAGAACAAGAAGCTGACCTTGGCGGTAGACTCCGCCTTGATCGAAGAGCTGCTCGGGAAGGCGAAGTTCCGACCCTGGCGCAAGGCGGAGAAGCCCGAGGTGGGGGTGACCACCGGCCTGGCCTGGACCGAAGCCGGGGGCGACCTGTTGGAGACCGAAGTGGGCATCATGAAGGGGAAGGGCAAACTGACCCTGACCGGAAAACTCGGCGATGTTATGCAGGAATCCGCCCGCGCCGCAGTGTCCTATCTGCGCAGCCGGGCCGAACTCCTGGGAGTGGATCCGGAGTTCAACGAGACCACCGATCTCCATGTGCACGTCCCCGAGGGAGCGATCCCCAAAGATGGTCCCTCGGCGGGCATCACCATGGCCACAGCCCTGGTGTCGGCTCTCACCGGTATTGCCGTGCGCAAGGATGTTGCCATGACCGGTGAAATCACATTGCGCGGTAAGGTCTTGCCTGTGGGCGGAATTAAGGATAAGATATTGGCGGCCCACCGGGCTGGCATCACCGAGGTCATCCTACCGAAAGACAATGAAAAGGATCTCGAAGAGATCCCCGAAGAGGTTCGAGATGTCCTCGAGTTTCATCTCGTCGAGTCGATGGATGAAGTGTTGAGGCTGACCCTGGACACAGACGGCATTCCCGTCGGTGCCAAAGCCAAGGGGGCTTTTGAGGACGCGTCTTCGAAGGCGCCGGTAAGTTCGGACTCCGTAGCTCATTAGAACCTTCCCGAGGCCCACAGGCTGCCTTTGGGCCTCGACCAGACAGCCGCGAAAATTTTGAAAATTGTATCCGCGGAATTCATCCGTTCGGCGCTTTCGAGCCGCCAGTTTCCGCGCGACGGGTGTCCGCAGGTTGCCTTTGTCGGGCGATCCAATGTGGGCAAGTCGAGCCTGATGAATCGTCTTTTGAGACGAAAGGGTCTCGCCAGGACCAGTTCAACCCCCGGGCGTACCCGGGCGGTCAATTACTTCCTCATCAACAGGAAGTTCTACTTCGTCGATCTCCCCGGTTATGGCTACGCCAAGGCTGGGTGGAAGGATCGGCAAAGTTGGGCGGACCTCATCGATGCGTACTTGCGGGCGGCCTTACCAGCGGCCCAGATAATACTCCTGGTGGACTCCAAAGTGGGTGCCACCCGGTTGGATGAGGAAGGTTACGAATACTTGCAGTCGTTCGGCGCGACGATTACCGTCGCGGCGACCAAAATAGATCGTCTGCCCCGCGGTCGCCGTCCGGCGGCACTGGCCCAAATCCGGCGGACATTGCAGTTGGACGAGACCGTGAATACCGTCGCCGTTTCCGCCAAGGACGGTGATGGGATCCAGGAACTCTGGGGAGAGATTTTGCGAAATCTTGACCCGGGGTTGCGAGAGTCAAACGAGGACCACCATGGCTAGACCACAACAAAAAAACGTAAGAAAGAACGCGGATACCATGGATATTCGCATTTTGAAAGAGATGATCATCTCGGAGTTAACCCAGATTGCTCAGGATTTGGGCGTCGAGGGGGCGACCGGGATGCGCAAGCAGGAGCTGATCTTCAAGATCCTGCAGGCCCAGACCGAAAAAAGCGGTCTGATCTTTGCCGAGGGGGTCCTCGAGTGCCTTCCGGATGGTTTCGGTTTCCTGCGGGCGCCGGAGTATAACTACCTACCGGGGCCGGACGATATCTATGTCAGTCCGAGCCAGATCCGCCGTTTTGATCTGCGCACCGGCGACACCGTCTCCGGGCAGGTTCGGCAGCCCAAAGAAGGGGAACGGTACTTCGCCCTGATCAAGGTCGAGGCGGTGAACTTCGAGCACCCCGAGGTTTCCCGCACCAAGATCTTCTTCGACAACTTGACGCCGCTCTACCCAGAGGAACGGTTGACCCTGGAAGTGGCGGGGGATATGTCCTCTCGGGTCATGGACCTGGCCACCCCCATGGGCAAGGGCCAGCGGGCCCTGATCGTGGCGCCGCCCCGGACCGGCAAGACGATGCTCCTGCAATCCATCGCCCATTCCGTGGCCAGCAACCACCCGGAGGTGATCCTCATCGTGCTGCTGATCGACGAGCGCCCAGAGGAGGTGACGGACATGCAACGGTCCGTCCAGGGCGAGGTGGTGTCCTCCACCTTTGATGAGCCGGCGACCCGCCACGTGCAGGTGGCCGAAATGGTCATCGAGAAGGCCAAGCGGCTCGTGGAGCACAAGAAGGACGTGGTGATTCTGTTGGATTCCATCACCCGTCTGGCCCGGGCGTACAACACGGTACAGCCCCCTTCCGGGAAGGTTCTCTCCGGTGGTATCGACGCCAATGCCTTGCACCGTCCGAAGCGCTTCTTTGGGGCGGCCCGCAACGTCGAGGAAGGTGGTTCCCTGACCATCATCGCCACGGCGCTGGTGGACACCGGAAGCCGCATGGACGATGTCATCTTCGAAGAGTTCAAGGGTACCGGCAACTGCGAGATCCATCTGGATCGGAAGCTGGTGGATAAGCGCGTCTTCCCGGCCATCGATATCACCCGCAGCGGCACCCGCAAGGAAGAACTGCTGCGTTCCGAGAGTGAGCTGCATCGAGTCTGGGTACTCCGGAAAGTGCTCAACCCGCTGTCCACCGTCGAGAGCATGGAACTGTTGCGGGATAAATTGTCGAAGACCAAGAGCAACGAGGATTTCCTGGACGCCATGTCCAAATAAGAAGGGCTCGCCTTGCCCAAGCTTCGCGTCGGATTCTTCAATACCATCGACTGTAGGCCTGTGGCTTGGGGCTTCTTGAAAGGACACCACGGGGATCTTTTTACCCCAAGCCAACACGCCCCGACGGTCCTCGCGAAGCTTCTGGCCCAGGGCAATCTCGATATCGCTTTGCTTCCCACCGCAGACATTCCGCGCATTCCCGGAGTCCGGATCTTGCGGGATATTTGCGTGGCGGGGCGGGGAGAATCCAGGGGTCTCATCCTGGTTTCCCGCGACGAGCCCGCCGCCGTCACCCAGGTGGCGGTGGACCCGGAAAGCAGCCAGGGGGTGACCCTGCTCCGCCTCCTGTGGCTGGAGCGCTACGGGGTGGAGTTGGATCTCGTCCCCATGCGCCCCGATCTGGAGCGCATGCTCCGGGAGCACGGCGCGGCCTTGTTGATCGGTGAGAACGCCTGGCGTCTGGAGGAGGGACCCTACCGAATCCATTCGCTGGGCGGGGACTGGGAAGCGTTGACCCAGCTGCCGTGTGTTGCGGCTCTTTGGGCGGTGCGCGCTGGGGTCGATCTGCCGGATCTATCCTTTTACTTCAAGAGCAGCTTGCGCTACGGCAAGTCCCTCCAGGAAAACCTGATTCGCGAGGCCGCTGGCGAACAGGGGCTGGACCCGGCCATGGTCCGGCGGCAACTGGAAGACCACTTGACCTACTTCCTCCGCGAAGTGGAGTTACGGGGCCTCCAGGAATTGTATCGGCGCATGGCAAAGCACGGGATGATCGAAGCCGAACCGGAGCTAACGTTCCTGGACTGACGCCCTACTCCCACGGAACATCCGGCATCGCCAGACGTTCGACCTCCCGGCCTCCCTGGACCGTCACCGCCAGAATTTCCTCGATATCTTCCAGCGTCACCCCGCGGTACCAGAAGTTGTGCGGCTGGATGGCTACGGTCAGGCCCTGGCTGCAATGCTTCAGGCAGCCGGTTCGATTGACCATCACGGCATCCCGCAACCCCAGTTCCCGAACGCGATCCTTGAAGCGGTGGTAGACCGCCAGGCCGTTCTTCGGGCCACAACTGGGTTTGGTCGCGCCCGGGGGGCGTTCGTTGAGGCAGACGAGGATCTGGATGCGGGGTTTTGGCATGCCGAGGATTGTACGGCAAACGGAAAAAAAGGGCAGGCCATTGCGGCCTGCCCTCTTGCGACGATCCGTCTGGAGTGCTGAGAAGGGGGATCGATCAACTGATCGCGATGCGCTTCGGTTGTACCTCCGGCGCCTTGGGGACCATGACGGTCAGGATCCCATCCTTGAACTTCGCCTCGATCTTTTCCGAATCGACCGTGTTCGGCAGGGTGAAGGAGCGGCTGAACTTGCCGTAGGCGCGCTCGAACCGGCGGAAGCCCTTGGCGTCGTTGTCGCCCTGGAAGACCCGCTCCCCGGCGATGGTCAGCACGTGATCTTCAAAGGTGAGCTCGATATCCTTCTTGGTCAGCCCCGGCAGTTCCACATCGATGCGGTAGGCAGCCTCCAGTTCCTGGATATCGGACCGGGGCGCCCAGCCCGTCGGGCCAGTGTCGCGCTCATCGACGGCACGGAAGAAGCGAGGGAGGAAGACATCCTCGTTGAAGAAACGGTCGAGGTTGAACGCCTCCCGGGTGGGGTTCCAGCGAGTCAGGGAAGATTGAAGCATGGTGGACTCCTCCTTATGGGGTCTGAAGGGATCCGCCTCACGGGGTCCCTCGTTGGGTTACTTTGCTAAATCTGCGTCATCATAGCTGAGGTCATCTCATTTCTGCTTCTCTCTCGCTCAGCCACAATTGGGAGTATAGAGAGCTAAAATCTGCTTGTCAAGTCCTCAGATCAAAAAAATCTTAGTCCGAGACGCTAAGTTTGAGGGCTGGCGCTCCTTTCCTACCCTCTTTCCACCTCGGGCAAAGGGAGGACCCTCCGAAAATCCTCCCCAACCCCTCCTTTGAGAAAGGAGGGGCTTTGTGGATTCCGACTTCCCCCCTTTCTCAAAGGGGGGGAGTCTTACCAGGAGGACTGGGGGATTTCTCTGTCTTCCCCCTCGCCCGTCTTTCCAGGCAAGGCGAGAGGGGGACTGAGGGGGTGAGGGGGTTGGGGGATTCTCTCTGCCGAAATCCTCCCCCAACCCCTCCTTTGAGAAAGGAGGGGCGCCCCCGCCCACCCCAGGAATCCAGATTCCGGCCTCCCCCCTTTCTCAAAGGGGGGACCGAGGGGGGATTTTTGCCTTGGTTCCGGCCTCCCCCCTTTCTCAAAGGGGGGAGTCTTACCAGGAGGACTGGGGGATTTTTGCCTTGGTTCCGGCCTCCCCCCTTTCTCAAAGGGGGGAGTCTTACCAGGAGGACTGGGGGATTTCTGCCTTGATTCCGGCCTCCCCCCTTTCTCAAAGGGGGGAGGCTTACCAGGAGGACTGGGGGATTTTTGCCTTGATTCCGACTTCCCCGCCCCCTCTTCCCAAAGGGGGTCGTCTTGCCAGGAGGACTGGGGGATTTCAGCGGGGGCTACGGCAGCTTGGGTCTCTCAGGTAGAAGGGCGCCGGGACGCCCCTACTCCAGATACCCCAGCGAGCGCAGGCGCTCGATCTCTTCCGGGGTCAAGTTCGAGGGAACGGCCTTCCCGGTTTGTCGGCGGTCGGCGAGCCAGCGATCCATCAGGGAGCGCAACTCGGCTTCGATAGGCAGGCCGGTACCGGCCAGGTTGCGGTCCTCGTGGGGGTCCTGGCGGAGGTCGTAGAGATACTCGCCGTCGGCGACCCATTTGTTGCCGTGACTGCGGTAGTAGGCCCAGCCCGGAACCCGCAGCCGGACGCCTTTTTGGTGGGCGTGCTCGCTGAAGACGGCGCGGCGCCCGGAGCGGCCTTCGCGGGTGAGTTCCCGTAGATCTTCACCGTCCTGCTCCGGAACTTCGAGACCGGCGGCGGCCAGCAGGGTGGGGTAGAGGTCCAGATGCTGGACCAGGCCCGGGATGCGGCGCCCGGCGGTGGGGGAGTCCCCCGGCCAGCGGATGAGCAAGGGGACGTGGAGGGTGCTCTCAAAGAGGCCGTGGTGGGCGTAGAGGGCTCCATGTTCCTCCAGATTCTCCCCATGGTCGGCCACGAAGGCGACGATGGTATTGCGCAGCAGCCCGCGGCTCTCCAGGAAGTCCATCAGCCGGTCGATCTGTCGATCCAGGTAGGCCACTTCCCCCACGTACAAGGGCAGGGCGCCGCCCAACTTGGGATCGACATATTCGACCGTCCCTGGGGGCCGAAAGGCCCACCAGCCGCCCACCGGTCCCACGCCCCAGCGCCGATCCGCAGCGTATCCCAGGGCGAAGGGAGCCGGGGGGGTGTGGGGGGTGTGGGCGTCGAAGAGGTGCAGCCAGAGGAAGAAGGGCTGGGGGCTTTCGCTGATCCAGTCGAGGCTGATGTCCACGCCCGCCTCGGCGGTCAGGGTGCGCTCCGGCAGCACCACCCGATCGAAACCCTGGTCCAGCCCGGCCCGCTGGTTGTTGAGATGGCGCGCCGCGAGCACCGCGAGGGTGCGGTACCCGGCGGCGGAGAAGCGCTCCGCCAACGTCTCGTGGAACTCCGGCAAGGGCGTGCTCAGATTGTAGACATCGTGATTCTTGCCATAGAGACCGGTCATCAGTGAGGCGAAGCTGGGATTGGTGACGTTGAACGAGGAGTACGCCTCCAGCCAGACATCGCTCTCGGTGGCCAGGTGGTCCAGGGCCGGGGTAACGCTGGGGGTGGCGCCGTAGGCTCCGAGGGCATCCGCCCGCAGGGTGTCGGCGCCGATCAACAGGACGTTGGGCCGCTCCGCACTGGCCGCCTCGGGACCCTGAAAGCCGGGCTCCAGAGGGCCACGACTGTACACCGCGGGGCTGCCCCAGAAGGCCCGAGGCACACCCTGCCGGGGTGCCGGGCTGGCGGCGGTCGTCGGTTCGGAGGGGGCGTCTACATCCAGAAGGAGTTGGATGGACCGCCCCGCGAAGGCGGCGAGATCGACGGTCACGGTTTCCTGCCCCGGGGGGACCGCGTGCGGCGCGACTGCGGAGTAGACCTCCCGTTCCGTCTCTTGCTCTCCTGGAATGCGCACGCTGACCCGGTACCGGCACGGCCACGGGTTCTGGTCGTTGCGCAAGGGGATGAAGGAAAAGAAGGGCGTCTCTCCCAACTGGAGGTCGTAGCGCAGGCGGCTGCCCGCCACCTGTTCCAGGGCGCGGACCTCACTGGCGGGGAGCGACTCGACCACCTGGAAATGGAAATCTGGGACCCGGGTCCGGTCGCGGATCTCGGCGGCCCCGAGGTGGGCCAGCCGTCGGTGCCAGCCTCTTTGGTGGCCGATGGACTCCGGTTTCGCCTCGACGGCTTGCGGTGCCCGCCACAGGTCGTGACGGTGCCACGGTGCGGCGGTCTCCGGTGCTGGACAACCAACCAGGAGGAAGAAGAGCAGGAAGCCGGGGAGAAGGGTGCGGTGCGCCATGGCGCCGAAGGCTAGCATGCACTCCGGCGCCATGGGAGGGTCTTTCCTTAGTGGCGGTGAGCCGATTCTTCACCCTCTGCTGCCTGCCGTCCCTTCTGCTTCCCCGAGTCCCAGTCCTTCGGTGGTTGGGGTTTGGGCTTGCGGGGAAACGGTTCCTCGCGCATGGCGGCGTGGTAGAGGAAGGAGGCGAGGATGGTGGCGGCCTGCTTCAGATCTTCCTCCTCCAGGTAGTCCAGGACATCGAGGTTGGTGTGGTGGGTCTTGGAGAAGTAGTCCATGGGGTCCTGGATGAATTGGAAGCCGGGCAAACCGATGCCGTCGAAGGATTGGTGATCCGTACCACCGGTGTTGCGCAGGGTCACGGTGGTGGCACCGACATCGTGGAAGGGGCGCAACCAGGCTTCGAGGATCGGCGTTGCGGCGGCGTTCTCCTGGCCCCACACGCCCCGGAAACGCCCTCCGCCGTTGTCCATGTTGAAGTAGACGGAGAAGTTTTCGTAGTCCGGACCCGGTTCCACGGGGCCGCGGGCGAAACGCCCTTCCCCGGCTCGTTTGCCAAAGTGCTCCGCGACGTAGGCCCGGGAGCCCAGAAGCCCCTGTTCCTCACCGGCCCACAGCCCGACACGGATGGTGCGTCGGGGCTGAACATCCAGGGCTTTGAGAATGCGCGCCGCTTCCATGATCACGGCGCAGGAGGCGCCATTGTCCGTGGCGCCGGTGCCCGTGTGCCAGGAATCCAGGTGGCCCCCAGCCATGACGATCTGGTCCTTGAGGTCGCTACCCGGGATCTCGGCGATGGTGTTGTAGGCGTTGGAGTCTTCCTCATGAAAACGAGCTTTGACCTCGATCTCCAATTCCACCTTTTCTTCCCGTTCCAGGAGGCGTTCGATGAGCGCGTAGTGTTCTTGCGCCACCACCAGTCCGGTGACCCCCTTCGGGTCCCCCGCCTCCCGGGAGCCCCCACCGGACACCCGCAGGATCCCCGCGGCGCGGGAACTCTTCTCCAGGGTTGCGAGAGCCTTCTCCTCCTGGAGCATCTTGGCGATGGCGTTGCGCAAGTCCGCTCGCCGCTGCATCCCCCGTCGCCAGTCGAAAGTGCGGCTTTCGGGGATTTCGTAGGTAGAGATTTCCTCCAGATCCTCCTCCGAATAGCGTCGATCCCGGTCGCCGCTGGGGCGACGGTTGCCGAAGGGGTTTCGGGCATCCTGGTCGATGATCAGGATCTTGCCTTTCAGTTTGCCTTCGTACTGCTTCAGGTCCTCTTGAGAGTTGACCTTGATGCGCATCACCTCACCGCGCACCTTGCCCTTGGTGCCCGGGGTCCACGCCGAGGGCAGGGCCAGAATCGGCGACTCGTGCGGGGCGATCATGTGGACCGCCGCGTAGCTGAAGCTCCAGCCGCGACCGAACTCGAAGGGGTCCAGATAGCCGTTCTCGAGCCCCCATTCCTGGAGCTTCTCCAGGGTCCAATCATTGGCCTGTTTCATGCTGGGGGATCCCGTCAGCCGGGGACCGATGACATCCGTCATGTAGCTGATGGTGTCCATGACCTGGGAGCGATGAAAGCCCTCGTCTCGAATCTTGTTGACCATGTCGAGATCGACAGGTTCCTCGGCGACCGCCCCGAGGGCTAGCAACAGCGGTACGGTGGATAGCAGAATGGTTTTGCGCAGCATAGGCTCCTCTTTCGGCAACTTGGTGTCGGCGTTTTCCACGGGTCGGCAAGACGACGGGAAGACTTGCGGTGGGCATTCTACGACGAATGTAGGCGAATTGTTGCTGACCGGGAGTAGAATTGCCAGGTCAGAATCTCCACGACCCTCTACGTTGCCAGGAGGCCCAATGCCGAGAAAGAGCGAGAAAGTCAGATTCCCCAGTGCCCAGGGCACCCCTTTGGTGGGACGGTTGGAGCGTCCCCCTGGGGAGACCCGGGCCTACGCCCTCTTCGCCCACTGTTTCACCTGCTCCAAGGATCTGAAAGCGGTGGGCTGGTTGAGCCGCGCTCTGGTGGATCGGGGCTTTGCCGTCCTGCGGTTCGATTTCACCGGATTGGGGGAGAGCGAAGGGGACTTCGCGGACACCAACTTCTCTTCCAACCTGGACGATCTGCGGGCCGCGGTGGACTTTTTGCGCCAGGAGTACCAGGCTCCCGCGTTGCTCATCGGTCACAGTCTGGGCGGCGCCGCCGTGCTGGCCATGGCGGGGGAGGTGGCGGAGGTCCGGGCGGTGGCCACGGTGGGGGCGCCCAGCAACACCGATCACCTGCGCGACACGCTGCTGGATGCGGCGCCGGAGTTGGAATCCGCGGACGAGGCGAAGGTCACTCTGGCCGGGCGCTCCTTCCGCATCAAGCGTCAGTTGCTCGAAGACCTGGCGGAAGATTCTGTGCGCCAGCGTGTGCGGGAGATGGGCAAGGCCCTGCTGATTCTGCACTCCCCGGTGGATGAGGTGGTGGGTATCGACCACGCCCGGCGCATCTACGAAGCGGCGAGGCATCCCAAGAGCTTCGTCTCCCTGGATGACGCGGACCACCTGCTGACCCGCGAGCGGGATGCCCGCTACGCGGCGGAGGTGCTCGCCGTCTGGGCTTCGCGTTATCTGGAGGAAGAGTCGTCGGTCGAGACCGCCGCAGATCGCCCCACCCTGGAGGCCGGATTCGTCCAGGTGGAAGGGGGGGCCGAGGGGTATGCGAACCGGGTTTACACCGCCCGTCACCAACTCGCTGCCGATGAGCCCACCAGCGTGGGTGGCACGGATACCGGTCCGAATCCCTACGAGTTCCTCCTGGCAGCCCTCGGTACCTGCACCGCCATGACGCTGCGCATGTACGCCGACCGCAAAGAGTGGCCGCTGGAAGGGGTCAAGGTCCGCCTTCACCACGAGAAAATCCACGCCCAGGATTGCGCCGACTGTGCGACGGAGAAGGGGAAGATCGATCGTCTCTCCCGCGGGTTGGAGATCCTGGGCCCCCTCAGCGAGGCGCAGCGCCAGCGCCTTCTGGAGATCGCGGATCGCTGCCCGGTGCATCGAACCCTGACCTCGGAGACGGTCATCGAAACCCAGCTGCTGCCCTAGGAGCCCCGTCGCTGTCCCCATTGGAGGTCATGCTTGCGCAGCATATGTCCTCTACCAGGGACAATCTCGCCCAAAACCCCCCTTCGTAGCGTGGCACGCATCGTGCTGAGGTAAGGGGCGAGGCGAAACGATGGATTATCAACGGCAACTGAACGAGATGAAAATCGTGGGAAACTTCCCACCACCGGCACCGTATACACTCCTGAGATCTTTGCACCGCCGGTGTCTTCAGCCGCTCCCCACCGTTCGCTCCAGGCTTCACCGGGGCGGTCTTCGGACCGCCCCGGATGCTTCCCGAGCAGTCCAACAGTGCCCAGCAATGGGCCGGATTCCTAATGCTTTCAAGGCATTTTTCGCGGGGTGTTTTTCTGTAGACGCGCTCGCGGAATCCAAGATCTTCGGGGGACCGTCGGCACTCTGACTTCCTGTTTCACGCACATCGGTGCGGTCCCCCCGTGCCCCAGAAGCCCTGGGGTCCTTTGAATTCGGATGCAAGCGAGAATCTCGACAGCGAGATTTTCCTTCTTCTCTACTCCTCCTCCTCTTACCCCAACAGCCGGGGCAGAGCACAGTTTTTCTGATGCTCTGCCCCGGTCCTACCTCAAACCCGTATAATACCCAGCGTGAGTGGTCGTGACGGGGAACAACCCCATATTCTTCCTAGGGCAGAGCACCCGATCTCGCGGAAGAACATCGCCAAAAACGCGGTGAAGGTGCTCTACAGGTTGCACAATTCTGGCTTTAAGGCCTATCTGGTCGGGGGCAGTGTCCGCGACCTGATGATGGGGCGTGCGCCGAAGGACTACGATGCGGGCACCGATGCCCGGCCCTCGGAGATCCGGCGTTGCTTCCGCAATTCCCGCATCATCGGTCGGCGGTTCCGCCTGGTGCATGTCTTCTTCAACGATGGCATCGTCGAGGTAGCCACCTTCCGCCGCACTCCGGACCCCCAGGAGCAGAGCAGTTCCCCGGATGAATTGCTGATCACCAACGACAACTCCTATGGCTCGCCTCTGGAGGATGCCTTCCGGCGAGATTTCACCATCAACGCCCTCTTCTACGACATCAGCGATTACTCCGTCATCGACTACGTAGGGGGCATCGAAGATCTTGAAAAGCAGGTGATCCGGTGCATCGGCGATCCGGACGTGCGCTTTCGGGAGGATCCCGTGCGCATGCTCCGGGCGTGCGAGTTTGCCGGTCGTCTCGGCTTTCACATCGAAGGCCAGACGCAGGAGGCGATCCACAACCAGCGGCAGGAAATCCTGAAAGCCTCCGCGGCACGCATGACCGAGGAACTGGTGCAGCTGCTCCAATGCGGCGCCGCCAGTCCGGCGATCCAGTGGATGCTGGACCTGGGGCTGGCGGATCTGGTCATCCCGGAGGTCTACGACATGATGGGGGCGTCGGGGGATGGGGACGACCTGAGCCGCATCCTGCCGGTGCTCGACGAACTTTGTCAGCGGCGGGAGCCATCCGAGGACCTCGGTGGTGCGAAGGGTGGCATGGGGCAAGGGGAAGTGCGTCGGGAGGTGTCCGATGGCGGATTGTTGGCGATCCTCCTGCTGCCGCGGACGATGGCCCGCCGGGCTGCGATGGAGAACCAACAGGGGCGCTTGTTGAGCCGCAAGGGGATCGAGAAATTGGTGGCCGCGGAGATCGAGCCCTTCGTGGGGCGATTGCAGCTCTCCAACGCCCGGAGCCAGGCCATGGCCGGGGCTCTGACCTTGTTCCAGAGGATGTGCGAACCCGGTTGGCGCTCCACGCCCCGGCGCCGATTGGCCGGGCGACGTCACTTCCGGGATGCCCTGTTCCTCTTTGAGGTGATGGCCCAGGCAACAAAGGACGGCCTGGAGGAAATGCGGGCCTGGCAGGAAGCTGCCCAAGATCCCATCGCGGCGCCGCGGGGTTCCGTCGAGGAGGACCGAGGGGGCAAGCCCCGCCGTCGCCGTCGCCGTCGCCGTCGAGGCAAGAAGTAGGGATGGCGATGGCGACGATGGATGGAGCTATGCTGGCGATGAATTCCCTGACGAAAGGACGACAATGGCTTGGTTGATCGATCTCTACAAATCCGCGATGGCCAAGAAAGCGGTGATGGCGGTGAGCGGTTTGATGTTGTTCGGTTTTGTGGTCAGCCACATGGCGGGCAACCTGAAGCTCTACCTGGGCGCCGAAAAGCTCAATCACTATGCCGAGTGGTTGCGCACCATCGGTGAGCCGGCGCTGCCCCATGAGGGCATGCTGTGGATCCTGCGGCTCGGCCTCATCGTCGCCGTGGTGCTGCACATCTGGTCCGCGTGGCAGGTGACCCTGATCAGTCGCCGCGCCCGCCCGCAGAGCTATGCTCACAAAGATTGGGTGCAGGCCAGTTACGCCTCCCGGACGATGCGCTGGGGCGGGGTGATCGTCCTGGCCTTCATCATCTACCACTTGCTCCATCTGACCTTCGGCACCGTGCACAGCGATTTTGTGCCGGGTGACGTCTACCACAACGTGGTCAGTGGCTTTCAGAATCCACTGATCGCGGGTTTCTACATCCTGGCCAACCTGTTGCTCGGCCTGCACCTGTTTCACGGCTTGTGGAGCATGTTCCAGAGTCTGGGATGGAATCACCCTAGCTTCAAAGCGGTGCGGCGACCCTTCGCCGCATGCTTTGCCCTGATCATCACGGCGGGGAATGTGTCCTTCCCCCTGGCCGTCCTCACCGGTCTCGTCCAGTAGAGCCCAGCAGTACTAACGGGGAGTCATCCATGCAGTTCGACGCCAAGATCCCGACGGGTCCCATTGAAAAGAAGTGGGAAAAGCACCGTTTCGAGATGAAGTTGGTGAATCCGGCCAACAAGCGCAAGTTTGATGTGATCGTCGTGGGTTCCGGGCTGGCGGGCGGATCCGCTTCCGCCACCCTGGCGGAATTGGGCTACAACGTGAAGTGCTTCTGCTTCCAGGACAGCCCGCGCCGCGCCCACTCCATCGCCGCCCAGGGGGGCATCAACGCCGCCAAGAACTATCGCAATGATGGCGACAGTGTCTTCCGCCTGTTCTACGACACGGTCAAGGGGGGCGATTACCGCTCCCGGGAGGCCAATGTCCACCGCCTGGCGGAGGTCAGCGTCAACATCATCGATCAGTGCGTCGCCCAGGGCGTGCCCTTCGCCCGGGAGTACGGTGGTCTGCTGGACAATCGCTCCTTCGGGGGCGCTCAGGTGTCCCGCACCTTCTATGCCCGGGGGCAAACGGGGCAGCAACTGCTGTTGGGGGCCTACCAGGCGCTGGCGCGACAGATTCATGCCGGCAAGGTGCAGATGTTCCCGCGCACCGAGATGCTGGATCTGGTGGTGGTGGACGGTCGCGCCCGGGGGATCGTCACCCGCAATCTGCTGACCGGCAAGATCGAATCCCACGCCGCCGACGCGGTGGTGTTGGCCAGCGGTGGCTACTCCAACGTCTTCTTCCTCTCCACCAACGCCAAGGGGTGCAACGTCACCGCCGCCTGGCGGGCCCACCGCCACGGGGCGCTCTTCGCCAACCCCTGTTTCACTCAGATTCACCCGACCTGCATTCCACCCAGCGACGACACCCAATCGAAGCTCACCCTGATGAGCGAGTCGCTGCGCAACGATGGGCGCATCTGGGTGCCGGGAAAAGAAGGGGACGCTCGTCGCGCCCGGGACATTCCGGAGGGGGAGCGGGACTACTTCCTGGAGCGCAAATACCCCGCCTTCGGCAATCTGGTGCCCCGGGATGTGGCTTCCCGCAACGCCAAATACGTGGTGGACGATGGCAAGGGCGTGGGACCCACCGGGGTGGGTGTCTACCTGGATTTCGCCGACGCCATCCAGCGCCTGGGCAAGGACACCATCGAGGCTCGCTACGGCAACCTCTTTGAGATGTATGAACGCATCACCGGCGAGAACCCGTACCAGGTGCCGATGCGCATCTACCCCGCGCCCCACTACACCATGGGCGGCCTGTGGGTGGATTACAACCTGATGACCACCGTCGATGGTCTGTACGCCATCGGCGAGGCCAACTTCAGCGATCACGGCGCCAACCGCCTGGGGGCCAGCGCCCTGATGCAGGGGTTGGCGGACGGCTACTTCGTGTTGCCCTACACCATTGGGGATTACCTCTCCCAGCACCTGGGGGAGGAGAAGATCGGCCCGGACCACGCCGCCTTCCAGGACGCCGAGCGCAAGGTGGGCGGGGACATCGAGCGCCTGCTCTCCATCGACGGCAAGCGCACGGTCGATTCCTTCCATCGGGAATTGGGCAAGTTGGTGTGGGACGAATGCGGCATGTCGCGCACCGCTGACGGTCTCAAGAAGGCTCTAAAGCGCATCCCCCAACTGCGCGAGGAATTCTGGAGCGACCTCAAGATCGTCGGCAACGGCGAAGGGCTGAACCAGTCGCTGGAAAAAGCCGGGCGGCTGGCGGACTTCATGGAGTTGGCGGAAACGATGTGCCGCGACGCCCTGGACCGCCAGGAGTCCTGTGGTGCCCATTTCCGCGAGGAATTCCAGACCGAAGAGGGCGAGGCGAAACGCAATGACAAGGACTACAGCTACACCGCTGCCTGGGAGTACAAGGGGGCGGACCAGGAACCCGCCCTTCACAAAGAACCCCTGGAGTTCGAAAACGTGAAGCTGACCCAGAGGAGCTACAAATAATGAAACTGCAACTCCGCATCTGGCGCCAGAGCAGTCCCGACACCCCGGGGCGGATGGAAACCTACGCATTGGACGGGGTCCAGGAGCATATGTCCTTCCTGGAAATGCTGGATCTCCTCAACGAGCGGCTAACGCTGGAGGGCAAGGAGCCGGTGGCCTTCGACCACGATTGCCGCGAGGGCATCTGCGGTTCCTGCGCCATGATGATCGATGGCCGCGCCCACGGCCCCCGGCCCAGCACGACGACCTGCCAGTTGCACATGCGGAGCTACCAGGACGGGGCCACCATCACCATCGAGCCGTGGCGCGCCGCCGCCTTCCCGGTGGTCAAGGATCTGGTCACCGACCGTACCGCCTTCGACCGCATCGTTGAGGCGGGGGGCTACATCTCCGTCAACACCGGCAGCGCGCCGGAAGCGAATCTGATGCCGGTGGAGAAGCACGTCGCCGACGAGGCCATGGACGCCGCCACCTGCATCGGCTGCGGCGCCTGCGTCGCCCAATGTCCCAATGGTGCCGCCCAACTCTTCACCGCCGCCAAGGTCTCGCACCTGGGCCTGCTACCCCAGGGCCAGCCGGAGCGCTGGCACCGGGTCGAGGCCATGGTGGGGCAGATGGAACAGGAAGATTTCGGCACCTGTTCCAACTACGCCGAATGCGAAGCCGTCTGCCCCAAGGGCATCAGCATCGACTTCATCGCGCGGATGAACCGGGATTTCCTGCGGGCCAAGGTGCGGAATCAGAAGGCGGGGTAGGGCTGGCGCCTGTCTGTCACGGTGCACCGTTACGGCTTCGTCGCCACCACAGCCAGGCGCCGCTGAGGGCGAGCACCACGAAGATCAGCGCCATGGCGTCCATCAACCACACCCCTAAAGGTCCCCAGAAGCGACCGCTGTGCAGGTCCAGCAGCAGCCGTTGCAGGGTCAGCCTGCGACCCAGCCAGGCGGTGTGTAACGCTTCCCGGGTGGCTGCCGCTACCGGGGCCGGTTGCGACCAGGTGACCTCGATGGCGGCGGAGGTCGGCGCGAATCCGGTCAGTGCCTCGTCGGCCAGATAGCTTCGTCCGCCCGCCTCCAGGACCAGACCTTCCTCCGCCCGGAGCCCGATCCGTTCTACCTCCAGCGGCACTCCGGCATCGTCACCCAGCCGGTCCACCATGCGGCCCTGGGGCGTGAACAGCCGCACCTCCCCGGGAAAGCCGACGGCGATCACGGGTCCCACGCGGACGGCGCCCACCGGTCGATCCGTGAGATCGTCAAGCAGGCGTCCGGCGAGGAACAGGCACCCGTCGAGCCAACTGACCGCGGACTCGCCGTCGCCGTCGCCGTTGCCGTAACTCACCGCTTCGCCCGCGGGTTCGAACCCGTACCAGTCGAGCAGCCAACCCACGGCGACTCGGCGCTGGTCGAGGCGCAGCGCCGCGCTGTGGTTGAGCAACACACCGGTCACCGACAGCAACAGCACGAACGCCGCGCTGAGGATCCCCAGCCGGCTGTGCCGACGCCGCCAGGGGCCGACCCGGGAGGTACGCCGTGCCCTAGTCATCGGTGACCGATCGGTGAAAGACCAGCGCCAGCGCCGCCAGCTTCTTGAGGGCCGTCACCGACATCGTTGCGCCGGAGATGCCGTCGATAGAGCTGTCCAGGGCTGTAGGGGCGCCCAGTCCGGCCCCCTCGAACTGACGGGTGAAGGCCGGATAGCGCACCTCCCGACCGCGGCTCTCGCGGTAGATCAGGACCTTGAGCCGCTGGATGCGGTCGCCGTCCACAACGATGCCGGTGGTGATGGGCTGTTCCTTACCCACCTCCTCCAGAATCCAGGCGGTGCGTTCGCCCCGGTGCCAGTAGCGCACCCGCAGCGCCGGGTAGGGATGAAGGAGGATCGCCTCGGCGCGTTCCTGGAGCGCCTCGCCCAGCCAGAGCACCTCAGGATCGGGGACCTCGCCCTGGAAAGCTTCCGCGAGAAATTCACTGGGTTGCTGATACACCTCGCCGATGGTCGTGGCTGCGACCGCCAGCGACAGCATCGCGATAGCAAGGTTCCGACAATAGCTTGGGGTTGAAGGTGACATGGGCACGCTCGTCCGATCAGAACTGATAGCCGATACTCAGGCCAAAGCCGTCCAGTGCACCGCGGTCGGCGGGAGAGTTCTGGTTCTGATAGTCGGCCTTGATCACCACGTTGGGCAGCGGCCAGTAATTCACCCCCAGATCCCATTGCTGGAACTCCGTGTCCGCATCGTTCCCGGCGGCATTATCCCACTGGCTAAAGCGCGTGAACACCCCCCACCGCTCGGTGAAGCGCCACGACGGCTCCACATAAAAGCCGTATTGCTGATCGGCTCCGACAGCCTCGGGACCCGCCCCGTCCAGATCCCAGCGCGCATACAGCGCCCGCAATCCGAAGGCGCCGTGGCGCCAGTCTGCGTGGGTCTCGAACAAGGTGGCCCCGCCGGCCGTGGGGTCGTTACCCTGGGTGATGTCGTCCTGGTACTGGAGGCTGGCGGCCAACTCCAGGCCCGGGACACCGGTGTACTTGAGACGGCCGGTGGCGGCCAGGTTGCGGAACACCGCCTCGGCTACTTTCTGGCGACCGGCCCGGGGTGCATAGTCGTGGTCGGCATCGGTATTCAGTCCGGAATGCAGGGCCACATCGAAGCTGAAACCGCCGCCTAGCTCGCCGTCCAGACCGGCGCCCCCCTCCCACCAGGTGGCGGGGATGATGTCGCGCTCCACCGGGTTGCGCTCCACGCCGTAGAAGGTGGGCGGTTCGTGGGTGGGGTTGAGGAGGCCCACGGGCAAAAGGAACACGCCACCGCGGGCGCGCAGCCGGTCGTTGAGGTCGAATTCCAGGTAAGCCTGTTCCAGTTCCAGTTCGCCGGGGGTCCGACCCACCTCCTCCACCAGGCCGCCGTTCACCTCGACCTCCGTGGTTTCGAGGAAAGCGTGCTCGAATTCCAGTTCGGAGTAAAACCGTACCCGGTCGCTGAACTCGTGGCTCAGGAACAACACGAAGCGGTGGAAGTCGAGCTGGTCCACCCCTTCGCCACCTCTCTGGTCGTCCAGAAAGTTGGCGTGCAGTTCGCCGTAACCGCCCAGCCGGGTGCGACTCTCCCGACCCGTCGTGGACCGCTGCCCTTCCACGGCATCGGCAGTCGCCTCCACGGCCTGCTGGTTGCGCTGCACTAGCCGGTCGGTTTCTGTCATCTGGCTCTCTTGGGCGTCGAGGCGTCGGCGCAATTCTTCGATCTGGGATTGTTGTTTCTGGATGATTTGAAACAGCTCCTCCAGGGTGGGGACAGATTTGTCCGCCGCGCCCGCCGGTACGGCGAAGGCGAAGGTCAGCGCGGCAACGGCGAATGCCCGCAGCGGGGCTGATGAGAGTGACATGTCAGGGGCCTCCCGGAACCTCTTGTGAAAGATTCTTGACAACGCTTGTGAAGCGATCGCAACGCAATCGGTAGCAAGCTGACATTATTGAGACTTAGTCTCAACTGGTGGGATTAGTCTCTCCTTGACGGTGATGGTTTGTCAAGACCGTGACCAGACCGAGGGGAGGGCAGTCGGTGGGTATCGCCAGCAATTCTTCCGTTTCGAGCAGGAAAACCTCGGCGCCTGCTCCAACGACACCGAATGCGAGGCCGTCTGCCCCAAGGGTATCCCCATGCACTACATCGCCTGCATGAACCGGGATTTCCTGGGCGTCAAGGTACGGAATCCGAAGGCGGGATGAAGGGGGAAGTCGATTACCGGAGCCTCCCCTCCAGCACCGCGATCCCCCGCACCACCGCCTCCCGGTTCTTCGCCGTCTTCATCCACTGGGGCAGGCGGCTCTCCAATAACTGGTTGCGCGGTCCCGCCTCGACGCGCTCCGCGCGGCGGCGGTCGGTGGCCGTGACGTAGGCCCGCAGGAAGGCGAGGTGGGCGGCGTTGTAGGCCCACAGGGTGTGGTTACAGCAGGCAGTCTGGAGCCAGAGCGGCAAGTGGAAGTAAGGGTCGATGGGGGCGCCCAGAACGTACGCCCCTTCGAGATCGTCAGACCCGCGAGCCGAGAAGTAGATGCCGGGTTTCCGGAGCTGCCAATCGCGGGTCACGCCGCAATGGATACAGGCCAGCCGGGGCGGTGTGGTTGCCGTGGATTTGCGCACCAGGGCGCGCCGGTCGCATTGGGGGCAGACCACGAGGAACTCCTGGACGAAGACCCACAGGGTGTGGGGCTCCCGGGGGGCGACGGGTTTGATGGGTGGCGAGGTCATGGGGCGAGCTTACAAGAAGCGCCGGGGCCGTTGTGACGGCCCCGGCGCCAGGCAAGGCGAATTCAGGAGGCCAGATTTTGCAGCGCCTGCCCCATGAATCGCATCATCTCCGGCGTCGGTACCGCGTCACCGTGGCGCTCGGCGACGGCGGCGTGGTCCTCGCGGTAGAGGTCGCCCAGGGATTGTTGGATCCCCGGATCGCTGCCGGTGAATTCGTCGATCAACCCCTGCCACTCCTGGGCCATGGACGTGACAGCGGCATCGGTGGGCGTGGCCCCCGCCTCCATCTGGATCCGGACGCGGGCGATCAAATCCCGCCATCGTGCCTCGGCTTTCTTGAGAAAGTCAGGGTCGGCGGCGACGCGGGCGTCACCCCTCTGTTTGAGGGCCGCCAACTGTTCCGGGGTGTAGTGCTTTTCTAGCATGGTCATCTCCTCAAGGGCTTGTAGAAAGTCGTCGGCGGAATCCTCCGTCGTGGCGGATCCCGCCGTGCGCAAGCGTTGGGCGAGATGATGCAGACGCTTCCGGAGACGGCGCTGATGCTCCATCTCCTGGTCCAGCCGAGCGATGTGCAGGTCGAGAACCCGGACGGCGGAAAAATCCGGTTCCTCCAGGCATTGGTGTACCTCGTCGAGGCGGAAACCCAATTGCACCAACGAGCGGATCACCAGCAAGCGCTCGATCTCCGCCGGGCCGTACTGCCGGTGTCCCGACGCGGTCCGTCGAGCCGGGCTCAAGAGGCCGATCTCTTCGTAGTAGTGCAGCGTCCGCACCGAAACCCCGGTGCGTTCCGCCAGTTCTCCGACCTTCCACGTCTCGCTCATGGCATCGTCTCCATCGTCTACCCACGTCCTCCAAGGAGAAGGCTAGAACCTGACGTCGCGTGAGGTGCAAGCTCTTTCTCACCCCGGTAGGTCGATGGCCAGTTTCTTCATCCGTGATCGCAGCGTAGTCGAGTGCAGGCCGAGGATGGCGTTCCGGGCAGCGGGGGCAGCGGGATGGAGGGCGTCCCCCAGAGCAGACTGCCATCGATCGCCCCAGCGCCCATGGTATCGATGGGGCGTCGTTCTTGGGGGTGTCGGCATGGTGTAACAACCCACCGGCCTGGAACGCCAGAGCATAGAAACCACAGTTCGGCCTTCACTCTGTACTCGCTTCTGTAATGGTGTAAGAGTCAGAATTCTTGACGGGGGTACAGGCTGCGGCTAGACTTGTAGGCACGTTTCAGTTCAGAGGTTTGCATGGGTCCGATGGCTCGCCCACCCGGCTCGGAGGCCGAGGTTGGGGCATAGCGGCCCGGTGTTTGGCATGGCCAGAGTTTTGGCCGCCAGCCCGGGGAGCTTGGGCGGAACGCCAGACAACGCTGTCACGCTGGGTGGTCAAGATGAAGGAGCGGGACGTCCCCGGCGCCCCAATCGCATTGGAAGAAGGAGAGCTAGAAAATGAGCGCGGAGAAACAAGCTGATTTCGAATACGTGGTGGTCGGTTCCGGAGCCGGTGGTGGCACGGTAGCGGCCCGGTTGGCGGAGAATGGCCACAAGGTGCTGCTGCTGGAGGCGGGCGGTGATCCGCTCAAGCTGCAAGGCGCCGATCCGGTGACCCCGGATAAGAACCGTCTCCCCTGGGACTACCACGTGCCGGTGTTCCATGCCTTCTCGTCCGAGAATGACGCCATGAAGTGGGATTTCTTCGTGCGTCACTATAAGGATGATGAACTGCAGAAGAAGGATCCCAAGTTCACACCGGAGGAAAACGGCGTCCTCTATCCTCGGGCCGGCACCCTCGGGGGTTGCACCGCCCACAACG
>Ga0210063_1000118_pt1 | contig 26533 bp, 16 predicted proteins | sample Muzzi_PWA_D1_FD_185529 | JGI IMG/M metagenome (GOLD analysis project Ga0210063, IMG submission 185529) | Wetland microbial communities from San Francisco Bay, California, USA, that impact long-term carbon sequestration - Muzzi_PWA_D1 (SPAdes) | ecosystem: Environmental > Aquatic > Marine >... | reverse complement strand
ACGACCGGAACTGCCCGTGCTGGTGCTCACCGGCCACGGCACCGTGGCCTCCGCCGTCGAGTGCATGAAAGCCGGGGCCTTCGACTACCTGCTCAAACCCGCCGACCCGGAGGCTTTGGCCTTGCTCCTGGCGCGCGCCATCGGCCAGTCCTGCCTGCGGCGGGAATTGGACTATCTGCGCTCCGGAGCGGAATCCCGCCCCGGGCCGCCGTCTTCCCAGGAAAGCCCCCTGGGGGAGGCCGAGGCCTGGCGGCGCGCTCTGGAACTGGCGCGGGTGGCGGCGCCCACCGACACCACGGTGCTGCTGCTGGGGGAGTCGGGCACCGGCAAGGGGGAACTGGCGAGCTTCCTCCACCGCCACAGCCCCCGCGCCCGACGGGCCTTTGTGCAGGTCAACTGCGCGGCGGTGCCGGTGGAACTCTTCGAGAGCGAATTCTTCGGCCACCGCCGCGGCGCCTTCACCGGTGCCCACGCCGACCGCGAGGGCCGCTTCCGGGTGGCCGACGGCGGCACCCTGCTGCTCGACGAGATCGACGCCCTGCCGCCGGTGGCCCAGGCCAAGATTCTGCGGGTGATCCAGGATGGCACCTTCGAGCGGGTGGGGGACAGCCGTCCCACCCATGTGGATGTGCGTCTGCTCTGCGCCTCCAACGCCGACCTGGAAGCGTCGGTGCAGGCGGGCCGGTTCCGCGCCGATCTCTACTACCGCATCAGCGTGCTCTCCATCCCTCTGCCTCCCCTGCGCCAGCGACCCGGGGATGTGGCTCTCCTGGCCCGGGCGTTCCTGGAGGAATTCAGCGCCCGCCAGGGCAAGGCGGTGCGACGGATCCACCCCGACGCCCTGGCCGCCCTGGAACGCTATCCCTGGCCGGGCAATGTGCGGGAGTTGCGCAACGTTCTGGAGCGGGGGGTACTCTTGCAGCAGGGCGAAGAGCTGACGCCGGACCATCTTCCTTTCACCCTGGCTTCGGCCTCCTTGCCCCGGTCGGAAGGGGGAGAACTCAACCTGAAGCGCGCCCTGGCGGCGACGGAGCGGCGAACGTTGGAGGAGGCTCTGGAACGGGCCGGGGGCGTGCGTCAGCGGGCCGCGGAACTGCTGGGGATCGATGCCCGGAACTTGGCCTACTATCTGCGCAAACATGGATTGATGGAGGGGGGGAGATCGTGAGGATGAGATGGCTGAGCGCCGCGACGTCTCCCCAGGTGTCCGGACGGTTCTGGGTGGCGTCGCAGTGCGTCCTGCTCGCTCTGGTCGCCGCGTGTGATCCGCCGTCCCCCTCGCCGGAGGCGCCCCCGGATTCAAGCTCGGACTCGCCGCCGATCGTGGAAAGCCTTCGTTTCACGGACATCACCGCAGCCGCGGGGCTGCGGTTCACCCACACCAACGGCGCCACTCCCCGCCGCTATCTGCCGGAGACCATGGGCTCCGGCGTGGCGTTCTTCGATTTCGACGGCGACGACCGACCGGACCTCTACCTGGTCAACGGCGCACCGGTCGCCGGGGACGGGGCGGGATCGCCGCCGGGAGCGCTGTACCGCAATCTGGGGAGCGGTCGCTTCGCGGAGGTCACCGAGCAGGCGGGACTGGCGGGTCTGGCTGGGAAGAGGCGCTTCCCCGGCATGGGTGCGGCGGTGGGGGATGTGGACGGCGATGGGCATCCCGATCTGCTGGTCACCGGGGTGGGGGAGGATCGCCTGTGGCGCAACCGGGGGGACGGTACTTTTGAGGACATCACGGCGCGGGCGAATCTTGGAGTCAGCACCGGTTTCAGCTCCAGCGCCGCATTTCTGGACTTTGACGGCGACGGCCAGCTCGACCTCTTCCTGGGCCGCTATGTCCAGTGGACGGTCGATGGTGATGTGTCTTGCACTCCCGACGGTGAGCATCCCTCCTACTGCACGCCGGAGGTCTATCCCGGGGTCAGCAACCGCCTGTACCGCGGTCTGGGGGACGGGCGTTTCTTGGACGTGACCCGACGAGCGGGGGTGGAGCGCGCCGACGGCAAGACCCTGGGGGTGGTGGTTTTCGATGCCAACGGCGACGGCCGATCGGATCTGGCGGTGGCCAACGACACGGCGCGCAACTTCCTCTTCCTCAACCAGGGTGACGGAAGTTTCACTGAGACGGCGGTGGCGGACGGCCTGGCCTTCAGCGTTTCCGGCGCCACCCGTGGCGCCATGGGGATCGATGCCGGGGACCTGGACGGCGACGGTTTCACCGATGTGGTCCTCGGTAACTTCTCCCAGGAAATGTCCGCCCTCTACCGGGGATCCGAGGCCGGGCTCTACCGCGACGAGGCCGCCCAGGCGGGGATCGGCCTGCCCACCCTCATGACCCTCGCCTTCGGCACCCTGGTGGTGGATCTGGATCTGGACGGCTGGCCGGATCTGGTCTTCGCCAACGGCCATATCGAGCCGGAGATCGCCCGTTTCCAGAGCCTGCAGAGCTACGCCCAACCCCTGGTGGTATTCCGCAACCTTGGCGCCGGGGCGGGTTTCGAACGGGTGGAGCCGGTGGGGGAGGATGACCCCCTGGCCCAGCGCTGGGTGGGCCGGGGTCTGGCCGCCGCCGACCTCGATGGCGATGGGGACCCGGATCTGGTCTTGACCCAGAACGGTCGCCCGGCCCGGCTGCTGCGCAACGACACCCCGCCCCGCTCCTGGCTGCGGCTGCGACTGGTGGGCCGGGCGAGCAACCCCACCGGCTACGGCGCCAGGGTTACCGTCCATGCGGGGGAGCGGCGCCTGGAGCGCACCCTGACCTCCGGTCGGTCCTATCTCTCCGCCTCGGAGCCCGTGCTCACCTTCGGCCTGGGGGATGCTCGGGCCATTGATCGCCTGGAAATCCGCTGGCCCTCCGGACGGTTGCAGACGATCCAGGGGCCGCCCATCAACACCTTGTTGAAGGTGGAAGAGCCTGCGTCCTGATCCCATAAAACCTATGGGAATTCCCATGCGGTATATGGGATTTCTCAGTCCAGAACGCCCCACCCGATCCTCCTGAGATCCAGCCAAGTCACTGCAAAGAAGGACCTTCTCTCCAGGGTAGATCCCACCGACAGCCGCTGGCCCGGGCCTTGCTATCTCCTGCGTCGGGGATCTTTTTTTATCTTGGAGGACCCAATGAGACTGTCGATTTCCATAGGTATCACCGCCACCCTTGGGCTCACCCTGCTCACCGCGATGCCCGCCGTGGCCGGGGGTGCCTGGGTGGCGCCCAAGGGGGACGGCGAGGTGCGGCTGGGTTTCAGCAAGAAAACCGCCAACACCTCGTGGGACGACGCGGGGCACAGTTTCCGCAACACCGGTCGTTTTGAGAATCACGATTTCCGCTACACCTATCTGAGCGGTGAGATCGGGTTTGCCGAGCGGTTCTCGGCCACTTTCCTGGTGACCTGGCTCGATGGCCGCGAGGGTCCCACCGGGAATTTGACCCAGAATGTGGGCTTCTCCGACGCCTGGTTTGGCGTCAAGTATCAGGTGCGGAAGGGGGCCTGGCCTATCGCCCTGGAAGCCACCCTACGCACCGACGTGCTCTACGGGATCGACGGTCCCTACACCCGGGATTTGTTCGATGACGAGGGCCACTTCGTGGGCGAGAGCCCGGAGTGGCGGGGCGTTTTGAAGGAGGATTACACCCTGGCGGCGCATCTGAGCCATTCCTTCCGGGGGGGGCGGGATTGGGGCACCGTGTCGGTGGGCTACACCGTCCGCGAGGGCGCCCCCGCGGATCAGGTGCCCGTGGTGGTGGAAGGCGGCACCTGGTTCACTCCAGGGCGCCGGGTGGCCGTCAAAGGGCAACTGCTCCTGGTGCGCAGCCTGGGCAACGATTCCCCCCGGCAGCCCGACGACCGTTTCGGTTCGCGGCCCGGCTTCAACTTCAACGACGCCAGCATGGGGCGGGTGGGGGTGTCGTTCATCGTACCGTTTGGCCATGATCGGAAGTGGGCCGTGGAGGCGGGCTACAACCACTGGATCTGGGGCCGTTCCGCCCGGCGGTACGAAGAACCCTTCCTCTCCGTGGGGCGGTCTTTTTAGAGCGAGATGGGGCTTCCACGCCCTTTTCGAGCCAGGCCCGCCGACGATCCTGCACACCGTGCCGGAGGCATTTCGGCGGGTCTCTTTTTCTACTTGGGCGGCAAGGGCCGCTCGTCCAATTTCCAGATGAACTCTCCCTGGACCTCTTTTTTCACTTTCTTTGGCAATCCCCGGTAGCCGCAGGGGGGCTTGCGGATCCACCGGCCCAGGGACAGGATCGCCCAGCCGAAGGGGAGGTAGAAGCCGATCAGGTCCCAATCCCGCAACCAGGCGTGGAAGCGGTTTTTTGGTGGGGGGCGCATGCGGTCCCGGTGGTGCCGCAGGAAACGCCACGGCCATCCCCACGGTAGCAGGTGGGAGAGGCGCCCCCGGAAGCGCCGCAGGCTCTTGCGCAGCGAGCGCCCCTGGTAGGGCCAGCGGCCGTAACGCTCCACATAGCGATCCAGATCCACCTGGCAGGCGTCTCGAATCTGGTCCGCCACCTGCCGCACCTTGGCCCGGTCCTCGGCGTCCAGGTCGTAGAGATCCTTGACCCCGGCTTCCTCCACCAGCGCCGCCACGTCGATGGGCTCGCCGATGACAAAGACCATGCGGGTGGGCAGCGCCAGGTACCAGGCCCACGGCAGCAGGAGGGCCAGAGGCCCGGCGGGGAGGGGGAGGAAGGGCACCCCGAAGAGCTTCTGCATGACCCAATCGACGGGGCGGAAGGTGTAGGAGAAGGGCACCACCCACTCCGCGTTGATGATGTAGGTGGGCACCACCGGCACGTGGTGGCGGGCGGCCATGATGATGTAACTGGTACTGAACCGTTGCAACTGGTAGCGGTTGTTGAACCCCTTGCCGATCCCCGGCACCCCTTCCGGGTAGTAGATGATCCGCTCGCCCCGGGCCATCAGGGTGTCGAAGTTATCGAAGGTGATATCGATGCCCCCGCCACGGCGCCAGAAGTTGTCGATGCCGAAGGGGCGCATCCACCAGGTGGTGGCCAGTTCCCGCTCGAAAACGGAACGGAATTTTGCCTGGCGGTTGGCCCCCCCGTGGAGCCACAGGAGCCAGTCCAGCACCATGCCGTCATAGGGAAAGGCGTTGCCGCTGTGGTTGGGCGCGATGATCACCGGCCCGGTCTTCGGGATGCGGTGAGCCCCCAGCAGCCGCGGTCGAAAGTAGTCTTTCGCCACGGGCTGCCACACCGCCATCAGATCTTCCATGTAGTCGAGATCGAGGGGGTCGTAGTAGTCGGGGGGGGTGTCTTGTTGTTTCGTCACGGTGAGTAATCATGCCATAGGGGAGTAGACTGCTCCTATGGAACAGAACGACGACGCCGAGTGCCAGTCCCCTTTGAAGTATCCGCAGCACCGACTGAAAGGAACAGCGGTGGTGTTTGGAGACATCATCGTACCCCCCTTGCCAGCGGAGGCTTGGGACGCTGTACGAGGTCGTCTGGTGAGCGACGATGACTGGAAGCCGGATTCATCCGGCGCCGGTTCGTAGCCCAACGATTCATCGCCAGGAAGCTGCGAGCCTACCGGTTCCGCCCATACTCCTCATGACTGGAGACCCAGTCGAGGGCGGAGATGGCGGCGCCCAGGGAGAGTTCTCCGGCCAGGGCGACCCCGGCGACGATCTCCGCCAACTTCCGTGCTCGATCCTTGCCCACGCAGCCCAGGATCTTCAAACATTCCTTCTGGGTGGGTAGCCCCGTGCCACCGCCGTAGGTGGCGACGATGAGGGAAGGGATGGTGAGCGAGATGTACAGGTCCCCCTCCGGGGTGACCTCGGAGTAGAGAATCCCGGCGGAGGACTCCGAGACGTTGGCCACATCCTGGCCCGTGGCGATGAACATCGCGGTGATGGCGTTGGGGGAGTGGGCGCCGTTGTTGTTGGCGCCGGACATGAACGCCCCCACATTGGCGACGCCGGAGTGGTATTGCAACGTTTCCGGTTCCACCCGCATGTTCTCGATCAGGATATCCCGGGGAATCAGCGCCTCCGCCACCACCCGTTTGCCCCGGGTGCGCATGATGTTCACCTGGGACGCCTTCTTGTCGGTGGCGAAGTTCGACTCCAGATAGAAGTGGCGGATGTGGTTGTGCTGTTCGTTGATCCAACTGCACGCCGCGAAGGTCGCCCGCCCGACCATATTCTGCCCCGCCGCATCGCCGGTCGAATAATTGAAGCGCAGGTAGGCGAATTTGTTGGCCAGGTAGATGTCGATCTCCAGGAGCTTGGCGATGCTGGAGGTGGATTCCGCGTGTTCCCGGATTTCCTCCTCGTGGTCATGGATCCAGTCGCGGAAGTCCCGTGCTTCCCGGGCGGAGTCGAAGACGTAAACCGGCGCCCGCTGCATGCGGTCGGAAAGCACCGTGCATTTCACCCCGCCGGAGAGATTCAACACCTTGATGCCCCGGTTGTAGGACGCCACCAGGGTGCCCTCCGTGGTCGCCAGGGGGATCAGAAACTCTCCCTGGGCATACTCGCCGTCCACCTGGAGCGGTCCGGCCAGCCCGATGGGCACCTGGGCGACCCCGACGAAATTCTCGATGTTGCCCTGGGTGCTGGCGGGATCGAAGGAGTAGTGGGTGATGTGCTCCAACTTCTCCCCGGCGTACTCTTCGGCAAACTGCTGGCGCTGGCGGATGATCCCTTCCGAGTAGTTGTCGTCCTTGTCCAGCGGCACGGTCACGCGCTTCTGCGGTGGCTCCACCCCCAGGGCATCCTCCACCTTGATCTTCAACTTGCCGAAGGGCTCCGCCTCGACGGCGATCTCCACGGGATACTTGCCGTGGTCGAGATGGGGGATCGCGCACAGCACCTGCACCACCTGGCGCAGGGGAAAGTCCACCGGGTTGGTCTTGGAGACCGTCGCCGCCGCGATGGGCTGGTCGTCCAGGAGGAGCTGGATCTTCTCCACCGGCACCACTGTGGTTCCAATGCGAATCTCCTGGACCCCCACCAACTGCGCGTCGCGAAGCCGGTTCTTGATCCCGAAGCGCACCCCGCCCTCGACATTCTCCAGGCTGGAGTAGGTGTAGAGCTGGCGCAGCAACATGGACGGAATCTTCAACAAGGACGGAAACTTCATCGGGCGCTCCCTTATCGGCGTGACGGGTAGAGTTCTGACGACCGCTGTAGCTTATCGGCTTCGGAAGGGCTTTGCCCAGTTGGCGGGCAGGGCAAGGCTTCAGGGAAGCGACACCACGCCGAGAGGTGGTCAATACTCGCGCCCTCTGGCTGTCAAGCCCCGCGCTGGGGCGCGGGGCTTTCGGGACGGCCTAATTGTTGCTGGGCCAAAGGTTGCGGATCTCCTTCGGCACCATGTGGTGGACATCACTCATCTCCCCGGCGGAGATCTTCCGGTCCAGCAGCGTGGCCACGGAGCGGAAGGCGTGCATCGGGTCCACCGGACTACTGTGGCGGGTCTCCTGGCGTACATGTTCCAGGAACTCCTCCGTCTTGTGGATCGGCAGGGGCACCCTGGAGGGTTTCCAGGTTTCGTAGAAGGTGCCGCGCAGGACCAGCGGCAATTGCGCCGCAAGATTCACGGCTTCATCCACGGTCAGATAGTCCCGGAGGGTGTGGAGCACTGCCCTCAGGAGAGAGTAGGCTTGCGTCTCGGTCTCCAGGTGTCCGATCTCGACCAGATCTTTGAGCCAGACTTGGGTTTTTTCCATGGAACGGTTGAGACTGGAAACATTGGTGATGGCCATCGCCAACTCCTTTCCCCGGTGGTTTACCGGGCATGGTCTCTCTCTACAGGATACTGCAAATGCGAACCGAAGTGCGGCCCGCCGGGCGCGGGGTCGCGGCCTTGTGGAGGTTCTGGAGAAGGCCCCGGCAGGGCAGCGCCCTTTGGCGCACGACGTCGGTGGCCGTTGCCCTCCGTTGGCGCGCTGTATCCGGCAGGGCAATAAACAGCAAACAGCCCGGTGGCCAGCGGTGTGGATGCGTTGGTATGTGCGAGTGTTACTTGGCGGTAATTGAGTGATGCAACGGGAAGAGACCATGGGAAGAACCTTGGAGACGATGCCTCGGACCCCATTGGCTGAGCGACCATTGCAGTTGGAGATGAAACTTGAGGTGGGCCAGCAGGAGATAGGCGACCATGGCTGCCCGGATCTGAGAGAGCACGGCATTGAGGGAGTGTCCAAGGAAGCTCTACCCAACGGGCTGGCTCGCTTGCTGCGCAGCACGATGGTAGAGCTTGTGCCGCTGAGCCTGGAGATCAGAAACGATGTCGCGCAGGCTGCAACGGCCCGTCAGCTGCGCGACCGCAAGAGCTACGAACTGCCTCCACCGGGTGATCGACCGCAGCTTGCGGCCCGGATGGTGACGCCGGGTCAGGCTCTCAAATTCATGTCTGGGCACCATGCGCAGGATCTAGGAAAGAACGGTAGAATGATGAGCCACGGCCTGGTTCCTCTCTTTTTTTCAATGGTTTGGCTTGCACCTCCATTGTAACAAGGGTTTATGGGGTCAGGCCGTTTTAGGTGGAGTTTGTGGGACAGCAGTGGGAGGTATCGTGATCTGGATACGGTTGTGTCGCAGCAGACTCAAACCAAAGGCGAACAATGGGCTGGAGGCTACCCCGCGGGGTGGAGCACCCCAGCCGTAGTGTTAGGCGGCAATAGTGATTGAATTCCTGGCACTGGCAGTCGTGGTTCTTGCCGCGATCTATCTAATTGGCGTAGCGGCGGCCTCGTTCCTTGCCCCAAGGCTGGCTGCCAGGTTCTTGGATTCCTTTGCTAGTTCAGCCCGCGCACACCTTGCCGAGATGGCCATTCGGCTTTTGGTGGGCTGGGCCTTCATCCTCTACTCGCCACAAATGCTGTACGGGTTCGCATTCAGGCTCTTCGGTTGGGTGCTAGTCGTGACTTCGCTGCTGCTCTTACTCGTTCCCTGGCGCTGGCATCACAAGTTTGCTCAGGTGGCTGTACGGCCACTCACCCGGCGCGTTTGGCTCTTTGGAGTTATTTCGCTGCCACTCGGGGGTGTCATCCTGTTCGCTGTTTTGGGTGGAGGTGCCCCCTGTGACAGCCCGTGGCGAAAGTCGGCCGCATGCGAGAGCGAGGAATTTTCGGTCAGATCAAGGCGGGAAATCGCAGGAATATCCGAGATCTTGCAAGATTTTCCAACGCCGATCTGGCGGAAAAGGCCCGCTCGGAGCGCGGCGCGAGTTTTGCCACGGGCTGCTGACCCGTTGGGCGAACGTAACCCCGCTCAGTATCGCTTGTTGAGGTGTTCTGCCTCAGTCGAAACATGGCTGCTGAAACTGGGCAGCATGCGGTTTATCAGGAGTGGGGGGCGCGACTCTGGTCGGGCTTTGGCCCCTCATCCTGCTCGCGGTGCTCGTCGATAGGGAGAGTGCCCACGGGGTTTTTTGGTGGTGGGCACTTGGCGGTATTGCGCTCGCTCCCTGGGTCGTCCTCCTTTAACGATGGTAAGGTGAACGCATCAACGGGCCCTACCTGCGGATCAAAGGGCTCTGGTTGACACCCTTCTCCTCATCTTGGGCGTCGCCTTCTTGGCTGGATGGAGTAGCGGCGTTCCGCAGCAGCGATGAGCGCCACAGGACTACGGCGTCGGCCAGACCTTGAGATCAGAGTTCCGTCACCAATTGTGAAAGCTGTACTGAATGGATAGCTCCAGCCCTTCCAGAGAAACCTGGACTGCGCGATTGAGGCGCATCTTGTCGCGCTGGCCAAGGCGCTTGCAACCAGAAGCGCCGACCCGGGTTCTGACTCTGGATCCGCCCTGCTCGGTTTGCGGCAGCCCAGCAGCGAGAGTGGTGCTCGCCGAGTACACCGACGGATGGCGTCTGACCTTCGTGGGAGTCGAGGGCTCCGGCGGCGGTAATGGCGATCCCATCTCCGGCGAAAAAGCGAAAGCGATTCTCGATGCCCTGACTCCTCCCTACGAGTCGGAGAGAATCCAGGCCGCGGGTTTCTACGATGACTTCGGGTTCTGCACCGCCTGCGCGAAGTTCTACTGCGCCACTCACTGGCAGGTTTCGGCCACCGGCGGTGGGACCTGTCCCGCCGGCCACTTCAAGAGCCTCGACCCGCATTGGCATCCTGATTGGGACGATCTGTGACGGCTGATTTGCCCTGACATATCACCCTCTATCCGCCGGATGGCTGGAAGGATCGGCAGCCGTGGATCGTGGAATGTCCCATCGTGGCGGGTACCTTCGATTGCAAAACCCCTGCGGGAACCTTCGACGCGCGGCTGCGGGTGTTCAACCTGGAGCCGAACCGCTACGCCTCTGCTTACCGGGGGGATTGAACGCCCGCGTGCCACCGGAAGAGTGCGCCTGGGGCGAACTGGAACTCAGCCTGCCGTGGCGTCCCTCGCCAGCCCTCGAACCATCGCCCCCACCAACCCCGCGCTAGAGGGTTCTTCGGCCTCTGCCGCCGGTTCGATCCCATGGCGGCGGAGCGCGCTGCTGGTGACGGGGCCGATGGAGAGGGCGCGAAGTTCCGCCTGGCGGCGAGACCAATCCTCTCGCAGCAGGTCTTCCAGCAACGCCACGAAAGCCTCCACGGTGCGGGGGCTGGTGAAGGTGACCCAACCCAGCGGCCCGTTGAGGAAGAGTTCCCGGGCGCGGGCCGGGGCGTCGGGGGGCAGGTCCTTGGTGTAGGCGGTGACCACGGTGACCCCATGGCCCGCCGCCCGCAGCCCCTCGGCCAGGGTGGGGCGGGCGTCGTCGGCCTGGGGGAGGAGGATGCGGTCTCCCGGTTGGAGGTGGGGAAAGAGGGCCGCGAGCAGGCCTTCGGCGCGGGGGGCCTCCGCCACCAGGGCGACTTCGAAGCCCAACCCTCGGACCGCCTCGGCGGTGGCCCCACCGACCGTGGCGATCCTGGGTATTGCCCTTTCCCGAGAAGCTTCGGTATCCCCTGGAGACGACCTTAAGGCGGAGTCCACTCCCGGTTCCAGGGCAGTGCGGGGGGGCTCTCGGGACGGTCGGAGTGTGTCTGAGCGTAGCGAGTTCGCGGAGGCCGTCCCGAGAGCCCCCCCGTGCTGACCCTCACTCCCCAGATTCGGCAAGAACGCCCGGGCCGCGTTGGCCGAGGTCAAGGCGATCCAGTCATGGTTGAAGGCTTCGCGAATCGCTTCGCGCAACGCTGCGGAATCGCCTGGCGCCACCGGCACCACCGCCAGCAAAGGCAACTCCACCGCCTCGGCACCGACGGCCCGGAAGGCTTCCAGGGTCTCCGCCGCCTGGTGGCGGGCCCGGGTGACCACCACCCGCACGCCCTCCAGGGGTAGCCGATGCGTCATGATGCGGCGCGGATCGCCGCCAGCACCGCCTCGGCTCCATCCCGGTGCATCGCCTCGACGCAGGCGGCGGCGGCTTCCAAGGCGCTATCGCCCTGCCCTTCCCCTTCCGCCCACTGGTCGGCGTCCGGCGTGGCCAGGGCGGCGCGAACCCGGAAGGTGCCCGCCGCCTGCGCCTCGGCCCAGGCGGCCAGGGGCAGGGTGCAGTCGCCCCCGAAGGCGGCCACCACGTGCCGCTCGGCGTGGGCGGCGGCGGCGGTGGTGGGGTCGTTGAAGGCGGCGCAGATAGCCTCCGCCCGGGAGCCAGCGCGCACCTCCAAGGCCAGAATGCCCTGCCCCGGCGCGGGCAGAATGCCGTCCGTATCCGGGTCCAGGGGGTGGGCGGGGACATCTTTGACCCCCAGGCGGTTGAGACCCGCGGCGGCGAGGATCACCGCGTCCCCCTCCCCGTCCCGCCAGCGGCGCAGGCGGGTGTCGATGTTGCCCCGCACCGGGCGGATATCCAGATCCGGTCGGCGGCGCAGCAGCTGTGCCCGGCGGCGCAGGGAGCCGGTGAGGACCGACGCCCGCTGGGGCAGATCCGCGAGGGATTGGGCGACCTCCGTGATCAGGGCGTCCCGGGGGTCCTCCCGGGGCGGGAAGGCGGCGAGGATCAGACCGTCTGGCAAGGTCACCGGCAGATCCTTCAGGCTGTGCACCGCGAGGTCCAGGGAGCCGTCTTGGAGCCCGCTTTCCAGCTCTTCCGTGAACAGCCCCTTGCCCCCCACCGGGGCCAGTGGCCCGGCGTAGGTGTCGCCGCGGGTCAAGATGGGGATCAGCTCCACGGTAAGGCCGGGATGGAGCGCCTCCAACTGGCGGGCGGTCCACTTGGACTGGGCCAGGGCCAGCGCGCTGCCCCGGGTGCCGAGGCGCAGGTGGCGGGTTGCGGTCATCCGGATTCCTCCTCGTCCAGTCGGAAAAGTTCACGCACCAGGTCCAGCCGGTTCAGGTCTTCCGCCCGGCGCAGATGTTTGCTGGGGTGGTGGAGGATCTTGCGTACCAGGGAGCGGGTCAGTTGCTCCAGAGCGTCGTGACTCTCCTCCGGGAAGTCCGCCAGGGCCCGAGCTATCTCGTGACGGCGGATCGCCTCCGCCCGCTTTTGCAGACTGGCGATGACCGGTTCCACCTCCAGACCACGGTGCCAGTCGTGGAAGCGTCCCAACTCCTCCCCCAGGATCTGCTGCACCTGTGGCACTTCCTCCCGCCGTCGTTGCAAGTTGTGTTGCATCAGGTGGTCCAGGGAGTCGATGTCATGGAGGAAGACGTTGGACAACTTCCTCACCGTCCCCTCCACATTGCGCGGTACGCCCAGATCGACGATCAGCATCGGGCGGCGGCGGCGCTGGTGCATGGCCGCCGCCACGTCGGCGCGGGTCAGCACCGCCTCCTCGGCGCCGGTCGAAGCCACCACCAGATCCGCCTCCGGCAGGATGGCGGCGCGCTGGTCAAAATCGACGATGCGGGCGTCGGGGTAGTGTTCCAAAAAGGCCTCCGCCCGCTGGCGGCTGCGATTGGCGATGATCAGTTGGCCACCGCCCTTTTCCTGGAGGTTGCGCGCCACCTGCTCGGCGATCTCTCCCGCCCCCAGCAGCAGAACCTTGTGCTTTTCCAGGCGCGAGAAGATGTTCTTCGCCAGTTCCACCACCGCATAGCCGAAGGAGACGGCCCCCGCGGAGATCCCCGTTTCCTGCCGCGCTCGCTGGCCGCTCTTGATGGCGGAGCGCAGCAGCCGCCGCAGCACCGCCCCGCTCGCTCCCACGGTTTCGGCGACCTGCGCCGCCTGTTTGACCTGTCCCAGGATTTCCGGCTCTCCCAGGATCATCGATTCCAGGCCCCCGGCCACCGCCAGCAGGTGATGGGCGGCGTCGCCGTGCCATTTGACGTACAGCCGACCCTGCTTTTCGATCTCCGGTACCCGGGAGAGGAAGGTCAGTTCCACGGCGGTGCGCAGGGCGGTCTCCTCTTCCCGGGGGTGGATATAGATCTCGGTGCGGTTGCAGGTCGATACGAGGCACGCTTCTGCGACCTCTTCTCGCGCCAGCAGGTGCACCAGCAACTCGGTGGCCTGCTCGGCTTTGTAGCTCACCCGTTCCCGCAGTTCCAGGGAAGCGCGGCGGTAGTCGGTACCGACCAGGACCAGGGAGGGACCGTGGCGGTCCCCATCATTGTCGTAGATCATCCGTGAAAACCGCCGAAGAAGAGGTTCAGCGTCACCATGGAGACGACGATGGCCGCGACTCCCAGCAGGCTCGCCACCGCCGTTTGCCGCCCGTGCCAGCGGCGCAATCGGCGCATCGCCAGCGCCACCCCGTAGAGCAGCCAGACGGCGAGGGTGGTCACCACTTTGGGGTCCGTGATCCACCCCGGATCCCCCAATTGGATCCCCTGGACGATCCCCGCCACCACGGCGCCGGTCAGCGCCCCGAAGCCGATCTCCAGAGCGCCGCCCATCATCCGTTCCAGGACCTCCAGGGGTGGCAGCTTGCCGTAGAAGGTCCGGAAGCGCCCGGATTTCAGCTCCCGGTACAGCCGCAGGAAGACAAATCCGTACGCCGCCCCGGCGACGAATGCGGCATACCCCAGCAGCGCCAGGGAGATATGGGTCGCGAACAGCGGGCTGCGGAACAGATTGAGCACCGGCGGTTCCGGCTGGTCCAACAGCGAGGCCAGCAACTGGAACAGGAACACCAGGGCCAGCATCCATACTCCCGTCGATCGATCCCGCCCGATCCGCTCGATCAGGGCATACACCATCGCCGCCGCGAACCCCACCAACGACAGCGCCTGGGGCACCGTCGCCGCGGGCAGCTGGTGCCACTTCATGCCCAACCCCACCAGATACAGCAGGTGGAAGGCCAACGTCCCCCACAAGAGCGGCGTCACCACCCGCCGGGTCAGCGGTCGCCCGTCCAGGAACAGATCCGCATACCCCAGCGTCAACAGGAGATACGCCAGGGGGAGCAGGATGAGGGCGGCTTTGAGGAAGGATTCCATTTGGCAAAGAGTTTATCGCAATGGCCCCGGGGGGTGGGGTGTTGAGGGTGAATGGGGAGGGTCGGTGGCCGGGACGGGGTGGTGGAGAGAAAGGGCGGTCACCAAGACAGGGCGGCGGTGGAGAGAGGGCGGTCACCAAGGCAGGGCGGCCACGGGGGGCCGCCCCTACATGGGAGTTTGTGTAGGGGCAGGCCCCTGTGCCTTCCCTGTTTGGGTATTTTTCCCCGCTTCGAAAGGGCAAATGGGTCGAGTTGGCCACCAAGAGAGGGTTCGCCCAAGGAAGGTCGGTGACGGAGTCAGGGCGGCCACGGGGGGCCGCCCCTACATGGGAGTTTGTGTAGGGGCAGGCCCCTGTGCCTGCCCTGTTTGGGTATTTTTCCCCGCTTCGAAAGGGCAAATGGGTCGAGTTGGCCACCAAGAGAGGGTTCGCCCAAGACCGGTCGGTGACGGAGTCAGGGCGGCCACAGGGGGCCGCCCCTACACGAGAGAAGCTGTAGGGGCAGGCCCCTGTGCCTGCCCTGTTTGCCCTCCCTACCATGGCGCGGTTTCCTCCCTGGAACGGTTTCCTGCCCGGGCGCGATGAGGGCCAAGGGAATCGCGGTCTGATTTAGAATCTTGCTCTCATGAAGTTTGATCCAGAAAAACATCATCGCCGTTCCATTCGCTTGAAAGGGTATGACTACTATCAGCCTGGTCTTTACTTTGTAACTCTGTGCATTGAGGGACGGCTTTGTCTCCTTGGGGAGATCGAGGAAGGGGAGATCCTTCTGAACGCTGCGGGAGAGTTGGTGAAGGAAATTTGGGAAGCACTGCCGGTGCATTATCCGTCTGTTGCGCTGGATGACTTTGTTATCATGCCAAATCATTTTCATGGGATTATCGCCATGCAGGGAGGTGACTTTTCGTTGGCGGATGCAATGCATCGCTTCAAGTCTCTGACGACGGCCCGTTATCGCCAAGGCGTGTATGGGGGTGAATTCCGGGCGTTCGCAGGACGTCTGTGGCAACGGAATTATTATGAGCGCGTTCTGCGCAACCAGGAGGAGGTGGAGAGCTTCCGCCGGTACATCGCGAAGAATCCTGAAGACTGGCCCGACGACCCGGAGAACCCCATGGTCTGTCATCCGGGTGCTGGGCCTGTGTAAGGTTCGGGCGTCGCCTAAGACGGGGCGGTCACTAAGGCTGGGCAAGTCACCAAGGCAGGGCGGTCACCAAGAGAGGGCGGTCACCAAGGCAGGGCGGTCACCAAGAGAGGGCGGTCACCAAGGCAGGGCGGTCACCAAGAGAGGGCGGTCACCAAGGCAGGGCGGTCACCAAGGCAGGGCGGCCACGGGGGGCCGCCCCTACATGGGAGTTTGTGTAGGGGCAGGCCCCTGTGCCTGCCCTGTTTCGTATTCCTGTCCTGTTTCGGTCTTCTGCTCTGGTGCGCAGAGGGCTAAAGGGTGTTCTGTCGATGCCCCTACAGGGGCGGGGTTGTGTAGGGGCAGGCCCCTGTGCCTGCCCTGTTTCGTATTCCTGTCCTGTTTCGGTCTTCTGCACTGGTGCGCAGAGGGCTAAAGGGTGTTCTGTCGATGCCCCTACAGGGGCGGGGTTATGTAGGGGCAGGCCCCTGTGCCTGCCCTTGGAGTTGTGTAGGGGCAGGCCCCTGTGCCTGCCCTGTTTCGTATTCCTGCCCTGTTTCGTATTCTTGCCCTGTTTCGTATTCCTGCCCTGCTTGGGCTGCCTATCCTGTTTCGTGTTCCTGCCCTGTTTGGGTTTCCTGCCTTGGTTCGGGGGTAGGCGTCGGCGAACAGTACATGAAGATCGGTGTCCCAAGAGAACGCCTCACATGGGCGTCGGCGGCGGCGAGGACCTGGCGGAGCTTGGGGGCGGCGGCGGGGGAGATGCCGGGCTGGACCAGACCGATGAAGAAGCGCAGGGGGCGGCGGCGGTCTCCCAGCAGCGCCCGGGCCTGGGCCAGGTCGCCCTGGAGGAAGAAGGGGCCGGCCACCTTGGTTTCGCGATGGGCCAGGCGGTCGATGAAGCGGCGGTTTTTTTCCGTCCAGATCAAAGACTTGATCACCTGGCCGCTGACCTCGTAGACATCCCCGACCCGATCATCCAGGGCCAGGCCCCCGGCGCCTTTGACATGGTAGAGGAAGACGTCGATGGAGGGACCCTGTGCCAGGTCGTCGCCGAAGCGTTCCCGTTGCCCTTTTTCCCGGGGCTCGATGGCGATGAAGTCCGCCATCTCGCCGGAACCGTGATCGTAGAACAGGATGGGAAAGCCCTGAGTCGGCAAATACGTGGCCAGGTGGCCGTGGATGGTGGTGGGGTCGAAGCCTTGAAGGGTGTAGGCGGCTTCCTTGGAGAGCCAGCCGAATTCCTTGGTGATGTCCACCCCGGTCCAGGGCAGCGGATGAAAGCGCGCCGGGTCGATGGGATCGATCCTGCCTGGGTTGCTGAAAATCTCCGTGCCGTGGAGCCGCGCCAAACTCGCGGTGTAGAGGTGGAGGGGCATCTGGTTCAGGGTGTCGATCAGGGGGATGGTGGTGTGCCCGGATCGCACCTTGGGCCACGGCGGCGTCGGGCCGCCGTCCAGGGGCGCGAAGAGGCGCCAGGCGCCGGGGGTGTAGCGTACCGTCCAGCGGGCGTCTCCGGCCTCCAGGGTCAGGGGGACCGACTCCGGGGACCAGCCGGCGTGTTCGATGGTCCACTGGGTGTCGAGGAGGGAAACCTCCCGTTCCTCGGCCTCAGCATCGGATGTCGCGGTGGCTTCCACCGCGGGATACACGAGGCGCAGGTTCTTGCGGTAGATGGTGTCATCCCAGGTGGCGGCGATGAGGTCTTCGGGAAGTTGGCGGAAGGCGTCGCTGGCGGGGAGGCTGTCCAGCTGGTTGCCCACCTTGACGGGCCCGGGCCGGGCGATCTCTTCGGCCAAACCCCGGCACCACTCGACCAGTTCCGGGACGCGCATCTTCTGGTTCAGCCACACCTTGGCGCTGGAACTGTAGCCCAGGACCTCGATCTTTTCGCCGTCGGGGATCCCCACCATTACGTGCCCCCGGTGGTAGAAGATGGCATCGCTGGGATCGACGGCGCGCTGGACTTCCGGCCCCGCCAGGATGCGGTAGGTCTCCAGGTCGCGGCTCGCCACCCGGCTGCGCATCCCCAGGTTGAAGCAATCGACATCGCCCAGGCCCCGCAGCACGCGATTGATCTTGAACAAGGGCAGGAGCCGGTGCTCGTCCCGGGTGTAGTGGCGGGCCAGGGTTTCGTAGAAGTCGAGGCTGCCGCGCCGGGAGGAGCAGAGGAAGAGGAGCCGGGCGTCGGCGTTCCAATGCACCACCACCAGGTCGTATTGCACCCGCTGGAAGAGTTCCAATTTGGTCCACTCCGCGCGGACTTTTTCGCGCGCCAGGAGGACCGCGGCGGAGAACTCCTCGGGTGGGCTGACGGCGTGGTACACGACTTTGTGATCTTTCCCCAGAGCCGCCGGCGGGGCCTTCTGGATGTCCACCTTCACCCCGGGCTTGACCTCGTAGATCTTGACGTGGGCCAGCGGCTCCATGCTCCACAGGGAGACCCCTTCCAGGTCCTCCAGAGTGAGTTCGGAACGGACCCGGAAGGTGTCGAGGGCCTTGCGGGTGCGCCGATCCCGCTCGATCCGGGCGTCGTGGAGGGTGGGGATCATCTGCTGCCAGAAGGCGCTCTCGGCGTAGAGATGGCGAATCTCGTCTTCCAGCTGTTCCGGTACTGCCAGGATCTTGGCCCGTTCCAGGGGTTGTCCATCCCCCGGGGGCCGGGTGACGCGACCGAACCGACCGATGAATTGCAGGGTCACCGGCAGGCTCTTGTGCTTGCGGTGGATGGCGGCGACCTTGAGGGGGGGAAAGTCGAAGCCCTCGCCCAGCATATCGACGCACAGCAGGCCATCCAGGGCGCCGGTCTTGAGGGCCTCCACTTGCCGTTCCACATGGCGTTGGGAGTGGCCGCTGTGGACGGTGCGCAGGGTGAGGGCGGTCTCGCGGGCGTAGATTCCGGCCAGCTCCTCGGCGTGGCCCCGGCGGTCGGTGCGCACCAGGAGGCGGTAGGTGGGGTCCCGCTCCTGCTCCTGGCGCAGGACCGCCTCCGCCCGTCGGGCGAGGACGGCGTCCTGGCGGCGGAGGTCCGTGACCGGCACCGGCACGAAGTCCAGGGCGCAGAGGATGCCATCGTCCAGGGCGCGGCCCAGGGGGTAGTCGTAGACCACCCGACCGTGCACCTCCCGTTCGTCGAGGCGGAAGGGGGTGGCCGTGAAGAGGACCGTCCGGGCCCCGGGGAAGGCGTTGGCCAGGGCGGTCCAGGTGGGGGCCGGAAGGTGGTGGGCTTCATCCACCAGCAGCAGGTCGAAGAGGTCCCCGGGAGGCGTTGCGACACCCTGGATTCCAGGGCTCAGGCTGGAGGGCGTACCCACCACCATGTCCGCCTGGGCCAGTGCCCGCCAGGCGGCCCGGGTGGCGACCCGGTGGCGCACGCTCTCGACACTGGCGCCCGGCGTCGCCGGGGCCACAGCCCCGAGGCGTCGCAAGGTCTTGAGACTCGCCGCTTCCTTCGCCACCTGATCCCGCACCAGGCGGCTTGGGGTGACGATGAGGACCCGCCGAGGGCGGAGCAGGAAGGCGAGGGTGAGGTAGACGGCGGTCTTGCCGGAGCCGGTGGGCATGACCACCAGGGCCGGATCGCGATGGATGGTGAAGTGGGAAGAGACGGCGTGGATGGCGCCCAACTGGGCGTTGCGGAAGCCGGGCCGTTGCGCGCCGCTGATGGGTAGGGACACATCGCGGTAGTGCTGCGCGAAGTAGGCCATGGGAACACCTCCTCGGTTGGAACCGTTGAGCACCCCCCTACCCAAAACGTTACCGCAAACCGGCGGTGCGGGGCAAAACTCAGCCCCCTACCCGCACCTCGAAATAGAGCGCCTCCTCCTCAACGCGCTCCTGGAAACGCTTCCAGGTGGCGGCGGGGACGTTTTTCGGGGCCTTCTGGTCCTGGAGCTTTTCCGGCGCGTCGGCGCGCAGGACCCGGCCCTGGGTCTTTTCCGCCAAGCGGTCCAGGAGGGGCTGGAAGGGGATCTTGCCCCACCCCTTCTTGACCGCCATGGCGTGATCCACCGGCACCAGGGCCACCAGATCTTCGTGGACCATGCGTTCCAGCCCCTTCTCCCGCAGGGTGGCGTTGTGGCTGCCGTGGTGGCCCACCTTGTAGAGGACGGTGCGGGACAGTAGATCGTCCCCGGTGACCACGGTGCCGTCGTCCAGGGTCCAGGTCAGCGCTCCCCAGGAGAGCCAGTTGCCCACCTGGGCGTCGCCGGGGAAGAGAAGAACCTCGCCGCTGGCGATGATCTCCAGGGCCAGCACCAGGCTGGTGTTGTTGGTGTCGCTATCCAGCTTGAGGGCCAGATCCACCGCCGAGCGCAGCCAGTCGGCGTCGATGCGCCGCCAGGACTGGTCGCGGTACTCGTCTTCCTGGGCCTGGCCCCAGTAGCGCGCTTTGAAGAAGGGGAGCTGCTCCGCCTCCGGCAGGGGAATGCGGTAGCGCCGATCGAAGGGTTGGCTGAGTTCCTGGAGATCGCTGAAGCCCCACTCCTCCGCCGCCTGGGGGTCGAGGACGGCGGCCAGGAAGGCGTTGCCCGGGGTCAGACCGAAGGCGGCTTCATAGACTTCCGGGTGGGAGCGGGAGGGCCGACTCTTCTTGATCAATTTCTCGTCCTGGGGCGGACCCAGGACGTAGACGCGGATCCCCGGCACCGTCTCCAACACGATGGGGGGATCGGTGGGGCGGAGGTAGCGGGGGGCCTCCCGGGCGTAGTCATGGACCGCCTCCAGGGCTCCGGCGGTGCCGCGGCGGGCGGTGGCGCCGAAGAAGCTCAACAGCGATTCGACCTGTCCAGCGATGGAAAACGGGGAGTCGCCGCCATCGCCGTTCCCATCGTCCGCCCCCAGAGCGTGGTCCGTCTCCCGCGCCGCCGCTTCCGCCGCCCGCAATCCCTGGAGGGCCAGCCGCAGCCCGTGTTCCGCCTGCTGGCGCTGGCCCCGCAGCAAGCGGGCCAGATCGTCCTGGGGGTCTTCGGTCCAGGGGAGCCACAGGTTGTGGATGTGGAGCTTGCCGTCGCCGTCGCCGTGGCCGTCGCTGTCGATGATGTCTGCCTCGGTGCCGACGGCGAACAACTCCTTGGCCTGGAGGAAGCCGGAGAGGTGATCGTAATGCTCGTGGGTGATGGCCAGCAGGTCGATGTGCCCGCCGGTGGTGGCGATGAGGTCCTGGACCACGGCGCGCATCTTGTCCTTGGGGTTCGCGGTGCCGAGGATGACGCCGCAGTCGATCATCAGGTAGAAGGGGCGCTCGCCGGTGGAGGGGAGGGTGAGGAGGAAACAATCCCCCAGCCCGTGGCGGTACATGCGCACCCGCACGGGGGCGGTCGGCGCGGTGGTATCGGTTTCACACATGGTGACCTCGGTGGAGCAGGGCGAAGGGTTCCTCCCCCGGGTGGGAGCGTCGGCGCCCGTCGTCGAAGTAGGTGGCGTGGAGGGAGACCGCGCCGGGGCTGCCCTGGAAGCGGCGCTGCTTCTCCAATCGATTCTCGTCGAAGATGTCCTTCTTGATGCAGTAGCGCACCCGCCGCGCCTCGAGGTCGATGAGCAGGGTGCAGCCGCCCCGGAATTGGAATCTGTGTTTGCGATCCTTCGGGTCGAAGGGGACGCGCCGACGCTGGGTGAGTTCCACCACCAGTTCGGTGATGAAGGAGCCATCGGGGGCCACCCGCCGGGTGGGGCGGACGGAGTGAACCTCCGTCTTGACCTCTCGCTCGCCGGTGGTCGCATTCTTGCCCTTTTGGATGTAGGTCGGGGCATCCTTCCCCCAGGCCAGCCCCAACTGCCGCCACACCGCGTCGTGGGTGAAAAGATGCTCGCTCATCCAGTGGTGGAAGCAGTGGCAATTGTCCTCGGATTGTCGATAGGCCTCGTGGCGATCCGTGTGCAGATCCCAGGTGAAGTTCACTTCCTTGAGCAACGTCTCCAATCCCTCCAGCTGCTGCAAGCTGGACGGATCCGGCCAGCGGAGACTTTCTACGGAGAGGGTGCGCACCCCCTGGGGGTAGATCCCCCGGCGGCGGAAGGCTTCGATGAAGGCGATGCGGTACTGGTGCTCGTCGTGGGGCACCAGGTCGGCGTCGGCGGTGATCAAGGCCCGCAGGTACTCGCCGAAGGTGATGTCCACGGGGGGGCAGTAGTCCAGGGCCCGGATGCAGATGTGGAGGACGTGGCGGGCGCTTTTCGCCGCCTCCTCCGCGAGCCGGGCGACCAGGTCGGGGTGGATCGCCCCCTTCGGCAGGACGCCACTGCCACCGGTGGCCAGGCGCAGCAGGTCGCCGCTGCGGTGGCGGTAGATGGTCAGGAAGGCGTCGAAGACCGCCGCCACCAGGATGGCGCCCCGGGCGTGGGGTTCGTCCTCCGTCAGGTATTCGTTGGGGTCCGGTTTCAGCGGCTGCCACTCTCCGGTCCTGCGATCCACCTTGCCCAGGGCATCCCGCAGAGCGCCACGACTGCCCAGGGCCTCGCCGAATTGCTGCGCCAACTGGCCCAGGAGGTTCTGCTCGCCCAGGTCGCCGCGGGTCTTGGCGATCTGGTGGCGCAATGCCTCCGGGAAGCTGAAGTGCTGGAAGAGGGCCACCAGATCCGCGAAGGCTTCGTGGAAGGCGAGGACATCGGGGTTGGTGGGTTCGGCGAAGCGCCGGTGCAGGCCGTCGAGGAGGGCGTGGGTGGTCTCGTGGGCGACCACGTCGTGGGACAGGCAGGTGAACACCGTGCCCCCCGGCAGATTGCGCCCGGCATCGATGCGGGAGGCCGGGAAGTAGCCGAAGAGGAGCGCCTTGCGGTGCGGGCTGTAGTAGGCGTTGGCCTCCCGGAGGGCGTGGGGATAGATCCGCAGCCGGGGGACGAAATCGCTGCGGTACTGGGGCTTGCCCTGGGCATCCTTGGTCCGGGTGCGCCGGGGGGACCACAGGGCCACCCGCCCCAGAGCCCGCTCGAAATGCCGGATGGTGCCCATGGCCACGGCGTAGACCATCTGCTGATGAAACTGGGGGTTGCCTTCGGAGGGCGGCAGGCCCTGCTGGGCCAGGATACCGGGGTGGTCGAGGTCCACCGGGGCGTAGGCGCAGGCCCCGGCGGGATCGACGTCCACCACCTCCAGGTACTCCCCGACGGGTCCCGGTTGCAGCGCCTCCCAGGGGAGCTCCAGGGTGGTCTGGTTGAGGACGGCGGTCTCCAACTCCAGGCCCAGGCCGGGGTCGAAGGTGAAGGAGCGCAGGCGGCGGACCGGCGGCGGGGGGATGGTGGGGGCCTTGGCGATCTTGACCTCCGCCGCCGTCAGGGGGCGGGGCGGGGCCAGGGATTTGAGGGAGCGCGCCCCGGGTCGCCCCAGCGCCTCCCGCAGCCTCTCGGAGCAGGCGGGATCTTCCGCCATCGCCTCCATGATCTGTTGTTGTACCCGGGCGGGGATCGACCGGGGAAGATCGTCCGGGTCGAGGTCCTGCTCTTCGAGGAGGCTCTCCACCGCCTTGGAACGTTGCATGAGCTGCGCCGCTTCCAGTTCCAGCAGGCCCGTCAAGGCACTGCGGGAAGCTCCCAGCCCGGTCAGCGTCCGGAAAAGGGAGAAGCGGGCGGAATCCTTCTTTGTGCGTTGCAACGCGGCGGCCTGCGCCGGGAGGATCGCCAGGGCGTCGTGGGCCCGCAAGATGCCGCGCCCCAGGCGTTCCGGCTCGGTCCCCGCGGCGGCGGAATCGAAGAGCGCCTTGCGCACCGCTTCCACCCGCATCCACGGCTCGGGGTATTGGGGGTCGTGGTGCATCAACCACAGGGCCGCGGCGGCGGCGATCTGAGGCGTGGCGGAGGAGGTCCCCGGGCCATCCATATCGACGATCTTGGGGCACCCCAACTCCGCCCACGGGATGTTCGGGGTGTAGGCGGAAAGAGCCGTGGCCATCTTCTTCTTGGGCCCCCAATTGCCCTGCATGATCGGGAAGGGCAGGCGGTTGTAGGGTCGCCCATCGGCCATCACGCCGCAGGCGGCGATCACCCGGTGGTAGCGGGCGGGGTAGACGATGAAGCGGGTGGGTAGACCGCGGAAATTGTTGCCCGCGGCGCACACCATCACCACCCCGGCATCGTAGGCGCGGTTGACGGCCTCGGTCCACGCCGCCGAAGCCAACCCCCCCATGCTCATGGAGACGACCTCGCAGCCCTGGACGGTGAGGTATTCGAAGGCACGGGCCACGGCGCTGGTGTAGAAGCGCACCACCCCCTTGGCCACCCGCAGCGGCACGATCTCCGCCTGGGGCGCACCGCCCAACAGCTTCCCCTTCAGATCTCCCGCCTGGGTGACGCCCTGGAGTTTGTTGCCCGCCAGGATGCCCAGGGTGCCGGTGCCGTGGCCGGGATTGCGCAGGAAACCACGGCTCCCGGGATCGCTGGCATCTTCGGGGTCTTCCCCGTCGATGAAGTTGTGTTGGAGCTGGGTGTTCAGGTGCTCGGGGAGGGTGACGTGGTTGGGATCGTAGCCGGTGTCGATGTGGGCGATGCGCACCCGCCGCTGGCCCTCGCCCACGGCCTCCCGGGCCGCCTTGAGCTGGGAGTACTCATCGCTCAGAAACCAGCCGAACTCCGGACCCTTCGGCACCGCGCCACCGTGGTCGTCCTGGTCGTTGAACTGGCACAGCTCTTTGGCGGTGGCCCGGAAGGCGGGATCGGCACTCTGCAAAGGGGTGGTGTTCTCGTAGGTCCATTCCTGGAGCAGATCCGGCTCGATCAGCGCGGGCGTCTGTCCCCCGGCCAGACCCAACTGCCCCTCCAGGGCGCGGTAGGCGAAGTCCCAGGCGTTCTCCTCCCGGGCCAGCTCTTCCTGCGCCTCGACCAGGTACCACTGCTCCCCACCGGCCAGGGAAAAACCTCGTTCCGTCGTGGGGTGGGTGAAGAGTGGCTCTACTTTGAAGGACTGATTCTCAAACTGGAAGGGCTGCTCCGGGAGCATCCGTCCCGGGCGGGTCTTGACCAGAAGTCGCGGCTTGGCGGTGATCGGCATAACAGGACCCCCTACTAAGAAGGTTACCACTCACCCATATAGACGGACAAGAATTTTGGATTTCCTGATTTTGACCCGGGAACGGGTCGCGATGGGGTTGGGTTAGGGGGGAGGGCAGCGACCCAGGCAGGGCGGCGATCAAGGCAGGGTGGCGATCCCGGCAGGGCGGCGATCCCGGCAGGGCGGCGATCCCGGCAGGGCGGCGATCAAGGCAGGGTGGCGATCAAGGCAGGGCGGCCACGGGGGGCCGACCCTACACAAGGGATTCTGTAGGGGCAGGCCCCTGTGCCTGCCCTGGCTCGGGGCTTGTGGGGGGGGGCAGCGACCCAGGCGGGGCAGCGACCCAGGCAGGGCCGCCCCGGGGATGCGTCAGATCCCAACGGGCAACGCCACGTAGCGCGCGACCTCGATATCGGCGCTCCGGGCATTGGCCTGCGCGATGTCGTAGGCCGCCTGCAACCGGATCCAGGCCCCCGGTGTGCCGCCAAAGGCCTTCGAGAGGCGAATGGCCATCTCCGGCGAGATCCCGGCCCGCCCATTGATCAGACGGGACAACGTCGTACGGCTCACCCCCAAAGCCTGCGCCCCCTCGCTGACCGACAGCCCGAGGGGCTCGAGACAGTTGATTCGGACCGAGAGTCCGGGGTGGGGTGGGTTCTTCATGGGCATGGTACTCAATTCTACCCCCGCATCGCCCCCACCCGCGCGATCAACCCCGCCGTCGAGGCATCGTGCTCACCCCGGGCTCCCGCTTCCAGTTCCGGCAAGATCCGCTTCGCCAGCACCTTCCCCAACTCCACCCCCCACTGGTCGAAGGAGTTCACCCCCCAGATCGTCCCCTGGACGAAGATCTTGTGCTCGTAGAGGGCGATCAGGGCGCCCAGCGTGGTGGGGGTGAGCCGGTCGTAGAGCAGGGTGTTGGTGGGCCGATTGCCGGGGAAGATCTGGTGCGGGGGGACGCCTTCGGTCTGGCCCACCATCAGGGCCTCGGTCTGGGCCAGGGCGTTGGCCAGCAGGATGCGGTGGTGGTGGTCCAGCGCGGGATCGTGGCCGTGGGCGGCGACCAGGAAGTCGGCGGGGACCAGGCGGGTGCCCTGGTGGAGGAGCTGGTAGAAGGCGTGCTGGCCGTTGGTGCCGGGCTCCCCCCAGACGATGGGGCCGGTGGTGTAGCCTGTGCCGGATGTGACGACCGTGCCATCCCGGCGCACCCGCTTGCCGTTGCTCTCCATATCCGCCTGTTGCAGGTAGGCGGGGAAGCGGTGCAAGTGCTGATCGTAGGGCAACACGGCGTGGGATGCGGCGCCCCAGAAGTTGGCGTACCAGACTCCCAGCAGGGCTTTCGGTCTGGAGCTGATGAGCCCTCTGGGCCGTCCGCCTCAGCAAACTCCAACTCCCGGATTCCCAGGGTCTCAATCTCGTCGATCAAAGCAGAACCATTTGTTTGCACCGGGGCGGATGAGCACACGGGGCCGATCTACACCGATTCGGTCTCCATAATGGCTGCACTTTCCTGTCCCCTGCGGAAGGGCTGAGGAAACCCTACCTATATGGGATTCCAGTCAGTTCCATGTTGGTGGTGGTTTTGGCTCGCCGCAATGGTCGCGATGGCCACAGCGTGTTTACTGGCCCGGGCAGTGCACGGTGTGGCAGCTCCTGGCCTCACACCCGAGAACCCTTCCCCCGACCGTGCGCCGCATCGTCGATGCGAGCACCCAGGGGTGGTAGTAGCTGTCGGCTGGCCACAGCCTTTTTCCCGGATCGACAACTACGGCTCCGGTCAGGTCAAGAGCTATGGTTGTCTTCCTTTTTTGCTATTATTTATACGTTCATACAATTTAAGTTGTATGATTAATTGTTGTCTGCAAGCGCGTGGGTTTGGGCCGATTATGAATATTTCCTGAAGTCCCCTTGTTCTGGTGTGTTCGGTAGTATGCGATGAATCGTTCTTGTTTTCAGCGGAGATAACTAGAGATTATCCATCATGCGAAGTGTCCTTATGTTCATGACTTTAGCTCGCCCTACAACCTCATGCCTTATCTTCGCGTCTGTGTTTTTGCCTATAGCAGCCAGAAGCGGTGACGCGTAC
>Ga0210063_1000116_pt1 | contig 26737 bp, 26 predicted proteins | sample Muzzi_PWA_D1_FD_185529 | JGI IMG/M metagenome (GOLD analysis project Ga0210063, IMG submission 185529) | Wetland microbial communities from San Francisco Bay, California, USA, that impact long-term carbon sequestration - Muzzi_PWA_D1 (SPAdes) | ecosystem: Environmental > Aquatic > Marine >... | reverse complement strand
GACGACGCCCGCGCTGCCCAGACCGCGGGCACGATCGGCCTCGTCCTGATCCTCTTCGAGGGCGGCCTGACCGCGGGCTGGCACGAGATCCGCCCGGTGCTGCGCACGGCCATCGGCCTCGCCACCGGCGGCACCTTCCTGACCGCGTTCGCAACCGGCGCGGCGGCGATCTGGATCTTCGACCTGAGCACGCTGCAGGGACTGATTCTCGGCGCCGCCGTCGCCGCCACCGACTCGGCGGCGATCTTCGCCGTGCTGCGCGGCTCGCGCCTCGAGCGCCGCCTCGCACGCACGCTCGAGGGCGAGTCGGGGATGAACGACCCGGTCGCGCTGCTGCTCGTGATCGGCTTCGGCGAATGGATCGCCGACCCCTCCTACGGCGCCGCCGACATGGCGCTCGCCTTCGTCGTCAAACTGAGCCTCGGCGCCGCGCTTGGCCTCGGCGCCGGATGGATCGCCAAGCGCGCGATCGCCTGGGTCGACCTGCCGACCCAGGGCCTCTACCCGGTCGCAACGCTTGCCACGGCGGCGATCTCCTACGGCGTCGCCGAGGTCGCCGGCGGCTCCGGCTTCCTCGCCGTCTACATCGCGGCGCTGGTGCTCGGGACCGGCTCGCTGCCGGCGCGCAGCACCGTCGTCTCCTTCCACCAGGGGCTCAGCTGGCTGGTCCAGATCGGCCTCTTCTTCCTACTCGGCCTGCTCGTCTTCCCCAGCCAGCTCTGGGGGGTCGCGGGCCAGGGGCTACTGCTCTCGGTAGTGCTGATCTTCGTCGCCCGGCCACTGGCGACACTGCTGGTCACCCAATTCGGCGGCCTCAACATCCGCGAGCGCACGATCCTCGGCTGGGCCGGCCTGCGCGGCGCGATCCCGATCTGGCTGGCGACCTTCCCCGTCGTCGCCGGCGTCGCCGAGGCAAACCTGATCTTCAACGTCGTCTTCTTCGTCGTCGTCAGCTCGACCCTGATCCAGGGGGTGACGATCGAGCCGCTAGCCAAGCTGCTCGGCGTGACCAGCACCGAGCGGGCGCTGCCGGTGCCGGTCGCCGATGTCGGCATGGTGCGGGAGCTCGGCGCCGAGCTGATCTCCTGGCGGGTGCGCGAGGGCGACGCGGCGGCGGGGCTGCTGATCCGCGAGTTGGGGATGCCGCGGGAGGCGCTGGTTCACCTGATCGTCCGCGACGGCCGCGCGGTCGCGCCGCGCGGCTCGACCCGGATCGAACCCGGCGACGAGCTGCACCTGCTCGTCCAGGAGGCGCAGCGCGAAGAGGTGGAGCAGCTCACGCAGCGCTGGCGCGAGGGGCCGCTGGGTGAGCCGGCGCCGCTGCTGCTGCCGCCGCGCGGCTCGCCGCAGGTCTTCTCCGTGCGGCCCGGGCACACGCTCGACGGCGACCCGGCGCTGCCCGAGCAGATCGACGGCATCGAGGTGCGGGCGCGACTGCGCACCCGCCGCGACGAGCCGGGCGCGCTGGTCGCCCTGGCCGACGGCCGCTTCGCCGTGACCACCGAGGCGGCGCTGGCGCTTGGCAGCCGCCGGGCGCTGGCCGATTGGTGCGCCCGCCGCGCCCTGCGCCCCGAGATCGGCGAGGCCGAGCGCTCCTGGTGGCAGGAGGCGGCGGGCACGCTGGTGGTTCCCGCTGTGAGGCCTGAGGCATCCCGGTAGGGGCTCCACTTAACTTTTTACGAAGACAGTTGTCTGCTGTCCGCAAGCGCTTCCGCGCAAAAAGTACAAGACGTTCCGCCCCTACCGGGATGCCTCAGGCGGCGTCGGCGGTGGCTGCCAGCTGGGTGTACGCGTCTCCTGGGTTCTTGTCGCTGAAGATTGCGGAGCCCGCTACGTAGAGGGAGGCGCCGGCCTCGGCCGCTGACGCGATCGTGGAGACGTCGATGCCGCCGTCGACCTCGATCGTCGCGCCGCCGACGACGTCGGCCAGGCGGGCGACCTTGTCGACCGACCCCTCGATGAAGCTCTGGCCTCCCCAGCCGGGGTTGACCGTCATGCAGAGTGCGATGTCCACCTCGCCGCGCAGCTCCGATAGCGCCTCGACCGGGGTGCCGGGGTTGATCGCGATCCCGGCCAGGCAGCCGAGCTCGCGAATCGCCGCCAGCGTGCGGTTCGCGTGCGCTGTCGCCTCCTCGTGGAAGGTGATCGAGTCGGCGCCGGCCGCGGCAAAGGCCTCGATATGGCGCTCCGGGGCCTCGATCATCAGGTGTACGTCGATCGCGCCACCGGCAGCGTGCACCCGGTCGGCGATCGAAGCGGCGACCAGGGGACCGATCGTGATCGGCGGCACGAAGTGCCCGTCCATCACGTCGAAGTGGATCACCCGCGCCCCGGCGTCCATCACCTCCTCGACCTGCGCCCCCAGCCGTGAGAAGTCGGCCGAGAGGATCGACGGCGCCACCCGTCGCTCATTCAGTAACTCCGCCATTCGCTCAGACACAGACAGGCCTTTCCCGGCGTCCTGGGCTCATATCGGGTTCAGCATCGAATCACCACAGGTTTGGCAGGTCATGTCCTCGGTCGTGCTCATCCGGGCGATCGTCTGGTGCTCACCGCAGTTGGGGCACTGGGAGACCAACTCGAAGCGGCTCAGACAGTACACGCAGCGGAAGCGGCCCGGCAGCTGCGTCGGCCGCAGCCAGGGCTCGCTGCAGCTCGGGCACTTCGGCCGCTTCAGCACCGCCTCTTCCCGCTTTTCTCGAGCCATCCGAGTCAATCATCTCTTCTCAAGCGGCTGACAAAAAATCCAGTGGTCCGATCACGGTCGGAGCGCAGCTGCAGGCAGCGCGAATCGTGCGGCGAGGCGAGCGCCGGCGCGAGCGCGCCGAGATCCTCGACCGAGTGCGATGGCGCCTCGCCGGCGGCCGCCCGCTCGGTCAGCGCCGCGATCCGCTCCTCGCCCTCGCGGCACGAGATCGTGCAGGTCGAGTAGACGAGCGTGCCCCCGGGCCGCAGCGCCTCCAGCGCCCTGGCCAGGAGCCTGCCCTGCAGCTCCGCGAGCCGCTCGATCGCACGCGGCGACTTGCGCCAGCGGGCATCCGGGCGCGAGGCGAGGGCGCCGAGGTCGGAGCAGGGCGGGTCGAGTAGCACCCGGTCGAAGCCCGAGGGCAGCTCGGGCGCCGTCGCGTCGGCCTCGAGCACGGTGACACTGCGCAAGCCGAGCCGCTGTGCCTGTGCGGCCACTTCGGCCGCCCGTGCCGCGTCCTGCTCGACCGCGATCAGCTCGCCGCCGTCGTCCATCCGCGCGGCGATCTGGCCGCTCTTGATCCCCGGCCCGGCGCAGAGGTCGAGTACGTGCTCGCCCGGACGGGGGTCGAGCAGCTCGACCACAGCGGCGGAACCGCGGCTCTGCGGGGTCAGCTCGCCGGCGCCGACCAGCTCGGGGACGGGCCGGCCGAGGCGTCCCGCGGCGACGATCGACTCCGGCGCGGCCAGGGGCCAGGGGGCTTCGGCCGGGCGCGCCTCCACCCCGCCGTCGGCCAGCTTCGCCAGCATCGCCTCGCGCCCGCCGCCGCGCGGGTCGACCCGCAGCGCCGCCTCGGCCGGCTCGTTGCAGGCGGCGAGCAGCGAGCGTGCCTCCCCCGGCCCCAGCTCCCGCCACCACATCTGCGCCAGCCAGAGCGGCGCCGAGTGGGCGACCGCGGCCAGCTCGGGGGTCGAGTCGTCGCCCAGCAGCGCAGCGGCAAGCTCGGCGCGTTCACGGCCTGCGCGGCGCAGAACCGCGTTGACCAGGCCCGAAGCGTGGGCTGCGCCGGCGCCCTTGACCAGCTCGACCGCCTGGTCGACCGCGGCGTGGTCGGGGGTGGCGTCGGCGAAGAGCAGCTCGTAGAGGCCGAGGCGCAGAGCTGCGATCACCGGTGGGTCAAGCAGGCGGGGGGAGCGTTCCGCCAGCCGCTCGATCGCCGCGTCGGCGGTGCCGCGCCGCTGCACGGCGCCGTAGGCAAGGCGCTGCGCCTGAGCGCGATCGCGCCCGGAGACGTCGCCCTCGTCGGCCGCCGCGCGGAAGAAGCGCTCGGTGTGCGCGTCGCGCTCGAAGGTCGCACGCAGCGTCTCAAAGGAGAGCGCCCGCGCCGGTGAAATCACAGACTGGGCACCGGGTGGCCGCGCAGGTAGGCGTCGGCAGACATCGGCTTGCCCCCCGGCGGCTGCACGACCTCGAGCCGGAGCGCGCCGCGGCAGCAACCGAGCAGCAGCGCCCCCCACTCGGCCTTCATCTCTCCCTGCTTGACGCCGACGTCGACCGCGCGCGCCTTGCGCACCCCGAGCCGGTCCTCGCCGAGCTCAATATAGGAGCCGATGTGCGGGGTCAGGGCGCGCACCGTTCGCGCCAGCTGCTCAGCGGGCCGGGTGGGGTCGAGGCGGCGTTCGGGGGCCTCGATCTTCTCGGCGTAGGTTGCCCCCTCCTCGACTTGCTCTGCGAAGCTCAACTCGTCCGCCGCCAGCAGGTCAAGAGCGCGCACCAGCAACTCTCCACCCAGCACCGCGAGCCGCTCCGAGAGTGCGGCGAAGTCGTCCTCGGGATCGATCGCGATCTCCTCGCGCAGCGCGACCGGGCCGCTGTCGAGGCCCTCGGTCACGCGCATGACACTGACCCCGGTGGTCGCATCGCCGGCCATCATCGCCCGCTCGATCGGCGCCGCACCGCGCCACCGCGGCAGCAGCGAGGGATGGACGTTGAGCAGCGGCCACTCGGAGAGCAACGGCTCGCGGATCAACTGGCCAAAAGCGCAAACGGCGACAGCTTCGGGCTCGGCGGCCCGGATCCGCGCCTGCGCCACTTCCTCATTGACGTTCCCTGCCTGCAGCAGCTCGAGCCCGAGCTCGGCGGCCAACTCGGCGGCCGGGGGCGAGCCGCTATGGCGGCCACGGCCGCGCGGGCGATCCGGCGGCGTGACGACGAGTGACGGTCGGTGGGAGGAGTCGGCGAGCCGGCCCAGCACTGTGGCGGCGAACTCCGAGGTGCCGAGATAGACGGTCTTCACGGGTCGGAGCGAGGACCGCGGTGCTCTTCGGCGGCAGCGGCCTCGCTCTCCTCGGTGGCTGGTGCGTAGCTTCCGCCTTCGCGCAGCGCCCGCAGCGCCGCCCTGCGCTGGTCGCGGGGCGCCCGGTCGAGGATAAGCACGCCGTCGAGGTGGTCGATCTCGTGCTGGAGGACGCGGGCCTCAAGGCCGGACGCCTCGATCCGCAGCGGCTGGCCGTCGACGTCGAAGCCGCCGACGCGCGCATGCAGCGGCCGCTCGACGTCCGTTGCCACCCGCGGCAGGCTGAGGCAGCCCTCTTCGGCGACCACAGCCTCCTCGGAGAGCCACTCGATCGTCGGATTGACGAGGCCGGTCGGAGCGCTGTCGGAGCCCGCCTGGAAGACGAGCAGCCGGCGCAGCACACCGAGCTGCGTCGCGGCCAGACCGACGCCCAACGCGTCGCGCATGATCGCGATCATCCGGTCGGCCTCCTCGCGCAGCTCCGGCCCGAAATCGACCACAGGCGAGGCCCGGCTCTTCAGGACCGGATCGCCGAACTTGACCACCCTGGCCAGCGCCGCTTCGCGGCGCTCGATCAGCTCGGCTTCGAGCTGCTCACGCTCGGTCTCGTCCCTGACGGCTCCGTCGTCGCTCACAAAAGCGATTGTATGGATCGGGTTCCCGTTACTGGGGATCGACGTCGACGCCGATCGCGACGTGCTTGAAGGCGCGCGCGGCGGCGAGGCGCTCGACCGCGGCGCCGATCGCGGCGACGGTGGCCTCGCGGTCGCGGGCCTTGGTGAGCAGACGGCGGCGATAGCGGTTGCGGACGCGGAACATCGGCGCCGGGCCGAGCAGTTCGGTGTCCTCGGGCAGCGATTCGGCCAGCCCCGCGGCCAGCTTCATCGCCGCCGCTTCGAGACGTGGCTCGTCCTCAGCCCTGAGCACGACTCGGACCAGGTGAGAATACGGCGGGTAACGCAGTGCCCGGCGGCGCTCCAGCTCTTCAGCGAGAAAGCCGGCCGAGTCGTGACCCGCGGCGTGGGCGATGCTGGGTGCTTCCGGTGCCAGCGTCTGCACGATCGTCTTGCCCCCGGCCGCGCCGCGGCCGCTGCGCCCGGCGAGCTGGGTGACCATCGCGAAGGTGCGCTCACCGGCGCGGAAGTCGGGGAAGCGCAGGCTCGCGTCGGCATCGAGGATCGCGCTCAGCGTCACCTCGGGGAAGTCGTGGCCCTTGGCGACCATCTGCGTGCCGACGAGGACCGCGCTCTCCGCCTCGCCGAAGCCGGCGAGGATGCGGGCATGGGCGCCGCGCCCGGCGACGGTGTCGGAGTCGAGCCGGAAGACGGGTGTCGACCCGAGCTGCTCGCACAAGAGTGCCTCGACCTGCTCCGTGCCGGCGCCGGCTCGCGAGAGCGTGGTCGAGCCGCAGTCCGGGCAGGCGCGCGGCAGCGGCTCTGAGTGGGCGCAGTGGTGGCAGACGACACGGCCGGCGTCGCGGTGGACGATCAGCGAGACGTCGCAGTTCGGACAGCCCCAATGGCGACCACAGGAGCGGCAGATCAGCCAGGGCGAGAAGCCTCGTCGGTTGACCATCACGATCCCCTTCTCGCCGGCCGCGCGCACGCTCTCGAGCGCCTCCCAGGTCGCCGGGTGCAGGACGCCCGACCCCCCATTTCTCTCGCGCATGTCGAGCACCTCGACCGGCGGCATGCGGCGCCCGTCGACCCGCCGCGCCAGCTCCACCCGGGGCAGCTCCAGCCACGACTCCGGCCGCGGCGTCGCCGTGCCGGCAACAAGTGCCGCGCCGCATTCCTCAGCCCGGCGGCGGGCGACGGCGCGGGCGTCGTAGCAGGGGTCCCCCTCCTGCTTGTAGGAAGGGTCGTGCTCCTCGTCGATCACGATCAGCCCCAGGTCGCGGACCGGCGCGAACACGGCCGAACGTGGCCCGACGCAGACGCTCGCCTCGCCGCTGCGTAGCCGCTGCCACTCGTCGTAGCGCTCGCCGGGCGTGAGCGCCGAGTGCAGGACGGCGAAGCGGTCGCCGAGCCGCGCCCGGAAGCGCGCCACCGCCTGCGGCGCGAGACCGATCTCGGGGACCAGCACGATCGCGCCCCGGCCGCGAGCGAGAGCGGCCTCGACAGCGGCGAGGTAGACCTCGGTCTTGCCCGAGCCGGTGACCCCGTGCAGGAGCAGCTTGCGCGGGGCCCTCGCCTCGCCTTCCAGTGCGGTGACGATCTCGGCGACGGCGTGCTCCTGCTCGGCGAGCAGCTGCGGCCGCTCGATGGCGGCGGCCAGCTCGGTTCCCCCGGGGATGCGCCGCAGGCGCGAGCTGCGGGTGGCGATCAGGCCGCGCTGCTCGAGCCGGCGCAGCACGCCGCGGTCGGAGCCGACCGCCGCCGCCAGCTCGCGGGCCGACATCTCGCCGCCGCGCAACGCCTCCAGCACCGCCCTCTGCTTGGCACCCAGCCGGGCCTCCCCGGCCAACGCCTCCTCGCCGGCGACGGCGATCTCGGCGCGCAGCTCGGTCCGTGCGCGCACCCGCTGACCGCCGGCGCCGGTGCCCGGCGGCAGCACCAGCTGCAGGCCGCGCGAAGGGGTCGAGCAATACTCGTCGGCGACCCAGAGGCCGAGCCTGACCAGCTCCGCCGGGACGCCCGCCTCTAGTGCTTCCAGCGGCTCGGCGAGACGCTCGGGAGGCAGCTCCGAGCTCTCGGCGAGACCGACGACGACGCCCAACGTGCGCCGCTGCCGGCCGAACGGCACCCGAACCACGCTGCCCACCTCCAACTCGGCCATCGCCGCCGGCAGGCGGTAGTCAAAGGGCCCGCGCAGAGCGCGGGCGCTGGTCAATGGCTCGACCTTGGCGATCATTTCCACAATTGTTCGCGCTTCTCTCGCGGCACGAAGATTCAGATATGGACGTTTGCTCGTTCCGCGCTCACGGGGACGAAGGTATGGAGACCAGCGGACGGCCGGGATATCCTGCCCGGCGATGGGCCTCAACCTAAGTCCCGGCGAGCAGGTGATCTTCCAAGGGCACCCCTCGTGGCGGGCGATCCTCGGCTTCTACCTGAAAGGGATCGTGGTCGCCGCCCTCGCCGGCCTAATCACGCGGCTGGCCAGCGACAGCGGCGCGACCGTCTTCATCGTCGTCCTCGTCGTGATCGGGATCACCGTCCTCGCCGGCTTTGTCAAGCGCGTCGCGACCACCTACACGATCACCAACCGGCGCCTCAACATCAAGCGGGGGATCGTCTCCCGCGAGATCCAGGAGACCCGCCTGGAGCGCGTGCAGAACGTCAACTACCGCCAGTCGGTCTACCAGCGGGTCATGCAGATCGGCGATGTCGACTTCGACACCGCCGCAGCGGAGGACACCAACGACTTCGTTTTCGCCGGCGTGGCCAACCCGGAGGATGTCGTCCACAGGGTCGACCAGGCGACCGGAACCGTCTGACACTGCGCAGCTCGGCGTCCTCGGTCGGTCGGCTGCGGGTCACGCACGAGCGTGCGCTCCCCTTGCCGACCTCCCTGCGTCCTTGATCTGCTTGGTCAGACGGCCCCGGCCGTCACTGAGGCGGCGGCCTCTTTGAGCGCCTCGGCGCGGTCGGTCTTCTCCCACGTGAAGTCCGCGTCCTCTCTCCCGAAGTGGCCGTAGGCGGCGGTCTTCTGGAAGATCGGCCGGTGCAGGTCTAGATAGCGGCGGAAGGCGCCGGGGCGCAGATCGAACTCGGCCTCGACCAGGCGCGAAATCTCCTCGTCGGGGAGCGTGCCGGTGCCGAAGGTCTCGACCATCAGCGATACCGGGCGGGCGACGCCGATCGCGTAGGCAACCTGGACCTCGCAGCGCTGCGCGAGGCCAGCGGCGACCACGTTTTTGGCGACGTAGCGGGCGGCGTAGGCGGCCGAGCGGTCGACCTTGGACGGGTCCTTGCCGGAGAAGGCGCCGCCGCCGTGGCGGGCCATGCCGCCATAGGTGTCGACGATGATCTTGCGGCCGGTGAGGCCGGCATCGCCGACCGGGCCGCCGATCACGAACTTGCCGGTCGGGTTTACGAGCAGGCCCTCGCGCAGGTGGTCCTCGTCGTAGAGGCCCTCGGCCTCGCCCTCGAGCACGGGCAGCACGACGTGCTTCCAGAGGTCGGCCTTGATCGTGTCCTGGGTGACGCCGTCGGCGTGCTGGGTGGACATCAAGATCTTCTCAACCCGGGTCGGGCGGCCGTCGGCGTAGCGCACGGTGACCTGGGTCTTGCCATCGGGGCCGAGGTAGGAGAGTGTGCCGTCCTTGCGCACCGCGGCGAGCCGCTCGGCGAGCCGGTGGGCGAGGTGCGCGGGCATCGGCATCAGCGCCTCGGTCTCGTCGGTCGCGTAGCCGAACATCATCCCCTGGTCGCCGGCGCCGGCGAGCAACAGCTCGTCGTCGGCGCCGGGGCCGGTGCGGGTCTCATGCGACTCGTCGACGCCCTGGGCGATGTCGGGCGACTGCTTGTCGAGCGAGACGAGGACCGAGATGTGGTCGCAGTTGTACCCGTAGTCGCCGTGGTCGTAGCCGATCCCACGGATCGTCTCGCGAACCAGCTCGGGAACGTCAAGGTGGACATCGGCCGAGATCTCGCCGGAGACAACGGCCATCCCGGTGTTGACCATGGTCTCGCAGGCGACACGACCCTCCGGATCGCCGGCCATGACCGCGTCGAGGATGGCGTCGGAAATCTGGTCGCAGACCTTGTCTGGGTGACCCTCGGTTACCGACTCTGACGTGAATAGGTACTCGCCAGCGGCGAGTGGCTCGATATCTGGCATGCCCGAAACATATCGGGACGCGCGTGACCAAGCAGATCAAGGACGCAGGGAGCGCCGCGTGCAGTTCTGCACGCAAGCGACCGAGGACGCAGATATGCGCAGTGTCAGGCGCGTCCCCGACGGCCGGTGTGGGGGACGAAGTCGATCACCAGGGGGATCCCCTCCAGCCCGTAGGCCTCGCGCATGCGATTCTCGAGGTGGTAGGCCCAGTCGCGCACGATCAGGCGCCGGTCATTGACCTGGATCGCGATCCGCCAGGGTCGCTCGCCGACCTGCGCCGCGTAGTAGAGCCGCAGGCGGCGGCCGCGGCGCGAGGGCGGCGGGGTCGTGGCGACGACGTCGGCGACGAAGCGGTTCAGCTCCGGGGTCGGGACCCGCTCCCCGGCCCGGTCGGCGAGCTCCAGTGCCCTCGGCAGCAGCTTGGCAACGTTGCGGCCCTGTAGCGCCGAGCAGGTAACGACCTCGGGCCGCAGGCGCAGCTTCTGCGCGACACGGGCACGGGCGTCGTCGACGTCGGTGGCGCCGACGTCCCACTTGTTGAGCACGAGCAGGGTCGCGCAGCCGGCTTTCATCGCCAGCTCTGCGATCCGCAGGTCCTCGGCGGTGACGCCGTCGACGGCGTCGCAGACGACGATCGCCACGTCGGCCCGCTCGACCGCGAGCTCGGAGCGGAGCTGGGCGTAGTAGTCGACCGTGCCGGCGACCTTGGAGCGCCGCCGCAGCCCGGCGGTGTCGACGAGCAGCACCGATCGGCCCTCGACCTCGAGCTCGGTGTCGATCGCGTCGCGAGTCGTGCCCGCCATGGCGGAAACGATCACCCGCTCGCTGCCGAGGAAGGCGTTGACCAGAGAGGACTTGCCGGCGTTGGGACGGCCGACGACCGCAATGCGGACGGCGTCGTCGGGGGCGGCCGGCGCCGGGCGCTCGCCGAGCAGCTCGACGACGCGGTCAAGCAGGTCGCCGCTGCCGAGCCCGTGCGTGGCAGACACGACGAGCGGCTCGCCCAGGCCGAGCTTGTGGAACTCGGCGCCGAGATGCTCGTCGCCCGGGCGGTCGACTTTGTTGACTGCGACGAGGACCGGAACGTCGCTGTTGCGCAGGGTCTTGGCCAGCTCGGCGTCGCCGGCCCGCACGCCGGCGCGGCCGTCGACTACGAGCACGATCGCGTCCGCCTCAGCGATCCCGATCCGTGCCTGGCTCTGCACCTCGGTGGCCAGCTCGCTCTCGTCGCCGAGGTCGATCCCACCGGTGTCGAGCAGCTCGAAGCCGACCCCGTTCCACTCACAGGGCACGCGCTTGCGGTCGCGGGTGGCGCCGGGCTCGGCGTGGGTGACGGCCTCGCGCCCCCCGGCCAGGCGGTTGACCAGGGTGCTCTTGCCGACGTTGGGGAAGCCGACGACGGCGACGATCGGCCGGCTCACGCCAGGCCTCGCTGCTCGGCCAGCGCGACGACCCGCCGCACAACCTCGTCGAGGCCGAGCCCCGTGGTGTCGATCTCGACCGCGTCGGGCGCGGCACGCAGGGCGCTGTGCTCGCGGGTCTCGTCGCGGCGGTCGCGCTCGCGTTGGGCGGCGAGCACGGCGGCCTCGTCTGCGCCGGTCTGCGCCGCCCGGCGCCGCGCCCGCTCCTCGTCGCTCGCCGTGAGGAAGACCTTGAGCGGCGCCTCGGGGCTGACCACGGTGCCGATGTCGCGGCCCTCGGCGACATAGCGACCGGCGGCAATCAGCCTTCGCTGGCTCGCAACCATCGCCTCGCGTACCGGTGCGTGGAGGGAGACGCGCGAGGCGGCCTCGGTCGCCTGCGGCGTGCGGATCGCCTCGCTGACGTCGTCGCCGCCGAGGACGACGCGGTCGCCCTCGAGCGCGATCTCCAGCGAGCGCGCCAACTCGCCCAGCGCCGCGGCGTCGTCGAGCGGGGCGCCGCGCTCGAGCGCGGCCAGCGCCACGCACCGGTACATCGCCCCGGAGTCGAGGTAGGTGAAGCCAAGCGCCGCGGCGACGGCACGGGCGACTGAGGACTTGCCGGCCCCGGCGGGACCGTCGATTGCGATGACCATAGGGGCGGCAGCGTACGGCTCAGCGCGAAAGCGAGGCGAGATCGGCCTCGAAGCCCGGGTAGCTGACGGCGGCGGCGTCCATCCCGGCGACCGCGACCCCTTCGCGCGAGGCGAGGCCGGCAACCGCGCCGAGCATCGCGACCCGATGGTCGCCGTGCGAGTCGATCGCGCCGCCGCGCAGGCCGCCGGCGCCCTCGATCCGCATTCCGTCCTCGCTCGTCTCGACCGTCGCGCCGAGCGCCGTCAGCGCCCCGGCGACGCTGGCGATCCGGTCGCTCTCCTTGCGCCGCAGCTCGGCCGCGTCGCGGATCGTCGTCGCCCCCTCGGCGAAACAGGCCGCGAGCGCGACCAGCGGCAGCTCGTCGATCGCCAGCGGGATATCGGCTCCGCCGACCGCGACCCCGCGCAGCTGCGCCGGCCGCAAACGCAGACGCCCGCTCGGCTCTCCGCCGCGCTCGCCCCCGGGCTCGACCTCGACCTCGGCCCCCATTCGCTCGAGGATCGTCAGCAGGCCGGTGCGGGTCGGGTTGAGCCCGACACCGCTGAGCACGACCTCGCTGCCCGGGACGAGCAGCGCTGCGACGAGGAAGAAGGCGGCCGAAGAAAAGTCGGCGGGGACGGCGATCTCGCCCGGCTCGAGCCGGGCGGCGGGCCGGATCGAGACCGTGCCCTCACCGCGCTCGACCTCGGCCCCGGCCGCCGCCAGCATGCGCTCGCTGTGGTCGCGGCTCGGCAGCGGCTCCACCACCGTCGTCTCGCCCTCGGCGAGCAGGCCGGCGAAGAGGACGCAGGACTTGACCTGGGCGCTCGCCACCGGCAGCTCGTAGGCGATCCCTCGCAACGGCGCCGCCTCGATCCGCAGTGGCGGCAGGCGCTCCTCGCGGCACTCCAGCCTGGCCCCCATCGAGCGCAGCGGCTCAACGACGCGGTCGACCGGGCGGCGGCGGATCGAGTCGTCGCCGTCGAGCGTCCACTCGCCCGTCTCCTGACCGGCGAGCCAACCCGGCAGCAGGCGCAGCAGGGTGCCGGCGTTGCCGACATCGATCGCCGCCGGGGCGGCGCCGCGCAGGCCCGCGCCGCGCACCCGCAGCAGCGGCGCCAACGTGCCGCCACCCGCTCCCTCCACCTCGGCGCCGAGCGTCTCGATCGCCGCCAGGGTCGAGCGGGTATCGGCGGCATCCAGGTAGCCGTCGATCGTCGTCTCGCCCTCGGCCATCGCGGCAATCAGCGCCGCCCGGTGGGAGACCGACTTGTCGGCGGGCGGCCGCAGGCTGCCGCGCAGCGGTCCCGAGGGCTCGAAGCGGGTTGCCATGGCCGGCTACTCCCGCGTCTCGTCGTCACCGACGAGCTCGTCCCGCAGCCGACCGGCGCGCTCGTGCCAGGCGGCGATCGCCTCGCGGTCGCCGCCCACGATCAGCTCGCGCGCCTCGCCCAGGCGGACGATCACGTCGTCGATCGCCGCGAGCACGGCGTCGGAGTTGGCGCTGTAGATGTCGGCCCAGATCGACGGGTTGGAGCCGGCGACACGGGTCGCGTCGCGGAAGCTCGGCCCGACCTCGGGCATCCGCTCGGAGTCGCGTGTCAGCTCACCGGCCGCCTGGCCGGAGAGGACGTTGGCGAGCACGTGAGGCAGGTGGCTGACGGTCGCCATAAGGCGGTCGTGCGCGGCCGCGTCGATCGCCTGCGGCCGCGCGCCGAGGCCGGCGATCGTCCGCTGCAGGCGGTCGTAGAGGGCGGCGCCAGTGCGCTCGCTCGGGGTCAGGAACCAGCGCGCGCCCTCGAAGAGGTCGGCGCGGGCGTTCTCGACCCCGGCGGTCTCGGCGCCGGCGAGCGGATGGCCGCCGATGAAGCGCTCGTCCTCGCCGAGCGCGGTGACGATCGAGCGCTTGGTCGAGCCCGCGTCGGTGACGACGGCCTCCGGCCCACTCGCCGCGAGCGCCTCGCGGGCGAGCTCGGGCAGCGCCGCCACCGGCGCGGCGCAGAAGACGATTTCCGCCCCCGCGCAGGCGTCGGCGACGCTGTCGGCCGCACGGTCGACGGCGCCGAGCCGGGCGGCGCGCTCGACCGTCTCGCGATTGTGACCCCAACCGACGACCTCGCTGCGCAGCCTCTCCCTCGCGGCGAGCCCGATCGAGCCTCCGATCAGGCCCACCCCGAGAACGGCGATCCTCATCCCTCGCGCCGTGTCCTCACCGCCGCCGCCAGTCCCTCCAGCGCCGTCACGGTGTGCTCCCAGTCAATGCAGGGGTCGGTGATCGACTGGCCGTAGGTGAGCGACTCGGCGTCGCCAAGCTCCTGGCGGCCCTCAACCAGGAACGACTCGAGCATCAGCCCGACGATCGCCCGGTTGCCGGCTGCCACCTGATCGCCGATCGCCGCCGTGGCCTGCATCTGTTTGGCCGGGTCCTTGGCGCTGTTGTCGTGCGAGGCGTCGATCACGATGCGCTCGGCGAGGCCGGCGCCGGCGAGCATCTTCAGCGCTCCCGCGACGCCCTCGGGGTCGCAGTTCGGGGCGCCGCGGCCTCCGCGCAGGATCACGTGGCCATCGGGGTTGCCGACGGTGTGCAGGATCGCCGGCCGGCCGGCGTCGTCGATTCCGGCGAAGGCGTGCGAGGCGGCGGCGGCGCGCACCGCGTCGACCGCGACCTGGACGTCCCCGTCGGTGCGATTCTTGAAGCCGATCGGCATCGAGAGGCCGGAGCCGAGCTGGCGGTGGATCTGGCTCTCGGTGGTGCGCGCCCCGATTGCCCCCCAGGCGACCGTGTCGGAAATGTACTGGGGTGTGATCGGGTCGAGGAACTCACATCCGATCGCGAGCTCGAGGTCGAGCACCTGCAGCAGCAGGTCACGGGCGATGCGCAGGCCGGCATTGACGTCGCAGGAGCCGTCCAGGTAGGGATCGTTGATCAGCCCCTTCCAGCCGGTCGTCGTCCGCGGCTTCTCGAAGTAGACGCGCATCGCGACGAGCAGGTCGTCCTGCAGCTCCCCCGCCAGCGCCGCGAGCCGGCCGCCGTACTCGAGCGCCGCCTCGGCGTCGTGCACGCTGCAGGGGCCGACGACAACCAGTAGCCGGTCGTCAACGCGTTCGAGCACCTTGCCGACCGCCTCGCGTTCGCGCACCACGGCGCGCTCGCGCTCGGAACCGAGCGGCAGGTCGCCGATCAGCGCTTCCGGCGCGACCAACTCGACGACGCGCTCGATGCGCCGATCGCGAACTCCATCGCGGGTGTCCTCCCCCATTCCGATGATCATCTTGCCGCCACCTTTCTCCACAATCAAGACTTTACTTTCCACCTGGACCGACCTGGACGGTCAAAGCGTTCAAGCGAGGATCTCGCCGAGGGACGCGAGAAAGCGGTCGTTCTCGGCCGCAGTGCCGTAGCTGACCCGGATGTGGCCGGGGCTGCCGAGCGGGGTGCCGGGCCGGACCGCGATCTTCTGCTCGGCAAGGGCGGCGACGACCGCCGTCTCGTCGGCATCGCCGAGGTCGATCCAGGAGAAGTTGGCTTCGGTCTCCGCCGTCGCGAGGCCGAGCCCGCGCAGTCCCTCCTCGACGCGAACGCGCTCGATCACGGTGCGCTCCACCCGCAGCGCGACGTCGTCCTGGTGTAGGACGGCCTCGGCGGCGGCGGCCTGGGCGATCGCGTTGACGTCGAACGGCTGGCGCACCGCGTCGACGGCGGCGCGGAACTTGGCAGAGCCGAGCGCAAAGCCGACCCGCAGGCCGGCGAGGCCGTAGACCTTGCTGAAGGTGCGCAGCACAACCAGGTTGGGAAACTCGGCTAGCAGGTCGACGGTGGAGTCGGGATCGTCCTCGGCTTGAAACTCGACGTAGGCCTCGTCGAGAGCGATCGTCACGTGACCGGGAATGCGCGCGCAAAACTCCGCGACCCGAGCGGCCGGCACGAGGGTGCCGGTCGGGTTGTTCGGGTTGCAGACGATGACCAGCTGCGTCGCCGCGGTCACCTCCGTTGCCATCGCATCGAGGTCGTGAACCTCGCCCGCGTCGAGCGGCACGCGGATCTCGCGAGCGCCGCTCAGCGCCGAGAGATACGGGTACATCGAGAACGAGGGCCAGGCATAGACGATCTCCGAGCCCGGCTCGCAGAGCGCGGTGGCGGCGGCGAGCAATATCTCGCAGGACCCGTTGCCGACGGCGACCCGGCCGGGCTCGACCTCGTAGCGATCGGCGATGCGACGCCGCAGCAGAGTCGCGTCGGGGTCGGGATAGCGGTTCATCGCCGTGGCGGCCCCACGGATCGCCTCGACCACCTTCTCGTGCGGCGAGTAGGGAGACTCGTTCGAGGCAAGCTGCGCGATTCCGCCGGAGGCGATCGCCTCCGGCGCCTGCCCGGTCGGCACGCCCGCCTGGTAACCCGGGATGCGGGCCAGCTTCTCAGCGAAGGTCACGGTCATGCGCTCATTGTGGCCGACCGAGCCGCAGCGCGGCGATTACTGCGCAGCATGCAGGTCGGAGCGCAACCCCTGCGTCGCCCCGAGGTAGGCATGCGCCGTCGTGTGGCCGGCGGGGGCGTAGTAGTGCAGCATCGCCCTAATCACGCGCGGCATCGATCCCGGCACCGGGATCTCGCGGCTGCAGAGCAGCGGCACGGCCTCGAGCCCAAGCTCACGCGCCGCCACCGCCGGGAACTCGGCGTCGAGGTCGTCGGTGGTGGTGAAGATGCAGCTGACGATCGCCTCCGGCGCCAGCTCGTTGCGCTCGAGCAGCGCCCGCACCAGGTCAGTGGTCGCAGCAACGATCGCCTCCGCCTCGTTCGCCTCAGCCTGCACGGCCCCGCGCACCGCGAAGAGCCTTTGATCCCCGTTCACGCTCATAGCGGGCATCTTCCCAAAGCTGGGGGGCGAGTTTGCTTCCGCTGCGACTTATGTTCGCATAGGGGGCATAACTAACAGGGGAAGCCGATGGGCACAGGTGGCTGCTGTGGCTGACCGACAGCAAGGGGTGATCTCGCGCCAGCAGCTGCGTGGCCTTGGCATCTCGGACAGCGCCATCGGTCGCGCGGCTCGCTCGGGACATCTGCACCCGCAGCTCCGCGGAACCTTCGCGGTCGGTCGGGCGGGTATCGACAGGCGAGGTCGGATGCAGTCCGCAATTCTCGCCTGCGGGGCGGGGACGCTCGTCTCTCATCGCTCGGCCGGTGACCTGCTGGGCTTGTTGGAGACGGGACCAAGGGTCATTGACGTGATTTCGCCCGAAGCAGGAGGGCGCCAGATCGATGGGATCCGCAGGCATGACGTGCCGCGGCCCGACAGCACAGAAGCGGGAAAATGCGACGGCGTGCCGTGCACGAGCCCATCGCGAACCCTTGTCGACCTCGCCGGGATCCTGGGTGAGACCTCGTTGCGGAAGGCCGTGGAGCGCAGCGCGGTTCAAGCTGCCCTCGACGTAGACGGGACGGAACGTGTCCTCGCTAAGCACAGGAGACGTGGCGCACCGCTGCTGCGGCGAATCCTGCGCGAGTGGCCTCGAGATGAGGCCGGGCGCCGCGAGCCGCCCGATCTGCGCAGCGAGCTCGAGGCGCGATTCCTTGCGTTGATTTCCGCTGCTGAACTGCCGTCCCCAGAGTGCAATCGAATCTTGGAGGTGGACGGACGTCGCTTGATGGTGGACTTCCTTTGGCGGGAACTGCGGTTCGTCGTTGAAACGGACGGCAGGCACACCCACGACAACGCCGCAGCATTCGAGCGCGACCGGCTGCGCGATCGAGTCCTCCAACTCGGCGGCTACCGCGTGACGCACTTCACCTACCGACAGGTCGAGCTCGAACCGGACTCAATCGTGTCCGCGATGCGGCGCCTGCTCGGCAACTCCATCGGGTAGCGTCGCAGCATCGTGGGCGTGCACACGAGCGAATTGCGGCTTTCGACGCGGGGGGACACCGACTCGGTGGACATCACCGGCGAGGTACAGAGCATCGTCAGTGAGGCCGGGATCGGCGAGGGCCAGGCGCTGGCCTTCGTGCGCGGCTCGACCGCGGCGATCTCGACGATGGAGTTCGAGCCGGGCGGGGTGCACGATCTGCGCGAGATGCTCGAGCGGCTGATCCCGGCCCGCGGCGAGTACGAGCACAACCGGCTCAACCACGACTCCAACTCGCACGCACACCAGCGCGCGACGGTGATCGGGTCAAGCGAGACGATCCCCGTCCTCGACGGCCGCCTCGCGCTCGGCACCTGGCAGCAGTTGGTCCTGATCGACTTCGACGACCGGCCGCGCGAGCGCATGGTCGTCGTCCAGGTCAGATCTTAACGCCGGCTTCGCGCAGCAGCTCGACCTCGGGGTCGGCGAGGCGGCGGGCTTTGCCCTCGGGCAGCCTGCCCAGCTCGACCGGCCCGAAGCGCACGCGGCGCAGCGCCACCACCTCGTTGCCGACCGCTTCCGCCATCCGCCGCACCTGGCGGTTGCGCCCCTCGCGCAGGACGATCTCGACCTCGCGCTCGCCCAGCTGGCGCGCTTCGGCCGGCGCCGTCGGCCCGTCCTCCAGCACGACCCCCTCCGCCAGCCGCCGCAGATCCCGATCGCTCGGCGGCCGTTGCAGCTTCATCTCATACGCCTTCGCAACTTCGTATCGCGGATGCGTCAGCTTGTTCGCCAGCGCCCCGTCGTTGGTCAGCAGGAGCAACCCCGACGAATCCACGTCCAGCCGCCCCACCGGATACAGCCGCGCCGGCGACGCGACCAGCTCCACAACCGCCCGCCGCCCCCCCGGCTCCCGCGCAGTCGACACGACCCCCACCGGCTTGTTCACCGCCCAAACCTCCCGCGCCTCGACCCCGACCAAGCTCCCATCCACCCGCACCTCGTCCCCTTCCTCGACATCGCGGGCGGGATCCCGCACAACCTCACCGCCCACACTCACGCGCCCGGCAGCAACAATCTTCTCCGCCGCGCGCCGAGAGGCGACGCCTCCGTGTGCAAGGAACTTGGCGAGCCTCACGGCAAAAGGGCGGTGCGGGTCGGCCCCGGCCTAGCCTCCCCCCGGCACCGCGGAGTGTCTCCCGCGGCCGCCGGCCGCTGGTCATTAGCCCCGCCGCAGGCGGGGCTTAGGCGTAGCCGGGGCCGACCCGCACCGCCCCACGACACGCGTAGCCGAGCTAAACCCCGGCGTCTCCTCGCCGGGCTTAGGCGTAGCCGGGCTTGCCCCTCGCCCGGCTCCCCACTCACGGCTCTGCCCGCTGTTCCCCGGCCTTCAGCAGCCGCTCGCGCAACTCCCGCTCATCCTCCGGCGTCGGGTCGAACTGCGCCGGATCGGGCAGCGCATCCAGCCCGGAAAGGCCGAAGAGGCGCTCGAACAGCTCGGTCGTCTTGAACAGCGCGGCGCCGAACTGCGAGCGGCCGGACTCCTCGATCAGCCCGCGCTCGGCCAGCGTCTGCACCGCAGACTCCGAGGAGACGCCGCGGATCCGTGCCACCTCCGGACGTGAGACCGGCTGCAGGTAGGCGACGATCGCCAGCGTCTCGGCCTGCGCCTGGGTCAGCGGCGGCGTGCGCGGCTTGGCCAGCAGGCGCCGGGCCGCGTCCTCGCTGGAGGGGTCGCTGGCCAGAGCGAGGCCACCCGAGACCTCGCGCAGGACCACGCCGCGCCTACCCTCTGCCAGGTCCTCGCGCAGCAGCTCGACCGCCTCGGTCACCTGGCCCTCGGTCGCCTCGGTCGCCTCGACCAGGTCGGCGACGGCGACCGGCTGCGGCGAGAGGAAGAGCAGCGCCTCGATCATGCGGCTGAGGTCACTCACCCGGCGCCCGCCTCCTGTCTGTGGATCTCGATCGGGCCGAGCGGCTCGCTCTGCCTCCATGTCACCTCGCCTTTGCGGTACAGCTCGAGCAGGGCGAACAGTGTCACCGCCTGGGTCAGCCGGTCCTCGCCGCCGAACTGCTCGTCGAAGTCGATGCTGTTGCGGCCGGAGAGGGCGTCGCGGAGGGCGCGCAGGCGTCGCTCCAGCGAGACGGTAGGGCGGATGTGGCTGACGTCGACCGGCGGCGGCACGACGAGCAGGTCGCCGAGCGCGGCGCCGAGCCGCTCGGGATCGTAGACCGCAACCGCCGCCTCGACCGCGACCCGACGCAGGCCGGGCGGCAGCGGCGCCGAGCGGTAGAGGTAGCCGCGGGCGGCCTCGAAGCGCTCGCCGAGCCGTGTCGCGGCGGCGCTGTAACGGCGGTACTCGAGCAAACGCGCGAGCAACTCCTCGATCGCCTCCTCGGGGCCCATCTCCTCCATCTCGGGATCCGCCCCCGGTAGCAGCAGGCGAGACTTCAGCTCCAACAGCGAGGCGATCAGGACGAGGAACTCGGTCGCCACCTCAAGCTCGAGCTCGCCTTCGCGCTCGAGATGCTCGACGTAGGCGACGACGACCTCGCCCAGCTCGACCTCGAGCAGGTCGACCTCCTCGCGCAGCAGGACCGCGATCAGCAGATCGAACGGCCCGGCGAAAACGTCGAGCTCGAGATCGAGGTCAGCGACCGGCATCGCCTAAGGGTAAGCCGGAGCGCCGATGCCCATCCGCTCGCGCACCTCGGCCAGCGTCGGCGCCGCAATCGCGCGCGCCTTCTCCGCGCCGGCCGCAAGCGCCGCCTCCAGCGCAGCCTGGTCCGGGCGCAGCTCGGCGTAGCGCTCCTGCACGGGCGCCAGCAACTCGACGACACCCTCGGCGACGGCCCCCTTGAAATCGCCGTATCCGGCCTCGGCAAACTCGCGCTCGATCTCCTCGGGTGCGGCGCCGCGGGCGACCGCGAGCACGTCGATCAGGTTGGTCACGCCGGGCTTGTCGGGGTCGCGGACAACCTCCCGGCCCGAGTCGGTGACGGCACTGCCTAGCTTCTTGCGGATCACGTCGGGCCGGTCGAGCACGTAGATCGTGCCCGCCTCGGTCCCACTGGTCGTCGACATCTTCGTCTCCGGCTCCTGCAGGTCCATGATCCGGGCGCCGACCGCGGGGATGCGGTGCTCGGGGACGACCAGGGTCTCGCCGAAGCGCTCGTTGAAGCGGCGGGCGATCTCCCGCATCAACTCGACGTGTTGGAGCTGATCGTGGCCGACCGGGACCTCGGTGGCCTTGTAGGCGAGCACGTCGGCCGCCATCAACACGGGGTAGGTGAAGAGCGCCGCCGAAACCAGCTCGCGCTGCTTCGCGGACTTCTCCTTGAACTGGTGCATGCGGTTGAGGTCGCCGTGCGCGGTGACCGCCGAGAGCAGCCAGGTCAGCTCGGTGTGCTCGCGCACGTCGGATTGGCGGAAGAGGATGCAGCGCTCGGGGTCGAGGCCGGCGGCGAGCAGGATCGCGGTCGTGTCGTAGAGCCGCTCGCGCAGCTCGGCCGGGTCGAAGGCAACCGAGAGCGCGTGCAGGTCGACGATGCAGAAGATCGCCGGCTCGCCCCGCTCCTGCCCCTCGACGTACTGGCGGATCGCACCGATGTAGTTGCCGAGGTGCTTGCGGCCGGTCGGCTGGATGCCGCTGAAGATGACTGGGGCGCTCACGAGTCGTGAGCCTATTAGGGGCAGAGCGAGGGGCACCCCGTCCATCGCTTCGAGTGGCTTCCGACAGTGGGTGCTCCACTCAAGCTGGTTCGGGCTCGAGGCCGTCCGGGCCTGGGGGGAGCTGGTTTTGATCGGTGGAGTCGGCATCGGCGCCGTGGCCGCACTCGCCCGCCGCGACGGCGCCGCCCGCCGGCACGGCTTCAACCCGCCGTTTCGGGTTCTCGATCCCGAAGCCGGCGAAGATGCCGCCGGCGATCATCAGTAGGCCGGCGATCGCAATCCCGAGGTGGAAGGCCGAGGTCGAAGCGTCGGCGGCGGCCGCGCGTACACGAGCCGCTTCGGGCGAGCCCAGGCGTTTGGCCGCCGGCACGGCGAGCGGCTGGTCCTTCGCTTCGGCGACAGCGGTCGCAGCGCGCGGGCTCAGCGGGGCGTCGCCGAGGTTGGAGTCGATACTCGAGCCGAAGCTGGCGGAGATCACCGCGCCGAGCACGGCGATCGCGAAGAGGCCGGCGACGCGGGAGATGCCGTTGCTGACCCCGGAGGCGATGCCGACGTGGCGTTCCTCGACCGAGTCGAGCACGGTCGCAGTCAAGGGCGCGACCGTCGCCGAGAGGCCGAGGCCGAAGACGAGGATGCCCGGCAGCACGTCGACGGCGTAGTTCGGGTCGGAGCCGACCCGCAGCAGCAGGATCAGCCCGATCCCACCGACGATCGGGCCGGCGCACATCGGCAGCCGCGGCCCCGTGCCCGAGGCAAGTTTGCCCCAGCGCGGCGAGAGGAAGAAGAGGATCAGCGAGACCGGCGTCGTCGCCAGGCCGGCCTCGATCGGCGAGTAGCCGGCCACCTGCTGGAGGAAGAGGCCGACGAAGAAGAGGCCGCCGATCAGCCCCGCGTAGGCGGCCAGCGTGGTCAGGTTGGCGACGCGGAAGTTGCGGATCCGAAACAGCGACAGTTCGAGCATCGGGTGGCGGGCGCGGGCCTCGTGGAGGATGAACAGGGCGAAGCCGCCGATTCCGGCGAGCATCGGGATCCAGACCACCGGACTACCCCAGCCGTAGGCCGGCTGCTCGATCAGGGCGAAGACGGGGCCACCCAGGCCGATCGCGGAGAGCCCGATACCGGGCCAGTCGATCCCGCGGAAGGCTTCCATGTCGCGCGTCTCCTTGATCGCGCGCATGCTCAGCGCCACCGTCAAAGCGATCAACGGGATGTTGACCCAGAAGATCGCCCGCCAGGAGAGCGCCTCGATCAGAACGCCGCCGCCGGCCGGGCCGAGCACGGTGGCGATTCCGGTCCAGGCAGTCCAGGTACCGACGGCCCTGCCGCGCGCTGCGCCTTCGAAGGCGGCGGCGACGAGCGCCAGCGAGCCGGGCACGAGCAGCGCCCCGGCCACACCCTGCAGCGCGCGGGCACCGACGAGAAACTCGACCGAGGGCGCGAGCGCGCAGAGAACCGAGGTGACGCCGAAGGCGATCAGGCCGATGACGAAAACGCGCCGCCGCCCGAACTGGTCACCGAGCCCGCCACCGACGAGCAGCAGCGCGACCAGGGTGAGCATGTAGGACTCGACCACCCACTGCTGGCCCGCGAGGCCGGCGTCGAGCCCGTCGGCAATCGCCGGCAGCGCCACGTTGACCACCGTTGAGTCGAGGAAGACGATCGTCGAGCCGAGGATCGTCGCGATCAGCGTCAGCCGCTGTTGGCGAGACACCGGCTCAGTGTAGGCAGGGGGCCCTCACGTGCCAAGCTCGCGCAGCTGCTGGGCCGGGGTGAAGAAGTTACGGTAGGCGAGACCGGTGGCGACGAGGGCCGAGATGGCGACGCTGCCGAGCAGGGCGTAGAGCAGGATCAGCTGCAGGCGCACGGCATCGGCTGGTTCGGCGCCGGCGAGCAGCATCCCGACCATCGTGCCGGGGAAGAAGATCAGCCCGGTGGTCTTGGTCGAGTCGACCAGGGTGATCGTGCCCGAGCGCAGGGCGCGACGCACGAACGGCGCCGCCGCCTCGCGCGCCGTCGCCCCCAGCGCCAGGGTCGCCTCGATCCCGGCGCGCGACTCGCCGACCTCGTCACCGAGCCGGTTCAGGGCCACCGCCGAGGCGGTCATCGCGTTGCCGATCACCATGCCACCGACCGGGACCAGGTAGCGCGGGGTCGGCTCGAAGATGCCCAGCGCGACAACCAGGCCGAGCGTCGTCGCCGCGGCCGCCGCGAGCCCGATCAGCAACGGCCAGAACGCGTTGGGGACCTTCTTCGCCCGGCTGCGGGCGGTGATCGCTCCGAAGAGGATCATCACCGAGAGCAGCGCCAACACCAGCCAGATCGTGTCGGCGTCGAAGATCAGCTTGATCGCATAGCCGATCGCGGTCAGCTGGACGAAGGAGCGGACCGTGGCGATGACGATGTCGCGCTCTAGTTCGGCGCGGCGCCAGCTCGAGATCGCGACAGCGAGGGCGACGAGGGCGAGCGCCGCCGCGACCTGGCCGAGCGAGACATCGATCGAGCCGTTCACGCCAACGCCTGCTCGAGCGGGCCGCAGGCGGCGACCCGGCCCGCCTCCAGCCGCAGCGCCCGCGTGGCGAGCCGCCGCGCCTGCTCGGGGTCGTGGCTGACGATGATCAGCGCGATCTCGAGCTCGCTGCGCAGTTGGCCGAGCGTCGCCTCGATCGCGTCGCGCGCGCCGTGGTCGAGCGCCGCGGTCGGCTCGTCGAGCAGGAGCACGGCCGGTTGCTGGGCGAGGGCCCGCGCAAGCATCACCCGCTGCCCCTCGCCGACCGAGAGCTCGCCCACGTCACGCGCCGCGAAACCGGGATCGAGGCCGGCGAGGCCGAGGCAGCGCCCCGGGTCGAGCCCCCTGCCGGCCAGGCCGGCGGCGTAGCGCAGGTTCGACTCGACGCTGCCCGGCAGCAGCGCCGGCAGCTGCGGCACCAGCGAGACCTCGCGCCGCAGGGCGAGCGGGTCGTAGTGCTCCAGCGGCCGGCCGCGGTAGGCGATCGAGCCTGCATCCGGGTCGGCGAGCCGGTTGAGCAGCCGCAGCAGGGTCGACTTGCCGGCGCCGGAAGGCCCGACGATCGCGGTCGCGCCGAGCTCGATCTCGGCGCTGAGCGAGTCGAGGACGGTGCGGCCGCCGCGGACGAGGCTGACATCGCGAAGCTCGAAAAGCACCGGGCCATGATCCCGCACCGCTCGCAAGAACCCTCCCGCCGCGGCGCCCGGCGTTGGCGGAGCACCGCGCTGGTGGCAGAATCAAGGAAGGTGATGCGCTGATGGCGAGAGCGATTTGGAGCGGAACGATCAGCTTCGGGCTACTCAGCGTGCCCGTCAAGCTCTACAGCGCTGTCGCCCGCCGCGGCATCTCGCTGCGGGAGATCCGCGAGTCCGACGGTGCCCGGATCAAACACCGCCGCGTCGCCGAGGGCACCGACGAGGAGGTCCCCTACGGGGAGATCGTCAAGGCCTTCGAGATCGCGCCCGACCGCTACGTGCCGATCGGCAAGGACGAGATCGCGACGCTGGCGCCGGAGAAGACGCGGGCGATCGAGGTGCAGGACTTCGTCGACCTCGACCAGATCGACCCGATCTACTTCGACAGCCCCTACTACCTGGGCCCGTCCGAGGGCGCCGAGAAGGCCTACTCGCTGCTGGCCAGGGCGATGCAGAAGTCGGGCAAGGTGGCGATTGCCCGCTTCGTCTTCCGCAACAAGGAGCACCTGGCGGCGCTGCGCCCCGGCGACGGCGTGCTGACGCTGACCACGATGCGCTTCGCCGACGAGGTCGTCGCCCCCACCGAGCTCGAGGACGTGCTGCCGCAGGACGAGCAGAAGGTGGCGAAGAAGGAGGTCGCGATGGCCGAGCAGCTGATCGAGTCGCTGACCACGGACTTCGACCCCGGCGCCTACCGCGACGAGTACCGCGAGCAGCTACTGGCGCTGATCGAACGCAAGGCGGAGGGCAAGGAGGTCGTCACGGCGCCGGCGACCGAGGAACCGAAGCCGACCGCCGCCCCCGACCTGATGAGCGCACTCGAGCAGAGCATCGCCGCGGTCAAGGATCGCGGCAGAGGCAAGGGCGAGGCGACGGGCGGCGCCAAGAAGGCACGGGCCACGAAGGCCAAGGCCGTGCCGAAGAAACGCTCCTCCGGCAAAAAAGACAAAGCCTCGAAGTAGCCGGTGGCCGAAAGCCGTCAGGTCGAGGTCGGCGGCCGTGAGCTGAGGCTCACCAACCTCGGCAAGGTCCTCTATCCGGAGGCCGGCTTCACCAAGGGCGAGGTGGTCGACTACTACGCCAAGGTCGCCGAGGCAATCGTCCCGCACCTCAGCGGCCGCGCCGTCACCCTGCGACGCTTCCCCGAAGGGGTCGATGACCTCGATGCCGCCTTCTTTGAGAAGCGCTGCCCGAAGCACCGGCCGAATTGGGTGAAGACGGCGCGGGTCGAGGCTGGGCCGCGCGCGGGCAAGATCGACTTCTGTGTCTGCGACAGCCTGCCGACACTGGTCTGGATGGCGCAGCTGGCAGCGATCGAGCTGCACCCCTCGCTCTCGCTCTCGCGGGCACCGAAACGGCCGACTGTGCTCGCCTTCGACCTCGACCCCGGCCCGCCGGCCGACATCGTCGAGTGCTGCCAGGTCGCTCTGCGCCTGCGCGATCTGTTCGGCCACTTCGACGTCGAGTGCTTCCCCAAGACCTCGGGCTCCAAGGGCCTGCAGGTCTACGTGCCGCTGAACAGGAAAGCCCCATACGAGCAGACCAAACCGTTCGCCAAAGCGATCGCCCAGTTGCTTGAGAAGCAGACCCCCGACCGGGTCGTCTCGAAGATGAAGAAGGCCGAACGCGAGGGCAAGGTCTTCGTCGATTGGTCGCAGAACCACCAGCGCAAGACGACGATCGCCGTCTACTCCCTGCGCGCCCGCGAACGCCCCACCGCCTCCACCCCGGTGACCTGGAACGAGGTGGAGCACGCCGCTGAGCAGGACGACGCCGACTCACTCGTCTTCGAAGCCGGCCAGGTCATCGAGCGCCTGGAAGACAAAGGCGACCTCTTCGCCCCGGTGCTGGAACTGGAGCAGGACCTGCCGGAGCTCTAGCCCAGCGGCTGGCGGACCACGGGCTTGCGGGTCGCTTTGACCTCGTCGAGGCGGCGGACGGGGGTTGTGTAGGGGGCCTGCTTGGCCTTCTCGGGGTCGGACTCGGCCTCGGCCAGGATCTGCTCGACCGCATCGGCGAAGGCGTCCAAGGACTCCTTTGTCTCGGTCTCGGTCGGCTCGACCATCAGAGCCTCGTCGACCAGGAGGGGGAAGTAGACGGTCGGCGGGTGGAAGCCGAAGTCGAGCAGGCGCTTGGCTAGATCAAGCGTGGCGACGCCGAGCTGCTTCTTCATCGGCTTGCCGGAGAGGACGAACTCGTGCATGCAGTGGCGGTCGAAG
>Ga0210063_1000115_pt1 | contig 27055 bp, 17 predicted proteins | sample Muzzi_PWA_D1_FD_185529 | JGI IMG/M metagenome (GOLD analysis project Ga0210063, IMG submission 185529) | Wetland microbial communities from San Francisco Bay, California, USA, that impact long-term carbon sequestration - Muzzi_PWA_D1 (SPAdes) | ecosystem: Environmental > Aquatic > Marine >... | reverse complement strand
GCTGCGCCTCGATCACCGGGAAACCGTCCCATCCCTCCTGCTGCTGGAGTGAGATCCGTGTCCGCCGGGCTACTCCAGGAATGTGTGACGGCGAGCCGGGGCGTGCTGCGCGAACTCGATTTTCCCACCGATGGCACCGCCACTCCGGGGCAGCTGCGCACGTTCTTTCTTACCCTGCTGGGGGATATCGTGGAGGCGGCCTTTGCCACGGCGCCGGAGCGGCGCGTTTTTCTGCGCTATCAGCGCGACGGCTGGATTCGTCTGCGCTCCTTGCCGGTACTCCAGGGCCGGGAACTCAGCGGACGGATCCTGGCTCGCTACGAGGCTGCTGCGGCGCAACTCTCCGCGGCGCAAAGCGCTCAGATCGCCGCGCTGCGCTCCGCCAGCGACGCTTCTGCACCGTGGCGGCAGAGGCTCGATACCTTCTGGCGGCGGCAGGATCCACGAGCATCCCATACGGATCCCTGCGCCCCCGACGCGCTCCACGCGGCCTTGTTTGGGCTCCTGCGGGCCATTGCGGCCCAGGTCGGGTTGGCTCTCTTGGAAGCGGGTCTGGCGGGCCATCTGCAACTCCATGCCCGGGGCGGGGCCGTCGGCGAGAGGTTTCGATGGCTGCCCATCGATCCGACCGATGCCCCCCCCCGCCCCGCCCCGAGGGCTCCCGGGGATGGTGACTATGACTTTGAGCGGCAGTACGACTGGCTCGACCTGGTCGCGACCCTCGGTGCCAAGGGCGCCGAGTGGCAACGCTTCTACCTCGACCGCCACCGCGGTTTCCAGGACCTGCTGGAATCGGCTCTGGTCGCGCTGCGCCAACGGCGGCTGGAGGAAGGGCGGTCACTGCTCGCGGAGGTCGATCAGCTGCGCTCGGCGCTGCGCGCTGAAGACGAGGCCCTGTACTGGGTCCTGGGCCGCTTCTACCATGGCGCCGTGTCCTATCTTCATTATCTGAACGAAGATTTTCCCCAGGCGATCCGTCACGTCACGGTCGCCCACCAGGCGATCACGGAAGCGGTGCGCGAGGCGCCCCATCTTCTCCCCTTCGCCGCGGTCAGTCTGGATATCCCCTTGAAGAAGGCACGACTGTTCCGAGCCCAGGCCGCGTGGGAGGTGATGGATCGCGAATTGCGCGCGTTACAGGGCATGATCGCCGGGGAACTTCCCCTGTGCACCGACCGCGACGGTTCAGCCGTGACCCTGGCGACCATCCACCGGGCCGTGGCGGACGCGAAGGCAGGGCCTCGCCATGCCCAGACCCTGCGCTTCCTGTCCGATCCTCGGTGGAGAGCTGGCCTGCACGACGCCTACGTGCAACGGCTGTACCTACCGTTGGACTGAGCCGCTGCACGGTTCAGAGCTGGTGTAAAAATCGACCCGTCCATCTTCCCCACGGGGCGATAGGCGAGGGTTTCCAGGAAGCGGATGGCGTCGCCGATGGAGGCGACGATGTCCTGGTACTCCACCGCCACGGGTGAGTGCTCGATGAAGCCCAGGACCCAATACTCTGGATGGTGCAGGTCGGCGAACTCGCCGTCCACCAGGCTGCGGACGAAGTTCAAGGTCAAGGCGGCGCGCTCGTAGCCCCGCAACAGGAGTTTCGGATTCGGCACCAGAGCCTCAGCGGTGAAGGCGTTACGGTTGACCAGATCCCCCCCTGATAGCCGGGCAAGGTCGTCCCATGCCGGGTCTCACTGTCGCAGGAGCGGGACTTGGCGTATTGACCGGCGAAACGCTCCACCCGGATGATCCGCTTCTTGGTGCCGTGGACCAGAATCAGGCTACCTGCCCTTCCTCATGGGTTCGGACATGTCCCTGGTGGTGCGGGCGACCCACGGCAAAGCGGAAGACCTACTGCCCCGGGTTCGGGAGCGAGTGCTGGCCCTCGATCCTCACCTCCCCCTCTTCGACGCCCACACCATGGAACAGCGCGTGGAGAGCAGCATCGTCGAGACGCGCATGACCGCCTGGCTGATGAGCTTGCTCGCCGCTTTGACCCTGGGGATGGCCGCCATGGGCATCTACGGAGCCATCTGGCACACGATCGTGGAACGAACCCGGGAGATCGGCATTCGGCTGGCCCTCGGCGCAACGCCACGCCAGATCGGCCATCTCTTCGGAAGACGGATCCTGCCGTGGGCCTCTGCGGGTATCGCCGTCGGCGTGGGAGGTGCGCTACTCCTCTCCCAAACCATGGAAGCGCTGCTCTTTGAGGTTCACCCTTTCAACTTCAAGAGTCTGTCCACCTCCCTGGTGGTGGTCTCCACCGTGATCCTGTGGGGGACCTACTGGCCCACTCGCCGGGCCACCCGTCGGCATCTCTGCTCGGTGCTCAAAGGCGATCTGGCAGGGCTCTGTCGGCGGCGAACCCCGCACCCCGAGGCCCGCCTTCCACCATCCGAAGGCAAGGCGAAATCGCAGCGCCACCCCGGGCACGCTGCCCCTACCGCCCCCGAACCGCTGCGCTAGTACCGATGTTCCCTGGGTCCCACTTCGAACCTCCCGGGGCGGCCAGGGCGGTGGCTGGCGCTCCTGGCCCTTCCGTTCACCGCCCGTCGTCGAGCACCACGAGAGGTCCAGTCGGATGCGGCGCTGTCGGGCTCCGCCTTCCACCCGCCCTCTCGAGGGCTCGCTGCCGGGCGCAGGCGGCAGTGCCCGCAGCGCAGCCACCGCAAGCATCGGTCGGGCGACCGCCGCGGGGTAGGAACGGACTCAGCACGCCCCAAAATCCAGCCAGACAGGCCAGCGTGACCACCCAGAATTGCCAGTCGTGCCAGGGAAAGGTCATCGTCAAGCCACTCCTAGCCAATGCAAGCCGTGGAAGGTCACGAACGCCGCGAGCCAGGCGAGGGTCGTCATGTAGACCAGTTGAAGGCCCGCCCAACCGAGACCACCGGCCTCGCGCCGGGTCACCGCCAGAGTCGGCAAGCATTGCATCGCGAGGACGAAGAAAACCAGCAGCGACGCCGCGGTCGCCGGGGTGAAGACCCGGGTGCCATCGTCGCGCACAGCGGTGCGGATGCCCTGGATCACACCCTGATCCTCGGCCTCATCGACGCCCACCAGCAGCACCGCCATGGTCGAGACGAAGACCTCCCGCGCCAGGAAGCTGGTGAGGACGCCGACCGTCAGCTGCCAGTCGAAGCCCAAGGGCGCGAACACCGGCTCAAACGTCCGCCCCAGGCGCCCGGCAAAGCTCTGGGCCTGGGCGTGGCGAGCCTCGAGAAAGTCCGCCTGGTGACGCAGCTCCTCGGCCCTCTCCGGCGTCCCCTGGGACGCGGCTGCCGCCGCCTCGGCCCGCAATTGCAGGGCCTCGCCGGGCGGTGCCACCTGAGGATAGGCGCTCAACCACCACATCACCACGCAGATGCCGACGATCACCGTGCCCGCCTTGCGCAGGAAGGTCACCCCCTGGAAATAGGCGGTGTAGGCGGCGGTGCGCACCGACGGTACCTTGTAGGACGGCAATTCCAGCACCATCGGTCGCGAACGACCGCGCAGGAACGTGCGGCGGGCGATCCAGGCACTCCCCAGCGCCGCGGTCGCGCCGAGCAGATAGCAGAGCGCGAACGCCAACCCCGCGAAAAACGGTCGCTCGGCGAACAGCAGGCCGGTGAGCAGCACGTAGACGGGCAGCCGCGCCGAGCAACTCATGAAGGGCGCGACGAGCACGGTCGCCAGTCGATCGTGGCGGTCTGGGATGAGCTTCGCCGAAAGGATGCCCGGAATCGCGCACGCGTGGCTCGAAAGCAGGGGAACGAACGCCTGTCCGGGCAGCCCAAATCGACACAGGATGCGGTCCATGACGAATGCTGCCCGTGCCAGGTACCCGGTGTCTTCCAGCAAACTGATGAGGAAGAAGAGCAGACAGATCTGCGGCAAGAACACCACCGTGCCCGCGATACCGCCGATGATGCCGTCCACCAGCAGATCGTGGATCGCCCCCGGCGGCATCACCCCGGCGACCCAACCACCCAGGTGCTCGAAGGTCGCCTCGATCAGATCCATCGGCACGGTGGCCAACGCGAAGAGGGTCCAGAAGAGACCGCCCATCACCAATACGAAGACCGCCGTGCCGAGCACCGGATGGGTGAAGGCCTGGTCGAGGCGCGCGGTGACCGAATCGCCCGCCGCACCGACCGCCGACGCGCCGCCGACGCTGCCCTCGAACGCGCGGGCGGCCCAGCCGTCGAGGGCCTCGAAATCCGCCGGATCCGGTCGTGGGAGCTGGCGGTCGGTGCGCAGTGTCGGAAGGGCCGCCGGTGCGCCCCTCAGCGCCTGACCGACCGCTCCATCCACCGCCGCCCGCAATTGATCGACCCCTTCGCCTCGGCGGGCGACGATCGGCACCACGGGACACCCGATCAGCTCGCCGAGGCGCGCTGGGTCGATCGACAGTCCTCGTCGGCGAGCGATGTCCGTCATGTTCAGGGCGACCACCGTCGGCAAGGCGTAGGTGATCAGCTCCCCCACGAGGTAGAGATTGCGCACGAGATTCGTCGCGTCGATCACCACCACCACGGCGTCGGGGCGGCGGTAGGGCGCCTTGCCTTCCAGCACGTCGCGGCACACCCGGGACTCGGGAAGGTCGAGCTGCAAGCGATAGAGACCCGGCAAATCCACCAACTCGACTCTGCCCCCGGTCGCTTCCAAGTCGAAGCGACCGACCCGCGCGTCGGTGGTCGTACCCGGGAAGTTCGCCGTCTTCGCCCGCAGACCGCAGAGGCGATTGAATAGAGTCGTCTTGCCAGTGTTCGGATTCCCGATGAGGGCGACCAGCGGCACCTTCGGCTCGGACGCACCCCCGACCGTCGCGGTCGGTTCCACCAGAGCGACGGGAGCCGACGTCATGATCCGGGTTCGGGAATGACCTGGAGGCCGCGGGCTACCGCGTCCGCCAAACCGATGCGCGTGCTTCGGACCTCAAGGATCCACGGATCTCCCGCTTTCGACACCCGAAAGCGGGAGCGGCGGGCCAGGCCGAGGGCCATCAGGATCGCGGCATCATCGTGCCCGAGCTCCGCGGCGTGCAACCGTCCACAATCCCCAGCGTGCAACTGGGTGAGATTGACCGTCCGGTGGGACTCCTCGGGATGGATGGATGGCCTTGGCATGGGTCTGGCTCCCTCGGGGCGTGCGTTGATGGCGGCTCTTGGCATGCTCTCCTCGACCTTCAATCCTATTGAGACAGATTCTCAATAGAGGTCTCAAGTATACCCCTTCCCGTCGCGAACTGGCAAGGGAATCCAGGCCGGTCCAGCCAACCGAGGGATTGGTTCAGGCGATCAGGGGATCGACCCGGGACGCCGGAAGGCCGTCACCCCCCCGAAGCCACCTGCCGTGCCGCTTTCTGGGCCCGGGCGGCGGATTTGGAGAGGCGCTGGGCCAGGAGCATGGCCATCTCCAGGGCCTGCTCGCAGTTGAGACGGGGATCGACCTGGGAACGGTAGGCCCGTTTGAGGTCCGCTTCCTCCAGACGGCGGGCGCCCCCGACGCACTCGGTGACGTTGTCGCCGGTGAGTTCGAAGTGCACCCCACCGAGGGTGCTCCCCTCGGCGGCGTGGATGTCGATGGCCTGTTCCAGTTCCGTCAGGATGTCGTCAAAGCGCCGGGTCTTGATGCCGTTGCCGGCCTTCTGGGTGTTGCCGTGCATGGGATCGCAACACCAGACCACCGTCTTGCCGCTTGCCCGCACCGCCCGGATGAGGCGCGGTAGATGCTCGCCGACCTGATCGGCACCGAAGCGGTGGATCAAGGTCAAGCGACCCGGTTCATCGTCCGGATGCAGGATGTCCAGCAGGCGCCGCAACCAGTCGTCGGTCATTCCGGGGCCGATCTTGATGCCGATGGGATTGCGCACACCGCGGAAGAACTCGACGTGGGCGCCCTCCGGCTGGGCGGTGCGCATACCGATCCAGGGTAGGTGCGTGGAGAGGTTGTACCACCCCTCCCGGTGGGGCACCTGGCGGGTCTGGGCCTGCTCGTAGAACAGATGCAAGCCCTCGTGACTGGTGAAGAAATCGACCCGATCCGTCTGCCCCACGGGGCGTCCGGCGAGGGTCTCCATGAAACGGATGGCGTCGCCGATGGAGGCGACGATTTTCTCGTACTCCGCCGCCAGGGGTGAATGCTCGATGAACCCCAGGTCCCAATACTCCGGATGGTGCAGGTCGGCGAAACCGCCATCGACGAGACTGCGGACAAAATTCAAGGTCAGGGCGGCCCGCTCGTAACCCCGCAGCAGGAGTTTGGGGTCCGGCACCCGGTCCTCGGTGGTGAAGGCGTTGCGGTTGACCAGATCTCCCCGGTAGCTGGGCAACGTCGTGCCATCCCGGGTTTCGCTGTCGGAGGAGCGAGGCTTGGCATACTGGCCGGCGAAACGCCCCACCCGGATGATCCGCTTCTTGGTGCCGTGGACCAGGATCAAGCTCATCTGCAGGAGGATCTTCAGCTTGCTGGTGATGGCCGGGGAGGTGCAGTCATCGAAGGTCTCCGCGCAATCGCCCCCCTGGAGGAGAAAGCGCTCGCCTCGGGCGGCCTCCGCCAACTGCTCCTTGAGGGTTTCGACCTCCCACGAGGTGACCAGCGGTGGCAACTGGGCGAGACGTTCCAGGACGCGATCGACCGCCTCCCGGTCCGGGTAGGTGGGCTGCTGCAAGGCCTCTTTCTGCTGCCAGCTCCGCGGTTGCCACACCATCGGATCTTCCTTGGATTCAGGCATCGGGACACCTCCACGGTCAAAGGATCGTCAAGCAAACGAGCCCGGATCCTACAACGAAGTCCCCCTGGGGGCCGAGGACCGTTTGGGTCGTGCCTTAGTCGCGGCGCCCGAACCGCCCATAGGACGGCTTGTGGGTCGGCCGCCCCTGCTGGTCCACCGGTCGACCGGTTTCCGCCGGATCCTCCCGGCGCTGCCACCGGGAGGAAGGGACCAGTTCTCGCATCCGCCCGGAATAGGGATCGGGGTCACTGGTCCGATTGCCGTAGTTTTCCGGATCGTAATCCGGGCGACTCTCCGGAGGAATGCCGGGAGCCTTGCCCCGGCGACGCTTGACATTGCCGGCATTGTCGCCACCACCCCGAGCGGCCCGCGGAGCACCCTGACCTCGGCTGGGCCGAGCCTTGGGCGGCCCGGCACCCTCGGTTCCCTTGCGCCGACGACGCCGACGGCGACCCTCGCCATCGTTGGCATCGGGGGCATGGGCGCTGCGCTCCCGCCCGGACGGCTGGTTGCGCCGGGGCGGGGACCCTTTGCGATCCCGCCGTCCCCGCCGCTCTTCCGGGGGAATCTCCAGCGGCTCCTCCGGCTTGGCCTGGTAATCGAAACCCTCCAGGGTTTGCTCGGGCAGCGGGCCGTGGGCCGCGTCCAGGTTCTTGAATTCCCGCCCCTCGGTGGGCGCCGCCAGGGCGATCACCTCGAGGCCCGACGCCGACGCCTCGCGGCAACGCTGGGCGTAATCGTCGGTCGAAGCCGGAAGATCCAGATAGACCAGATGGGTCAGGTGATCGACCATCGCTTCTGGCAACGGCAGATCCGTGGCCACCAACGCCTTCAACTTCCCGCCACGGAACTGTTCCAGCACGTGGCTGCGCTGCGCCTGGCTGCGGTTGCCGTGCACCCGATCGGCGGGCAGACCCAGCCGACGCAGCAACGAGGCCACCCGATTGGCGCGATGGCGAGTCCGGGTCAGCACCAGAGCGCCCTGGATCCCGCCCTGCTCCACGAGGGCGGCCAGGAGGGCGGGCTTGAGGTCGTCTTCCACCGGGTACACCGCCTGCTTCCAGGAGCCGTCCTCGGACTCTCCGGGTTCCACTGCCTTCGCCGACGCCCCCGACTCTGCGGCCTGGCCGGACCCCGAGGGTGCCGCGGTCTTGGGCTCCACGGTTTCTTCAGCCTCCGCCTCCGCTTCCGCCTCCGCTTCCGCTTCCGACGCCAACTCGATCTCTACCGGCTCCCGCAGCACTCGCACCAGCCCCGTCAGGGGTGGGCTCAGGGATTCACTGAAGAGGAGAACCTGGATTTCCGCGGGCAGGTTCTCCACGATGTGCTCGACATCCGGCAGCAGGCCCAGTTCCGCCATGCGGTGGGCGTCATCGATGACCAGGACTTGCAGATCATAGAGCCGACCGTAGCTCTCTTCCATGTGCTCCCGGAGCCGCCCGGGCGTGGCCACGACGACATCCGCGCCCGCCTTGAGGGACCGCTCCTGGGGCGTTTTGTCCACCCCCCCGAAAACCACCGCGCCAGTGGTCCGGGTATGAGAGGCCAGGCGGGCGCGCCACTCGTCGATCTTCGCTCCCGTTGCCCCATCCGGGGTGAGGATCAAGCCGCGGGTGCGACCGGTTTCCCCCTGCAGGATCCGATGGAGCACCGGCAGCAGGTAGGCGGCGGTCTTGCCTTGAGCGGCACTGACCACCAGCAGGTCTCGACCCTCGAGGGCCGGAGGTACGATCAGGTCTTGCAGGGCGGTGGGGTGCTGCCAACCGACGTCAGCCACACCCCGCAGTAGTTCGGCCGACAGGCCGAGAGAAGAGAAACTCATCTTTTGTAAACTCGCAGTCTTCCAGCGCCGATCCGCCTCACACCGTTTTCCGATCTTCCGTCGAAAAGCGGGGCGTGCCGTGCGCAATGTCTCGGGTTTGATCGCGGGGCGGCAGTGGGATCGGCGGCGGGACCGCCGTCCGGCACTATTCCAGGCTCCCGGTCGACTCTTTATGACCCGCACCGATCAAATACCGGCGGGCCTCGAAACCCCAAGACCCTGGGACCGGGGTGGATGCACCGGCAACCAGGGCAGAGGCCGATAGAGTGCCACACTTCACCACCCCTTGCCAAGGGGATCGTCAAAACCGCCCCTTCTCCGGAGGCTGCCATATACTACCGTTCCCTCCAGCAAAGCGGTTGGGAGGATAACCTGGAGACCCCGATGCCCGTTGCCCAGCACCGTTTTCCCCGTCGTCCCACCACTCTTCTGCTCGCCCTCGTTGGCCTCCTCGCCATGCCCGCCATGGCCGCCAAGGTCGCCATCATGGAGGGCACAGTGCTGGATGAGGCCGGCGCGCCGGTCGAGGGGGTGACGGTCACGGTCAGTTCGCCGGATCGCCCCGACTGGAGAGAGACCGCCCGGTCCGACGCCGAGGGACATTTCGCCCTGGAGATCTCCCGCCCCAAGGGGGGCTTCCTCTACCAGTTGAGCAAAGAGGGCTACGATCCCCAGGTGGGTGCCGTGGAATTGGTGGCGGGCCAACGAACCACCTTCGATTTCGTCCTGGAAACGCCGGATGGCGAGCTGGCCCGCAAGCGGCGCGCCATCGCCGCCTACAATCGCGGCGCGGCGGCCTTCAACGCCGACGAAAACACGGCGGCGATGACCGCCTTTCAAGAAGCGCTGGAGCTGGATCCCAACCTCGTGGAGGCGCACCGGGCCCTGGCGGAGGTGGCCCTCAAGATGGACGACCCCACGGCCCTGGCCACGGCGGCGGCGGCGGCGGCGGCGGTGCGGCGGCTGGCGCCGGACGATCCCGAGGGCGTTCGCCTGGCCTTCGCGGCGGCCCTGCGGGGGGAGGACCGGGAGGCCCTGGAAGCCGCGGCGCTGGCCTTGCCGGAAGATCGCAAGCTGGCCGCCGCGCGGCTGATCTACAACCGCGGCGCGGAAGCCAGCCAGAAACAGCGGCTCGACGAGGCTCTGGCCTATTTCGCCCTGGCGGTGCGCCTCGATCCCACCCTCGCCGCGGGCCACTCGGCGCTGGCCTCGACGTTCTACAACGCGGGGCGTTTCGAGGAGGCCCTGGCGGCGGCGGAACGCTTCCTGGAACTGGCCCCGGAGGATCTTCCCGGCCTGCGGCTGCGAGCCCTGGCGGCCAGCGCCACCGGCGATGAGGAGCGCGCCACGGTCGCCTTGCAGGCGCTGGCGGCGGTGGATCCGGAGGCGGCGGTCTCCGCGATCCTGACCCAGGCCCGGGACCTTTTCCAGAGCGGGCAGATCAGCGCCGCGGAGCGGGAGGCAAACCGCGCCTTGGGCCTCGTCCCAGACCACCCCGAGGCCCTGTACACCCTCGCCCTGGTGGCGGTGAACCAGGGGGAGACGGCGCGCGCCAAGACCCTGTTCCAGAAGATCGTCGATACCGCTCCGGACTCGCCCCGGGCAGCGGAGGCGAAGAACATGTTGCAATATCTGTGAGCTGGAACGCGCACCGGGCAACGGCGACCCCGGGTTCACACCCGGGGCTACCCAGAGGCACCCGGGTCGGGTGCCCCGAGGCGAGGGCAAGCCCAGGGGCCTGCCCCCACACCAGACGCCGTGGAGGGGCGGCCCCCCGTGGCCGCCCTGACCCCGCCGCGCTCCCTCTCCGGTCCAGGAGCATCCCTTGACGCTGCGCACCCTCGGCCCCGGCATCCTCCTCGCCGCCACCTCGGTGGGGGCGAGCCATATCTTGATGAGCCCGGAGGCCGGGGCGCGCTTCGAGTACCAGCTGATCTGGCTGATCCTCCTCACCCATCTGCTCAAATATCCCGCCTTTGAACTGGCGCCCCGCTATGTGGCGGCGCGGCGGGAGTCCCTCCTGGATGCCTACGCCCGGGCGCCGGGGCCGCCCCGCTGGGCTTTGTGGCTGGGGCTGGTGGACATGACGGTGCAGGCGGCGGGGGTGCTGGCGGCGCTCCTGGGGTTGACGGCCTCGTTCCTGGTGGTGGCTCTCTCCGGGGTCTCGGGCCTGGGACGATTGGGAATCCCGGGCTGGAGCCTGGTCCTCGCCGTCACCCTCCTGATCCTCCTCCGCTGGGGCCGTTACACCCTGTTGCGGGGGGCCAACCTCGGTCTCATGTTGTTGCTCGCCCTGGGCACCCTGGTGGCCTTCCTGGCCGCCCCGCCGCCGCTGACGGCGGTGCCTCAGATGCTCACCCCGGCGGCCCCGGTGGGATCCTTGCTGCTGGCCGCCGCCATCCTGGGGTACATGCCCACCTCGGTGGCGGTCTCCATCTGGCAATCCCTGTGGGCGCTGGAGCAGGGGCGCTTCCGCCCCGGCACCCCGGATTCCCCCGGGGAGCGCCAACAGCGGCTCAAGGACGGCCTCTTCGATCTGCGGGTGGGGTACGGCCTGTCGGCGCTCCTGGCGGTGGCCTTCGCCACCCTGGGGGCGGTGCTCCTCTACCCCCGGGGGCTGGTGCCCCAGAACGCGGAGGTGGCGCTGACCCTGTCGCGGATCTACACCGATGTGCTGGGGGATTGGATGCGTCCGGTCTTCCTGGCCATGGCCTTCGCCGCCCTTTTCACCACCTGCTACACCTCCATGGACGGCTTCCCGCGGACCTTCGTGGCCACCCGCCGCGCGCTACGGGGCCTGCCTTCGGTGGCGCCCGACGGCCCCGAAACTCCGAAGACCTACTGGATCTTCCTCCTCGCCACCACCGTCGGCGGTCTGGGGCTCCTGGCCCTGGTGCCGGATCCCCCCACGGTGGTCAAGGCGGTGGGTGCCGTGGGGCTGCTCCTCTCCCCCGTCTACTACGCCCTCAACCTGTGGGCGGTGTTCCGGTTGGTGGACGACCCGGCGATGCGCCCGGGCAAGGTTCTGGTGGCCCTCTCCTTCCTGGGCATGACGGTGATGGTGGTGACCGGCGCCCTGCTGGTGGCCTCGGTGGTGGGTCTGCTCTAATTTTGCGCTATGCTCCGCCGGTACAAAGCTATTCTGTTGTTGTGATCCGGAGGTCGTGCCGTGAGCCGCCTGTCTCTCTGTTGTTTCGTGGGTCTCGTCTTGCCGCTCTGGCTGAGCGTCGGAGATAGCTTCGAAGAGAAGGCCCGCGCCGCCCCGCAGCCCTCCCCCCAACGACTGCGCACCGTCGAACAGCTGCGGGCCGACGCGGCAGCCCCGCGCCATTCTTCCGACGGTGCGGGCACGGCGTGGTTGGAAACCATCGGTGGCGAAGCGACGCCGGTGGCGGTGGCGGCAACCCGAGGGCGCTGGACGGTGGTTTTCGAAGCCGGGCCGGATGGCGTGGCCCCCGGAGGCGCGGTGAGCTTCTACATCCCCACGGCGTGGAGTTGGAGCCCGCCGCAGATCGTTGATCCCGCCCGGCCCGGCTTCGTCACCCTGACCTCGGAACCGGCGGATCTGCCCTTGAAGATCACCGCCAACCCCAAGAAGATGTACCTTCGGGTCGAGCCCGAGGGGCGGGCTATCGCCGCCGGGGAACGCCTGCGCCTGGTCTATGGCGCCGGCAGCGCTGGCGCGCAGGCGGATCGTTTCGCGGAGAGCCGTTCGCGCTTCTGGGTCGGCGTCGATGGCGACGGGGACGGGGTGCAGAAGCTTCTCCCGGACTCCCCCGCGGTGAAAGTGGTCGCGGGGCCACCGGCCCTGGCCCTGTTGATCCTGCCGGTGACCGCCCGCCCCGGGGACACCGTGCCCCTGACCGCCGTCATCCTCGACCTCTATGGCAATGCCGGGGTGCGCTTCACCGGCACCCTGGAATTCGATCCGCCCTCCGGGGGTGAGCCCGGGCTGGAATTGCCCCCCCGCATCGAGTTTGCCACCGACGACGGCGGCGTGCGGCGGGTGGACATCGCGGTTCACGGGGAAGGAGTCCACCGGGTGAGGGCCCGGCTCACCAGCGGTGGGGGCACCCTGGCCGTGGAGAGCAACCCCCTGGTGGTCCGGGCCGACGCCCCGCGCATTCTGTGGGGGGATTTCCAGGGCCACTCCGCCTACTCTGACGGCACCGGCACCCCGGACGATTTCCTGCGCTACGCCCGCGACGTCGCCGCCCTGGACGCCGTGGCCTTGACCGACCACGACCATTGGGGCCGCCCCTTCCTGGACCAACGCCCGGCGGCGTGGCGGGAGATCGTCACCGAGGCAAAGCGCTTCCACCAGCCGGGGCGCTTCATCACCTTCGTGGGCTACGAGTGGACCAGTTGGATCCACGGCCACCGCCACGTGCTCTTTCCGGCGGAAGACGGCGCGCTGCTGAGCAACCTGGATCCTCACTACGAAGACCCGCCCCGGTTGTGGAAGGGCCTGGAAGGCACCGGCGCCTTCACCTTCGCCCACCACACCGCCGGTGGCCCCATCGAGGTGGACTGGCGCTTCGCGCCGCCCCAGCGAATGGAACCGGTGGTCGAGATCGTCTCCATTCACGGCAGCAGCGAGGCCCCGGACTCCCCTAAACCGATCTACAAACCGGTCGCGGGGAGCTACGTCCGGGACGCCCTGGACCGGGGTTACCGCCTGGGCTTCATCGGCAGCGGCGACTCCCACGATGGCCACCCGGGGCTCTCCCACATCGCCTCGGCGAGCGGCGGGCTGGCGGCGGTGTACACGGACAACTGGACCCGTCCGGGGATCTTCCAGGCCCTCTCCCGGCGCCATTGCTACGCCACCAACGGCCCCCGCATCTTTCTCCACACGGATTTCCTGGGCCACGCCATGGGCTCCGCCGTCCCCGCGGCGCTGGCGATCCCGGCCACCGAGGGCGAGGCCCTGGCGCGCACCGTGCGCATCGAGGCCATCACCCCCGGCCCGGTGGAACGCATCGACATCGTCCGCCGGGGCCGGGTGGTGGCCACCTACCCCGGCGAAGGCCGACGGGAAATCCGCCTGGAACACCCCGTGGAGGACATTCTCCCCGGCGATTATCTGTACGTCCGGGTGGTGCAAACCGACGGCGGCGCCGCCTGGGCCAGTCCGTACTTCTTCGAGTAACAATACCCCTATGTAGTTTCCGAGCAAGATAGAAAAAAACGGTCTCTGCCTGCAACAGAATCGCCTCGGTGACGTAATATTGGTAAGAGAGTATTTCGGCGAGAGTTGGCTTGCGGGCCGCCTCCCGAGCATTGCTCGACGAAGAAGACGAAGAAGACAAAGAAGACAAAAACGGAGAGCCCGGCGGCTAGCCACGAACCACGATTCACCATGCCGGCCTCTCTTGAAACCTGACGTTTTTCGGGGAAAGGAGACCCCCCGATGCCATATTCCGCCCCTGGCGCACCGCGCCGGTACGCTGTTTCTGTACCTGCCCTCGCCCTCCTCCTGAGCCTGGTCGCACCGCTGGCCCGCCCCGCCGCCCTGGCCGCAGAAGGATCCGACAGGCCCACCAATCTCCTGGTCATCACTCTCGATACCTGGCGTTGGGATGCCCTCAGCGCCGCGGGACCGACCGTCGGTGGGGTCGCCACCCCCCACCTGGATGCCTTGGCGGCCCGGGGCGCCCTCTTCACCCACACCCGAGTGGCGGCGCCCATCACCCTGGTGTCCCACGCGTCCCTCTTCACCGGCCTGGAACCGCCCCGCCACGGCGTGCGCCACAACGGTAGCTTCGTGCTGGGTCCGGAACAACTGACCCTGGCGGAGATCCTCCACGGCGAGGGGTACCGCACGGCGGCGGTGACCGCGGCCTACGTGCTGAGTTCCCGCTACGGCCTGAACCAGGGCTTCGACAGCTACCGCGACGTGCTGCCCGACAACCTCTACGAGGACGGCGGCCTGAACCCCTTCTACCCGGAATTGACCGCCACGGAGGTCACTGATCGGGCGGTCGTGGAATTGAACGGTCTCACCTTCGAAGGCCAGCGGAAGCCCTGGTTCTTGTGGGTGCATTACTTCGACGCCCACGCCCCCTACCAGGCGCCGGAGCCCTATGCCGCGCGCTATCCCAACACCCCCTACGCCGCAGAGATCGCCTACCTCGACGCCGAGGTCGGTCGGCTGCTGGCGGAGGTGGATCGGCGAGGCCTCACCGGTTCCACGGCGGTGGTCATCACCTCGGACCACGGCGAGGGGTTAGGGGAGCACGGCGAGGCCACCCATGGTCATTTCGTCTACGACTCCACCGTCCGGGTGCCCGCCATCGTCGTCGCGCCGGGCGCCCCCCGGGGACAACGCTTCGACACCCCGGTGCGCACCATCGACCTGCTGCCGACCCTCCTGACGGCCCTCGGCAAACCGCTCCCGGAAGACATCGATGGCCGTCCCTTGCAGGCCCTGTGGCAGCAGGGGGAACGGCGCCGCACCGCCTACACCGAGAGCTACCTGCCCTATTACGAATTCGGCTGGGCGTACCTGCGCTCCCTGGTCATGGACGACTGGAAATTCGTCCAGGCCCCGAGGCCGGAGCTCTACAACCTGACGACGGATCCCGGGGAGACCCACAACCGCCTGGCGGACGAACCCCAGCAGGCAGCCCGCCTCGCCGCAGCGCTGGAGCGCCTGGGCCAGCAGCAGGCGCGGAGCGCGAGCGCGGCGCCCACGGGCAGCCAGCGCGCCACCGTCAGCGACCAGGATCGCGGCGCCCTGGCCAGCCTGGGCTACATCGGTGGCCTGGCTTCGCCGCCGCCGGAAGATAGCGCTGCGGAACTGGCGACGCTCCCCGACCCCAAGGACCGCATCCACCTGGAAGCCCAACTTTCCCGCGCGTGGAGCGCCCAGAGCCAGGGGGACGCTACCGCCGCTCGGAAAATCCTCGATGGCATCCTCAAGGAAGACCCCGGCAACCTCGCCGTGCGGCGTTTCGCCGCCGCCCTGGCTCGGGAGCAGGGGGATTGGGACGCCGCCCTGGTCCATCTGGCAGCCCTCGGTGAGCGCTGGCCCAGCCACGCCTGGCGGCACGATTTCCTGGCCGCCCAGCGGCTGGCGGAAAAGGGCGAGACCACTCGGGCGCTCACCGCGTACCGGCGCCTCCTCCAGGACTGCGCAGCGACCCAAGCTACGGATGGGACCGAGGCGAGCGTCGAACAATGCCTCGGCAGTCTCGGCGAGGCGGTACGCTTGCAACTGGCGGCGGGGGACCAGAACGGGGCCCGCAAGACCCTGGCGGCGTACCCCACCCGTGCCCTCGACACCCTGCGGACGGCGGGGGTGGCGGAACGGCTGCGCCACGCCGATCTCTACCGCAAGGTCGGCGACGGCCCCGGCGCCGTGGCGGCCCTTCAGGCCATCGACCGGGACCACGGCGCCATCCCCGATGTGCCCTTCGCCCTGGGCAACCTGTACCGCGAAGCGGGGCGGGCCGACGACGCCATCGCAGCCTTCAACGAGGCCCTGCGCCGCGATCCCGCCTTCGCCCCGGCCCTCAACAACCTGGCCACCCTGCACGGTATGCGGCGAGAATACGGCCCATCCAACCGCTACCTGGAAGCCCTCCTGGTCCAGCGCCCCAGCGACGCCCGGGCGCTGGGCAACCTGGCCCTCAACTACTACCTGATGGGCCGCGCCGCGGATGCCATCAGCACCTTCCAAAAGGCCATCCGCCTGGACCCCGCCGCCATCGGCCCCCGCCTCAACCTCGCCCGGGTCTACCTGGAGCAGGAAAAGGTCTCCCAGGCCGTGGCGTTGTGCAGCGAGGTGGTCCGTCTGGAACCGCAGAACCCCTTCGCCAACGAGGTGTTGCGGCGCTTCCCCCGGGTGGCGGCGACCCCGCCCGCCCCGCGCACTGGGCGCACGCTGACGACGGGGGCACGCTAACGTCTCGACGGAACTGACCTCCCTTTCCAGCTTCCCCCGCGCCCCTTGGGAGAGGGGGACTGAGGGGGTGAGGGCTCACCACCGCAACCCCGGGTTCACACCCGGGGCTACCGAATGGCACCCTAAAGGGTGCGGAACAAAGACGGACTCCGTCTTCCCCCCTTTCTCAAAGGGGGGACCGAGGGGGGATTTCTCTGGCCTCCCCCTCGCCCGTCTTCCCAGGTAGTGCCCAAGGCAGGGCAGGCACGGGGGCCTGCCCCTACAGATCCGGGATTCGTATTCCCCAGGTAGGGGCGGCCCCCCGTGGCCGCCCTGCCTCGTTTCTGGCCTCCCCCCTTTCTCAAAGGGGGGACCGAGGGGGGATTTTCTCCACCGCGCCCCCGGGTTCACACCCGGGGCTACCGAATGGCACCCTAAAGGGTGCGGAACAAAGACGGACTCCGGCTTCCCCCCTTTCTCAAAGGGGGGACCGAGGGGGGATTTTTGCCTTGGCTCCGGCTTCCCCCTCTCCCCTTGGGAGAGGGGGACTGAGGGGGTGAGGGGGGATTTCCCCCGATAGCTGGGGTATCCTTCCTCGCGAAGGAGGACTACCCCACCATGGACTACCGCAATCTTGGATCCGCCGGCGTTCGCGTCTCCCCTCTCTGCCTGGGCACCATGATGCTCGGGGCTTGGGGCAACACCGACCACGGCGACTGTGTCCGCATCATCCACCGGGCGCTGGACGCCGGAATCAACTTCATCGATACCGCCAACATGTACTCCGACGGCGAATCGGAACAGATCGTCGCCAAGGCCCTGAAAGGGCGTCGAGACGAGGCCGTGGTGGCCACCAAAGTGTTCTTCCCCATGGGCGACGGCCCCAACCAGCGGGGCCTTTCCCGGCGGCATATTCAGGACGCGGTGGAGGCCAGCCTGCGCCGCCTGGAGATCGACGCCATCGACCTCTACCAGATCCACCGCCCCGATGCCTCCGTGCCGTGGGACGAGACCCTCTCCACCCTGGACGACCTGGTGCGCCAGGGCAAGGTCCGCTACCTGGGCTGCTCCACCAACCACCAGGCCGTGGATGCCGTGGACCGCATGCCCGCCTGGGAGATCGTCGAGACCCTGTGGCGGGCGGAGCGCCACGGCTGGGAGCGCTTCGTCTGCATCCAGCCCCCCTACTCCATCCTGCGCCGTAACATGGAGCAGGAAATCTTCCCCATGGCCCTGCGCCACGGCCTGGCCAACATCGTCTGGAGCCCCCTCGAAGGCGGCTGGCTGACGGGCAAGTACCGCAAGGGCCAGGACAACCCCCTGGACAGCCCCCGCTCCGGCAAGTGGGTCGGCGACCTGTCGGACCCCAAATTCGTCCGCCGCATCGAGGCCGTCGAGGCGTTGATCCAGATGGCCGAGGACCGAGGCGTCGCCCTGGCGGAGCTGGCCCTCGCCTGGACGCTGCGCCACCCCGCCGTCACCGCCGCCATCATCGGCCCCCGGACGATGGAGCAGATGGAGAGTTGTTTGCGGGCGCTAGAAGTGGAGATCACCGAGGAAGATGCGGCGCGGATCGATGAACTGGTGCCGCCGGGAACGAATGTGTTGTGAGGTGAGGGGGCTCAGCGAGCCCCCTCACCCCTGTTCGAAACGCCCCCCCGCCCGCGCCGCCTCTTCCGCCTCCCCGATCGCCAGCACCGCCCGATCCTGGGCCGTCTCCGTGGCCGTCTGCCGCAATTCCGCCCTCAGCCGCCCCAGTTCCTCCGCCAGCCGCCCCAGTTCCAATCCTTCAAGGGCTCCCACATTGATCTGCTGGAACGTATTTCCCTCCGCCCGTGCCCCTCGCCCCATCGCCCCCACCTGCCCCTGGCTCCGGTACTCGTCACCCATCGGCAAACCTCCTGTCGTTGAAAATACAATTTCGATTCTATGCGATCCCTACCCCACGGCGCCGGATCCGGTACCAACCGCCTGTTATCTGGACCCAGTGGCCACGAGGGTCGCAGCCGGTGACTTGGGCCGAGGGTCCTGGTACAACCAGATCATGGGCAAAGCTATCGATGAGGTTCGCCCTACCCTACTCGCGCTCCCCATCTCCGACCGCGCGGGCCTCGCAGCAGAGCTTCTCGCGAGTTTGGATGGTGGGCCAAGAGCCGATGTTGAAGAAGCCTGGGCTTCCGAGATTGAGCGAAGAGGCCCACGAATAGGCTCGGGCCCGGCCAAGGGTCGGCCCGGGTCTGGGGTGCACGCGGATCTCAGTCGTTTACGGCGATGGATCGTCGCGTCATCATCCTCGACGAGGCCGACGGCCTCATCCCCCTCACGGTGTTCCGATCACCGCCGTGAACCGCGCCCCGGAGCCCACCGAGAAACCATTTTCCAGAATGATCTTCGCTCCAGCGTGGAACGTGACGTCCCCCGGGGTATCGATCTGGAAACCCGAACCCGCCGTGATCGTCTGGCAGGCTTCGAAGAGTTGGGTCGAGGTGATGGTCTGGCTCTGCAAATCCAGATCATCGGACGCCGCCGAGCAGCTACAAGGATCCGATACTGCCACCACCACGTCATCGACAAACCAGCCGATGAACCCATTGTCGATGCCATCGACGGAGTCGAAGCGGAAACGCACGCGGATCGCCTGGCCTGCGAAGGCGGCCAGGGAAATCGGCCCGCTGGCGGTCCAGGCGGCGGTCGAGGGGGTCGCGGTGTCGAGGGCGAAGACTGTCGTGGCCCCGCTATCGGTCACCACCTCCACCTCGGTCTTGTCGTAGGACCCTGGAAAGCTCTCCACCACCCGGAAGTAATCAAAGGACAATGTCGAGGAGGTATCGAGGCCCAGAATGAGGGGAGAGGTCAGGGTGCCGCTGGTGGAACCCACGTTGTAGGTGCAGAGCCCATCGTCCCCGTAGTAGAAGGCGTTCACCGGTGACGAGTAGCCGAGCTCCGGGCTGGCGCAGGTCGAACTGGCAACCTGATGCCACAACCCGGTCGTGGTCCAAACACTGGTATCCCCCTCGAAATCCTCGCTGAGACCCACCACGGGATCGACAAAAACGGTCGCCGAGTCCTGATCGCTGCCGCAAGCGGCGGTGGTGGCGGTCACCGTGTACACCGTATCCACCCCCGGCGAGACGGTAATCTGGGCGCTGCTCTGGCCCCCCGGTGACCACAGGTAGGTGTTGTCGGCCACGGCGGGGGTGCCCACCGTCACCGAGCCGTTGCCACAGAAGATCTGGTCGGGACCGGCATCGGCGACGGGAAAAGGCTGGCAGGTGCATTCCGGCGGCAGGGCAAAACCGTTGGTCGGGTTGGTGCTACTGGAACCGCCGCTGATGGCATCGGTGCCCAGTCCGTAGTTGCCGAACACCTCCCACAGGAGACAGGTATCGGCCCCACCGAAGTTATCGATAGCGGCTTGCAGGATCCCATCCCGGGTATCGACGAAGGTCGGCGAACAGGCGGTGTTCTTTAAACCCTCGTTGACGTAGAGCAGGGCGCGATGGTTGCCGGCACCGGCACCGGCATCGTAAAGATCGGGATCGAAACCGTAGGTATCCACCAGCGCCCAATACATCTCCCACAGCACCTGGGCCCACACCGACCCCACGCCGTGAGGGATTCCCGCGCCGTTGATGGATTCATAGGTGTAGTTGTTGACCCCGGGATCCGTGCTGTAAGGCTGGGGCCGGATACCGGGTCCGTCCGGCGCCTGGCCGAAGAGGTAGGTACCGATCCCCCGGGCGTCGGTGCCCTGATCCCCCACCTCCGCGGTGTAGACCAGCGCGAGCCAGTCGCTCCACCCCTCACCGGGTTGCTGGTTGTTGTCCAGGCAACTGGAATTTGCCGGACCACCCACCTGGCGCACCGAAATCCCATGACCGTACTCGTGGACGATGACGCCGTTGTCGAAGTCCCCGTCCCGGGTCGGTGTAGCCGTGGTGCACAGGAACATCTGCATGCGGGGATTGGTGCCATCGGGCGGCGCCAAGAAGTTGGCGTTGCAGTTGCCGGTATCCTGGGCCTCCGCCTGCACCGCATCGCTGCCCAGGCCTCCCTTGCCAAAGTTCTGTTCCTGGAAGTTGCCCGCCGCCTCATCGAAACCGTACTGGTACTGGATATCGTGGATGATGTTGTTCCAGTAGAAGAGGTTCGCCACGGCGGCGTCCCGATAGGTGGACGGCGCCTGGGTGCCGAAATCGATCGGCGCGTCAAAATCACACACCAACCCGGGGCCGCAATCCGGTTGCCCCGACGAAGGAGAGTTGCTGCCGTTGGAGTCCTCGTAGGCGTTGACGTTGTTGCCCCGGGTGATGGTGCGCGGCGTGCCGTCATCGAACCAACCGGACGGCGAGGCCGTGGCGTCCGCCGGGTTGGAGACCACCGTGCGACCGTCCGCCGGGGGCGGCACGGCGGCATGGTTCGGGCTCTCCACCGGCGCGGGGAACACGCGATGGTCGTCGCTCGACACCCAGTCGAAGCGCGTCCACACCTGCCCCGAGCGGGCGTCGATGTTGAAATCGTAGAGGTGCTGATGGTCGAGGGTGTGGATCTGAAAATTCCACACCAGCCGCGCATCGCCCGCCCGGATCGTCAACCAGGCCAGACGGGCCTCGATCGGCTCCCGGGAGATCTGGCGCTGTTCGAGGCGGGTGCGCTGCTCGGCACCGGGCTCCTGGTCGATCCGCTGGACCGGCGCCTCGACCTCGATACCCAGGTGCTCCGCCGCGGCCAGAACCGCCTCGGCAGCGCTCCGGGTGGGGTGCGCCGAGACGGCGGCGCGCCGCACCTGGGGCATGAAGCGGTTATGGACGCTCAAGATGCGACCCTCGCGGTTGACGTTGATCTGGAGTTGGCCGTTGTAGACCTCCAGACCGAGGTGGCGCTGGCCGAGGTAAAGATGGGTCGCGCCGGTCACCCGGGAGAAAACCGTATCCGTGACCTCGAAGTCGGCGAGATCCTCCGCGGCCAATCCCAGCAGATCATGGTGGGCATCGATGAAAGCCAGGGCGACGGCGGTGGCGTCCGGGTTGGCGCTGGGGGGCGTCAGGTAGCCGACCCGCTGGGACACGCTGCGGGTCACCCCGGTGGCCCGGTCAAAGCGCACCACCAGGCCCGGCACCAGGCGCCGCAACTCCGCAGCGGCGCTGAGCCCGGCGGCGGTGGGCGCGGCGTGGAAACCGGCGTTGAAGGGAATCCGGGCGTCAAAATTCCGGACCGAATGCTCCGGGGTGGGCCGTGGTGGCGGCCCGGCCTGGCTCACTGCGGAGAGCGGCAAGAAGGGGGCCAAAAATACGAGGGTCAACAGACGTATTGTAAAATTTTTCATATCGATAAATACCACGAATATCTCCGTCTGTCAAAGCCCGGGGAGCCCTTTTCCCCCCTGGATCAGGGGCCGTCGGCCGGTGGCCAGACTCGCGCCGCGCTCGGGGCGGGCCCTTCTCGGCCAGATCGGCGTTAGAAGATCTCGCAAGATCTCGGATACTCCGGCTTTTTTCCGCCTTGATCGGGCCGAAAAAGCCTCACACTCCCCCGCGGTCGACTTGCACCACGAGCTGCCATCGGGCGTTCAAGAAAATGTGTGCAGGGTGATGGACCGGCGCTCTACCCGAGGGTCCCCGTCATCTCACGGGGAACGGCGCAAGGATGGCCCATGCGGCCCGGCGCCCGCCGTGGGAGCGAAGCGTGATCGTGGGGCCCCGTGCCGGGAGAGGCCTTCACCGGGCAGGAACCCACGGTTCGAAGGCCAGCGGCTGGGCCGCCGCCGCGTCATGGACTCGCAACGCCACCCGCCCGGCCAGGACCTCCTCCAGGGTGGACCCCACCAATTCGGCCCGCCAGCCCCGGGCCAGCCGTGGGGGATCCCCCGTGGCCCCCTCGTCCCGATAGCGGATCAACCGCCGCAGATCTTTGAGGGTCCCCACCAACGCCGCCGCGACCCCCGCTTCCTCACAGGCGGCCTGCAAACCCAGATTGAGAACCTGGGTCAGCACCTTCATGCGGGGGGTCTCCCGCTCGTCCGGGAAGGCCGCGGGCCAGGCGCTTTCCGGTACGGCCAGCGCCTTGGCGACGGCCGCCGCGAGGTCCGGCAACAAGCGCTGGTAATCGCCCCGCTCCATGCCCCGGATGGAACGCATGCGGTCGGGATCGGCGGAACCCCGACGGGCCAGTTCCAGCAGCAGGTCATCGCGCAAGATCCGCCGCGGCGGTCGATCGGTCGCCTCCGCTTTGGCGTCCCGCCACTGCCACAACGCTTTGAGCACCGCCAGGTTTCGACGGGACAGGCGCCCGGCGCCCTTGGTCTTGCGCCAGCGAGAGCTCGTCTCCCCGGCGAGGATCCCGGCCACCCAATCCTCCATCTCCGTCTTCAACCAGGCTTCCCGCCCTGCGGCACGGATCTGCTCGGTCAAACGCTGGTAGGCCGCCGACAGATGACGGACGTCATCGACGGCATAGGTCAGCTGGCGGGGGGTCAGGGGGCGGCGTTGCCAATCCGTGCGGGCCTCGCCGGAGGCCACACTGCGCCCCAGGACGGCGCTGACCAGGGGACCGTAGCCCATGGGATAACCGTGACCGGCCAGGGCCGCGGCGATCTGCAAATCCACCAACCCGGGCGGGATCCCACCGGCGGCCCGGTGGAGGAAGAGCACCTCCTCGCGCCCGCCGTGAATCACCGTCACACCCTGGCGCTGCCGGATGGCTCGCCAGAAGGGCTCGACCGATGGCAACGCCAGCGGATCGATCACCGCCAGGCGGTCTGGCCCGCCCTCCACTCCGTCGCCCACCGCCACCTGGATCAGGCAGAGGACCGGACGGTAGCTGTTTTCGGAGACGAACTCCGTGTCCAGACCCACGAAAGGCGCTGTGGCCACTCGCTGGCACAGCGCCTCGAAGTCTACTTGCTGCTCGATGGTTTGAAAGTCCACGACGAGGGAGGATAGCACCCTCCCCCGTCGGGATGTGGGTTTACCGTTGCGGCACGAAGGTCTGCCGCGACTCGGCGTCGCGGAACACCTCGCCAGGGGTCCTCCGCATGGGTGCGTACTGGTGCGTCAACCACCGCCCCAACTGGTTGGTGTAGCGAGGACCGAAGGGGTCTCCACCGGCGCCTCCAGGGGAGATCTGCTCCCCACGGGGTCCCCTCCGGGTCAATTCCACGACCATGCGATAGCCGGGAGTCACGGAGAACTTGAAACTGTTGGCGTCCGCGGCGCGGGCGTCGTGGGACGCCGAATCCACCGTCTCCAGGCCACCACCCCGGGCCAGCCCTGGCAGCGTCGGCTCCAGATCCTGGAAGCCCCCAGCGCTGGGGACATTGAACGCTGGCGAGAGGACATGGGGAATGGTGATGCGATGAAGCAGGCCCCAGCGGTAGTCATTCTGATCGGTCGAGTTGCCAAAGGCTGCGGCAAAGGCGTCCCCGGCCAGCAGATCCAGCGCCGACTGCAAACTCTCCAACAACACCGCGTCCCGGGCCGCCCGGCGATCACCGAGACCATCGAGCGCGAAGAAATCTACCCCGGAAGCACCGATGGACTGCGCATCGAAGGTGAGGATCTGGTTGGCGAAAGCGCGGAACGCGTTCTCGCTATCCGGCAGGGATCCGCCCAGGCCGATGCGAGTCAAAGTCCCATCGACCACCTTGCGCACCGCCTGTCCCCGCCAGGCACTGTACAGGGTGGCGGCCACGGAGTTGGCGATCTCCTCCTCGCCGGGAGCCTGCAAGTTATCCGGATCATCCCCGGGGTCGTAGCCCCGCTCGATCCCTGTGGGCGTGCTGTAGTCCCATTCCACCAGGCGCCCGATGGCCTCCTGGACCCGCGGGTCCGCGGCCAGGGCTGCGAGGATCGCGGGCGCCCCCGGTACCTGGGCGTTGCGAAACGCTTCCAGCAGGGAGGGGAGAATGACCTCCGCATCCATCATCTGATTATTGGCCTGCATCGCCTTCAACTCCACCATCGAGAGCTTCCCGCCATCGGCCGTAAGGCGAGCGATCTCGGACTGAATCCGCGCCGCTCGCAGGCCGCGGTAGCTGTAGTGCAGGTACAAAACCCCACCGTCCGGACGGAATTGATCGAAGACGTCGTTGTCCACCGTGGTTCCGATGGGGTCGTTGTTGGCGGTGACGATGAACCCTTCCGGCGGATCGATGGAGTGGGGCATCTCGGCCTGCGGCAGGATCTGATAGGGCACCCCAGAATCTCCAAACGAGACATTCTTAAGCCACTCGTGGGCCAACACGCCCCGCCCATCCCGGATGAGAATCGGTGGTTGACCATCGACGCCTCCCATTTGCTGTAGATCCTCGCGCAGAGGCGCATCGCCCCCAACCGCGTAGGCGATGTGTCCCTGCCTATCCGCATACCCCACATGGAGGTTGAAGTTATCGAACAGCGAGACGGCCTCCATGAAGTCATCCACGTTGCGAATGAAGCCCAGACGAAGGAAGGCCTCGGCGTCCCGACCGACGGCCCAGCCAACGTATTGGGAACTCAGACCGACACCACCGGAACCCGTGGTCTGGGTGAAGGTCAGCAGCGGTCCATGGGCCCGCCGCGGGACGAGAAAGACATCTCCATCCAGGGGAGGAACGGCGGCCAGGGAGAGATTGTCCACGATGCCGTCACCCGGGTTGTTGAAGCGGTATTGTTGCGGCAATCGAATGAGCGATTCCGGATTGCCCTGGAAAAACGTGTGGGTCGGTGCGCCCGTGGTGGCATCGAAAACCAGTTCTTCCTGGAAGATATCGCCGCCATCAATGTTGCTGTTGGTCGGCGCCCAGCACGCGTACCGATTGCACCCCGGCATCACACCGGGGACGCCGCCAAAATTCGTGCCCTGAACATCGAGCCCACCGGCCTCCGCAGAGACGATATGCACCGGGTGCAACGCCGTGGGCATGGTGACCGGCTGGTGAGGATCACTGGCCAACATCGCGTTGCCGGTCTCGCTCAGCGCACCGCTGATCAACCACCAATTACTCCCCAATCCTTCCCGGATGTTCTTACGAGCGTTCTCGAAGATCTCCGAACTGGCCATCTCACTCCAATAATCTTGGGCCAGTTGCAGCACCTGGGGATCCAGGGCAGCAGTGGCGGACGACCGGTGACCTGGGTCGGCAACACGGTTCTTCTCCGGTGAGGCCATCGGCGTGGCCACCGCTTCGGTGCCACCGATCGATTCCAGGAAACCGGGCAATACCACCGCCGGGAGGACCGGGGCTACCCGGTAGACATCCTCAAAGAAGAGGGCGCTACCGTCAAATCCCCCCACAGTACCTCGGGCGTTGAATTCTGCCAGATCCACGGTGCGCTTGATATCCCCGAGTTCGGTCCAGAAGAGTGCAGGAATGCCCTTGAGCAACAAGATCGGATCCGTTGGCAGCCACGGGCGAATGGTATCGATCTCCAACAGTGCATACTCTTGCGGCGTGGGTTGCGTCGCCAGATACGCATTGACACCGGCGGCGTAAGCTTCCAGCAGACGTTGGATGTCTTTGGGCACGGCCTCAAAACTTTGCCGGGCCACCGCTTGCAGGTTGAACTTGCGGAACTGTAAGTCCGAACCCAGCGCCGACTCCCCGAGCAGTTCCGCCAAGGTGCCGTCGAAAGTATGGCGGAACCAGTCCATCCAGTACAGTCGATCCTGCGCATGGATATATCCCTGGAGATAGATCGCGTCGCGATCCGTGCGCGCGTAGATGTGGGGAATGCCGTCCGAATCCCAGACGACCCGTGCCGGGTGCTGCAAGCCTGGCAAGGCTGCTGTGGGGGCTGCGAAGGCCGGTGCAACTGTGGCGAGATGCAGGCCGAAGAGTAGAATCAGGAGAGCGAAGAAGTCGATTGAGGAGTGTTTCCGATGGGCAATACGGTTCATTGTGCACCTCCATTATTACGAACATCGATGCTACCGGAGCGATCCGGCCATTTGACGTGGCTTTCAGAATTGCGGCGAGGTGGGTCCGAAAACAAACCCTGAAATGGACCCGTCGCTATCTCCGCATTTCTTCTCTAACCTGAAACTGCAAGGCGCATACCAGATTTTCCACAACATTCATGAGTTTTGCTCTGTCTGAATTTGTCCCAATGCACGGCTCTTGTGTCGGTGGAGTGTCCAAAAGTGTCGGGCGATATGTCATAAAATGGCATGTTTCCGCTTGCATTTTAGCAAATTTAAGTTAAAAATTTTTTATCACTGGGGGACATGAATACGTAGCTCCCTTTGAGAAGCTACCCAAGAAGGGGAATTTGGGGTCAGTTCGAGCGAATGGACATCATGGGATCCACCCGCGAAGCGCGCTGGCTAGGCAGCACACACGCGATCAAGGCCACTCCACCGATGACCACCATCACGGCAACGAAGGTCCAGGGGCTTGCCGCCGCCACCTCAAAGAGGTAACTGCGTAGTAGCAAGGTCATCGTTACCGCCCCAAGGAGCCCGATGCCCGCCCCAATCCCAGCCCGCGTCAGCCCTTCCGTGAGAATCTGTCTCCGGATCGTCCGAGAGTCCGCGCCCAGCGCCATCCGAACCCCGATCTCCCCGGTACGCTGTTCGACGGAGTACGCCAGGACCCCATAGATGCCCACCGCCGAGAGGAGGATCGCGACACAGCCAAAAATCACCAGGA
>Ga0210063_1000114_pt1 | contig 27097 bp, 24 predicted proteins | sample Muzzi_PWA_D1_FD_185529 | JGI IMG/M metagenome (GOLD analysis project Ga0210063, IMG submission 185529) | Wetland microbial communities from San Francisco Bay, California, USA, that impact long-term carbon sequestration - Muzzi_PWA_D1 (SPAdes) | ecosystem: Environmental > Aquatic > Marine >... | reverse complement strand
CCCGCCGCTGGATGGCGGCTTCCGGCAGGGTGAAGAAAACCCCGCCGTCGGTGAATTGCACCGCCCCCTCCTCCAGATCGAAAACCCGCGCATCGGCGGTCACACCGGAGGACCGGTCATAGGTGCCGTAGAGGTGGAAGGTGAGATACGGCGGCTGGCCGATGTTGCCCATCTGGTGGATGAGATCGTGGGCCACGGCGATCACGGCACGGTCTTCGAAGACGCTGCGATCCCGCACCTGGAGTTCACCATCCTGGAGTTGGAAGACGGCATGCTCGGCCTGGCCGAAGAGCTGGACCGCGCCCCATTGGGTCTGCCCGTGGTCGTGGATGGCGGAATAATCCCCCGGTGCCCAGGACATGACCATCATCTCGAAATAGCCCCCGTCGTGGACCATCTGCCGACCGTAGGAGTCCGCCAGGGGATGATCGAAGTCCGCCCAGGGGGCCAGATCCTCCGGCTGGAGGTTCGCCTCCCGCAGCAGATCCCGGGCCCGGGCCGGGGTCATGGAGGCTTCCCCCTCCACCGCTTCGATCAGATTCTGGATGGACGCGGGCAACGGTGGACTCTGGACCTTGGGTGAAGACAGCATAAGAAAAACCTCCCCGGTTCAATGGAACGAACGATTCTTGCTCGAATCGGCAGTCTATCAGGCGCTCTGGGTGAGAGCTTCTTGGGCGAGGTTCGGAAAGAAAACCGTCTCCGCCAGCGCCACCCGCTGGCCCGCCGGCACCGGCGGAGCCTCTTCCGGCCAACCCGCCTGCCAGATGGGATCCTGGTACCCCAGAGCCCGCCACAGGCGCTCGGCGAATTCCGGCATCAACGGGGCGGTCAGGAGCGCCAGGGTGCGGGCCGCGGCCAGTTCCAGGGCCACGGCGGTGCGCCCGTAGCCGGGGGCGTCCAGGGTCTGACGCCAGGCGGTTTCGGCGGTGCCGAAATTCCGTCCCAGGCGGGCCAACTCGCGGGCGATGCGGGTGGCCTTCTGGAGCGAGAAAGAGGCGGCGGCGAAGGCGTCGCGGGCCTCGGCCAAGAGGGCGTTTTGCTGCCGCTGGAAGAGGTGGTGGCGATCCCCCCAGGCCCCGGGCTCGGGGGCGAGACCGCCGTGGCGTTGCTGCACGGTGGTCCCCAGGGTGTTCAGCCATTGCTGCCAGGACCCCACCAATTCGTCGCGCACAAAGGCGCGGAAGTCGGCCATGGCGAAGTTGGTGGCCTCGTGTTCCGGGGAGGTGTAGCCCAGGTAGAAGCGCACCACGTCGGCGGAGGTCTCTCCCACCAGGTCGCTGCCCCAGACGGCGTGACCACGGCTGGTGGAGAACTTCTTCCCCTCCAGGCGGTAGAGGTGGTTGGAGACGAAGGCCCGCGGGGCTCGCAGGGACGGATCCAGGGCGTGGAGCAGGGCGGGGTAGAAGAGGGTGTGATTCCAGCAGTTGTCGGAACCGAAGAACATCACCACCTGGGCGTCGCCCCCGCTCCACCAATCCCGCCAGCTACCGCCGCCGAGGTGATCGCACAGCTGCTGGGTGGCGGCCAGGTAGCCCGGCGCCATCTCCAGCCACGCCGAGACGCACTGCCCGTCGAAACCTGCCAGGGGCACCGGGAGGCCCCAATCCGTCCGGTGGCTGGAGACCACTTCCGGCAGCGGCGACTGTTCCATCAGGCGGCGACAGAGGGCCCGTTGCTGGCTCGGCATGGGGGTGGCGGCGAGGTACGCCTCCAGCCACTCCCGATGGAGCTCCAGGGGAAAGTAGAGCCGCCGCAGAGGCCGGGCCTCGGGGGTGTTGCCGCAGGTCTTGCAGGTCGGATCGATCAGATCGACGCAGTCGTTGGGCAGGCCGCAAGTCTCGCAACCATTGCCGTAGGTGGGTGTCTTGCAGTGCGGGCAGCCCCCGGCCACGGCCACTTCGAAGAGGAAGGTGTCGCAGGTCGTGCAGAAGGGAGCCGGAGCATCCCGGGGCACGAGATGACCGGCGGCGTGGAGGCGTTCCACCGTCTCGTTGACGATCCGCTGATGGTGGGGGCTGGAGTTGGGGCGGTAGAAAACCTCGACATCCAGTTGGGCCGCCTTCAGGGTGCCGTCGATCTTCGCGGCGAAGCGGTCCGCCGTCCCCTGGGGCGTCTCACCGAGTTGGGCCGCCATGGAGGCGGTCCAACTCTGGTTGTCATCGGTGCCCAGCAGGAAGTACGCCTCCTTGCCGAGCAGCCGTTGGTGGCGGATGAAGACATCCGCCGAGAGATAGGGCCCCGCCAGGTGCCCCAGGTGTAAATTGCCGTTGGGGTTGGGGGGCGAACCAAAAACTACGGATCGCGCGATACCCCCTGCTTTCTGCTCCTGCATCAGGACTCCTCTGCTAACTGGCTGGTGTCGCCGTCAAAGTAGGCTGTTGAGGCTCGACGTTGTCGAGCATGCGGTGACTTTTGCTCTCGAACTGGAAGGCGTCCGTGGTATCGCCGAAGAGGGAGTGCAGGATCTCCTGGGAGCGCACCGGCAAGACGGAGAGCAGGGTGTCGCTGAGCCCGTGGGTATCTTCGCAGAAACCCTGGAGGTAGATATGCGGCTGGAAGCTCGCCTTGCAGGCCACCCGATAGTACCGATCCACCTTGTACTTGTACGAGCCGTCAAGTTCCAGGTAGGGCGCCAGAGAATCCAGCAGGGCGTGTCGCTGGCGACGCTCGAAGCCCGTGGCGAGGATCACCGCATCCGCCTGGATATCCCGCTGGGTGCCATCGACCCGGCTCTTGAAATGGGCGGTCACCCGGTCATCGTCCTCGGTGACGGATTTGAGTTCCAGCAGACTCTGGATCTTCACCCGGTTGTCTCCGACGACCTTGCGGGCGTAGAGGGCCTCGTAGATCTCGCGGATCAGGTCGAGGTCCACGGCGGAGTAGTTGGTGTCGGCGTGCGTGTCCAGCAAGGACCCCCGCACGTCGGCGGGCAGGCCGTAGAGGAAGTCCACCGCGTCGGGATGGAAGATCCGGTTGACGAAATGACTCTCGTCGGCCGGTTTGTAGGCGTAGCGCCGCAACGTGGCGATGACCTCCGCGTTGGGGTAGTGCTCGTAGAGGTATTGGAAGATCTCCGCCGCGCTCTGGCCGGAGCCCACCACCAGGACCCGATACGCTGCGTTGCGATCCGGCAGCTGTTCCTCGACCCGAGCGAGGAAGTCCCGATTGTGGAAGACCCTCCCGCCCTGCCGCAGCACGACCCCTTCCGGCACCACCGCGTGGCCTCCGGTGGCCAGGACCAGGTTGCGGGTCAGGTATTCGCCGTGCTGCCCGTCCTGGCCATTCCGGGTGATGACCTTCAGGGTCTCCACCTGGCCTCCCGAACCCTCCTGCGCCTCGACGCCGATCACCTTCTGGCTGTAGTGCACCTGATCGCTGACCTGATCCGCCACCCACCGGTAGTAATCGTCGAATTCCTGGCGGGTCGGGAAGAACTGGCGCATGTTGACGAAGTCTTCCAGCCGTCCCTTGGCCTGCAAGTAACACAGGAAGCTGAATCGGCTGCGGGGATTGCGCAGGGTGACCAGGTCCTTGAGGAAGGAGAGCTGGATGCGCGATCCATCAATGAGCATGTTGGGATGCCAGGCGAACGCGTCGCGACCCTCCAGGAAGAGGCTGCTGACGGCGAGATCGGGTTGGGCTTCCCGCGCTTCTTCCAGGGTCAGGGCGATGGCCAGGTTGGCGGGGCCGAAGCCTACACCTAAGACGTCGAGGATCTCGTGTTGGTTCATGTCGGTCACTTCCTGTTAATAGATGGAACAAGATGGCCACCCGGGGTGGCACGTTATAGGTACTCTCCGGCCTCGGCATTCATGCGGCCTACGATCCACTGCCCTCCCCAACTGCGGAAGGGGTCTGGGGGCATCAGGCTGGGGCGAGGCATGGTCTGGGCGGCGCGCAACGGTTCCGAATCAACACCCACGGCGTGTTCCGCCAGCAGTCGCCCACAGGCGGTGCCCATGGCGATGCCCGCGGCGGTGTAGCCCGCGGCGAAGTAGAGGTTCTTCCGCGGTTCTGAGAATTCGGTCTGGCGGTTGCGGGTGGTGCCCATCAAACCGCTCCAGGTGGACTCAAATTCCACGGCTTCAAGGCTGGGGAAGCGGGCCGCGAAGGCTCGCCGGTGGTACGTGCGCATGGTCGCCAGGAGGGCGTCATCCACCCCCGGGCGGCGGCTGTAGTGGGCCCAGTTGCGAATCAGGATCCGCTGATCCCGGGTACGCCGTACGGTGGACCCCATCGGATCCATGGCCAGCAGCCCCCACTCCCTTTCGCCCCCCAAGGCTGCCTGCTCCTCGGCGGTCAAGACCCGCGTGAGACTGCCGAAGGTGTAGACCGGGAAGATGCGCTGCCGCAAGAAACCCAAGGACGGCATATAACCGTTGGTGGCCACGAAGAGCCGATCGGCGGTCACCGTGCCCTCCCCGGCGTTGAGGGTGAAGGGAGCATCGCCCTGGATTTCGCGCACCGGGGAGTGTTCGAACAACTCGACATTCGCTGGCAAGGTGGTGGCCATCCCGACGCACAAGGCCGCGCCGTGCACCAGCGGGTAGCCGGTCATGCGGACCCCCTCGCGGTAGAAGGTGCTGCCGGTCACGGCATGCATTCCATCCTGGTCCAACCATTCGTACTCGATGCCGTGGTCGTCGCACCATCCGGGGGTCCGGCGCAGGAACTTGATCCCCTCGTCCCCGGCGGCGCCGCGCAGCCAGCCGCGGTCGTCCCAATGGCAATCGAAGCCCTCCTGGGCCACCAAGGCCTTCAGGTGATCGATGCCGTAACGGGCGACGGTGATGTACTTGTGCCGATCCGCGGGGCGCATGCGCATGACGAAGTCCACCAGATCGACCACGAAGCCGGAGCATCGACCGGAGGCGCCGTAGCCGACGCGCTGGGCATCCAGGACCAGAATGCGCCACTCCGGACGCAATTCCGCCAGGCGTCGGGCGATGGACAGGCCGGTGAAGCCCGCACCGATGATGGCGCAGTCCGCCCGCTGCGCACCGGCCAAGGGCGGGGCTGGGGGCGGGTAGGCCGCCGTCTGGATCCAACCACAGTCGATATCGTCCTGCGGCGTGGAAGTGATGCGGCAGTTCAGGCCCATGGATTCTCCATCAGCAGGGCGATCGCCTGCCTGGCGACCGGGTGCGGGATTGCCTGGCTCACGAGCCCCGTCTCCTAAAAACAAAAAACTGGATAAGAACGATCGACGCCGATTCCCCTTTGGAGTGCGCTCAAGCCCCCAAAACGGGACGGGGCGACCGCACTATGGACAACAACGCTCTCATTGTCGCATGACCAGGTACATATGTGGAAGGAAAAGAAGTGCGGAGTAAGCTATTAAGAGCTATTAGATGGTTGTGATTTCTTGTGCGCCCAGAGGATTCCTGCGAAGAAACCCGCCAGAGGGGTCAGCATCAAGACATCCGCGGGGGAGATGTCCGGCAGTTGGAAGCGGCCCTGGAACTGATAGGCGAGCCAGAAACTGAGCCCCAGGGGGGCCGAAAGGTAGGCGCTGCTGGCAAAGCGGCGCTGACTCTCGGCCTCCTTGTGGGCCCACTCCCGTTCGCCTTTGGTCAGCAGGGGGTCGGCGACGATCTCCCAGCGTCGGGCATCCACCTCGCGGAAGCGCAGGACTGCCGCGAATCCCGCCCCCAGTCCCAGCCCCAGCAACAGGGGGTGGAGCCAGATCGCCGCGGCGGGCGGTCCCAGGGGCAGGGGGCTACAGCCGCCCGCGGTGAGAAATACCAGCAAGCAAGCGACCCCGGCGACGGTCAGGCAGATCCGTTCCCAGCGTTGCAGCGCGGAGGGCCGAGGACCGCTCACGGAGCGCTATCTTCCAACTCTTGCAGCATGTTGCGGACGACCTCGAAGCCGCCTTGCCAGAAGGCCCGGTCGGTCATATCGATCTCGGCTTCCTCCAGCACCTGCTGGGGGCGCGCCGATCCACCGTAGGAGAGCATCCGCAAGTATTTCGGGATGAAAGCCTCCCCCTCCTGCTGGTAACGGCGATAGAGGGCGAGCACCAGGAGTTGACCGAAAGAGTAGGCATAGCAGTAGAACGGCGTGCTGTAGAGGTGGGGAATGCTCAACCACTCGTGGCGGAATTCCTCCGCAACCTCCACGCTGTCGCCGAATTGTTCCTGGAGGTTGGCGAGGTAGAGGTCATTCAGTTCGCCCAGGGGGGCACCCTCCAGGATCGCCTGGTGGGCATCGCGCTCAAAGCGTACGAAATAAGCCTGGCGCAACACCGTGGCGTAGACGTCCCCCAAGGTCTTGGAGAGCAATTCGCGGCGGGCCGCCGGATCGGTGACCCGGGCCAGGAGGCGATCCGTGACCAGCATTTCGGAGAACACGGAGGCGGTTTCCGCCAGCGGCAGGCAGGGGTTTTGGGTCAGCACCGAGTGGCCCTCCGCCAACATGCTGTGGACCGCGTGGCCCAATTCGTGGGCCAACTCCGCGACATCCCGCACCCGCCCCGTGAAACTGACCAGCACCCAGGGGGTGAGCCGAGGGAGCACGGTGCTACAGAAGGCGCCCCCGCGCTTGCCCTTGCGCACTTCGCTGTCGATATGCCCGTCGATGAAGACGCGTTCGGCGAGATCCGCGACGCGGGGGTGAAAATTTCGGAAGGCACTCAAGACTTCCGTGACGGCGTCCTGCCACGGCAACTCTTCGTTGGACTCCGCCAACGGCGCGTAAATGTCGTAGCGGCGCAACCTCTCGACCCCCAGCAGGCGGGCTTTGAGACGGAAATAGTCCTGGAACAGGCCCCGATGATCCCGGGTGACCTCGAGGAGGGTCTCCACCGCCTCATCGGGTACATCGTTGTCCGTGTTGCGCACGGCGATGGGGGTGGAAAAACCCCGCAGGCCGACATTTTCGTTGTACCAGTCCCGCACCCGATAGTTGTAGATCTGGCCCAGGACCGTTGCCTCGTCCGCGTAGACCCGGTACAGCTCCTGGTACGCCGCGGCGCGCACCGCCGGTCGCGGGGAGTAGGCGTAGCTCATCAACTTGTCCCGGTTCACGGTGACCTTTTCGTCGTCGAGGTCGAGGGTGAATTCGAGCCGGTTGGTCAGGATGGAGTAGAGGGTGGTGATGCCCGCCATGCCGTCGGCATCCTTGATGTTGATGATCTTCTCGGCCTCTTCACTCAACGTGTAGGGGCGCCACCGCCGCCGGTCCTGGAGGTAGTGTCGATAGTCTGCCTGGGCCTCGCCCTGAGGCAGCAACCGCTCCGCCGCCGCCTCCGGTAGGGCCTTCCACCACAGGGTGAAAAACAGGGTGCGATTGCTGATCTGGGTCAGGAGTTGCTCGGTGCGGTTCAGGTAGCTCAGCGCCTCGGCGCTCTGGGTATCGGAGGAGAACCACAGGTGACCGTAGGCGCTGATCACGTTGATTTCCTGGACCAGGGCCTCGTAGGCCAACAAGATCTCGTGGAACAGCGCGGGCTCCATCGTCTCCTGGAGATCCCCCCGCCGGGCTTCAAACTCCGCGGTGGAACGCTCCAGGTGCTCCAGGCGATCGCGGATGGTGTCGTGATCGGGAGTCGGCAGGAGATCCGCCAGGCTCCAGCCTTGCTGTGTGTATTCGGTGGTTCGTTCTTGCAAAGTGATCATGGGGACCCTCATTCAGATAGGAATGTTTCTCACTAGATGGTATAGCAGATTGGTGAGTGGCTCATTGGGTAGTTTTCTCGTCGGCAGGGTACTCCAAAGCCTCCATCGCCTCCCGCAGTTCCTGCAGGACGGCCAGCGCCTGGGAGGTCGGGCGATTCTGGCCCACGGCGATATCCGCCGCGAGGGTCGCGAGATCCTGCCGCCACGCGGCCACCGCCGGGTCTTCGGTCTCGGCGCTTTCCTGGCCCAGCAGTCGCCGGATGGTCAGCAGGGTCTCCACCTGAAGTCTTGTGGCGGTGACCGGGAAAGGGAGTCGGGGGTCTGGCAGCACGGCCAGCTGGGCCACGGCGGAGGCCTCCCCCACGGTCAGGCGCACCAGGTAGTTTCCCGGCGCGACTCTCGGGCCCAGAGGCATCTCCGGGGGAGCGCCGGGATGGCGGAGGTCCCACCACACCCGGTGATGCCCGGGGGCACTCTCCCCGGATTCCCGCAGGGTGTGGAGCAGCGTGCCATCCTCCTGGAGCAGTTCGAGGCGCACCGCGTCGGGATCGGCCCCCGGGCCGAGGAGGAAATCCAGGGCGATGCCCGCCGGAGGATTGGCCCCCCAGCCCTGGGGCAGCGGCCCCGTGGCCTGGTCCAGGCGATGAGCCGGTGCCGGGGCAAACAGATGCAGCGGTCGTTGGATCACCTCCCGGCTCAGCGCTGCCAGGAGGCCCGTGTTGTCCAGCATCCAGACCCCGTGGGGGGTGGCGGCGAGGAGATCGTCCTCCTGGAGGAGCAAATCCGTGACCGGCTCCGGGAGGCCCAGGGGAAGCCAGCGGCGCCCCTGGTCGAAGGAGACGTGGACGCCGCTTTCATCGCCGACATAGAGCAGGCCATCGCGGCGCGGATCCGCGCGGAAGGCGGCCACGGGTCCGTCCCCGGGGAGCGTCACCGATCGCCAGGTGGCGCCGTGATCTTCGGTGCGGAAAAGGTGACTGCGCCCTGCGGCGGTGGCCAGCACATAAGCTCCGTCCTGATTCCGGGGCGCGGGTTCCACCACCACGATGGTGGCGGGTTGCGGCAAGCCCGGCGGTGTCACCTGCCTCCAGATGGCGCCGTAGTCGGTCGAGCGCACCACCCGGCCATCGCTGGATCCCGCCCAAAACGTTCCTGGCCGCGCAGCCGACTCCGCCGCGGTCGTGACCACGCCCTCCGCCGTGGCCACCAGCGGTGGACTGATGGCTCGCCAACGGTCGCCTCCATCGTCGGTCATGAAGAGCCGCTGGCCGGCGGTGTACAGCACCTCACCATCGTGGGGGGAGAACTGGAGGGGCATCGGGTGTGCGGACCGATTCGCCCCGGCGCGGGGCCGCGGCGTGACCCGGCGGCGCTCTCCGGTCTGATGCTGCCACCGCTCGATCCAACCCCCGGGGCCCGTGCCGTACACCGTATCGGGGTCCAGGGGACTGGGGGCCACCCCACCGCCCTCGGCGCCCGCTGTTTCCATCCATTGCCCCGGAGAGATCCCCAAGCCTGCCGTCCGATGGGCCGCCCGCAGCGTGGCGCCATCCTCCCGCGTGGCATAGACCCGGTAGGGGAACGCGGTATCCGCGGCCAGGCGCAGCACCGCTCCCTCTGGACCGAGAGGCCGCCATTGCAGCCCCTGAAAGTGAAGGGGGGCGATCTCCGTCGCCGGTTCCGTCGGGGGGGACCCCTGGGCCAACAACGGTGCGGCGAGCAGGAAGGCGCTGACGGGGATGACGGGGAGGACGGCGATGATTATGGTGCGCTGTAGGAATTGCATCTCTCTTCTTTCCAAGATCAAACCTCGATTTCTACCACAAACTGCGGTCCCTGGCCCCGGGGGCCACCCCGGGGAGCGGGAATATCCTCCATCGGGGTTCATCGGGGTCGATGGCTTTTTCTTGGATTGTCCCGGACGGAGGCGTGGGTGGCAAGCCCTCGGCAGTCCTGTACAATCAGCGCCCCCCCCCCGGAGCCTGTTCTATCGACAACATTGGAGTGTAAAGCTTATGGCCTGGATCCAAACGATTGATCCCACCGCGGCGGAGGGCCTTCTGGCCCGCCTCTACAAGGCCGCCATAGCCCGGGCTGGCAAGGTCTTTAACATCATACGCTGCCAGAGTCTGCGGCCAGCGACGCTGCGGTGCTCCACCCAGCTCTATCGGGAAGTGATGTTTTCCCCGGAGAGCCCCCTCAGCCGGGCGCGGCGGGAGATGATCGCCACCGTCGTCTCGCGCATCAACCATTGCCACTACTGAACGCAAGCCCATGGTGAGGACCTCCGGGCTGAGGTTCAAGACGAGGCGGGCGGGGGGGCGTTGGTCAGGGCGGTGATGGAGGACTACCGGGCAGCGGATCTGTCCGGCGCGGATCGAGCCATGCTCGACTTTGCCGCCAAGTTGACCCGCGACCCGGGCGGTATGCAAGAAACGGATGTGGTGGCGCTGCGGCAGGCCGGTTTCGACGACACCGCCATCCACGACATCGTCCAGGTGACGGGTTTGTTCAATTATTACAATCGCCTGGCGGACGGCCTGGGTATCAGCGGCGAACCGGAGTGGGTGGAGTAGCCGCCGCCAGGGATGCGTCAGGGATCCTCGCGGGTCAGGGTCAGGTGCCCATGAACCCGCAGATTGCCTTCGGTGGTGGTCAGCTCCGTTTTCACATCCCCCGCGAGGGTCGAGGCCGTGTAGGTGCCGAAAAACTCCAGGAAGGCCTGGCCATTGCCCATCAATGAGGTGGCGGTGAAGAAGAACTGGCCGTCCGCCGCCACCCCTTGTTTGATCTGAAAGGTGCGGCTGTGCCCGGGCCTGTCGGGTCGTTCAAACGCCTCTGGTGCCCCCGCCGTCCCCTCCGGGGGTTGCCACAGGAGGGTACCGGTCAGGGTGTGATTCGACGCCTCTTCGAGATCCAGGGTGATGGCGATCACCTCCCCAAGGTCTTTTTCCAGCATCTTCATCTCCCCCTGCCATCGTCCTTCGAGGTCGGGACCGTCCGAGCCACACCCCGCTAGCAGCAGGGGCAACAGGAAGAAGAGACCCGCCAGGAAGAGCCCCAAGGGGGTCAGGATCGATCGCGAATGCAGCATGACTCAACGCCTCCCACGCCCGGCGCGGGCGGCAAAGACCAGTGCGTAATTGAGGATGACTCCGACCGTGCCGGGGTGAAAACCGCCGACGCTCTTGAACCCCGCGGCGTACAGCCCCAGCGCCGTGCCCAGCCCGGCGGTCAGTCCCAGCAGGATATCCCGGCCCTGAAAGGCCCGGGGGTCGTCCCGATCATGCCAGGTTCCGAGTACGAAGGCGGGGGAGAGCTGGATCAGGATCTCGAATTTGATCACCAGCAGGCCCCACAAGGTAAGGCCCTTCTGGAGGGCGATCCACACCAAACCGGCCATCACCACGGTGCTGACCAGCGGGGCCAGACGGGTGAGCCCTTCCACCCGCTCCGGCGGCAGGCGCCGCAGACGACCGAAGAAATCCTTGGTGAAGATCGAAGAGATGGAGAGCAGACAGGAATCCGCCGTCGACATGATCGCCGCCACCACCGCCATCATCACAACCAGCACCGGGTAGTACGCCAGGGGCTCCTGCTGCGCCAGGTAGGCCAGCACCTTGAAGGTCACCTGATCCGCCGCCACCCCCTCGAGCTTCGGGAAGAGCACCAGCCCTACGGTGCCAACGTAGATCACCGCAGTGATCCCCACCAGGGGCAGTAGGGCCATCACGGAGAGCGCCCGGCGCAACTCCCGGGCGTGGCGGGCGGCATAGATGCGCTGGATCGCCTGGGGGTAGAGGGGCGCCCCCAACCCCAGCAGCAGGAAGTTGCTGAGCCACACCGCGCAGGTCGCCAGGCCCGGGTTGGCGACCTTCTCCGGGTGCAGCGCCGCCAGTTGGGAGACCACCGCTCCCGGGGGGCCGACCTCCCAGATCAACAATCCCACCACCACCATCATCCCCACCAGCAGCATCGAACCCTGCAACGCGTCGGTCCACGCCACCGCCCGCATCCCCCCCAACAATTCGTACCCCAGAATCACCGCCGCGCCCCCGACCACCGCCACGCCGTAGGGAATCCGCCCATCCGTCAACCCGGCGAAGGCGTGCCCCATGGCCATCAGTTGGGCCAGCAGGAAGTTGAACAGGGTCACCGTCAAGATGGTCGCGGAAGCGTAGTTGAGGGCCGGGGAGCCAAAGCGGTCGGCCAGAAAGTCGGTCGGGGTCACGTATTTGCGTTGCCGCGCCAGCCGGAAGAGACGGGGCACGAAGAGGGTGTAGCCGCTGACGATCCCCACCATGAACGTCACGCTCATGAAGTAGGCGAGGCCCTGGCGGTAGGTCTGCCCGGGAAAGCCGGACATGGAGTTGCCGCTGTACTGGGTGGCGAAGAGGGTCAGGAGGAGGATCAGGAAGCCGATGCTGCGCCCGGCGAGATAAAAATCGGAAAGGGTCCGTTCCCGCATCGCTCGCCGCCCCAGGATGCCCAGAAGGATCAGCAGCAGGCAATAGCCGCCGCTCCACAGGACCACGTCGCGAGAGAACCCGCCTAGTTCACCCACGTTTACCCTCCCGCTCCGCCACATCCTGGGGCTCTTCGTCCTCGTCCACCTGCCAGTAGCGGGCAAATCCCCAGGAGGTCAGTACCGACAGGGCCACCGTCGCCCCGCCGCTCCACCACAACCACAGAGGCACCCCCCACCACAGCACCAGCGGGCGACCCACAAAGAGGATCGGCACGGACCCCAGCGCCGCCAGGGCCAACAGGGTCATGAAGATTGGGTGCTTGCGGGGTTCGTCCATGGTGCGTTCCGAGACTTTCGAAGCAACCTACCGCGTTCCGGGCGACGGATCCAGGGGGGATCTGTCAGAATCGCCGCTCACCCCGCACCCCCTGGCTCCCGGATCGACCGATTCACGAGACTGGGCGAGGGGAGGAGATCGACCCCGAAAGGGCGGCCACGGGGGGCCGCCCCTACAGGGCGTTGGGTGTAGGGGCAGGCCCCCGTGCCTGCCCTTGGCTTTGGGCCGTGCCTGCCCAGTCTTGAGCACCCTTTAGGGTGCCCTTGGGTAGCCCCGGGTGTGAACCCGGGGTGTAGGCCGATCTTTCAAGATTCACCAAGGAGGTTCCATGTCCCACTATCGCATCATTGAGCAGCCCACCCTCGTGCCCGTGCCCGGGGGCAAGGTGATCGAGGAGATTTTCGGTCGGGTCAATAGCGGCACCGAAGCCTTCAGCCTGGCCCACATGGTGGCCCCGCCCCGGTGGATGGAGCCGCCCCAGACGCCCGGCTTTGGCGAGGCTACCGTGATGGTGCGGGGGAAACTGCGCATCGTCATCGAGGACGAACCCATCGTTCTCGAAGCGGGCCAATCCCTGTGGGTGGACCCGGGAGTGACCGTGCACTATGGCAACCCCTTTGATGAAGAGGCGGAGTACTACGCTCTCTGCTTGCCCGCCTTTTCCCCGGAACTGGCCCATCGGCGGGACGAAGAGTGAGCCTGGACGTCATCATTTACACCGACGGCGGCGCCGATCCCAACCCCGGTCCCGGGGGCTGGGGGGCGGTGCTCATCCACCCGGTGACCGGCAAGACCCGGGAACTTTCCGGCGGCGACGGGGAAACCACCAACAACCGCATGGAGCTGACCGCCGCCATCGAGGCGCTGGACGCCTTGAAAAAGCCCTGCCAGGTGGAATTGCACACCGACTCCCAATACCTGCGCAAGGGCATCACCCAATGGCTGCCGGGGTGGATCGCCAAGAACTGGAAGCGCCAGGGCGGGCCGGTCAAGAACGTCGATCTGTGGAAGCGACTGGCGGTGGCCAACGAGCGCCACACGGTGGATTGGCGATGGGTCAAAGGCCACGCCGGCCACGTCCACAACGAGCGCGCCGACGCCCTGGCCACGGCGGAGATCCGCAAGCGCCTGCGGGCCGCCGGGGACGCTCCGCCGCCGCCGCCGGTGGATGCGGAGATCTACCTGAAAGTCTCCGCCGCGGGCCGTCGCGGCGCCTGGGCGGCCCTGCTGCGCCACGGCGGCCAGGAGCGCACCCTGAGCGAGGCGGTCTCCGGCGTGACCGCCAACCAGATGGACATCGTCGCCGCCACCCGCGCTCTGGAGGCCCTCCCCCGGGGTGCTTCCGCGGCCATCTTCGCCAGTTCCGACTACTTGCGCAACGGTGCCACCCAATGGGTCCACGGCTGGCGCCGTCGCGGCTGGAAGACCGCCACCGGCGACCCCGTCAAAAACGCGTCGGAGTGGCGTGCCCTCACCACCCTGCTGGAAAACCGTCGGGTCCTCTGGCCGTCCACGAAGGGGCAGAAGGTGCCGGAGTTCAAGCTCCTGGGGAAGGTGGCGAAGGAGGCCTTGGAGGGGTGAGGGTCGCGAGGTTCCGCACGCCGACAAGACCCCCGCTCAGCAACCCTCCTGGCACCAGGTCGCGGGATCGAGGTGCGGGATGGTCGTCAGGTCCAGGGCCGTCTTCTGGTAGCGCTTCAGGATAGCCGCCAACTCGCCGGAGGCTTCCATCTGCTGCAGGGCGCGATCCAGGGGGGCTTTGAGATCGGACCCCTTGGGTAGCAGATAGACCATGGGATGGGGATCCCCGAAGCGGTAGGCGACGCGAAACTGTTTCAGCAACGCCTCGGGCAGCGACACGGAATCGGCGAAGGTGAAGCCGGCTTCGCCATCCAGGACCAGCCCGAAGGTATCGATGGTGAAGTCCACGTAGTGCGCCCGTTCCTTGGGGTATCCGGCGGTCAACAGCGCGTCATCGAAACTGCTTCCCCGCAACAAGGCCGCCCTGCTGCGCCAGAGTTCCGCGGGCGTCGGGTACTGGGTTGGCAGGACGATCATCAAGTCTGAGGACTGAAAGTACGGTCGCGACAGGGTGAAGCGGGCTTCCCTTTGCTGGGTGGTGGTCAAGCCACCACCAGCCAGATCGCCGTGACCTGTCGCCACTTCATCCAGGAGCAGCGTCAGGCTCGGTTCCGCGATGGGTTCGATCTCCAACCGGACGCCGAGAATCGCCGCCACCCGGGTCAGCACTTCCACATCGATCCCCTCAAAGTGCTTCGCCTCACCGCGCTGGGGCATGGCGCCCTGGGCGGTATTCACCCGCAGGAATCGATTCTGCTGATCCGGAAAGCAGCGCAACACGATTTTGCCGGCTTTCTGGATGGCTTGCAGGTGGGAGGACGGGGGTGCCTCCGCTGCGGTCAGCGGAGGGACGAAGAGCAAGCTGATCGATAATAGGAAAAACCGCACAAGAATAGTCATGGTTGCATCTCCGGAAACGATAAAGGGGGACGGGTTCTTCAGGGGAAAAAAAGAGGAAAACTAATTCTACTCAACCTCCCGATACGCCGTCAATGGGGCCGGACACACGACGGGACAAGGCCGCCAAATCCACCGGGGTGCCCACTTCGAATATTGGGGCGAAGGAGATACTTTGATGAAAACCGCTCTTACCCTGCTTTTCACCGCGATCCTGCTCGCCATGCTCGCCGTCACCACGGTGGCTTCCATGGACCGAGGGGTTTTCACGGCGGGTGCCGAGTTGTGGTCCGACCCCTGGTTTCGTGCCACCTTGGCCGATGCCTACTTCGGCTTCCTGACCGTTTTCGTCTGGATCGCCTGGAGAGAGCGCGGCTGGATGGCGCGGAGCCTGTGGTTTGTGTTGCTCATGGCACTGGGCAATATCGCCATCGCGGTCTACGTCCTGCTCCAACTGGCGAGGCTCAAGCCCGGCGAAGGGGTAGGGGCACTCTTCCAGCGGCGGACGGCTTGAGGGAAGATCTGTCCTCTCCAGAGGACGATTTCATCCCCGTCAGGACCGCCGCTGCACTCTTCCCGGGAGTTTGCGCAGGTTTCTGGCGCTGGCATAGGTCTTGAAGGAGAGTTAGCTGCGAGAGAACAGACTTTACGAGGAGGAACACAACATGAACTCGCAACCCAATCGACTCTACCCCCGCCTCTCCCTGCTCGTCGCCCTGGTGTTGCTGCTGACGCTCTTTACCGGAGTGGCACAGGCCCAGAAGCTGGAGCCCACCGGCGATGCGAAGATCGAAAAGCAACTCTCCAACATCCTGACCGTCCATCTGCGCGACGAGCCCTTCGACTGGGTCGAAGCCACGGTGGCCGACGGCAAAGTCTTGCTGACCGGTCGCGTCGCGGAGTCCGTCACCCCGGGGCGCATCGCCCGGGCAGCGGCGCGGTTGGACGGCGTCACGGCGGTGTACAACAACGTGGAGATCCTGCCGGTCTCCCTCTTTGACGATGATGTCCGGCGGCAGGCGGCCATCGCGATCTACAGCCACCCGATGTTCTCGCATCGGCTCCTGGCGGGCAGCCCCTCCATCCATCTGGTGGTGGCCGCGGGCCGGGTCCAGATCGAGGGCACCGTGACCTCCGAAGCGGAGGCCCGGTTGGCGGAATCTCTGGTGCGTAGCGGCACCCAGAACTTCGGCGTCGAGAACAACCTCGTCGTCACCAGCCGCCACCGCGGCTGAACCCGACTCCTTCAAACAACCTCCTTCAAGGTTTTTCCCCCGATCCGGCTTCATTCCCGGGTCGGGGTTTTTTCTTGGAGGCACGGAAGGGGTCACTAAGGCCCCTGGGTTACCCCTTTTTCCGCGCGGTACTGTTCCAGATTCCGCTGCAAGATCTCCGCGTAGGCGGTGTCCCCAGCGTCCCGCACCTGATTCAGGAGCTGCTCCTGGAGCTTGATCGCTTCCGGGAAATTTCCCGTCGCCGCCAGCGCCATGGCCAGGGTTTCGCCGTGGAGGGCGGTGGGGAAGTCCCGGTAGACGGCGATGGCGAGGGGCAGGGCATTGTCTGGGTCGCGCACCGTGGGATCGGCGGAAGTGGCCAGCAGACGGGCCAGGGTGTGGGCCAGGGGGGCGTCGTCGGGCAGGTCTTCGAGGGCCTGCCGCAGCCGGTCCCGGGCCTCCGTATCCCGGCCCAGCTGGATCAGTGCCCGGGCCTCGCCCAGGCGGGCGGCGGGGTTGTCGCTCTCGATGGCCAGGACGGTGGTAAAGGCATCCAGGGCATCCGCGGGCTTGCCGAGGTTGAGTTGCAGGTTGCCCAGGCTGATCCAACTGGGGTGATCCCCCGGGTTGGCGGCCAGGGCCGCGCGGTATTGGGTCTCCGCCTCTTGCAGTTTGCCCTGTTGCAGGAGTAGATACGCCACCTGGCTATGGGCCCGGGGCTGGTCGGGGTTGATCTTGAGCACCGTCCGGTACTGCCGCAGAGCCTCCGTCAGGGCGCCCGCGACGACCTGTTCCTGCCCTTTCACCTGCCGTGCCGCCTCCGCCATCTGCACCAGGGTGGTGGCCAGGCGCATCCGGGGCCGAGTGAACAGCGGATCCGCCGCCGTGGCCTGCTGGTACGCTTGCAACGCCTCCCCGAATTTGCCTTGGCGGTGCAACGCCTCTCCCGCTTCAAACGAGCGGCGCATGGTGTTCGACAGGAAGAACGGTCGTTCCATCAGGGGGTCCTTCAGGCTCACCGTGCCTTCCCCTCGCAGTGCCAGGTGCTCCCGGGCCTTCGCCTCCTGCCCCAACTGCCGGTAGGCCACCGCCAGAGGTGTGTGGATCGAGGTGGCTTGCGGGTCCGCCGCCAGCGCCTGCTCAAAAAAATCCACGGCCTTCTGGGCGTCCCCCTGCTGGGCGGCGATCTGGCCTCGGTTGAAGAGGGCGGTGGCGTTGTGGGCCGCCTCGAACTGCTGGTCCGCCTCCGCCAGCCGTCCCTGCTCCATCAGCACCTCGCCGAGCCGCACCAGCGTGGCCGGGTCCCCGGGACCCAACTCCAGGCTGGTGGCGAACATGGCAATGGCCGCATCGGGTTGGTTCTCCCGCCACAGGATATGCCCCAGGTAGTAGGGCCAGCGGGGGTCCTGCGGATTCAGCCGCCGGGCTTCGGCAAACGCCGCCTGAGCGGGCTCCACCAGGGCATACGCCTGATACAGCACCCCCAACTCCCCGTATGCTTCCGCCTGCTGCTCCGTGGGCAACGTCCGATCCGCCAGAATCCGCCGATGCCACCCCTGCCGTTCCTCGATCTGTTCCCGCACCAACGGAACCATGCTGTCCATCACCTCGGCGCCGGGCTCCGGGAGGGCCATGACCGTGGGCTGCGCGGCCTCTGCCTTTTCGGGCGGCGCTGGGCCGTCACAGGCGATGGGTCCGACACACAAAAAGAAACCAATCAGGGCGGGGGGAAGATGGACGCGGAGACGGTGTTTCATGATCCGGGAACATTACCACTGTCCTACGGGGCTCTTGCCTTCGAACCCCAACGGGGTTCTATCGTGAAGCCCGGGCTGCGCGCAGCGCCACCCTGGGGATTTCGGGCATCCAACCCATTCCATTCCCGGCGGATCGCCTTCCCGTCGCGTCGCATTCCCCTCCATCGCATTCCCCCCCATCGCCTTCCCGTCGCATCGCATTCCCGCCGCATCGCCTTTCCGCCGGATCGCCTTCCCGTCGCATTCCCGAACCGGTTGTATCATCGTGCGCCATGCCCCAATCCCTGGCCGAGACCTATTTCCACATCGTGTTCTCCACGAAGAACCGTATCCCCTTCTTGCAGGATCGTGCCCTTCGGCAGGCACTGCACGCCTATCTCGGCGGCGCCTGTCGAAAACTGGGATCGCCCTCCTTGATCGTCGGCGGCGTCGAGGATCATGTCCACATCCTTTGTCGCTTTGGCAGGACGATCACGACGGCGGACCTGCTCCGGGGGCTCAAGAAGGAGTCGTCGCTCTGGCTCAAGAGGCAGGATCGATCTCTACTGGATTTTCGGTGGCAGGCCGGGTACGGCGCTTTTTCGGTCGAGCCCGATCGCATTCCAGGGCTGCGGCACTACATCGCCACGCAGGAGGAGCATCATCGGCGGGAGGATTTCCAGGGGGAGTTCCGGCGGTTGTTGCGGGAATACGAGGCGGAATATGACGAACGGTATGTTTGGGATTGATGGGTGGGTTCCGGACGCCGGACGCCGGACGCCGGTGGATACCCCCGACGCATGACCCCGAACCCGATCCCGGTCCCTATCCCGCACCAGATCCCGACGGATGCGCCCGATTCCGAACCCGACGGATGCCCCCGATCCCGAACCCGACGGATGCACCCGATTTCGAATCCGAACCCGGACCGCGCACCAGAACCCAGGGTCAGCAAGGCTGACCCTGGGCTTCAAGATAGAACCCCGTTGGGGTTCCAAGGCATCGGATTATGCGGCCTCGCTCTCGTCCACGGCCTCCGATTGGGTGGGGGGCGGCTGGATGGTGATGGCGAGGTCGCCGCCGTGGAAGTCCACCTGGACGGTGGAGCCGGGGATGGCTTCGCCGGCGATGAGGGCGCGGCCGACGCGGGTTTCCAGCTGGCGCTGGAGGTAGCGCTTCAGGGGCCGGGCACCGTAGACCGGGTCGTAGCCCTCGCGGGCGATGTGGGCGCGGGCGGCTTCGGTGAGGGTGACGTCGATGCGCCGCTCGGCGAGACGGTGTTTGAGATCCACCAGCAGTAGGTCAACGATCTGCTCGATCTCGCCCAGTTGCAGGGGTTTGAAGAGCACCACGTCGTCCACCCGGTTCAAGAACTCCGGTCGGAAGTGGTTGCGCAGCTCCGCCATCACCTGGTCCCGGGCGCTCTCCCGGATCTCGCCCTGGTCGGTGACCCCTTCCAGCAGGTAGGGAGAACCGATGTTGGAGGTCATGATGATCACCGTGTTCTTGAAGTTCACGGTGCGCCCCTGGGAGTCGGTGATGCGCCCGTCGTCCAACACCTGGAGCAGGACGTTGAAGACGTCGTGGTGGGCCTTTTCGATCTCGTCGAAGAGGATCACGGAGTAGGGCTTGCGGCGCACCGCCTCGGTGAGCTGGCCGCCCTCGTCGTAGCCGACGTAGCCCGGGGGGGCGCCGATCAGGCGGGAGACGGCGTGGCGCTCCATGTACTCGCTCATGTCGATGCGGACGATGTTGTCCTCGCTGTCGAAGAGCGACTCCGCCAGGGTCTTCGCCAGCTCCGTCTTGCCGACCCCGGTGGGACCCAGGAAGATGAAGGAGCCGATGGGGCGCCGGGGGTCCTTGATGCCGGAGCGGGCGCGGAGCACCGCGTCCGCCACCAGCTGGACCGCCTCGTCCTGGCCGATCACCCGACGGTGCAGGATCTCGTCCAGGCGCAGGAGTTTTTCCCGCTCCCCTTCGACCAGGCGGGTGACGGGGATGCCGGTCCATTTGGAGACGATCTCGGCGATCTCCTCCTCGGTGACCTCCTCCCGCAACAGGCGGCTGGCACCGGTACCGGTCCCTTCCGCATCCGCCGCCCGCTCCGCCGTATGCTGGGCCTCCTGCTCCCGCAGGCGGGCTTCCAGTTGGGGGAGCTGGCCGTGCTTCAACTCCGCCAGGCGGTTGAGGTCGTAATCCCGCTCGGCCACTTCGATCTGGTGCCGCAGTTGCTCGATGCGCTCCCGCAGGGCGCGCACCTCCTCGATGCTCTTCTTTTCGCCCTCCCACTGCGCCCGCATGGCGTCGGACTGGCTGCGCAGGTCGGCGAGTTCCTTCTGCAGGGTCTTGAGGCGCTCCTTGCTGGCCTTGTCCTTCTCCTTCTTGAGGGCCGCCTCTTCGATTTCCAATTGCAGGACCCGGCGGGTGACCTCGTCCAACTCCGCGGGCATGCTGTCGATCTCGGTGCGGATCATGGCGCACGCCTCATCGACGAGGTCGATGGCCTTGTCCGGCAGGAAGCGGTCGCTGATGTAGCGGTTGGAGAGCACCGCCGCCCCCACCAGGGCGTTGTCCTGGATGCGCACCCCGTGGTGCACCTCGAAGCGCTCCCGCAGACCCCGGAGGATGGAGATGGTGTCGTCCACGCTGGGGGGCTCGATGAGGATCGGCTGGAAGCGGCGCTCCAGCGCGGCGTCCTTCTCGATGTGCTTGCGATACTCGTCCAGGGTGGTGGCCCCCAGGCAGTGCAATTCGCCCCGGGCGAGCATGGGTTTCAGCAGGTTGCCCGCATCGGTGGCCCCCTCCGCCTTGCCGGCGCCGACGATGGTGTGGACCTCGTCGATGAAGAGGAGGACGCGGCCCTCGGATTGTTTGATCTCGTTGAGTACAGCCTTGAGGCGCTCCTCGAACTCACCGCGGTATTTGGCCCCGGCGAGCAACGCCCCCAGGTCGAGGGAGAAGATGGCCCGGTCTTTGAGCCACTCGGGGACATCGCCGCGCACGATGCGCTGGGCGAGGCCCTCGACGATGGCGGTCTTGCCGACCCCGGGCTCGCCGATGAGGACCGGGTTGTTCTTGGTCTTGCGGGACAGGATACGGATGGCCCGGCGGATCTCGGCGTCGCGACCGATCACCGGGTCGAGCTTGCCCGCCCGCGCCTGGGCCACCAGATCGACGCCGTACTTATCCAGCGCTTCGTAGGCCCCCTCGGGGCTGGCGCTGGTCACCCGCTGGCTGCCCCGCACCTCGGTGAGGACCTTGAGGAAGCGGTTGCGGTCGAGGCCGAATTGCTGGAACAACTTGCCCGCCTCGGTCTTGCTGCCCTCGGACAGGAAGACCAGCATCAGGTGCTCCACGGAGACGTATTCGTCCTTCAGGCGTTCCGCCTCGTCGTGGGCCTGGACCAGCAGCTGTTGCAGGCGCTGGGTGATGTAGATCTTGCCCGCTTCGGTGCCGCCACCGGTGACCTGCGGGCGTTTATCCAGCACCGCACGGAGGGCGTCGGCGAAGTTCGACGGGTTGATATCCAGCCGCTCCAGGAGCCGGGGGATCAGCCCCTCGGGCTGTTCCACGAGGGCCAGCAAGAGGTGCTCGCCGTCCACTTCCTGGTGCTGGAAGCGCACCGCCAGGGCCTGGGCCTGGTTCAGCGCCTCCTGGGATTTTTGGGTCATCCGGTTGCTATCCATGGTGTTGTCTCCTTCGGGGTTCGTCTCTTCCGGGTTCTTGCTCAGGCGTTCTGGGTCTGGGCCTTGCGCTCTCCCTGGCGCGGTTGGAAGCTGGAGGTAGCGCTCAGCTCCTCAAACAGCTTCCGTTCGCTCTCGGAAAGGGTCTGGGGGACGTGGATCTCCAGCGTCGCAAAGAGGTCGCCGGTGCCGTTGCGGGCGGGAAAGCCCTTCCCCTTCAGGCGGATTTTGCGCCCGGAGGAGGAGCCCGGCGGGATGCGGACGGTGACCTCGCCATCCAAGGTGGCCAGCGTCGCCGTGCCGCCCAGGGCGGCTTCCCAGGGGGTGATGGGGATCGTGGTCTGGAGGTTGTTGTCCTCCAGGGTCAGGGTCGGGTGGTCGCGGAGCGCCACCTTCAGGAAGAGATCACCCTTGGGGCCACCCCCCAGGCCCTCTTCTCCCTGGCCGGTCAGGCGGATCTTCTGGCCCGGGCGGATCCCTTTGGGGATGTTGATCTCCAAGGTGCGGCGACCGCCGGTCAAGGGGTCCGTCAGGGTCACCTGGCGGGCACCGCCGTGGGCGGCTTCCTCCAGGGTCAGGGGGACGGTGCTCTCGACATTGCGCCCGGCCCGGGGCCGATTGCCCCGGCTCTGGAAGCGCACGCCACTCCTGGGGTCGGAGAATCCGCCCTGGCCAAACAGGCTCTCAAAAAAGGAGCTGAAGCCGGAGTCCCCGAAGCCGTCGCCAAAGTCGAAACGCACCCCCTCGAAGCCCGGCGGCGGCCCGCCGGTCTGCTGGGCCTGTTTCCAGGCGGAGCCAAACTTGTCGTACTTGGCCCGCTTGTCGGGATCCTTGAGCACCTCGTAGGCTTCCCCGATGGCCTTGAATTTCTTCTCCGCGTCGGGGTCCTTGTTGAGGTCCGGATGGTATTGGCGGGCCAGCTTCCGGTACGCCTTCTGAATGTCCTGTTGGCTGGCGTCCTTCGGAACGTCCAAGTCTCTGTAGTAGTCCTTGAAATCCAAGTTCTGATCCTCCTCCGAAAGCGGTCTCTCCGTACACTTTGATCATAGCGGGGGAATAGATTTGAGTCAAGTAGACTCAATTAGAAGTGTCAACCGCCCCATGTATGGGATCGTGACCGGGGAGATCTAGGTGAGGCGGGCTCATATCCTGTGGAGATTCCAGGGATTTCTCCGTCGTCTTTCCGCCACGGGCTGTCCAGGCACCCCCGCGGGATCTGGTAGGCTCGGTGGCCCTTTGGAACGACCCTGGAGAACCAACCCCATCATGAGATCTACCCGGAACGCCTTGCCTGTAGTCGGTACGTTTGCTGCCCTTTTGCTCGTGCAACTCACTCTCGGAGCCGCCAGTGTGGCCGCCGCCACGGACGGCACCGCGGACCAGCGGCTGGAGATCGTCGATCGGGCCATCGCCTTTCACGGCAAGGGCGACTACGACAACTCCATCACCACGATGAAAATCTGTTCCAAATCCGGCTGCTTCCAGCTGCGCTCCGAGGTGGACGGCGACCGTTTTGATCACACGGTCACCACCCTGCCCCAGGAGGGCGAGGACCCGCAACCGGAACGCAAGGTGCGGATCACCAACACGACGGTGGAGGAGTGGATCGACGGGGTGGTCCAGGAGGTGGCGGAGCGGGAGCAGCGCCTGCGGGATTTCGTCAACGCCCGGGTCTATTTTCCCTTCCTGCCGTACCGTCTCAACGACCCCAGCGTGCACCAACAGCAGATGGAGTTCCAGACCTGGGAAAAGCGACCCTTGTACCGCGTCAAGGTCACCTTCGAGGCGGGGTCCAGCACCAGCGCCAACGACGAGTACATGTTCTGGTTCGAGCCCCGGGCAGGTCGCCTGCAACAATTCGCCTACACCTTCAACGAGGGGAAGGGGCTCCGGTTCCGCCGCCTGTTCAACTACCGTCGGGTGGGCAGCCTGCTCTTCGCGGATCAGGAGAATTACGGCATGACGGGCGAGAACCTGAGCGTCGATCAGGTCACTCCGGAACTGGCCGAGACGTTGGAACTCATCTCCACCGTGCGCTTCGAAGATATTCAGGTGGAGCCGATCCCCCGGGAGTAAATGCCCTCAGGAGTCGGCCACGGCTCTGGGCCGTCGGGTCTTGGCCTGTTGATGCTGATACTGGGTGGAACGGGGCTTCTGGTGCTGCGGCGGTAGGGGCCTGGGCCATACTCGGGCCTTCCGATGCCCGGGGGCTTCACCATCCTTATCCGATGATCCGACAGGCTTTTCCCGCTCTGCGCTCACTGACCGGAAACATAGCGCGCAAGATCCTGGTCGGAGATTCCCAGGGCCAGAAGGGAACGGATGAGGAGGTCTATCGAGACCGAGCGATCCGCTGCCTCAGCCTTGGCGATCCTGCTTTGGCTGGAATGCATTCGCTCCGCGAGTTGAACCTGGCTGAGGCGTTGTTTCTTGCGCAGATGCCTCACCGCATCGCCGAGGCGAAGCCGGAGTTCCACGTACCGAGCTTCCTCCGGCGGTAGGGCGAGGAATTCTTCCGCCGTGCCGACCTGCCACCCAGCGGTCTCCAATTTTTGCCTTTTCATCGGGTCCATGGAATAGATCTCCATCAGAATGATCGGTCGTAAAGGGCCAGGCGTCGCTTGCAGTTTTCCAGGACACTCTTCGGAGTCGCCCGAGTTTTTTTCGTGGTGACATCGAGTATCACGATCGCATCAGCATCGATGCGGAAGAAAACTCGCCAGGTCACGGCCTCATCAGGGACGCGCAACTCGTGACAGCGGGCGCCAATACTCGGCATGGGTCGCGCGTGAGGGAGTGCCAGGTTTTCACCCTGTTGAAGCCTGCGGAGGAGAAATCCCGCTTCGAGCCTGGCCGATGCGGACATGGGCGGTGTTCGAATTTCTCCATGCAACCAAACCAGTGGCTTTTCCGGCCTCCTGCTCGGGGTAGTATATGTCGAATTTGACATAGGGCAACCCCGAGATCCTCACGCCGTCGCTCGCGAAGCCTGCTCGGCGGCAGCCTGGCAGCGCTGGACGATCTCCCCGGCGGGGAGCACCTTGCGGATGCCTTCAACGCTCTTGCCGGCCTGGAGGTAATCCTTGTAGGAGAAGGCCCGCACGGAGGAGCGTTTCAGTTTCCAGAAGGATTGCAGGGAGTAGAGCATGCGCATCCAATGCTTGGTCTTGCGGCCCCGCAGCATCCAGCGGGCGAAGGGACCGGCCTTGGTGCCGGACTTTTCGATGTAGGGGGTGCGGATGACGGAGACCGGCACGCCGGTGATGCGCTCGGTGAGGACGATGTCGTCCGCCGTGGCCTTGAGGATCGCCGCCTTGTAGTCTTCGTGGGCGGTGCACTCTTCGGTGGCGATGAAGCGGGTGCCCATCTGGACCCCGGCGTAGCCGATCCGGAGCGCCTTGACGAAGTCCTCCGGGGTGCTGATCCCCCCCGCCGCCACCACCGGCACGCCCAGGTCGGCGAGTTCTTCGTATAGCGCCTCCAGGCTCTTGCCCCCGGCGTGGCCGCCGGCCCAGTCGTTGACCGCGATCAGGCCATCGACCCCCGCCTCCAACCCTTTCAGCGCCCATTTTCGCTCGGTGGCGTCGTGGTAGACGGCCCCCCCGGCGGCGTGGGCCTTGTCCACCACCCAGCGGGGATTGCCCAGGGAGGTGACGAAGAAGTTGACCCCCAGCTCCAGCGCCTCATCGACGTATTGCTCCATCCGCTCCTGGTACTTCTGGGAACTCTTCTCGACGATCACATTCATGCCCACCGGGCGGTCGGTGACGGCACGGATCTTCTCCAATCCTTCGCGGAAGGGGTAGCCGTGGACGAAGACCAGCGACAGGGGTTGGATGACCCCGATACCCCCTGCTGCGGAGACCGCTGCCACCAGTTCCGGGTTGCTGCACGGGTACATGGGGCCGCAGATCAGCGGCACGTCGATGCCGAGTTTCTCGGTCAGGGCGGTCTGGTTCAGGGTCATGGATGGGTTCTCCTGGGTTCTTCCGATGAAGGCGGTATTGTCGCATAGGGTGTGGAGAAACCTTCGAGGTTGTGGCAGTCTAAGAGATTATGAGAACACTCTTGGTCCCGCGTTTCATCCTGCCGTTCGTCCTCCTGTCGGTCGTCTCCCTGGCCGCGTGCGCTCCCGCCGGGATGGAGTCGGCAGAGGTCGGTAGTGCGGAGCAGGCATCCACGGCCCCCGAGAAATACACCGTGGTCAAGGTGTTCTATGGCACGGACCGGGAACGCCACGCGACGGACGATCCCAACGCCCTGTATGGCGGTGGGCGGGGCGCCCTCGAATACGGCACCGCGCGGGTTTCGATTCCCAGGGAGCACAAGCTGGGGGAGTTGGAGTCCCCGAAGTGGTACCGCCTGGAGTTCACCGAAAATCCGGAAAAGCACATCGTGCTCCTCGGCGCCGTGCCGGGGTCGGCGGCGGAGGTGTTGGGCCAACTGCGCGCCGCCGTGGCCCGGGCGGACGCGCCGGAGGTGCTGGTCTTCATCCACGGCTTCAACGTCTCGTTCAAGGATGCCGCCCGCCGGACCGCCCAGATCGCCTACGATCTGAATTTTCCCGGCATTCCAGCGCTCTACAGTTGGCCCTCCAACGGCAAACTGCTGGACTACAACGCGGACGAATCCGACGCCCAATGGTCGGCGCCGAATCTGCGGGAGTTTCTGGAGTCCGTTCGCGCTTCTTCCGGCGCCCAGCGCATCCATCTGATCGCGCACAGCATGGGCAATCGGGTGCTCACCACGGCGTTGCAGCAACTCGCCGCCCGTTCCCCCGAGCCCACTGAGGCGCCCCCCTTCAACCAGGTGGTGCTCACCGCCCCGGATATCGACGCGGATGTCTTCCGGCGGGATATCGTCCCCGCCATTCTGCCGACGGCGGAGCGCATCACCCTCTATGCGTCCTCCGACGACAACGCGCTGGTGGCCTCGAAGAAGATCCATGGCGGGTACCCGCGCGCTGGGGAGTCGGGAGCCGGGCTGGTGGTCCTCGCCGGGATCGACACCATCGACGCTTCCGGCATTGACACCGCCCTGCTGGGCCATTCCTACTTCGCGGAAACCGCTCCGGTGCTCGCCGATCTGGTGGCGGTGATCCACTTCGGGCTGGGGCCGGAACGACGCCAGCTCACTCCGGGGACGGTGGGCTCGCTGCCTTTTTGGAAAGTTCAGCCGCCGCCGCCGTAGCCGGGAACAACTTAGCCGCCCAGCACCCGTTCCAGGGTCCACCGGGGGAAGCCGTGGCGGTAGTTCAGGCGGCGGGCGAGCGCCCGGAACTCGACGGCCCGCCGGGGGTGGCGCTCCGCCAGGGCGGCCAGCAGGATCGCCTTGTAGGTGGGGTCGAGGGGCAGCCAGCGGACGGTCTCTGGGGACGGCAGGCTCGCCCCCGAGCTCTCCGGTAGGGCCAGCCATTCCGCCATCTGGAGATCGTCCCGGTCCCCTTCCTGAAGGAGTTCCAGGGCCGACTGGAATTGCGCCTCGGCGCGTTCGCCCTCGCCCGCGCGACGCGCCAGCAGGTAGGCGAGAAGACGCTGGTCCGCCGTCGCCCCTCCGCTT
>Ga0210063_1000113_pt1 | contig 27389 bp, 29 predicted proteins | sample Muzzi_PWA_D1_FD_185529 | JGI IMG/M metagenome (GOLD analysis project Ga0210063, IMG submission 185529) | Wetland microbial communities from San Francisco Bay, California, USA, that impact long-term carbon sequestration - Muzzi_PWA_D1 (SPAdes) | ecosystem: Environmental > Aquatic > Marine >... | reverse complement strand
GTTCGACCAGACCCCACAGCGGTGTGGCCTTCTTCAGGGCACGGCGGAGCCAGGTTGGTCTGGCGGCCAAGCGCTCCCAGATCCGACGCGCTCGGCGTCGGCTGCGGATCAGCACCAGGTCATGGTAGTCCACATCCTGGGGAATCTCGCCACTTTCCAGCATCTCCACCAGATCCCCGCAGTTTTCTCGGCAAGTGGCGCAGGTGCGAATACGGGGCAAGGCGAGGGTCAAGAGCTTCTGGCTGGGGTTTTCCGAGCGGTGGAAAACCCAAAGGATCTCGGGCCAGGTGATGTGACGTTGGTTGTGCATTCCGTTAAGAAGACAAGTGTTGTCGCGATTTGGCGATGCGATGTTCGCGATCCTAGCAACCGGACAGCTAAGGAGCAAGTCGAATTCCGCTCTTCACAAGACAAAGTGCGTCTTCCGGCTGGCGGCGTGACACGGTGGGCAACTTGATCGAAGTTCAGGCGCGGAATACGATTCCCCTGTGGGAATTCTCCTCGACAGAATCGGTCTGGCCTTGCGCACCCTGCGCAAGAGGGCTCAGCTTACCCAGCATGAGGTGGCTGATCGGCTGGAGTTGACCCAGGGCTGGATCTCCAAGGTGGAGCGCAGCAAGGCGTTCGCGGATGTGGGTATCGTGGATGGGTACCTGGAAGTTACCGGGTCTTCCCTCTATGACCTGCTGGATGTCCTCTACGGGCAGAAACCGCTCCCAGAGGAAGGCCGTCAGCAAGTTCTGGACGCCTACCGTCTGGGCTCTTTGCCGGAGGAGATCCGTGAGATGGCCCTGGACAAGATTGGCTCCCTGGGCTGGGAACTGATCCAACTCGCAGCCCAGCGGGAAGGTTCCGAAGAGAGTTAGGGAAAGTCTCCCCGCGAATATTTCTCAGAGCATCCAATCTCCTGGTTCCCAGGGTCAGGAAGGCCGGGCGGTCGTACACGTCCCGGAATGATTGCGCATTTTTGAGCAATCCTTTGGAATGTGGCGCACAGATTTGGGTGTTGACAAGCACAAAATTCTCCCACAGAATATTCCTATGGGTCATGTCGCACTTATGGGAACGGATACCCCCGATCCTCGATTCAGCCTCTTCGACTCTATCGCCTCCGGTACAACGGGGGTCGTCAAGAGTCCGGCGGCGGAGCACCAGGGCTCCTTTTCGCTGACGCTTGGCGGCCCCCGTGTGCCCATGGGTCCGGGGGAGGGCTGAGACGTGACCACGGATTCCCAGCAGATTGGCGCCGTTCTCAAAGCAATGCGTATCCGCAGGGCTCTGAAGCTGGTCGAAGTGGCGCAGCAAACGGGTCTGAGTGTCTCCGAGCTGCACCGATTCGAGAGTGGCACGAGCCCCCTCCCGAGCCCCCTGCTGTTTCAGCTCCTGGCGGTACTGGGATCCAGTCTGGGTGAGTTTGAACTCGAACTGGCCAGCGGCGATCCGAACGCGGAGATCGCGGCGCGGCGAGCGGGGCAGTGGCTGTTGCGCTTCGCGGACGCGGCGGGGAGGGGCAGGCGGTGAGCAGTCCTGTGAGCCTGACGGTCTTCGGCCAGGCATTGCGCCAGATACGCGTGGACCGGGGCCTGCTCCAAAAAGAGTTGGCGGATAAAGCGGGGATGGCCCGTCCGACGCTTTCCGTCTACGAGCGAGGGCGCGCGGAACCGAAGCTTCTGTCCGTACTGCGGCTGCTCCAAGCGATGGATGCGGAACTTGGGCAGTTGGGCACCTATATGGACACCTTGACTCCTGAATCTCAGGAGGTCGAGGCCAGCACCGGACCGCCGCACGTTCGGGAGATGACCGCCCGTGCGGGACTGCATATTTCTTTGGACCAGTGGGCCGATGCCCTGAAGGCGGAGTTCCGGGCGTCTCTTGAGTCGTTGGAACCGCCAACGCTGGACACCGAGGGGGCGAAGGAATGATCCCCTGGGCTCCCTCCGATCAAACCTGCAAGACGACCCCTTGGGTCTTCACAAAGGGCACGGGCAAGCCTCCCGGCAAGTCCGTGCCCTCTTTTTCCCCTTTCAGATCAAACAGTTCCAGCACGGCGGACCTATTGGGGGGCGCCGTCGCTGGAGGGCGCCGGTGGCGGTGTTTCACTCCTTTCGAGCCGCCATCGGCGCCCTGCTTCGACCCCGGTGGAACGCCGCTGTCGCGTCGGTTCCTCCTCAGCCGCACCAAGGGCAGCGGCGTTCCACCTTCTTCACTGGGAGCCATCCCGATGAGTCCTGAAACTTCGACACCGCCCACAACGGTCGGGCGACGAGTACACCTGGGCATTGTTCCTTCGAGAGTGGAGTTCGTGCTCCACTTCTTCCCGCACCCCTCCCCGGGCGGGCCTGCCTCCGCCCGGGGAGGGGTGCCTTTTTCACCGGTCGCTCCGGGGCGTCGGCGGAGGGGTTTTTCCAAACTTCCTACCCTCTGTCGGCGCCTCGTTATCTCTACTCCTGACACCCAGAGCCCATGGGACGCTGAAGCGTTGGTGCTTGAGTGTCGTAAACGTGCGTCACAGGCAAACAGAACCCCCTCCCTCATCGTGAGGCGAGGGGGTATCCCTGCCCTCCTTCCCGTGCCCCACATATTGGAAAGTCGCGCGTGCTTTCCCCCTGAACCCTTTCCCCGCCACCGGTGGCTTCGCGCCTCGCAAAGTTCGCGGATGGCTTGGCCGGTGGCGGGGGATTTCACCCGCCGGGAGGTCCAGCGGTGAGACGCGTAACCCCGAGCCAGACCGGCAAAGACCTGGGCCTGGTGCTGCGTTGGCTGCGGTGGTGTGACGGCTGGAGCCAAAGCGAGTTGGCCCAGCGCACCAGGATCAGCCTGGTGCAGATCGCGAAACTCGAAGCCGCCATGATTATTCGTCCCCAGGCCAAGACCTGGAAGCGCGTGGAAGAGGGCGCGGGCTTGCGGCGCCAGGCGGTACCCATTGCGGCCTCCCGATTGCGGCGACTGCAAGAGGAAATACGCTACGTGGTGGAGTGGGCCAAAGTGCAAAAGCCCCACCCGCCACCGGATGCCGATTTGGACACCGACCGAATCTTCGGAGCCACCTTCTGATGAATCGGCACGAGAGCCACCGGCCCCCGGAGGGCGTCCCCGCCTGGCACCCGCTGCTGCGCACGGCGTCGCTTCTGCGCCTCGGGCGCCAGGAAGTGGACGACCTGATGTGCCTGGCGGATGAGCTGGCCAAGAATCCGGTCAGGCCCTTGATGGCCAGCTCGCCCCAGGACGTCGCCCGGATGGTGGCGGCGGACCTGTGGCAGTGTCGGGAGGAGCTGGAGATCTTCGATGACATGCCGGACGCGGACGTCTGGCGGGCATTCCGCGACACCCGCCGTCACCTGGCCGACCTGGTGGCGGCGATGCGGCCGCCGGGTGGCGATGGGCCGGGCCTCGGCGAGTCCGACAACCCCTTGCGCGCCCTGGCGGCGCTACGCATCAGCGAACCCGCCCGCAGCGCCCTGGGTCGCCTGGGCGGTCAGGTGGCGGAGTTCTTCGAAGACAACCCCAGCGGTCCCCGCCTGATGAACGACCTGCTCCACGCCGTGGCGGTGGGCGTCCACGCCGACCTGGACTATCTGCTCACCGTCCTCCGCCAGCAGGAGGAGCGGACGGACGGCCCTTTGCAGGCGGAGATCGCCGCCTGGGCAAGGACGCTGGAACGGGAAGTGGAGGTGCTGCGCATGGTGGTGCCTTCTCTAGAGGAAGAAGACCAGGAGATCACCTGGACTGAGATTCCCGTCCCCCGGGATCCGGAGGGGGAGGAATGAGCGAGGAGCGGCTCCAGGGCCGTGTCGCGGCCCGGTCCAACTTGTTGACCCTCGCTTCCCTCGACAGGAGTCGCCCATGATTGCGTCCATCGATTGGCGTTCCCTCCTGGCAAGACCGGGGATCTGCGAAGCAGCGGAAGCCCGGGGCCGTGAGGCGCGGGAAGAGATCCACTATGCCTTCCGCGCCCTCGATTTCCTGGGCACGGAGGCCGCCATCTTGGGGCATAGCTTGCGGGCGGAGGGCAACCTGGCGCTGGCGACGCCCGTCGCCTTGGTGGCTACCGTCATCCGCCAGCAGGTGGAGATGGCGAGCGGCACCGAATGGTTCCCCGAGTTGCCCGGCGGCATCGGCGGCAGCCACGGCAGCCACGGCAGTCGAGGCAACCGCGCCACCGGCAGCACCTGCGAGGGGGATCTGACCTCGGAGGACCTGCGCAGCCTGCCCGGTCTTGAGGCCGCAGAAGCGTTGGGGGAAGAGCTGCAAACCCTCGCCCTGCTCCTGGCCAACGTCTCCGACTGTGTGCCCTGGCCCTGGACGTGCAAGCTCTTGCGCTGCGCCGGAAGCCTCTTCCTGGTGCTGGCGCAGCTTCATGAAGTGGTGGCAGGCGAGGAGGCGAGGTGAGGCCATCTCCTGGAGTACCGCCGGGGAAAGAGAGCACCTCCTTGTGGCTCTTGCACGGCTGCCTTTCACGGCGAAGCCATGAGATGGGCGCCGATCCCTGGGATGGCCATGGATTCGCCGGCGCGCTTCGATCGGCGACGCTGCCGGATCGTGCGCATTGCTTGGCGAATGCGGAGATTTATCGAATGAATGCCGCTTCTGGAGCCTTTGGATGGGGCGCCAAGCCCCTCGACCCGGGCCTGCCGATACGCCGCCCTGGAGTTGGGGCGACAGGGGGCTGGCCGTCGAGCACCAGAGCGGGTACGGATGATTTAGAAGTCTGGGGAGACAGCTATGAAAACAACTTTGACGAGGTCGCCATGAAGGGGGTGGAGGGTTGGCTCTTGACCACCCCGGTGCTCCTGGCGACTCTCCAGAAGCATGAGGGCAAGGCCATCAGAATGCTTGAGGATGGGTACTTCACCTTGTGGACCCTGGGCCGCCTCGCCGCCGGGCAGAGCGGGAAGCTTGCAAGCGAGGGTCGCGTTGCGCTCGCCGTGGCGGTCGAACGCCTGGGAGAGACAGCCCGCGAGGAAGCGGAGGAAGCACTGCGCAGAGGCTGGGTCGAGGCGCTCGACGAAACCGGCTGGGGGCCGACGCCTCCCTGGGAACTCTTCAGCGCCGACAAAGTGGTGGGCAAGATCGCTGGCGAGGTCCATGCCATCTGCCTCGGGTTGACCTTCTCCATCGAGATGGTTCCCGAAGACTGGCAGGCACTCCTGTGCCGCTCTTCGAGCCACTTGCTGGCGGCTTTGGCGGATGTGATCGAAGAAATGGCAAAAAAATCTAGTTGACACCAGGCGACAGTAGTTGACACCAGTTTACACATTTCGGGCACAAAATCGGGTCTGAGACGAACCCATCTCGAAAAAATTCACCTTAATAGGAATTTATCGGAGAAATTTGTGCTATCTTCCCATGCCATGAGAGATCAGAAAACCCATGAGACGGGCTCAGAGGTTCTCTTCTCAGGGAACCATCTATTTCCTGTCGCACCCTCCCACCTGCAACACTCGGAAGAGGCCGAGCGCGCCGTGCTCGCCTCCGTCCTGCTGGAGCCGGAAGTGTGGCCAAGGCTGGCGGAGAGCCTCCAATCCGACGACTTCGCCTTCGAAGGGCACCAGCTGCTCTTCGAAGGCATGCGCCAGATCGCCCGCCGCGGTCACACCGTCGATACCCTCACCCTGCAAGCCTCTCTGGAGGAGCTGGGCACCCTCGAAGCCGCGGGCGGCAAGGGCTACCTGCACTGCCTGGATGTGGACCTGCCGGACCTGGGACGAATCGATGCCTACATCGAAATCGTCCGGGACCGGTCCCTGCGCCGCCGGGTGGCGGCCCTGTGCCTCAAGGTCGCCCAGGGCGCCTTCGATCCCGGCCACACGGGTCGGGAGGTCGTAGGCCGGGCCGAGGCGGGCATCCTCCAATTGGGCGACGCCATGGCCTCCGCCCGCCTTGGAGCGCTGGGCGGCCTGGTGGAAGAGACCCTCACTGACCTGGAGGAAAATCCCGCCGGGCGGTTGCCCGAACTACGCTCCGGAATCGACACGCTGGACCGGCTCCTCTGCGGCCTCGGTCGGGGTCGCCTGGTGGTCCTGGCGGGGCGACCCGGTCAGGGCAAGACCTCCCTGGCCCTGGCCTGCGCCCAGCACCTGGCGGTCCATCAGGGGCGCACCGTGGCCTTCTTCTCCCTGGAGATGACCTCCCGGGAACTGGTACTCCGGCTCCTCGGCTCCGAGTCCGAGATCCCCTCCGGGCGCATCGCCTCCGGCGTGCTCTCCCGGACCGAGTGGGAACGCCTCCAGACCTCCGCGGACCGGCTGCGCTCCGTTCCCTTCTTCCTCGACGATTCGAGCGGGCTTTCCGTCCTGGAGCTGGCCGCCACCGTGCGCAGGCTCAAGGCCCAACGGGGCCTCGACGCCATCGTGGTGGACTACCTCCAGCTGCTGGATCCGGGCCAGAAGTTCCCCAACGAGACCATCGCCCTTTCTGCCGTCAGCCGGGCTCTCAAGCAGCTGGCGAAAGAGGTGGACGTACCGGTGCTCGTCCTCTCCCAGCTCTCTCGGGAGCCTGAACGGCGGGGCAAGGGCAGCCGCCCCCAACTCTCCGACCTCCGGGGCTCCGGCTCCATTGAACAAGACGCCGACGCCGTGGTTTTCCTCTGGCCTCCGAGCGCATTGCAAGAGGCTGTCGATAGCGCCGATCTGATGGCTATCGTAGCCAAGAACCGCCACGGTGAGACCGGGGAGGTAGCGCTGCGCTTCGCCAAGGAAACCCTGCGTTTCGATGAAACCCTCAACCAACACTAGGAGATGATGAATGGTCCATTCCCAGGTCCAAGAAGCCACCGTGCTTCCCGTTCCCAAGTTCTTCACCGAAGAAGAACTCGCCCACTACCTCTCTGTAGACGTGGACTTCCTGCGCCAGCTCCGTGATCAAGGCGAAGGCCCCGTGTTCTGTGACCAGCACGAGAGCATTCGCTACGGCCAGAAGGAGCTGGAGGACTGGCTCGACTTCCGCCAGGCCGTCACTGACCTCACCTATGCCCTCACTGGAGCCTTTTCGATTCCCGATCTGGCCGCCAAACTCTTGAGCCGGAATACCCGGGAGGAAGCCATCGATGAGTTGGTCACCTTCATCGTGAAAAAGACGAGGAGCCTGTCATGAGGAAAGACAAGACGACACCCAGAGCCCAGAACAAGAGCACCCGGGACAGCCCGTCCCGGCAGCGCCGCCTGCGCCTCATCGCCGACCATCGCCTTTGGGTCTCCATCGCCGACGTGGCCAGGATCTTCGGTGTCACGCGCCAGACCATCTACAAGTGGATGGACCGCAAGGAACACCCCTTCCCCCGTCCCATGCGCCTGGGTCCCCGCATCTCCCGCCTGAGCGTCGATATCGTCGTCGGCTGGCTCGAAGAAGCGCCCGAACTCGGCAGCCTGGCGGAGGTGTTGGCGGTGGAGGGCGATAGGGCGTAATAGCCGAGTGTAGAAGGTTCGGTTTGGGCGCCCCACGGCGAAGCCGTGGGGCGCTTTTGTTTGTGGGGCGGGGGGTGGCGATTTGGTTGTTGCGATGAACCGATGGAACGGAAATTACTAGTTTGGGGATCTCCAGCGCCTCAGGAAGGTAGAGACCGATGATCCTGCCGCCGAAATCCTCGATATCGAAGCTGGTGGCTTCATCCAGCGGGACATCGAGATGGCCGATAAAGCGCTTGCCGTCCACGAGGCGCTTATCGCTGCCATTCTGGGGATGGAGGCGGTAGTTGCCCTTTGCCCCCTCTTCCGCCGGTCGGATGCCTACCGCCCGGGTTTCGGCGTTGGGCGGGACCGTTCGCCCTGGCATCTACTGAGGCCGTCTACCCGGCCCGGCGTCAGGACTGCTACAAGGAATTCATCATAGAAATAGCTTCGGATTCCGTGTCCTCCCTTCTCGGATTCCGCCCATTGGCAGTTTGGATTCCACAGCTCGGCGATTGATCTACCTTCTAGGAAGGACATATCTTTTCCCAGTCGTTGGCATTCGCCGCGCCTGAATCGCCAGCAATCCCGAAAAAATGCTGACGATGAGGACCGGTCTCGAGCCGCCATTGTGGACCTTTAGTGCCAAGGTCTGATGAACCGGTCCCGCAGATAACAAATGAGATCGTGAAAAACTGGCTGGCGCGATGGCTGTCGGGGCGTTCAGGAGACCTGCTGGGACTACTCGACAGTCGGTTTGTCAGACGCTGTCAGGCGCATTACTGATGATAGGCCATATCTTAGTCCTCGATACCAGGACTCGCAGAGGACACGGCCCTTGAACATCAACGCGAGAAACTACACACGAAACGGAGCCGCACGACCGCATTTTCTGCTGACAACCCAAGCGCCGCCAAGCAAACCACGAGTCCAGATTGGGCGTGGCCGACTTGTCGGAATACCTGTGGGTCCAGCGTACTCTCCTGCGAATCAGGAGGAATGTCGCACTTCGGCATGCCGACCGGTTCTCTAATAAGGTGGCCTAACGACCATGCTTCCATCGGTCTTTCTCATCGTCCCGCCACAATTCGGACTCCTCGAAGGGTTCGCGAACGGAGTAATCAGCCTGGCGAACTTTCTTCTTCAGGAACTGCCCGAGGTCCACTTGGAACTCCTCGACTTGACTACAGCGCCGCCTGAGGAAGTCGATTCGGCTGCCCGTTGGGCTTCCACGCAAGCGAAGGCGCGTCCTATCGTTGGCATTACTACAACCACGGCCTCCTACCAGAGCGCACTAGACACAGCACGAGCATTTCGTCGATGCCGCCGCGACGCGATCATCGTATTCGGTGGCCATCACGCCTCTTCCCAGGGAGATGTCATTCTGAATGCACATCCAGAGCTCGTCGATGTGGTAGTTCACGGAGAAGGCGAGGTTGCTCTGCTTAAGTTGGTCACTGACCACCAGCGGCTCTGGTCCATACCGGGGATCTCGTTCATCGATGAAGCGGGCGACGTTCGGCGAAACAAGCCTGCTCCATTGCTCACTCCCGAAGAACTTGACGGCATCGCGCCGTCGTTTCAGGGGAGCGGCCTCCGTTCCGCACCGGGCAAGTTCGACCACGTCACGTACGTGTCCGCGCGGGGCTGTCCACTCAAGTGCGCGTTCTGTTCCGTAGCGAACCAGGCGATTCGAGCCAAGAACGTTCCTGCCATTATCCAAGACGTGCGACATCTAGTCTCGGACCTAGGATATGACCGCATCGCTATCGAGGACAATTTCTTTGCACACTCCAGGAAGCGAACTCTTGAGCTTTGCGACGCGCTCGCCGAGCTGCGTCGGGAACTCGACTTCACCTGGGATTGCCAGACACGCGTGGAGTCCATGGATCGCACGGGGATCCTCCCTGCGATGGAGCACGCAGGCTGCGAGGCCGTATATCTCGGCGTAGAGTCGCTGTGTGAGGAACAGCTTCTGTACCTCGCGAAAACAACGAACCCGACCAGATATCTCAATTCCCTTCAAGAGCGCGTCGTCCCCGCTCTCCTTGATTCTGGCGTCGGTTGCTACCTCAACCTGCAACTCGGGCTCCCGGGTGAAACGAGGCATCACCGGAGCGCCACGCTCCAACGCTTGAGCACCCTTGGGGACATGGCGTGCGCACGTGGTCGCGAAATCACCGTGTTTCCTCAGTTGCATGTGGTGTATCCGGGCACGAGGCATTTCCTAGAGGCGGTCCACACAAGGAGCTTCGGCCAGTCAAGTCACAGCATTTTCGAACAGTTCACTCGTTGGGAAGCGGACCAGCGCCCCATTCTAAACTGGTTAGGAGAGCACTTCGCCCACGGAGTCGGCGGAATACCCGTGGGGATCCTCTCCAGCGACAAGCTTCGCAACGGGCGCTTCGAGGTCGATCCGGATCGAGTCCTGGAAGTCAGTTCCTACTTGCGGGCCATCGAAGAAACAAATGGCGTTTGCCTGTTCAAGTACGGAAGTTATCTCGCGAAGGCCCCCGCCGTTGCCCTCAGTCGGGCGTGGACGGCCGACGCAGGAGGAGCCTAACGTGCTCTCCCTCATCGACAACACGCTACTCCAAGGCTTGGCGTATGGACTGGCAGTTCTCGGTGTAATGTTGTCGTTCCGAGTACTGCGGTACCCTGATCTGACTCCTGACGGGAGCTTCTTGATTGGAGCGGCGACCTACGCCTCGGCCGCCGGTCTTGGCAAGTCGTGGGCAGTTGGATTGTGTCTCGCATTCCTGTCGGGATCTCTGGCGGGCGTGTTGACCTCCCTGCTTCATAGTCTCCTGAAGATTAACCGGTTGCTGACAGGCATCCTTACGACGATGATCGCCTATTCCATTGGTTTCCGCGTCCTTGGCGGTCGGCCTAACGTCAGCCTTGGTGGAAACGTAGGCGTTTTCGAGTTCGCGAGTGAACTCGACGTGGCTGAGTGGGCGAGATCTCTCCATGTCCATCCGGGACAGTTGCTTGTGTCCCTTGCCGTGGCTCTACTTGTCGCAATGATGTTGGGATACCTCCTGCGTAGCGAAGTGGGGCTTCTGCTTCGGGCCACGGGTAACAACCGAGCGCTGCTAGCGGAGTTGGGCCGCAACCCAGCCTGGTACCAAGCCCTAGGGCTCGCCTTGGCGAACGGGATCGTTGCACTCGCCGCTGCTGTCGTCTCATCTCGTCAGGGCTTTGCTGACGTCAACATGGGCGTCGGTGTCGTGATTACTCTCATCGCTGCCCTGGTCATTGGGGAAGAGTGCATCCGCGTTCTCGGCATCGATCCTCGGCGCTCGCTGAGAGGTCGAATGCTCGGCGCCTTCCTGGGAGCCTCTGCTTACTACATGCTCTATCTGCTCATCCTGAGAGCGAGCATCCGGGGGTGGATACCGCTCAAGATTACCCCGACCGATCTGAAAATGTTATCCGCTATCGTGGTTGCCGCCGTCATTGCACTGCGGTCCCGGTCTGTCGTACGGGAGGAGGCCCTTCCGCTATGACCCACATCAACGAAAGGAAAAGCTCATGAATCGAAACCGGCAGATTCTGCTTGCCGTCGCCATCAGCGCACTCATTGGGTTCGCGATCTGGTTGGTAGTGGGCCGCAACTCGACCCACAGTGATGTGCCGACGGTCGCGATCTTTAATCTTGTCTCCCACCCAATCCTCGACGCGTCGGTTGATGGAATCAAGGAAGGACTGGCCGAACGGGGCTACAGCGGCGAGAGGGTTCGCTTCATTGAAGTGAACGCCAACGGCCAGATGGAGATGCTGAACGCCTTCGCACAGGAGATGCTCGCTTCCGATCCAACCGTGATTGTGCCCGTCTCGACGCCGGTTACCCAGGCGGTTGTCGCGTCCGCTGGACCCGACCAGCCCATAGTGTTCAGTACGGTCACAAATCCAGCAGATGTAGGCATGGATGGTCGTTCAAACAACATGACCGGGGTCTCTGATGCCGTGAACTATGAGGCGAACATCAACTTGATTCAGGAGCTGTTTCCCGATGCTCGCACTGTAGGCATCGTCTACAACCCCGGGGAACGCAACTCACAATTCGGCGTTGAACGTGTCAGCGAACTCGTTGCTCCGAGGGAGCTTACACTTGTTCTCGTCACCGTGTCAGGTTCCGGGGAGGTCGGCGACGCGGCGCGTTCATTGGTCGGGCAAGCAGATGTTATCTACGTCGGCTCCGACAATACGGTGGTCTCTGCCCTTGACGCCCTCCTATCGGTCGCTCGCGAAAGCAGGATCCCTGTGATCGCCAGTGACGCCGGTAGTGTCGAGAAGGGCGCGTTGGCAGCGATATCCGTGGACTATGAACGAGTGGGGCGCGAAGCGGGCTATCTTGTCGCAAAAGTACTCGACAGCGGCGTTGCCCCGGGCCGACTTGAGCCGGTCGTTGTCAGCGGCGACGCACTTATCCTGAATCTGGGCACGGCTAGTGCGCTCGGACTTCAGGTTCCCGATTCGATTCGAGGCCGGTCAGTGCTCACGCTGCCATGAGTGCGCAGACCGAGAAAGTGATCGCCTCAAGTGGCACAGCGCTGGAGTTGACCGGCGTGACGAAGCGATTCCCGCAGCCTGGGCAACCCGCAGTGACCGCGCTCGATAATCTTTCCCTCCGAGTCGGAAGGGGTGAGTTTGTCGTCGTTGTTGGTCATAATGGTTCAGGAAAATCCACCCTCCTTGACATCATCTCGAGTGATCTTACTCCAGACGCGGGTGTGATCAAGTGGGGGGAGGGCGCCAGGCATGGACATCGACCGCGTGTTGCGCGCGTGCGACAGTCGCCTGGCGAAGGCACGTTCGCCGAACTCTCGGTTCTTGAGAACTTCCAGATCTTTAGTCTCCGTGGAACGCCATCGCTGCTGCGCACCAAGCCGCGTGTCAACATCATGGCGGAAGCCACTAGGCGGACGCAGAAACATGGACTCGCCGACCGCCTCAACCAACGCGTCGCCGACCTGAGCCAGGGGCAACGGCAGTTGCTCGCTCTTGAACTCGCGATGTCAAGGCAGCCGAGAGTGCTCCTCCTAGACGAACACACCGCTTCTCTCGACAGACGCAATGCAGCGAGGTGCATGGAAGCGACCGCTCGCCTCGTCCGGGAGTCGAACGCCACTGTCATCATGGTTACCCACCACCTAGCGGACGCGTTGACATACGGAGATGTGGTCGTAGTGTTGAAGGATGGCCGAATCGTCCATAGGCTCTCGGGCTCGGCAAAAGCGCATCTATCATTGCCGGAATTGCTGCGCTATTGTGGATTCGCGAATTAAGAGATGTGGCGATGGACTGAGGGCGGATGGGAGAACATGCCATGGTTGACCGTGTATCGCTTGTTGGCGACGCTCTTGTTGGGAGCATGGACCGGTTTCGCGATCCGGTAGCGTTTGTCTTTACCTTCCTTGACTATCTCGTCGTTGCTTTCGGGGTAGAAGGAGGCATAATCGCTGAGGTTGGCGATCAAGCTGAGTCCGAAAGCAGCAAGCAGGCTCCCTGGCGAGTATCGACTCTTCCAGTCGGCTACGAGTGTGGGTCTGAGACCAAACCGCTCTTGATCGGTGGTGTCCGGTTCACAATCTGTGGGCGGGTGACTTTCGACACCGTCGAGACCCACGACTCCCTTGCGACGCTTAAGCGTTGGTTCGCCTCCGAATATCCGAGTTTCTCAGAAGTGGTGACTCAGCAGTTCAAGAAAGCGAGCCAAGTTTGGGTGGGAAAGTCCCTTCCGCATAATTGCTTTGCGCCGAGCGACACTGCTCCTGAGGCGACGAGGGCTATTTACGACTCCATTTGGCGGGGTTTACGAGAGTCCATGGGTAACAGCCTATCTGGAGCAATTGGCTTGAACCTTGCTCTGGCTTTTGCAAATGGAGAACGGCAGATGAAAGTTTGGCAGGCTGTAGACGGCAACCTGCCAAGAGACGAGCCTGCCATGCCCGAAGCTGTGTTGCGAGCATTTGCAACGGGGTTTGCCCAATGGTCAACTGGCATTGATGAGCGCTGCACTTTGGCCGTTCCGTGTGCAGTGGGAGGATTTCCTTGGGCAGTCATCTATTCGGAATGTCCGTCTCCGGCTTGGCTGCATGGTTATCACCTGTATCGCGATGTGCTACCCCGACTGCTTGAGGACATTAGGGGCCAGGCTAGAAATGCCTACCTATCCGCACTCATCGGCACAACTGACGCTGAGTTTTCTCGAGAGAATCCGAGCACGCGCTTTCTGAGGGAGCGGTGGGAGGACGTTTCGCGGAGCTTCCCGTTCTCCGTACCGCAACTGCCAGAAGAACTGGCCAGCGAGGGCGACGGCCCAGACGTATTCGCAACGGGGCTGCAGCGGTCTGCTGTTTTGCTGTTACCGGTCAGGAATCAGAACTTTCTATCGGTGGTGGGGAACGAGCCATCGCAGACCTGGGGAGACATAGCTGACATGGCTACTGTTCTGGGGAGCGCCATTGGATCGAGACTGGGCGTAGCAAGCTTGGCTAAAGCTAACGTCGCCCAAGCCATCGCTCACGAGTTCAAGAATCTAACCGCCGATCTCGCCGTCGTGGCGCAGGATCTCGAGCGGAAGGCATGGGCCCTTGACACGCCTGCGAATGTAATAGGTGAGCTTGCGAAGGTGATCGGTATTCAGGGTCAACAGCTCAACGGAGTTTCACTTGCTCTTTTCGAACTTGCGACGCCAGGAGCGGAGAGTCGCTTCGAAGCCTCGGATGACTCCATCTACCTCCTGCGTGCGGCAGTCCGCATCATGCTGGAATTGCGGTCCATGACGCAAGCGGGGTTTGCCGTTGAGGACACACTTAGCTTTGAGGATAGCGTCGCCCTGCTCCGCCGCACATATGGATCGAGCCAGCCACGGCCTCACCGTCGGCGACGAGATGGCCTTAGGGTTCTTGCCAGGCTCATCAATGTCATGCCGGTGGCGTTTCTGCTTGCCGCAGCTGCGGAGCCGGTCCGCAATGTGCGGATCGTAGAACAGCTTCAAGGGGCCGACGAGACCGCTCGGGCGTGGACAGACGTTGATGTCGCGCGGTCGGAGGTCTTGCTGCTTCAGGAGACGGTGGAGGCTCCACACACGCCACGCGGTTCGATTCTGAGCAGAGGGGCGGTGCGCGCCAATCGCTTGTTCCCAAGAACTTTCTGCCGTATCGACCCTTCGGTACGTCCGGTGGATACAACGGCCAACTTCCGGCTCACCGAACGGGGAGGCGTAGTCGTTGTTAGAGAGACGAGAATTCGCGTTTTCGTAAGACCAACAAGAGAGGAAACCTGAGATGAGGGTGAGGCAGTTGTCGGTGCTAGACCTCAACGATCGAGATGTCCCTTCGTTCACAACCGGGAATGGCGTTGCTCGCCACTTCGAGGTGCGGCGGCTTCGGACTTGGATGGCTGTGCAGCAAGATGTGGGGGGCACGCGGACATTTAGGCCCGATATCGTCTTGGCTGACATTGACTTTGAAGACGACCCATCGGTGCGGGATGTCGTGTTCTCAGGCTGTGGCGAGGCTAAACCACTTGGTCCCTTGCTCGTGCTTCCCTATGTTGCAAGTCGAGCGGTGTGGACGTTTGCCGTCTACTCAGCTCACCTTAAGAACAAGGCACCATCCGGCGTCATGCAGAGCCCGTGGGTTCTGTTGCCGTTCGGGATGCTCTTCGCCAAGCTCAAGGGGCGCGTATTCGGGTCGTCCGTCATGAATCAGGAGGAGGAGTATGGAAGTGGCACTGTAGAGGATGAGATCGCACGCCTACCGCGGCTCGGCAACCCCGCCGCAGCGCTGGAGCATGCACTTCAAATTCATAACAGGCGTTTAGTTGAGGGGGTGGAGACAGGCCGCCTGCGGGTGACTAACGGTGAGCGACTGCGGCATTCGCTGAAGTCGTTGGCCGACAAGTGCAAGGCTGCAGGAGACAAAGCTCTTCTCGCCGTAGACAAAACTCTCTTCGTCGAACTCTACAGCGAGGGCTATGGGATTGACAGGATCCAATGGCTTTCTCTCTGTGCTGATATCGTCGATTACCAGGGTGACCGAATCGACTTCGACGGTGCAGACGAGATGCTCCAGTACGCGGAGAAGCTGTGCGGATCCGATCCAGCTTTTCAAATGGCCGTAGAGGTGATAAAGCTCCAAGATAAACATGATGAGTTGGAAAAGTCGCGACCGGCATTCGATGAAGTCGCTGCCGAACTTTATGGAAACCTGGCCGAAGAGACAAGGAGGGAGATTCTCTGGGCAGGAGTACTGCTCGCCAATGCCCACGCCTGGGCTGTCGGCCACTTTGCCACAATCGTGAAGAAGGAGATTTTTGAGCGGCTTGGAACCTCGTCTGAAGGCAATACATACTTAGGATGGTTCGGTGCGCGGTCGGCTTCAGAAAGAGTGTGCCAAAGAAGCCTTCGGATACCAAAGCTGGACGAATTCAAAAACAGGGTGAAGAAAACGACGAGCTATCATGTCGAATGGGGCGAAACGGAACTGTCGCCCGAGGACAAAATTCGGATATCGCACTACCTGGCAGCTTTTCACGAGAATGAGGGATACATTCTTCCTGCGGAGTTGCCATATCTCTCGACCGACGATGCCTAATACGGTCGCGGTTGTCCCCAATGACAGCGGTTCGGTCCTACAATCGCCACGCGGCCTCGGAGGGGACCTTTGAGTCTCGCGGGGCAAGGCGATCGAATCGGCCACCAGTATGCAACTCCTCTGCAAAGCGACAGGACAGGTCACAGCGGCACCCTCAAGTGCCGCTGTGGGGAGTTCAGAGGCCCGATGCCGTTCGAGCGCGGTCCAGCACCGCTGCTGCGGTGGAACGGGCCTTTCTTGCGCTCAGTAGCAGGATGTCCTCCAGGTCATCGTGTCGTCCTATCAGCTTTGAGAATCGTTCGAGCGCCAATGCGAACTCCTCCTCCACACGGGCCAGGAGCGCAAGCTTCGCGTGCCCGTACCCGTAGCCGCCTTCGCGATAGCGCATCGCCATCGCGGCGGTCTCCTCTGTCGAAGAGAGCAGCGCGTAGAGTTGGTACACCGTGCAACTGTCGGGATCCTTGGGCGCTTCGAGCGGCGTCGGATCCGTGACGATGCTCATCACCCGCTCCCGGAGGCCGGCTCCGCTCGCGAAGATCGGGATGGTGTTGTCGTAACTCTTCGACATCTTGCGACCGTCAATGCCGGGGACCGGAACCGGCGTTCCGATCTCGTACTCGGGCAGTTTGAAGACCTCTCCGTACCGGCTGTTGAATCTGCAGGCCATGTCGCGGCACATCTCCACGTGCTGGACCTGGTCGCTGCCGATGGGAACTACGTCGGTATCGTACAGAAGGATGTCGGCGGCCATCAGGACTGGGTACATATATAACCCTAGACCGGGTGTGATGCCTTGAGCAACCTTGTCCTTGTAAGACACGGCGCGGTCGAGCAGACCCTTGCCCGACACCACAGTGAGCAGCCACATTAGTTCGGTCACCTCGGGTACGTCGGACTGCCTGAAGAGGGTCGCCCGCTCCGGATCCAGGCCGAGCGCGAGGTACGTCGCGGCGGCCTGCCGCGTGTTCTCCGTCAAGGCGCGTGCGTCGAAGACGGTCGTCTGCGCGTGGTAGTTCGCGATGAAGTAGTAGGCATCGTCCTGGTTCGCGATATGCTGTCTGATGGCGCCGAAGTAGTTGCCTAGATGCAGTTGACCACTGGGCTGAATGCCAGAAAGGTATCGTTTCGTCACAGGGTTCTCCTTGATCATGAATCCTGGGTGGATGTCTGGTGTCGTGCGGGCAAGCGAAGAACGCTCAGCCACATGGCTGCGGTCACCACGAGCACCGCTGCTGCTGTCAGCCGCAACGATCCTGTAATGGTCGGGAAGATATTGAGGACGAACTCGTTGACGGCCGCCGCCACAAGTGGAGCGATCACCAAGGGGGTGGAATAAACGGCGGCGCAGACGGTTAGTGGCCGAGTCGCCTTGGCCTGAGTCCGTCGCACACTCCCGACGAAAGTGAGAAGCATGGTCACAGCGTGGAGTGGTATCGCGAGCGGCAACGCCTCAGCCATCAAGCCAAGACACTCCACCAGACGCCCCGTCGTTGCCGCGACCATGAAGGCGACCGGCACCCCGACACCGGCCAACCAGGCGAACCGTACTGCAGCGAAGTGCGAGGCTGACCCACAAGATCCGCTGCGCTCGGCGGCTTCGGATCCGGCGGCCGCGAGATTCCTGACGAGCAAGAGAACGATCACCATGGAGGTTAGCCCCGCCAGGTCCGTAGTTCCTGGGGTGCTGAAGACGTAGAGCCCGCAGAGAAGAATCAACAGTGGAATCACCGCATGCCGAAACCGGATTCGTCCTTGTGCCCCCTCGATGAGGGCGAAGATCAGCGGTGTCAAATTCGCCAGCGGAAGGACGACAGCGGCATCTGCAACCCGGAGGCAGTAGAGCCACGCGATCGTCGCGATTGCTGCGAGTAGACCCGTCATTGCGACTGCGACCTGGCTAAAGGAAACGGCTTCGCTCTTCCGGCTACGTCCATCCATGGAGCGACCAACTGCGGACCGGGCTAGGAGCATTTGGAGCGGGACTCCCATCGTTGCACCGAAGATGAAGAAGCTTAGGACGCCAACCAACGGGTCCGTAGAGACCACGAAGACCTGCGTCACCAGGTACAGGTCGATCAGGCTCGCGATGACTAGCGCGGCGGGGCCCACCAGAAGGTGATGGGCCCAGTGAGGGCTTTGAGGGACGGCGGGGCCAAATGACTGCGCGTTCATGCTCATGCTCGCTCCCCTTGGAGCACCGACGGCGACAAGTGCCGACTCGCAGCAACTGCGTCCGCAAAGCCGACAACGACTACGGCACTGGTGTCATCATGGGCGACATACCTGAAACTGCTGTCAAAGCCCTCCCCAGGGAGCGGCCAGTTCTTGTACAGACAACGCTCGTAGAAGTCGGGCGCGATGCCTGTAACCGGGCAGAAGCTAGCCTTACGGTTCTCAGCCTCAAACAGATAGCGAATGTCGGAGAAGAGGTGCTCGCTCAACCGCTGACTAGCTCTTGGAGCCGGAAAGATAGCCTTGCTCCGGTTGGCGAGTGCCTTCGCCATGAAAGGCGATTGCGTGTGCAGCACCTCGATGTCGGCACGGACCGGGAAGTGCCGCATCAGGCGTTCGAATTTGGACTTGCCGCCCAGGTCTCGGTGGACGATCGTGCCGGCGATGTAGCGCGCCTTGAAGCCGGTCTGGCTCAGGGGTACGATCGCACTGGCGGCGACGAAGCCGACCACCCGCTGCATGTCGCGCAGCACCACAACCTCGTCGGGCTGCTGGATATGGTCTTCGATGTCATCGCGGGTAACGTCGAACGGCGAACTCCAGGACAGAGCTGCCGCGTGGAGATCGGTAGCCGTCTGCCGAAGCCAGGTAGAAGTTCGAGAAGGACGAGGAATGCGCTCGACCCAAAACCCATCCTCTCTTTGATCGAGCACGCCTTCCAGCGTGCTCGTCTGCCATTTCGGGGACTGTGAATACATTTGGAATACCTCCGCGTTGAGAGAGACGCTCCCGCGAGGGATGGTGGCGCCTGGGGTGTTGAGTCCTCTCTCTCGACGCGGATGGCGGTTGCGGCTCCAAGTCGTGAAAGCGGTCCCTCGAACTCACCAGCAACTTGCGGTTGATGCCGACGCGGAGTACGCTGAGGGTCGGTTGCGGCTCCGAGTCGGAGGAAACTCCTGCACGGAACCGTCCGGAGCCCGGGTGTTCTAGCACCTGGGCTCTTCCACGTTTTCTGCATCGTTGCCAACCACATCATGGAGGCATCATCACCTATCTTGACGAGGACCAATTGACATCTGCTTACAGCAGATTGATCTGAGGAAAGCTCCTGGTTGCGAAAACCGACCCTCTTCACACTTGCCGAGGCAATCGCGGTCTCACGAACAAGACCGATCCGAGTCTTGCGCTAGGCGGGGCAGCTCAATCGCTGGAACCGAAAGCCCTCTTCGAAGGGCTGTGGTTTCCAGCAGCCCAAGGTGGCTCTTGGCGACCAGCGTGCTTGGTCTCGGCTAGGAGGTATGATTCAGGGAACTGTGCCGAAGATTGTGGTCGGTACTTGAGTTGAAGTCCCCAGACGCAATCACCCTGAGGTACGCCCTACTTGTCACGATGAGGTGGTCTGATGACGTCCGAAGAGCCTCTAGCGACCATCGATACTGCGCATAGGCTCCTGGTCGAAGAACTCGCAGGGAAGGACGCCGATGCCTTCGACTACAAGAGACTTGCGTCTGAGATCTCTAGGACCCTTTCTCTGACTCAAGGACCCTTTGTCTACGCCATCTGTGGAGGCTGGGGTTCGGGGAAGTCGTCGCTGCTCAAGTTCATAATGGAGGAGCTTGCAAAAAACGATGGAGCCCCAGCCCTCGTCTACTTTAACGCCTGGGGATCACTCGTACACCAAGACCTCTTGGCGGCCCTCGTCTACCAGATCGACGACCAGCTGCGGCAACATCCTGAAATCAAGAAGCAGATGCAGAAAAGCAGCTTCGACCGTGAGGAATTGAGGGACTGTCTGGGGATCCTGCTAACTGGGGGAGTTCGCGCGGCGGCAGGCGTAACTCCTTTGACGAAGTTCTTCGCGGATGTCTTCTGTGGTGCTGCGGATCAGTTGAGAGAGACCGCCAAGGATCCTTTCAAGATCCTCCAGGCTGAAGCTAAAGTTCGCGATGGTTTTGATCAGCTATCTGCTGCGGTATCGCGAGCGGAGACATCCGCATACGTCTTCATCGACGAATTGGACCGATGCCCTCCAGAAGGAGCGGTCCAAGTTATCGAGGCGCTCAAGATGGTCTTTTCAGGCCCCGACGAACTCTCAGGACTTGCACGTGAGCTGACATCAGCTGGCGATAGCCGGGTGAAGCGAAAGCAAAGTCCGTTTAAGTATGTTGTCGCAATCGACGAGAACTATATTACTCGGGCATTCTCGCAACAGTACGGCCTCAGCCAGCACGAGGCGTTCTCGTATTCGGCCAAATTCATCCAATTCCGATACCACTTCCCGAACAAGGACTGGGTTACGTTTCTTCGACCGATCGTGGGCGGATTTCGAGAGAGAGAGTACTCCTTCCCTGATGGTACAGCCGAATGTGTAAGCAAGGTACTCGACGGATTTGGCGTCGAGAACCCTCGAGACGCTCGTCACATCCTTGCGTACCTGGCAACTTGGCATGGTCAATATTACGCGCGGTATAGGGTCTTGGAGACCGTCTCAGAGAATGCAGCGGCGACCGAAACGAACGCCAGACTGATCGCCCTGGCTGGCTATCTGGGAGTTTATGCTTGTATGAAGGTGCTCTATCCTGAGTTCGTAGATATTGTTCTCAGGCGTCGAATCTTTCCAGGGCTAGTCGATGAAAACGATCGCCAGCACAAGCTGAATCAGACTCTGTCAGAGATTTTCGGTCGGACGCTGAACGATGAGCTAGGCCAGGACGAATCTAGCAGTTCGGGGGTCGGACTCGAAATGCATCCTGCCATGCAGAACAACCTGCGGAGTTTTCTCTTTCTCTTTCTGGCTGGCTTCAATGCCGTGGACGAATACATAGGCGAGCGGCTAGATCTTGAGAGTTCTACATGGTCAAAGTCCCGCCAGGTGGTTCAACTCTGCCTGGACAAGATCTTCACCGGCTGAGTAAGCTTCATGGAGTCAGATATTTACAGCCGAAACAAGACAATTTTGAATGATCAATCCTTTCTCCCCTTGTTGTAGGGCATCAGAGCCGCCAGCGCAGATGCCACCGGATCCTTGCGGGGCAGGAAGCCATCTGCCTTCCCCTGTGACAGGGCCACTGCCAGGTACCGATAGCGAGCAAACCGGAAACCGACCGCATCCAGCTTCACCTCCCTGGGAGAGATTTCCCGCTGTCCAGGCTTGCCACTACCCTGGAGAGAAACAGCGACTGGAAGGATGGAGACATCGTGCTGGAGCAGGACTGGCAAACCGGTGCGCGCCATGTGGCGATCAAAGTCAGGATCAGGGCCATCGGGCTCCAGGTGGATCAGTACCAACACCGGCTCACCCTCAAGAGTCACCGTCTGGTAGACCACATCCGCGTGTACCATCTCCCCCTCCGCCAGATTGCCAAAGAGCCCTTCGCCACTCAGCAACGCCCCGTGCTTCAGCTTCAGGCGGTGGGCCTGGCGAGGTGCCACGAGAAGCAGGAACTCCGGCAGGAAGTCGCGCAAGACTTCCCTGACCAACTCCGCAAGTTCTTCCGGCTCGTGCCTCATCGGATCCCGCCCCGCTGCTGCATCGACAGCCACCGGCCCTCGGCGCCGATGATCATGTGGTCGATGATCCGGATCCCGAGGACTGTACCGCCGCTGCGCAGGTGGCGGGTGAAGTCCACATCGTGAAGGCTCGGGACCGGATCACCGCCAGGGTGGGTGTGGAATGCGATCAGTAACGCGGCCCCATGTAGCAACGCCGCCTTCAGGACCGTGCGGGGCTCGACACAGACCCGCGTCATGGTGCCGGAAGCGAGGATCTCCTCACTGATTAACTCATACCGTCCGTCCAGAAAGAGCGCACCCAAGACCTCCTGGTCGGCCTTGTAGTAGCGCAGGAACAGGTAGTCGGCGACCCGGTTGGGCTGGGTCATCGGCGCCTTGTAGGGCACCCTCCGCTCCACCAGCCGGCAGGCCAGTTCCAGGGCCGCCACCAGGGTGCAAGCCCCTGTCTGGGGCACCCCACCGGCCTTCAAATGCAAGAGCTCCAGTCCTTGAAGCCCTACCAGCCCTCCCACCCTCCGCAGGGTTTCCACGGCCCTCTGGTGGGCGGTGCCTTCCGGGGATCGGCCCTGGATCAGGAGGGCGAGGAGTTCAGAATCGGTGAGGGCGCGAGGACCGGCGGTGAGGAGCCGCTGGCGAGGGGAGTCCTCGCGCGGCTGGCTCATCGCGGAGTCCTGGGGTCTGGGGGATGGTCTGTCGCTGGTGCCCTGGTGCCCATGGGGCTGGTAGGAGTATGTCGGATCGCGGCGGGATGTCAAGCTGGCCAACGAGAATTGACGGGCCTGGGAAGCCCGCCAGGTTGGGGCCGGAGCCCCAGGGGTCTGGGTTGGAGGGTCAGTCGGCCGCTTTCTTCCGGCGGCCGGTGGCTTTCGTGCTCGCCGGGGTTGTCGGCTCGGAAGTTTCGGCTGCCTCGGGAAGGTAGAAACCGATGATCCCACCGCCGAAGTCCTCGATATCGAAGCTCGCCGCCTTCTCGATGGGGACACCCACATGAGCGAAGAAGCGCTTGCCGTCAAGGAGACGCTTCGCACTGCCATTCTGGGGACGGAGCCGGTATTTCCCCTTGGCCCCCTCCTCGGCAGGACGGATGCCCACTGCCCGGGTCTCGGCGTTGAAGCCGATCTGGACCTGGGTCACCTCCTCGCCCATCAGGGCGACGGCGGCCGGGGTGAGGACCATGTGGCCGCTCTTGCGGAGGGTGACCCTCGGGGTGGTGGTGTCTTCGCTGGCCGATCCTTCGTAGAAGTGGGATGCCTGGTTCATGACGTGTCTCCTGTTCCATCGTGGTCTGTGTGGAGAGCACCGCGCCCGTCGCGGTGTCGATGGTCTAGGAGTAAGCGCTTTCGCGAGTGGTGGTCAACCAGTTGATGACCTTTGTCTGGCCTATCTCGGACGGACCCTTTTGGCAGCGCCTTGGAATGTATACCCCCGAAGCAGTCCCCAACTTTGCAGCAACCCTAGCCACTGATCCACCCGATGCCAGGAACTCTCGCGCGCCGCAAAGGCATGGTGGAAAAAAGCCCCTGGGTAGCGAACACCCTGCAAGTCTCGGCCTACACGATGGCAACACAGCTCCGCCGCAAGCACTTCCAAGCTCTCGCGCATCAGACTCTCCTTTCTGCGAAGAACCTGACACCTCAGCTTCAGCCTGACCAGACGGGATGGGGCGGGGAGTTACCGAAAAGCGAGCCAACCGCCGATTTCCGCACACGATCGGCCCTCGAAGACGGAAATCTCGCGCCGCGAGCACCGGCTCGCGCCCCGTTACCGCCTCCGATCATCCAATTCCCGGCCGAGGAGGTACGGAAACCGTTGCGGACAGGACAGGGATTGCAAACTGGAGTTCGGCCTGGGAGATCCGGCGCCAGAAAAGACAAGAACAGCGCCGAACTATCGCTGGTGCGGCCTGAGTAACAACGGCAACCGGAGGGCCAGGTTTCCGCTGAACCAGTAGACGTGACGAAGCCAAGGACGCCGCCACGCCCGGTCCGGGTGATAGCCCGCCGGACGGGCCTCAGCGCGGCGGGATGACCTTGCCTTTGACCAACACGTCCTGGCCGGTCTCTAGCCGGTAGGAATCAGGGAAGAAATGCATGAGCCACGCCTTGAGCACACGCCAGACATGCTCGGGCGATTCCACCCTCTCCCCGAGGCGTTCGGCGAGAAAATTATGAGCCTGGGAGTCGGTCATGCCGGTGGAGGCAAGCCTGTCGATCTCGGCAAAGAAGGGCATCTGCCTGAGTATCCCGGCAATGTAGGCTTCGAAGAGTTCCTCCGATAGTCCGCGCGGCGGCGACAGCGCGGCGAGGTCGCTCTTGGCGGCCTCGAATGCGCTGGCCACGGTCGAGCCGGCGCCGCGTCCCTGATAGATGAGCCAAAGGCGGTCGGGCACGGTGCACGTCGGCACCCAGAGATCGACGCGGGATTCATCGTCCTGCTCGACCTCCGGCGGGGGTGTGAAAGCCCGCGAGCGCTTCAGTTCATCGGCTTCCGCAAGGATGCGGTCCCGCAGGTCAGCGGTGGCCTTCACGGACGAGTCCAGCAAGGACCGCTCCCACTCCCGCAAGCCCGGAAAATCAGCGGGCAGAGAAACAAGCAATTCCACGTTGGATGGGGTATTCCATCCGAGGGCGCGGCCAGTCACGTTTGCGGACCCGACCAAGGCGGTTCGCGTGTTCGAGAAATACTTGGCGTGCAGGTGCGGATGGACACGCAGCGCACCGGCCCGCGCAGCAATATCCTCATAGATTTCGATGTCGCAGACGCCCGAGGCGATGTCCTCGGGCAACCAGCGCGTGATACAGGTGAATTCGCACACGCAGTCCGGGATGGCGGCAATAAGTGTGCGCAGGGCGTGTGACTTTATATAGGGCGCGGTGATCAAGAGCCGGGCCTCCGAAGAGCGCACGAAATCAAGAACACCCGGCCCCGGATCGACGACCGCCACGGACTCAGTCTTCCCGTTCGGTCAGGAAGAACCGGGCCATCTTTCCCCACTCCTGGCGCGTCTCAAAAAGGCGTCCCTGCTGCGTCACCTCCTCCATTTCATAGCGCGCCCAGGCGGCAAACAGAAGTTCGAGCGTATCGGCGGCCCGGTGAATGCGATCCAGAAGATCGCTATCAGTGTCCTCTTCCCCAATCTTCGGCTCAAGCGACTCCATCAACTGATCGTAGAAAGGATGATTGGTGTTGAAGACGATGACGGTGAGCCCGCCTTGCTTGTGCTCGACATTGAAGAACGCATAGCCTTCCATCGCCTTCGTTACGAAGACCACCCTCCGCTTGCGGCTCAGAGTCGCCTTGGCGATTTCCTCGGCGACATCTTTCCTGTACTGCTTGTCGGATTTGAGGTCTTCCTCGAAACTCTTCGCATCGTCCTCGGTGAACTCCTCGCGGTCAGCTGCCGTCTCGTGGCCCTGCTCGGCGCGTTCCTTAAACTTGGATGTGGCCAGGTCCTCGGCTGTCGGCTGGTCGTGACGTTCCTCCGTGGATCGTCGCCCGGCGGTCTGCCTTTTCAGCCGGATCCTCGCTTGCTTAATCTGCTGGTCGATATGTTCGGCGATCGGGAGCAGCAAGGCGCGCGGGTCGCCATCCTGCTGCAAACGCGCGCGAAACTCCGAATGGGATTCGCCCGGGTCGGCCTCAGACTTCCAGTCAAATTGCGCCATGTTCGAGAAGATCGTCGCACTCTGTTTGGTATTCGTGACTCCGAACACTTCATCAAGCGTCGAGGGAAACTCGACTTCAACGCCCCACCAGCGCTCGGTCGGGTCGTAGCTATTGGTCCATGCGGGATCGAGATCGAGTTCGCGCCCTTCGCGAACGATCGAGACGCCGCTGTTCTTTGCCGCATGTTTACCGTAAGGCTGGGCACCGCGGTCGCTGCGGTCGGCCGTGACGGTCTCTGGCCTCGCCCAGCTCATCCGTACTGTCACATGGTGGACTTTGCCGTCGTACGTGATTTCGAAATCCTCGCCCACGCCTTCTTCGCCCCATAACTGAAACATCGGTTCCTTGTCAAAGGGCGGAGACGTCGAAGAATTCTTCATCAGATAGAGCGGATCATTGACGCGGACACTCTCGTCATACGTGGACTGGTCATCGAGAAGCGCAAGAAGACGGATCTTCAACTTCCCGCTATCGATGAACTTGCGGTACATCCGTCCGACAATGAACTCAGTGTTCCTGAGTGTCGCGGGAGCACCGCGCCATGTCAGGCGGTGATCATCGAAATTCGTCCAGAGAATGAGCGTGCCGGTCGTGGACACCGCTTGCGAGCGGCGGCGCCATACCTCGGGCAACGGCTTGTGGACTGGCATCGGCACGGCAAAGAGTCGACCCGCTTCAATCTGGTCAACGTCGAGATAGGAATACATGGCGTTGTCCGGACCGTTCTGCCATGTCCACACTTCAAGGCGCCGACACTGCGAGATCGAAGAATTCGGCAAACCCATACCAAACCGACCGATGCCCTTACGGTCGTTCAGATGCGTGCCGTTGCCGAACTGCAAGGCAAGACGGAGCGTGCTGGGAGACATGCCGTGGCCGTTATCCATGACGCCAATCGCCGAAATCCGTCGCCGCGTGCGCTCGCTCACCTGCACCTGCGATTCGACGCAGATCAGCTCAACGGTCGTGGCGTCGGCCTGGACCGCGTTGTCTATGATTTCGGCGAGCGCATAGGCCGTGTTGCGGTAGCCGCTGTCGCGCATCGCACGCACGGCGAGTTCGGGAGGAATAATTTCTCCGTCCGGCCGCTCTGCTTGTGCGGGTCTACTCTGGCTCATTCCAGACATCCTCCCAATTCTTGAAAGCTTCAGCAACGCTGCCAAACCCTGGCAGGTGCAGATCGACAACGGTCACGATTTCCGCTTCCTCGTTGCCGCCCGCCCGGACGCCCCGCGTGGCGCGGCCGACCATCTGGCTGTAGAGAACGAGCGAGCGCGTCGGCCGGGCGATGACGGCGGCACTCGTGGCCGGAGCATCGAACCCGGTTGTCAGAACACCGAAATTCACAAGAACTATAGACCGATTCGCGTTGCTCTTGAAGCGGCGAATGATGCGTTCCCGCTGCATACCGTCGGTCGTGCCGGTCACAACGAACGCTTCGTGGCCCCTGAGCGCGAGAACGGCGGTAAGTATACGGGCGTTGTGCACTGACGGGGCGAACACGATCACGCGCTTGTGGCGCGTCAGAAGATCCTCAACCACCGTAATGATGCGGAGATTCCGCTGCGCGTCTTCGCCGAGCCGTTTGAGAATGTCTTCCGGCACATCGATGGCCGATGACAGCTCGCTGACATCGTTCGGACTGAGCGTGATCCCCGCATTGGAATTGAGCGTCCTAAAAACCGGCTTGGCGAGGTACTGCTCGCTGATAAGGAAACTCACCGGGTCGTCGTATCCTTCGACATCCAGCGTGACTTTCGATCCGTCAAAGTAGTCCGAGAGCTTAAGGTCCTCGGCGATGTTCGACCAGCTCCGTCCCGGCGTCGCCGTCAGGCCGAGCAAGGCGTTGCGGGGCCGCTTGGTGTAAAGCGCCGTGAGAATAGCGGCATAGGTCGGCGCGATGGCCTGGTGCGCCTCGTCGATGACGGTCAGCGTCACCCGGTCAGCGAGCCGTAAGAGCGTGGCGGGATCGCGCTTGTCGAGCGCCACCATCTTGCCAAGACCAGAAACAATGAGCCCGTCGGACACATCCAGTAGATCGGGATTG
>Ga0210063_1000112_pt1 | contig 27389 bp, 21 predicted proteins | sample Muzzi_PWA_D1_FD_185529 | JGI IMG/M metagenome (GOLD analysis project Ga0210063, IMG submission 185529) | Wetland microbial communities from San Francisco Bay, California, USA, that impact long-term carbon sequestration - Muzzi_PWA_D1 (SPAdes) | ecosystem: Environmental > Aquatic > Marine >... | reverse complement strand
GGAGCCCTCGTCGCCCTGGGTTGTACCGATTCCCCGCCCGCGGATGGGGCATCGCCTGCGACCACCGCACCCTCCAGCCAGGCCTCGAGCCAGCCCTCGAGCCAACCGGGAACGGCCAGCGCTCCGGAAGCTCCCCTCGACCCCCGCCAAAGCTTTCCGTTTGTGGATGTTACCGTTTCTAGTGGGGTGGACTTCACCCACGACAACGGCGCTGCGGGACGGCACCACTACCTGGAGACCATGGGACCCGGCGCGGCTCTCTTTGATGCCGACGGCGATGGCGATCTGGACCTCTACGTCGTGGATGGCGGCCCCCTGCCGGGAACCCCGCCACGGCGCGCGGTGAATCGCCTGTACCGCAATCGCGGCGACGGCACCTTCGAGGACGTCACCGCCACCGCTGGGGCCGACGATGACGGCTACGGCATGGGGGTCACGGTGGGCGATATCGATGGCGACGAGGATCTGGACCTCTACGTGCTCAACTATGGCCCCAACGTTTTCTACCGCAACCGGGGTGATGGCACGTTCGAGAGGTTCGATTCCGGCGCGGAGGATCCCACCTGGAGCGTCAGCGGCGCCTTCTTCGATGCCGATGGGGATGGGGACCTGGATCTCTACGTCGCCAACTACCTGATCTACGACGCGGAGAAGGAGAAGCCCTGCAAGGCGGGTACGCTGGAGATCTACTGCTCGCCGGAACAATTCCCCCCCACCGCGGACCGCCTGTACCGCAACGATGGCGGGCGCTTCACCGATATCTCCGCCCAGGCCGGCGTGATCCGCGACGGACGGGGTATGGGAGTGACGGCGGGCGACCTGGACGGCGACGGCGACCAGGATCTCTACGTCACCAATGACCGATCCCACAACCTGCTCTATCGCAACGACGGCGGACGGCTCTCCGAGGTGGCGGCGGAGTCCGGGGTGGGGTACGGCCCCACCGGCTTGACCGAAGGGGGCATGGGGGTGGCCGCCGCGGATTTCACCGCCGCCGGCCAACCGGCGATCTTTCTGACCAACTTCCAGAAGGAGCCGAATCGCCTCTACGCCCCTGTGGGGGACGGGTTCTATGACGATCTGACCTTCCGCGTCGGCGTCGGTTTCCCCTCCAGCGAGATGATCGGCTGGGGCATCGGAGCCTTCGACCTGGAAGGGGATGGCGATGTCGATCTGGTGGTCGCCAACGGTCATGTCTTCGAGAACGCCGAGGACTTCATCCCGGGCAGCGCCTGGGCCCTGCCGGATCACTTCTATCTAAATGAAGGGCCGGGGGGCGGCTCCGCCCGCTTCGCCATGCAGCCCTTCCCCGGCGACCCCTATTCCTCCCGGGGCCTGACCTGGGGCGATGTGGATGGGGATGGCGATCCAGACGTCGTGATCGCCGCCTGTGGTGGTCCCCTCAAAGTGTGGCGCAACGCCGCGGGGGCTCCGGATCGCTTCCTCGTCGTGCGCCTGCGCGGCGCCGCCCCCAACACCCACGCCGTGGGCGCCCAGGTGCGAGTGGAAACCCGGGGCCGGACGGTGTACCACGAGGTCACCGGCGGCGGCAGCTACGCCTCGGCCCACGATGACCGCCTCTACCTCGGCGTTGGCGACGGCGGGAAGGCCGAACGGCTGACGGTGCGCTGGCCCGACGGCACCGAGGAAACCTTGACCGACGTCGCTGGCGGCCGGGAAATCATCTGGCGTCAGGGGCAAGGCCTGGGGGCGGAGCGCCCGCTGACCCCGGGCACGGCCCTGGCCGACAACACCCCAACGGACGATGCCACCGGCTCTGCCGGGGCTGCGGCGTCAGGAGGCACACCATGACTCACCGACGGCTTCGCCTTCGCCCTCTGGCCCTCCTGCCCCTCGTGGGCCTGGTGGCCCTGCTGGGATCGGCCCTGGCCCCCGCCGCCACCGCCCAGGACCTGGCGACCCGCTACCAGGCCGGGGCCTCGGCGCTGCAACAGGGCAACCCCCTGCGGGCCCTGGAGATCCTGGGATCGGTGGCGGCGGAACAACGGGACTACCGGGATGTGCAGATGCTCCTGGGGCAGAGTTGCCTGATGGCCGGGCTCCACCGGCCCGCCAAGCAACACTTTGAGCGCGCCCTCCAGACCCAACCCCAAAACGGCCAGGCCGCCTTCCTGTTGGGCTTCTCCCTCTACCAGGCGGCGCGCTACTTTGAAGCCGCCGAGGCCTTGCTCAAGGCTGGCAGGATGAGCCCCCAGAATCCTCTGCCGCCCCTGTATCGAGGCCTGGCGCTCCTGCGCCTGGGGGATGCTCAGGGGGCGCGGCGGGAGATCGACAGCGCCCTGCGGCTGGCACCCCAAGACCCCATCGCCCGGGCCGCTGGCGCGGAATTGGAGCTGGCGGAGGGTAACTACGGCGCGGCGGAGAAGAGTATCCGGAGCGTGCTGGGCCAGACCCCGCAACAGCAAGAGGCCCGCTTGCTCCTGGGTCGGATCCTGCTGGAATCGGGGCGGCCCGGCGAGGCGGTTGCGGTGTTCGGTGAACTGGCCGCGCAGAGTGGCGACCAGCGGTCCGACATCCTCTACCTGCTGGGTCAGGCCCAGCTGCGCAGCGGCGACACCGCCACCGGTCGCGCCACGTTGGAACGCTTCCGGAGAGTCAAGGCGCAGGAGAGCCGCTTGCGGGTCCTGGAGGCCCAGGTCAGCACCACTCCGGAAGATCTGAACGCCCGGCTGGAACTCACCTCGTTGTTGCTGGAATTGGGCCAGACCCAGGCGGCCCTGGTGCACCTGGCAACGCTCCAGCGCCAGGCGCCCCAAGACCGCCGGGTGCGCGCCCTGGCAGAGCGCCTGCGCAACGCCATCGCTGGCTGATCATCAAGGAATTTCCCGTCGCAACGACGGGTTGCCTGCAATCGGAGGATTCCACTCCGAGGAGGACATACCATGCATCAGATTCTGAATTCTCGCCGCCGTGGGCGCTTGCAGCCCTGGCTCGTTGTCGCCGCGCTCGGCATAGGGGCCATCCTGACCGTGGTGCCGAGCGCCGCCCAGTCGGGGAATGGACAGGCCGAAGGGGAGGCGGGCACCTTCTTCGAGAGCGTCGATGTCAACGTCGTCAATGTCGAGGTCTTCGTCACCGACCGCCAGGGCCAGACGGTCACCGGTCTGACCCAGGACGACTTCGAATTGCTGGTGGATGGCAAACCCACGCCCATCACCAATTTCTACGCCGAGGTACTGGGCCAACCGGTGGCCCTTCCCGCCCCCGAGACCCGCCCCGAAACCACCCCGGGAGCACCCCCGGTGGTCCCCTCCTCCATCGTGCGCGAGGACCAGAAACTGCACCTGATCGTCTTCATCGATAACGCCCACATTCGCGCTCCCAACCGCAAGCGGATCTTCCAGGCGGTGCGGGATTTCCTGGACAACAACCTGAACCCCGACGACGTGGTCACGGTGGTGAGCTACAACCGCTCGGTCTTCGTGCACACCGACTTCACCAACAGCCGCCAGGTCATCAATCGGGTGTTGGATGACCTGTCGGATACCGCGGCGGCGACCCAGGATACCGGCTTCGAGCGGCAGCGCATCCTGGCGGAACTCTTCCGCCGGGAGACCGGCGGCTCCGGGCGCGATCCCATCTCCTTCAACTACAATCGCGCCGCCCTGCTGCAACGGATCCGGGCCTACTCCCAGCAGGAGTTTCAGCTGGGCCTGGAGTCGATCCAGGCGCTGACCCGCTTCATGCAATCCCTGGGCGGCGTCCAGGGGCGCAAGGCCCTGATCCACGTCAGTGACGGCATCCCCACCAAACCGGGCGAGGACATTTACTTCGCCTGGCTGGAGCGCTTCGCCACCGACCCCAACAACCCCACCTTCGTGGAAGACATCGCCAGCTTCCCCCGGGAGGTGGGCAACTACGATCTGCTGCCCTATTTTCGTCAGTTGGGTCGCAATGCCAACGCCAACGGGGTGACGGTCTACTCCATCGATGGCGAGCTCAACCACGGCAGCCGGGTGCGCTCCGCCGCCACGGAGGGCTTTGTCTCCAGCGAGGTGCTGAACCTGGCGGACAACAACTACCGGGAGCCGCTGGAGTTGACCACCCAGATCACCGGTGGGCGGCGCATCCAGGCGTCCAGCCGTCTGAAGGAAGACATGGCGAAGCTGGCCACGGACTTCAGCACCTACTACTCCCTGGGTTTCCAGGTGGAGACCACCGACAAGGACAAGACTCGACGGATCGATGTGAAGGTGGCTCAGAAGGGGCTCCGCATCCGCCACCGGGACAGCTACGACCCCAAGAACCGCGACGAGCGCACCGGCCAGGCGACCCTGGCAGCGTTGCTCTACAACGCGGTTTCCAACCCCCTGGGCGTGGTCACGGAGGCAGGGCCGGTGGAGAAGCGCCAGGACGGCAACTCGGTGCTCCCCATCCACCTGGCCATTCCGGTGAAGAACCTGGTGCTGCTGCCGGACGGGGATGGGCACACCCTGCGACTTTCCCTCTTTGTCAGCGTCAAAGACAAGGCTGGGGAGCCGCGCCCGGTGCAGAAGGTCCCCTTCCACCTGACCATCCCCGGGGACAAATTGCAGGACGCCCTCCAGCACGCCGCCCGCTACACCCTCCCCGTCGTCTTGCGCCCCGGGGACCAGCAGGTGGCCATCGGGATCCGGGACGATATTGCCCTGCAGGAATCGGCCCTGCGGGTGGAGGTCTACGAGGAAGCCCCCCGCGCCCCCGGGCGCTGACCGGGCCCCCGGGCGGCACGCCGGGGCGGATCTCTCGCACGTCTCTTCCCTACGAAGAGAAAACCGGTCCGGCGGGTCGCGTCGCCAGGCAGAGTGACTCGATCCCCCTGGAAGCCGGAGCGGAGGTTCTGGACCTACCCGTCCCGCTCCCGCTCCCGCAGGGAGCCAGGAGTTTGCCCCTGGGCGCCCCGGACGAGGTCACCGGCGCCCGGGGGACACTGTTGCCGGAGATTCCGGGGAGGGGGCCGGTCGGCCCCCTCACACACTCATGGCGCAGAGCAACACCTTGAAGAAACCGGAGTTCGAATACGACCGTTGCACCACCCCGCCAGCGCTTTTGAGGGCGCTAGAAGTAGTGTAATTCCAACCACACCCGCCGGCACACTCCGGCCCCTGGCTCCAGACCAGGGTGTGGTCGTAGCCGCCCCCGGCGCGGGGAACGACGTCGATCAAAACCCCCGGTGTGGACGCCGTCAGTGTGAAGGGTCCGGGGCAACCGGCGGGCGCCTTGGGGGATACCGTGACCGCCACCTGATCCAGGGATTGCAGGCTGCCGCGGTCCGTCTGCCAGCGGAACTCCCAGGTCGAGGCGCCCCCCGCGGGAGGCGTGGCGATGGTATGGGCCCGGGAGTTGGGCACCACCATGGGATCGAGCCCAGCGGGGGTGGTGAACTGGTCGAAAACGCTGTCGGTGACCGTGCAATCTTCCCCCGGGGTTCCTGGACAGGCGGGGATCTCTCCCGCCGTGCAATCCCCATCGTCCTCCACCCGATGCACCTGAATGTTCAACCCCGTGCCGAGGTTCTCCACCTCCAACCAGTGATGGAAAAGCGCTCCGTCCACCAGGCCCCGCACCACGGTCTGAGGCCTCACCAGGGGAACATCCAGAGGCTGAAACTCCGCCCCGGCTCCACCGATCACCAGATAGGCTACCGTGCCTAACTGTAGGTGCTCGTAGTCGTGGGCATGCCCCGTGACCACCAGATCGACGCCCTCCTCTTCGAAGAGCGGTTGCAACTTGGTGCAGATATCTTGGGAAGGCTGATTCGTGCAAGTTCCCCCGACCCGTTGATTGCCCGAATAGAGGGCGTGATGCAGGTAGACGATGGTCGGCTGGTAGCCCGCTCCGTCATCGTCCAGGATGGCTCGAAGGGCAGCGACATCCGCCGTCGAGAAAGCGCCACCCACGGAAATCCCCAGGATGTGGATCCCATCCGTCCAATCCTGCCGCCAGCGTTCCGTAGGCACATTCCAACCGAAGACCTCGTTGAACTGGGGAAGCGCCCGATAATCATGGTTGCCGGCGACGCCCCGCAGGATCGTGGGGTTGGCTTTGGCGCACACCAGGGAGCAATACTCCAACCCGCAGCAGGCGCCGGGATTGGAGAGTTGGGCGGCTCCGTCCGCCAGGGTGAGGGTGTCCAGGTATTGGCGGTACTCGGCAGCGGTCAGCGGGCTCGTATTGGTGCACGCCTCGACGATGTCCCCGGCATCATGGATGCGTGCAAACGGTCCGTGGCAGCCCATGGAGACCGCCACTCGCGCGGACCATTTCGCGGTGTACGCAACGTTGTGCAAGCCACAGCCGGGATCGTCGTCCAGGGTGATCTGCATGTCGGAGACGAAGGCAATCCCGGCGAATGCAGGGGAACCGATCATCAGGGCCAAAAAAGGTAGGAGGAGGGCACGATAGACGTTCATGAGTTCTCCTTTCCACGACAGGAATCGATCAACCTCCAGCGTACCGCACCGCCCAGTTCCGGAGGGTGATCGAGTCCCCCTTCGGAAGTCCCCCTGGCGCTAGCGCTGGAGGATCTGGCACGGCGGTAGGGTGCGCTCTGCCAGAGAGCCTTCGCAGTCCGACGGGTCCGACCGGAAGCGGGTCGCGCCGCCTACGAGCTGCCTCGACCGTAGACCACGGCATCTACGGACGCGCCATCTCCCGGTTCACCCTCCAGGATCCCCGCGAACCGCATCCAGAGTGGGTCCGGAGCGTCGCCGGGAGCATCCTCCGGCTCCTCCAAAACCGGGGCCTGGGTCATGGGGCTCTCTCCTCTCCCGCTTCGACTTCCGCCCCCGCCGCCGTCTCCTCCGGTCGATGCACCCCCAGCACGTAGCGCTCCGGGGTCAGGTAGCGCTGCGCTGCCTGCTGGATGCGCTCGTCGGTGACAGCGCGGATGCGCTGGTCGGCGGTGAGGAGGTCCCGGGGATCGAAGCCGAAGGTGTAGTAGGTCTCCAGGGCGCTGAGCCAGAAGCTGTTCTCCTTGAGCCCCACTTCTCGCTCCTGGAGGGCAGCCTCCTTGGCGTTGGCGAGATACCGCGCGGGCACCTCCCCGGCGCGCAACGCTTCGATCTCCCGGAAGACATCCGCCACCAGGCCATCCGCCTTCTCGGGATCGCAGGCGAAGCTGATCACCACCTGGTAAGTCTCCCGGGGACGGGGCTCCAGGCGGCCCCCGACACTGACCCCGTAGACCGCCCCCTGTTCCTCCCGCAACTGGTCCCGCAGGCGGCCCTGGAGGACATCGGTCAGCAGCGAGAGATCGAGGCTCGCGGCGCGGCTCCAGGGGGAATCGGCGCCAAAGGTCAGCACGATCCGGGTGCGGGGTTCCACCCCGCTGCGCACTTCCACCCGCTCGACTCCCTCGGGACGCCGCAGGCCGATATCCCGCCAGTTCTCCTCGCGACCGGTGGACGGAAGGCTGCCGAGGTAGCGCTCCACCAGGGGGCGCAGCCCCTCCGGGGTGAAGTTGCCCACGAAGACGAAGGTGAAATCCCCGGCGTCGGCGAAGCGATCGCGGTAGATGGCCAACGCCTCCTCGCGATCGACCCGGGCCAGAGCCTCGGTCGTCATGGGCTGTCGCCGGGGGTGATGCTGGTACAACACGCCGGTGAGGGCATCGCTGAACGCCGCCGAAGGATTGCGCTCCCGGTTCTCCAGGGCGTTGGTGGCCTTGGAGAGGAAGGAGGCGAAGGCATCCTCGTCAGCCCGGGGCTCCAGGAAATGCAGATAGATCAGCTGGAAGAGCGTCTCCAGATCGCTCGGGGCCGCGCCGCCGCTGATCCCCTCCTCCAACTCTCCCAGGGAGGGGCTGGCCCAGGCGAATTTCCCCGCCATGGCCTTTTCTAACTGGACGGCGTCGAAACGCCCGACCCCGCTGGCGCCCAGGATCTGGGTGGCGAAGCGAGCCGAGAGGAAGGCCTCGTCGGGAACCAGGGACGTGCCACCGGGGCTGTAGGCGGTGAAGGAGACCTCGTCATTCTGGAAATCTGTGGGCTTGAGCACCACCCGCACGCCATTGTCCAGACGCCATTCGGTCACCCCCACCTCGGCGAGGAGACGCTCCTCCACGACGGCGCCGGGAGTGGGCATCTTGGCCAGCAGGGGACCTTCCAGGACCTCGTCCCGGTACGGCTCCAGAGGTGCCTTCGCCACCCCGTCGAAGACGGCCAGCAGTTCCTCCTCGGTGGGGGGGGGCACCGCTTCGTCCTCGGGGGCCACCACGACGAGGACCCGATTCCCTTCCACCTTCCAGGCTTCCGCCGCGCGGTTGACCTCCTCGACGGTGATCCTGGGGATCAGCGCCTCCGCCATCGCCTTCTCCTCCGCGATCCCAGGGATAGCCTCCTGCTCCAGGAAGTGGCGCACCAACTCGTCCGCGAAGAGGGAGGAGTCCTCCTTGTCCCGCTCCTGCCAGGCCTGTTCGTAGCTGCGCAGCATATCTTTCTTGAGCCGCTCCAACTCCCCCGCGGTGAAGCCAAAGCGCTCCGCCCGCTCGACCTCTCGCAGAGTCACCTCCAGGCCGCGCAGAGCCCCGCCGCTCGGGACCACGGCGGTGCGCACCGCCACCCCACGGGTACGCCCCAGGGTGTTGGTGGAGGCGAAGGCGAAGAGGAAAGGCGGGTCCGCCTCCTGGCTGAGCTCCGCCAGACGATTGTTGAGCAGGGAGTGGTACATGGAGCGCACCATCGCCCGGCGGAAATCCGCCACCGTCTCGTCCGGTCGGTAGTCGATCTTGGTGTGGACGGAAACCATGGTGCGGGTGAGTTCGGGGTCCGTGACGATGGAAAACAGGGTCTCCTCGTGGCCCGGTACGGGATAGTCCAGCCGCGGTCGTCGCGGGGTGGGGTTCTTGAGGTCGCTGAAACGGCGGCGAATCTCTGTCTCCACCCATTGCGGTTCGAAATCCCCCACCGCCACCACCGCCATCAGCTCCGGTCGGTACCAGTCCCGATAGAAGCGCCGCAACGCCTCGTGGGGCGCGTCGCGCAAGACCTCCAATTCGCCGATCACCTTGCGCTCCGCGTAGCGGGACCCTCGATACAGCACCGGGGTCTGCTGATCCCGCACCCGCGCCCCGGCGCCCCGTCCCAGCCGCCACTCCTCGACCACCACGCCCCGTTCCTTGTCGATCTCCTCCCCATCGAAGCGCAGCCCCCCGGCCCAGTCCCGCAGGATCAGCAGCGCCTTGTCCAACTGTTCGACATCGTCGGTGGGCACCGTCAGCATGTAGACCGTCTCATCGAAGCTGGTGTAGGCGTTGACGTGGGGGCCGAAGCGCATCCCCACGGATTCCAGGTATTGCACCAGTTCCGTCCCGGCGAAGTGCTCGGTGCCGTTGAAGGCCATGTGCTCCACAAAGTGTGCCAGTCCCCGCTGGTCGTCATCCTCCTGCAAGGAGCCCACATTGACCACCAGGCGTAGTTCCGCCCGGTCCTCGGGCCGGGCGTTGGGACGGATGAAATACCGCAAGCCATTATCCAGTTCGCCCTGGATCAGCGCCGTATCCACCGGCAAAGGCGCCGCTGGATCGAGCCCTCCCCAGGAGCCTTCCGGGATCCCTGGCACCGGTGCCTGGGTGGGGGCTGGAGCCGGAGCCGGAGCCGGAGTCGTGACGCAGGCCGCCGAGAGCAGCAAGGGAAAGAGCAGCAGGGCGCGAGCGAGAAACTTCATGGGGGAATCCTTCCTTGTGCGATGAACCGGGGCGCCGTCGTCGGGGGTGCGGGCGACCTCAAGAGCGTAGGATACGCGGAAAGGGGCGCCCGCCCAAGTCCTTCTGGCCCTTTCCGCACCCGGACCCTCACCCCCTCAGTCCCCCTCTCCCAAGGGGAGAGGGGGAAGACCGGAAAAATCCCCCAGTCCTCCTGGTAAGACTCCCCCCTTTGAGAAAGGGGGGAAGCAAGAAACCGTCTTGGTTCCGCACCCTTTAGGGTGCCATTGGGTAGCCCCGGGTGTGAACCCGGGGGCGCGGTGGAGAGCCCTCACCCCCTCGGTCCCCCTCTCCCAAAGGGCGAGGGGGAAGAGAGAAAAATCCCCCAGTCCTCCTGGTAAGACTCCCCCCTTTGAGAAAGGGGGGAAGCAAGAAACCGTCTTTGTTCCGCACCCTTCAGGGTGCCATTGGGTAGCCCCGGGTGTGAACCCGGGGTAACGGTGGTGCGGTCGAAAATCCCCCCTCGGTCCCCCCTTTGAGAAAGGGGGGAAGGCGGAATCTGGAATCCCATGGGGCGGGTGGGGGCGCCCCTCCTTTCTCAAAGGAGGGGTTGGGGTTGGATTTTCGGGAGGTCCCCCCTTTGAGAAAGGGGGGAAGGCAGAATCTGGATTCCCGTGGGTCGGGTGGGGGTGCCCCTCCAGTCTTTCCAGGTTGGGCAAAGGAGGGGTCCGGGGTAGATTTCCGCGAAACCACGTAAGATGGCGCCGCCATGGGCAACGTTTTCTCCAAGATCCAGAAAGTGCCACGGAAACTGCGGCGGCTGCTGACCCTGCTGAACCCCCGGCGGGTGTGGCGAACGGCGGCGTGGTTTGGCGGCCTTGCCGGGGAGATCCGCCGTCGCCGTCGGGAACATCGGCTGACCGTGGCGGTGGATATCTGCGCCTTCGGCGATACCCTGACCGGCATCGGCTGGTACCTGTTGCGTACCCTGGAGGCCCTGGCGGAGCGCGACGATGTGCGGCTGCGCCTTTACGGCCCCTTCCTGGTGGCGGGCAAAGGGTATGACGAGGCCCTCCAGACGCAGCCCCCTAAGGGCGCAGCCCTGGAATTCGTGCGGACCCGCCCACCGGAGGATCTCTCCATCGCCCCCTGGACCCTGGCCAAAATCGTCCAGAAGGCCCAGAAGTTCTTGATCGCCCTGGACCACAACCAGGTGCTCTTCGCCCCTAACTACCTGATCCCGCCGCACTTCCGCCGCGCCGCCCGGAGCGGGGGAAGGGTGGTCTCGACAGTGCACGACCTGGGCTTCCTGAAAGTCCCCTGGTCCCTGGACGAGCACACCTTCGGTGCCCTGGAGCAACGCCTGGAAGAAACCTTCGCCCAGAGCCGCCGCATCATGACGGACTCCCACGCGGTGCGCGAGGAGCTGGTGGCGATGGGTAAGGTGCCCCCGGAACGCATCGTGGCGGTAACCCTGGGGCCGGGCCAACTCGCCGGGGCGGAGACCACGCCCGGAGCCCCGCCGGAAGGCACCCCGGAGCATTACGCCCTCCACGTCGGCACCATCGAGCCGCGCAAGAATCTGAAGGTGCTGCTGGCAGCGTGGCAACAACTGCGGGAGACGGGATACCCGGCCCCAGCGCTGGTGCTGTGCGGCAAGATGGGATGGAAATCGGAGGGGCTGGAGGCGGCCATGGAACAGGGGGAAGCGGAAGGTTGGTTGCGCCGCTTCGGCTATGTCGACAACCCCCAACTGGCGGCCCTCTACCGCGGTGCCTGGTGCGTCGTCTTCCCCACCCTTTACGAGGGCTTCGGCCTTCCCGCCGTCGAGGCCCAGGGTCTCGGCGTGCCGCTCCTGGCCAGCGACATCCCCGTCCTGCGGGAGGTCGCGGGTGATGGCGCCCTCTACGCCCCGCCGGAAGATCCCCAAGCCTGGGTCGCGTCGGTCCGCCGTCTGGCGGAGGAAGAGGGCTTGCGGGACCGGCTGATCGCCGCCGGGCACGAGAATGTGCGGCGCTTCACGTGGGGGAAGGTGGCGGAGTCGATGCTGACGGTGTTCCGGGAAGTGGCCGAAGACTAGTCATCACCCAGTGCTTTCCGTACCTCCACCAGCACCGAAACCGCCTCGTCCACGTCTTCGTCCCGGGTCCGCCACGACGACACGCTGAGCCGAAACGCGGGCCTGCCCTGCCAGACCGTGAGACCGAACCAGATCCGACCGGTCTGCTGCGCGGCGGTCTGGATGGCCTGGGTCGCCGCGTCGGTCTCCAGGCGCACCAGCACCTGGTTGAGGCACACCCGATTGAGGACCTCGAACCCCGCATCCCGCAGTCCGTCCGCCAGCCGACGCGCCTGGCGGCAGTGGCGCTCGACCAGATCCGCCACGCCCCGGCGGCCCAGGGTGCGAAGCACCGCCCAGATCGGAAGGCCACGGGCGCGGCGGGAAAACTCGAGCCCGAGATTCTTCTGGCTGTCCACCGACGCGGAGGAGTAGGCGGCGTCGCTGTTCATGGCGGCGGCCAGGGCGTCGGCGTCGCGGCAGATGGCCAGGGCGCCGTCGTAGGGCGTATTGAGCCATTTGTGGCCATCGGTCGTCCAGCTGTCGGCACCGTCGATTCCGGCGGTGAGGTGCCGCGTCTCCTGCGACGCCCGAGCCCACAACCCGAACGCGCCATCGACGTGGACCCAGGCACCGGCGTTTCGGGCTGCGGCCACCAGGGGCTCGAAGGGATCGAACTCACCCGTATTCACCTCGCCCGCCTGGAGGCACAGAATCGTCCGATCATCGAGGGGCGGCAGCCGCTCTGGATCGACCCGACCGTTTTCGTCCACCGGCGCGCGCACCAGGTGCCTGGTGCCGAAGCCCAGGATGCGCAGCGCCTTGACGACCGTTATATGCACCGTTTCGGGCACCACAACCCGCACCCGCGGCGCACCGCGCAGACCGTCTTCGTCGAAGTTCCAGCCCTTCTGCTCCAGCAACTTGCGCCGCGCCGCCGTGAGGCAGACCAGGCCGCAGGCGGACGCCGAGGTACCGAAGCTGACGGCGCTCTCCCGGGGCAGGTCGAGCACGTCGAGGATCCAGCGCGCCGCGACCTTCTCCAGCCGGTCGGCGACCGGCGAATTGGCGAACGACGAGGCACACTGGTCCCAGGCGAGGGCCAGGCGCTCGGCGGCGGTGGCCACCGGCAAGCTGGCGCCGATGACGAAGCCGAAGTAGCGGGGGCCGTTGGAGGTCACGGTGGCGGGGGTGCCGACGTCGTCCAGAAGCTCCAGGGTGTCCAGCGCCGCCTTGCCTTCGTCGGTCAGTGCCTCGTCGAAGCGTTCGAGTCCGGCGAGCGCCTCGGGTCCGGGGAAGACAGCGCGCTCATCGACGCTCGCCAGATAGCGCGCCGCGCGGTGGTCCGCTTCCGCCATGAGCCCATCGGTCAAGTCCTTCATGCTTCCACCTCCTCGCCCCCCAGAGACACCGCCGTAGCCGTCACGGTGATACCGCCGACCGTCGTGGAGAGGGCATACGCAACAGGCTCCGCGGCAACACCGTCGAATTCACCGAGAAGGGCACCGGTGGCGATGGTGGCGGGGCCGCAGAAGCTCACCTCCGCCTTGGGGCTGTCGTAGCGGATCGTGCGCTCCAGCCCTTCGATGGGCGCGACGAAAGCGGTTTCGGAATCGCCGATCTCCGCAACGATACGCTGCATTTCTGCTGCGGATGGCAGCTCGGCACCGATCCAGACGCCCGCGGGTTTGCCCCCCTGCGGGTCACTGGTGAAGGCCGAGAGACGGCGGAGAATGGGGGCCTCGAAGCTCGATAGCTGGGTCATGGTCGGACTCCTGAGGAGGTTCTGGGGCGATGAATATTGGCCGATCATACCTGCCCGCCCTGGCACCATTTCGACAGCGCTCCGGGCCCCATCTCGGAGAGCAGCACCCAGCCCCCCTGGGAGAGTCACCGCCGACGAGTTCACGGCTTCGCGGTAAAATGCGCCACCATGGCCGTCCCCTGCCCCCGCTGCGGGCGCGAATACGACGTCACCCTCTTTCCCTTTGGTCGCACGATTTCCTGCACCTGCGGCGCCCGGGTGGGCATCGCACCGCGAAGGCGTCCCCTGGGAGCCCCGGGGGAGAAGCGCTTCTTCGCCGACGTGATGCTGGGGAGCCTGGCCCGCTGGTTGCGCTTCTTGGGATTCGATTGCGCCTACGACCGGCAGATTGAGGACGGCGATCTGGTGCGGCGGGGCATCGAGGAGGAGCGCGTCGTGCTGACCCGGGATCGGAAGTTGCCGGAGGAGTGGTGGGCACCGGGCATCTACCGGGTCCAGGCCACCCGCCTGCAAGGGCAACTGCGGGAGGTCTTCCACCACTTTCACCTGGCCGATTCCCTGCGTCCCCTGACCCGCTGCGCCGAGTGCAATCACCCCATCCGCCCAGTGCCCACGGCGGCGGTGGCGGATCGGGTACCCCGGCGGGTACTGGAGTTTCGAGACACCTTCTACCAGTGCGGCGGGTGCGGGCGGGTCTATTGGGAAGGCACCCACACAGCCCGGATCCGGAAGACCATCGAGGCGCTTTTGGAAGAAGCTTGAGAGACCGGACGGGCACCCCAACGCAGGGTACCGGATGCCCGTCCGCCAGGGCGTCAATGCCCCGTGGTGCAATAGAAATCCTTGAATTCCCGGATGCCCCCGGCCTTCGCCGCCGCCCGGCATGCGGGGTCATGAACTTGACAGCGAGTCACATCCGGCTCGTTATCGCACTCGGGGCAGATGACCGTCACCCCTCCCACATTGGTGCACCAGCAGACCTGCGCGTCGGGGGGAACTTCGTCGTCCGGAGGGAAGATCCCATCCCCCACCAGCACCCGCTGCGCCGTGTCCGGCGCGGCAACGGCAACCTCCATCGCCGCCTCGGCCTTCGCTCCCTGTGCCCCCAGGCCCAGGGTCAAACCGAGGCCCAGGACACACAAGCATCCCAACAGGATCGTCGCTTTCCTTCCCATCGTCCATCCTCCTTTCCCGGCGGCAAGAAACCGCACAGAAAAACCTGCGAAAACAAAAATGGTGAACCTTACGTCGTGCTCAGTATACGGAATTTTGCCCCGACTTCACACCATCACCGACCGGGCTCGGAAGAGGGGCTGAGCCAGCGCGCTGTCCCCCTCGACCCGGGCGCGGGCCTCGGCGTCCTCCGGCGTCAGGGCGTGGAAGAGCAGACGCCAGGCGGTGTCGGCGTCCAGGACTACGGTCGTCGCCGCACCCTCCGCTGCGCCAGCGAAGACCCGCCAGGCCGCTTCCTCCCGCACCAGGGACCAGCGGGCACCCTCCACGGTCAGCACCAGCGCGGTTCTGGCGGGGGCCTCCAGCGCGCGATAGGTGTGCGGCAGCACCCGCACCGAGATGTCCAGCAGGGGTGCCAGCCACTTTTCTTCCAGCAGGATCGGCGGCGCCCCCACGGCGTCGCGGATCTGCATCTGGTGATGCCACCACTCCGTGTACTCGCGACCGAGGTGCATCCAATTCTTCGACATTTCCTCCCCCGCCCAGGCGACGGAGAAGAGGGCGGGTTCCTGGAGCGGCAGGGAGCGATAGAGCGCCACCACCTGGGGTCCGGACAGCGCCAGCCAATCCATCAGCACCCGTGGACTCAGGCGTTCGGCGGCGCGCACCCAGTCGGCGTTCAGCTGGTTCAGGAACGCCACCAGGTCGCGGTAGCCCCGAATGGGGGTTTCCGGCGGCACCAGGTGGCCATCGCGCAGGGCGGAAAGGGCGCGCAACTGGCCGTCCAGCAGGTGCGCCGCGACATCTCGGACCCGCCACCGCCCGGCCACCGTGGACCGGTTCCAGTCCTGGTCATCGAGACTCCGGAGCAGGTCTAGCAGCGCCTCGTGAAGGGGCGCGAAGAGGGGCGTGGTATCCAGCGGGCGCAGGGGTTCCATGGCTCTGAATTACTCCTTCTGCCACTTCACCCGCGTGTAGGCGATGCGGAAACCGTGGCGTTCCGCGTTGCGCTGGGAGGCGGAACCGGGCTGGGTGCCGACCATGGCCAGGTCGCAACCGTGGCGGGCGGCGTAGCGCAGGCGATAGTCCAGCAGGGCCTGCTGGGCACCCTGGCGACGGCCTTCCGGAATGGTGCACGCTCCGGCCAGCAGAGCGACGCCACCGTGCCAGGTCATGGCCCCCACAGCGATGGGCCGACCCTCCAGTTCCGCCACCAGGGAGAGGCAATCCTCCCGCTGGGTACTGACCAGGCTCAGTTCCGCCAAGAAGGGCCCAATTTCCGGAACCTCGCTCCACCCCTTCACGGACACCTCCGCCCACATCTCCCCCTCATCGGCCTCGATGGGTCGCACCACGATGCGCTCCTCGATCCCGAGGTCCATCTCCGGCTCCGCCGCCAGGGGACGACAGAGCACCGTGGAGAATTCGATGGGCCGATAGCCCCGTTCCCGGAAGAGGGTCAGGAGTTCCAGTTCCGCCAGGGGGCTCACCTCGTGGTGAGTGGGGGCGCCCCGTTCGGTGAAAAAGGTTTCGATCGCCTCCAGGTGTTCGGCGGTCACCGACTCGAAAAGCCCCAGGCCGAAGGTCTGGGTGATGGGTGAATCCGGGCCATCGAACATGGCATAGGCCCCCGCCACCTCGATCCACCCCACCTCCCGATCCGGAAAGACCCGACCGCGGGCTTCCACAAACTTGGCATTGCTATCCGCCTCCGCCCGCTCCAGGCGGCGGGCGAGATTACGGTCGGCGAAAAACGGCATCGTGTGTTCCTCCTGACAACTCGATACACATTGTGGCCGAAAATGCCGCCGTGGGGGAGGCCCCTCACCCCCTCTCAGCCAGAAACAAGGCAAGGCGGCCCCGGGGGGCCGCCCCCCTCACCCCCTCGGTCCCCCTCTCCCAAGGGGAGAGGGGGAGGCCGGCAAGGGAAGGCAGGCACCTCATCCCTTCCCGCACCCTTTAGGGTGCCATGGAGTAGCCCCGGGTGGGAACCCGGGGTGGCGGCGGTGCCCCCCTCACCCCCTCGGTCCCCCTCTCCCAAAGGGCGAGGGGGAAGCCGGAAAGGGAAGGCAGGCACCTCATCCCTTCCCGCACCCTTTAGGGTGCCATTGGGTAGCCCCGGGTGGGAACCCGGGGTACGGAAGGCGCCCCCTTGGAGAAAGGGGGGAAGAAAGAAGGGCAGGGGATCAGGGTCACGCACTGCGCCGTTGGGGCGCCTCGGTCTGCTGCCGCAGCCACTCCACCAACTCGCCCAACTCATGATCCCAGCCGCCGTTGTTCTGGTCCCGGGCGGCGAGGTTCTCGAAGCCGGTCTCGCGCAATTCCAGCAGGGTGCCGCCGCCTTCCCGGGGGGTTAGCGTCCACGCCACCCGGGTCGTGGGGGCCTGGTCGATGGGGGTATCCGCCTGGCGGGCCCAGGACCAGACCAGGGTTTGGTGGGGCTCCGCCCGTTCGATGCGCACCGCGTAGCTACCGCCGCCACAGTCGGCGGCCTCTCCCTGCTTCTCCCAGACGAAGGCGCCAACATACCCAGCTTCCGGCTGAAAATCCGCTTCCCGGTCCGGGAACCACTGGGCCAGTTCCGCGCTGTCGGTCAAGGCTTGCCAGACGCGCTCCGGCGAGGCGTCGAGTTCGAGGCGTTTGTGTATTTCGAGGGTCATGGTTTCTTGCTCCTATCTTCCACGGGGTGATCGGGGTTGTTCTCCAGGTGCCGTTGCAAACGCTCCAGGCGACGGTCCCAGGCTGCGGCGTAGGGTGCCAGCCACTGCTCGATCTCCTGCAAGGGCAGAGGGTCGAGGGAATGCAAGCGCTCCCGTCCGCGCCGCTCCACCGTCACCAACCCCGCTTTCTGTAGGTGGTTCAGGTGTTTGGTCACCGCCTGTCGGCTGATGGGTAGATCCTCCGCCAGTTCGGAAAGGGAAAGCGGTTGCCGTTCCCGAAGCCGGGCCAGAATCACCCGCCGGTGTTCGTCCGCAAGGACCGCGAATAGCTTCGACATGATCCCACAATAGGCAACCCACAGGTTGCATGTCAAGCCCCGACCTGAAACTGATGATTCCTATATACTGCACACAAGAACATTCCGAACTCGGTGCACCTGCCCTATGAAGACCCTTCTTGACCCGGTGCTCGTCGTGATTCTAGTGCCGGTCTTCGCCGTCCTGGCTTTCAGCCCCGCGCTGGGACCGCTCACCCTGATCCCACTGGCTCTCCTGGGTTTTCTATATTCAAGGAGTCTGTGGATACGTGCGTGGTTCCACGGCATGCCGCTGAGTCTCCAGACCGTTGTCGGCCTGCGTCTGCGGCGGGTCCCTGCCAGAACCCTGGTGGATTCAATGCTCGAGGCGCACGCTAGCGGGGTGCACCTGGACCCACAGGTCTTGGAATCGCACTATCTGGCAGGCGGAAGGATTCAGCCCATGGTGCAAGCGCTGATAGCTGCGGAGAAGGCCGGGATCAACGTCTCGTGGCAGCGGCTGGCAGCCCTGGACCTTGCTGGCGTCGATGTCCTGAGGACGGTGCGGGGCAGTATCAACCCAGAGGCCTGGCACACCTCGGTCAAGGTTCAGGCGCGGGATGGGGCACCCTTCCCCCTCAAGGTCCAGGTGACCTTCCGGCTGGACCTCTCGAGAGCGCTCGACCACCCCCAGGAGACGTTCTTCGAACGCCTTCACCAAGCACTGCGCGATCTCGTGGCTGGCTACTCTTCAGCGCACCATGTGGCAGCAGGTGCAGCGGCGATCAGTCAGCAGCTCATTTCAATGCAACTCGATCAGGGCACAGTCCTCGAAGTGCTAGATATCACCCCGCAGCCCGAAGGCGCCCTTCCTGAGTAGATTCACTCGACCGGGAACGCCCCTCAATCCGGACGCAGCAAGTACCGCACGAAGCGGTTGTTCTCGTCCACCAGGATGGCGGTGGCTTCGATGGGCTGATCGACCAGCTCGAAGCCGATGATGATGACCTGCTCGCCCTTCTTGATCAGATGGGCGGCGGCGCCGTTGGTGCAGATGACGCCGCTGCCGCGCTCCCCGGCGATGACGTAGGTCTCCAGGCGGTGGCCGGAGGTGTTGCTGACCACCAGAACCTTCTCGCCAGGCCACAGGCCGCACTTTTCCACCAGGTCCATGTCGATGGTGATGGAGCCGATGTATTCGAGGTTCGACTCGGTCACGGTGGCCTGGTGGATCTTGGAGCGGAATACCCATCTCATGACCGTGTATCTCCAGGCGAATCCTGCGGTCGGCGCCGGTTTTGCCCGTGGCCAGTCTCCGCGAACTCGCTGCGTTCAGACACACTCCGACTGTCCACGGGCAAAACCGGCGCCTCTCTCTTCTCCAGTCGCAGGTTGTCGATGAGACGGACGTCGCCGAAAAAGACAGCCAGGGAGGCCAAGGCGGTACCCTCAGGATTGAGGGTGTCCAGTTCTTCCAGGGTCACCGGATCCGCCACACTGATGTAGTCGATGCGGGCGCGGGATTCGGCCTCGATGGGCTCCCGGATCTGGCGGCGCAGCGTCTCGCCATCCCGCTCGCCCTGCTGGAAGGCCTCCCGGGCGGCGCTGAGGGCACGGTAGAGCACCGGCGCGGCGGCGCGATCCTCGGGGGTGAGGCGGACGTTTCTGGAACTCATGGCGAGGCCGTCGGCTTCCCGAACGGTGGGGCAGGGGACGATCTCGACGTTGATATTGAGATCCCGCACCATCCGCTCGACCACCGCCACCTGCTGGGCATCCTTCTCCCCGAAGTAGGCCCGGTGGGGCTCGACGATGCCGAAGAGCTTGGCCACCACCGTGGCCACCCCCCGGAAATGGCCGGGGCGAGCGGCTCCCTCCAGAGGTTCAGCAAGGGCGCCCATCTCGACGTACGTCTGGAAACCCGGCGGGTAGAGGGCCTCGGCGGTGGGAGTGAAGGCGAGGTCCACCTCCTCCGTCCGTAACAACTCCAGGTCCCGGGCCTCGTCCCGGGGGTAGGCATCAAAGTCGCCCGGGTTGTTGAATTGGGCGGGGTTGACGAAGAGGCTCACCGCCACCCGGTCGCACTCCTGGCGGGCGCGGCGCACCAGGGAGAGGTGGGCCTCGTGGAGGTACCCCATGGTGGGGACGAGGCCCCAGGTGCGGTCGCGGATACGGCTCATCTCCCGCAGCCGCCGGACGTCATCGATGTTTCCGGTGATTTCCATGGGTCTTGATCAGAGTGTCCAGTTCTGCGGCCAGGGCCGAATCGATGGTGCCGTCCACGACGGTGGTGGGGCGATCGGTGCGCAGCCGCTGCCAGTACAGCGCGTTGAGGGGGGTGGAAATTCCCACCGCCCTGCCAGCCCGGGCCACGGCCCCGCAGATAGCGTCGATCTCCGTCGGGCGGCCCCGGTCCACATCCTGCAACATGGAGCTGCGGTTGGTGGCGGTGGCCCGGCAGACCGCCAGCGCCTGCGCCGCAGCATCCCTCCCCGGACTCGTCCCGTCGCGGCGGGCGTAGCGTAGCGCAATCCCCCGCGCCGCCGCCACCGCCGCGACCTCCGCCGCCGCCCTTTCCAGCCAGCGGCGCAGCGGCGGCTCCGCCAGGGCACCGTTCTCCACCCCCAACAACGCGCTCAGGGGGTTGATGGCGGCGCTGACCGCCACCTTGCCCCACACCAGGGAGTCGGCGTTTGCCACCACGGAGCACTCCAATCCGGCGGTTTGGAAGGCCACGGCGGCAGCCTCCAGGCGACGATCACCCGCCGCCAACCCCTCCCGGGCAAAGTGGGTGGCACCCACGCCCCCGTGGCGCACCACCCCGGGACGGACCATGGCGGCGCCCTGGACGGTGACCCCCAGGGCGACGTTTTCCGCCCCCACGGCGGCGGCGAGCAGCTCCCGGTTGCCCAGGCCATTTTGCAGGGTGATGACCAGCGGAGGCGCCGCGGCCATGGCAGGCCACTGCTTCAGTAAAGAAGCCGCCACGGCGGCGGTCTGGGTGCTCTTCACCAGGACCAGGATCAGCTCCGGGAGACCCCGGGCCAGCAGGTCGGCGGCGGAGGTCACCGCCATGACCGGCACCCGCTTCTCACCCCCATCCGGCTGGCGCAGGACCAGGGGACCGGCCCGGAGCGCCGCCAGCTGTTCCGGCCAGTGGCCCACCAGGGTGACTTTGTGGTGGGGGGCGAGATGGGCGGCGAAGAGGGTCCCCAAGGCCCCGACGCCGAAGATCCCGATGTTCACGGATCTTCGGTCTCGAGCCATTGGAGGAACGCCGCGATCTCCGCCTCGTCGATGCCGTAGGTGTGTTCCGGGGCCGGGAAGGTGCGCTCTTCCACCGCCTGGCGATACGCTCCCAGCGCATCTTCCGTGGCCTGGCCCAACGCGGCGAAGCGCCGCACGAAGCGGGGTTGGAGGTCGTCGTAAAGGCCCAACAGATCGTGGTAGACCAACACCTGCCCATCGCAGCCGACCCCCGCCCCGATGCCGATGGTGGGGATGGTCAAGCGCTGGCTGATGGCCTCCGCCACTGGCGCCGGGACCATTTCCAGGACGATGGCGAAACACCCCGCCGCCTCCAGCGCCCAGGCATCTTCCAGCAAGTCCCGGGCCGTGGCGGCGGTGCGCCCCTGGACCCGATAGCCCCCCAATTTGGAGACGGATTGGGGGGTGAAGCCGATGTGCCCCATCATCGGCATCCCGGCCTCGACGATGGCGCGGACCGTCGCCGCCATGGGCCGCCCCCCTTCCAGCTTGACGGCGTCCATCCCCCCTTCCTTCATCAGGCGACCGGCGTTGCGCACCGCCTCGGCACGGTCCGCCTGGTAGCTCATGAAGGGCAGGTCCCCCACCCGGAAGCAGCGCTTCGCCCCCCGGGCCACGGCGCGGCAATGGTGCAGCATCTCGTCCATGGTCAAGGGCACCGTGCTGTCGTGCCCCAGCACCACCATGGCCAGGGAATCCCCCACCAGCAACAGGTCGATCCCGGCGGCATCCACCCGCTGGGCGCTGGGATAGTCGTAGGCGGTGACCATGGTCAACGGCTCGCCCCGTTCCTTCTTGGCTTGCAGGTGGTGCAGCGTCACCCTCTTCCCCTTCGTCATGGCGCGTCTCCAAAGGCGAGAAAGGTGCCCAGATAACGGGGATCGCCGCTCCTTCCATCCCGGCGCATCGGCACCAGGCCATCGCTGGAAGCCAGGCGCAGGCGGTAGACCCGGCCCTCCCCGGGCGTCCCACCGCTGCCGGTGGCCTGGCCGTCGCCGAGGAGCAACGTGATCGGCGTCGAGCGCTGTTTCTCCGACGAGTCGAAGCGCACCTTCACGGTGCCCCCACCCGCCTGGGCGGTGAAGACGTTGTCGGCGCTCACGGACTGGACCGGGAAGGTCAGGGTATCCCGAGGCGTGGTGGTGACCAACAGCACCTCGGCCTCGGTGGCGCCCCGCATCCAGACGCCGTGGGGGTTTTCCTCCTCGGCATAGAAGGCGTGGCGGGGCAGCAGCCACAGGGCGTCGCCCCCGGCGCGCACCCAAAAGTCCTCCAGACCGCCATGGATGGCGATGGGCACCTCCAGGGGGAGAAGCTGAAAGGCCGCGAGGCGCCCGTGGCGCTGACCATCCTCCCCCGGCGCGCCCCAGGCGGAGACCACCGCGGGTACCGTCCAAAGGCCCGCTGCCCCCAGGGCCAGGAAGGTCGCGAAACGGGGAAACGGCCACGGTCCTGCTGGCTTTCCTGTCGTCGGTCCCGGAACCACCGGCAGCAGGAGCAGGAGCAGCAAAGCCGGATAGAGGATCGCGAAATTCCGGTTGCCGAAGGCCCCGGTCCCCCCCAGGTAGCCGTGGGGCTCCCGCAGCAAAAGGAGGAGGAGCACCGCCACCACCGCGCCGAGGAGGAGCCACCCCGCTCGCCCGCCGCGCCGCCCCTGTCGGAGAAAAAGAAAGACCGCCAGCAGAGCGAAGGGGAAGTAGGGCAGCACCCCGCCGTAGCGCCCCACCAGCAGCAGACCCGCATTGGTGGGGAGCCACGCCGCCCCCGCGTGCCAGCTGCCCTCGCCCACCTGGCGCGGCGGCGGCGGCGAGGGCTGGTAGGTCGCCTCCCCCGGGAAGGAGCCATGGAAGGTGCGGGCCGCGCTCCGTTCCGGGGCCGCCGGTCGCCACTCCCCGGTGCCCTTGCGCTGCAAGGCGCCCACCACCCCCACGGTGACCAGAAGACCCACGAGAAGCAGGGGCACCAGCCGATAGAGGCGCCGCTGGCGACCCAGCAGCAGATCGACCACCGGCGGCACCGCCAGCAGCAGAAGCAGGGGCTCGATGGTGAAGACGGCCCCCAGCAGGACGCCCGCCACCAGCGCCACCGCCGGACGGCGCCACCGGAAGCCGGGCTCCGTCGGCGTTGCATCCTCCGGGGTGGACCGCCGCAGCCACAGCCACAACCCCAGGGGCACGAAGACCCCGGCGGCGGTGATCACCGTGGGCTCCAACCGCAAGGCGTACGCCGCCAGGGCGGAAGCCACCAGGGCGACGCCCACGAGGCTGGCTTGGGCGCCACCCGGACCCCGGCGGCGCGCCGTCGCGCCGCCCAGCCACACCATCAACACCAGAAGGGCCACCCCCAACACCGGGATCCCCGCCGGGCCGAAGACGCCATAGAAGGGCAGCGCCACCAACGCCGGCACCACCGGCAGGGCGTAGAACCACCCTTCCGCTCCTCCATCCCCCAGGCGCAGACCCGTGGGTCCGTCATTCCAGTAGCGGTAGGCCCGGGCCAGGTCCACCGGGTCGCAGCGCAGATCCTGGTCGTGCCACAGGCTTTCCACCATCATCAGGAAGGTGGCCTCCTCCCCCCGGGGAGAGGCTGGAACCTGCCACGGCAGGGCCACCGCGAGGCACAGCAACAGGGCGCAGCAGACGAGGGGAGCGAGGGCGAGGGGGCGCGTTCCGTCCATGACGCGAAACTCTAGCACCCCGAAGGGGATAACATCCCCCGCGTGATGCAAGACCCACTCTCTTTGCCCACCCTCGCCGTCGATCTTCGCGCCCTGGTGCCCACACCCACGGGGATCGGGGTCTACAGCCGCTCCCTGCTCACCGCCCTGGCCCGGCGGGGTGCGGCCCGCTACGTGGGGATGGCCCACGCGCCGATCCACTGGCGGCGGGAGTTGGAAGCCGCCGGGGTGACGATCGAGATCCAGCCCGCGCCCCTGGGGCAGATCTGGCACCAGGCCCGACTGCCGTGGCGGCTGCGGTCCGCCAGCGGCCAGGCTCCGAAGATCGACTTGCTGTGGACGCCCCTGGCCATCCTGCCGTGGTGGACCCCGGTGCCGGGGGTGGTGACGGTGCACGATCTGACCGTCTTTCTGTACCCCGAAACCCACCATTGGAAGGTGCGCGCCACGGTGGTTCCCTTCCTGCGCCGGAGCCTGCGCCAGGCCCGGCGGATCGTCGCCATCTCCGAGGCCACGGCGGCGGACCTGCGGCGCTACGCCCCGGGGTGCGCGGAGAAGATCCGGGTGGTCCACAACGGCGTGGACGCCGATTTCCGCCCCGCCTCGCCGCAGCGGATCGCGGCGCTACGGCAACGGCTCGGCTGCCCGGAGGGGTATCTGCTCTACGTCGGCACCCTGGAACCTCGGAAGAATGTCGGGCGCATCCTGGACGCCTGGGAGGCGCTGCGGGAAGCCCGCCCGGACACCCCGCCGCTGGTCCTCGCCGGGGCCGCGGGGTGGCGCAACAGTGGGCTGCGGCGGCGCCTGGAAGCGCTCCAGGGGGCGAGCGATCAAGGCCCGGGCGTCAAGCTCCTGGGGCACATCGACCGGGGCGCGTTGGTGGAACTCTTCCAGGGGGCCACCGCCTTCCTCTACCCCTCCCTCTACGAAGGCTTCGGCTTGCCCCCGGCGGAGGCCATGGCGTGCGGGGTGCCGGTGGTGGTCTCCAACGTCTCCAGCCTGCCGGAGGTGGTGGGGGATGCCGGTCTCCAGGTGCCCCCCCACGACCCCCAGGCCCTGGTGGAGGCGGTGCGGGGCCTGCTGGAGAACCCCACCCGGGCGCGAGAACTGGGCGAACAGGGCCGCCAACGGGTGGCGCGCTTCACCTGGGAGCGGACGGCGGCAGGGATGGAGGCGGCGTTCCGGGAGGCCCTGGCCAGCGAGAGCACCGCCGTGGAATCACGGTAGGAAAACGAAACGCAAGTGCCCCGTGGGGGCAGCCTCCGAAGGCGTCCCCCGGCCTTGCGGCCCCAGGTCCTGGGCGCGGTGGAACTTTGTCCCGATCCCGGAAATCCCATGCAGGAAGGCGACGGCGGAAGGGTGATTCTGAGCGACGGTGAAGCGCGGATCCACCGGCACCCCGGGGTGGAAGTTTTGGAAGAAGCCAGGGCCCTCGATCCCCTCCACCCGGACGATGCCCTCCGCCAGTTCCCACTCCACCCACTCCGGGTCAGCGAAGAAGCCGGTGAACTCCGGAACCGTCCAGGTGACACCGGTCATGGTGTCGTTGGCTTCGTTGCGCCACACCCCGTAGAGCGGTCCTTCCAACCGGTTGGCCCACACCCGATACGGCCCACGACCCCGCCAGCGGACGGCGCGCACCTGGTCCCGGGGCAGCGCGAAACCGGGGCCGTGGACCGGCCCGAGACCCTGGGCCGTATAGCGGTAGGTCAGATCCAGCGCGCCGCCCGCGAGGAGCCGCCAGCGAGCTTCCACCAACGGCCCGGCGTCGCGCACCACCACGGTGCCCGCTTCCTCCGCCGCACAGCCCACCGTCGCCGGGCGCGCCGTGGCCCCGAAACGCGGTCCCGCCGTCAGCGGCATGCGCCGATCACCCTGACGCAGCGCCACCAGTTCGCCGGTCGCGGCGTCGAGGTCCGCCGCCACCGAGGGTGCGCCGGGAAGGTGCAAGCGAAGGACCTTCCCCCCGGGGCCCTCCTCCTCCCGGCAGGTCACCGGGGAGATTTCCTCCTGGACCGCCGCCCCGGCGGATCGCTCCCCCACCGGCACCACCCACTCGGCCACCGCCTCCCCCGGACCGTCCACCGCGACGATCTCCAGAGCGTCCGCTTCGATGCCGGTGGGCAGGGTCAGGTCCAGCGCCCCGGAGTCTCCCGGCAAGATCGATCCGGTGGTCGCCACGCCCGCCGCAAGTTCTTCCCCTTCAATAACTTGCCAAGGTGCCAGCCTCTTTGCGGAAGGTGCCAGCCTCTTTGCGGAATCCTCCAGCCGGAGGAGACGCCAGTGGAATCGCAGCGTCTCCAGGTCCGTGAAGTGGAACTCGTTGGTCACCGTCAGGGGGCCCTCGAACGGCACCGGTAGCCGTTCCGGCAGCGCCAGCTGGACCGGCGAGAAGATGCGCCGCACGGTGGCGAAACTGCCCTCCGGCTCCCGGTACGGCCCGACGATGCCATCGGGGCCGTAGTTGGTGTACGTGTCGATCTTGCCGGCCTGGTCCGTTCGCAAGACGCCCTCGTCCACGTACGCCCACAGGAAGCCCCCCACGCCGTTGGGGGCGCCTCGGATGGCGTCCCAATAGTCCCGCAGCCCGGCACCGTGGCCGCCGTCGTAGAGACCGTGGAGGAACTCCGTGGAGAGGTACAGATCCGGCGCCCCCCACAGCCCCGCCCACCACCCTCGGACGCCCTCGTGGTAGAGGATCCGCCGCAGCTCGTCATAGCTCCGGTAGTGCAGGGTGTTGAGCCCCCGGAAGGGGCGGTCGGAATCCGGGTGCAGGAGGGGACGACGCTGGGGATCGAGGGTGTCGAAGAGGGGATCCAGGGCCGCGTTCCACCCCCCCTCGTTGCCGTTGCTCCACAGGATGACGGACGGATGGTTGACGTCCCGCAGGATCATCTCCCGCACCAGGGGAGCCCCCGCCTCACTGTCGTAGGCGTCGTGCCAGCCGGGCAATTCCAGCAGGACGTAGAGACCCAGCCGGTCGCACACCTCCAGGAAATGGGGGTCCGGGGGGTAGTGGGCGGTGCGCACGGCGTTGAAGTGCATCCGCCGGATGAGCCGCGCGTCCAGGAGGCTCACCTCTCGGCTGGTGGCGCGACCGGAGGTGGGCCAGAAGCTGTGGCGGTTGATGCCCTTCAGGCGGATCTTGGTGCCGTTGAGGTAGAGCCCGTCGCCGGGGCGCACCGCCACGGTGCGGAAGCCCACGGTCTCGGTGACCCGGTGCAGCGCCGCCGGTCCGCCGTAGGTCGCGGGCAGCAGCGTGACCTCCAGGCGGTAGAGCGTCGGCGTTTCCGCCGTCCACGGGGTGACCTCGGGAAAGACCCCGGCCAGACGCACCCGCTCCGCGCCGGGAGCCACCGAGGCGGAGAGCGGATTTCCGGCCAGCCCACCTTCCCCATCCCACAAGACCGCCGCCACCAGAACCGTTTCCTCGACCCCTTGCAGGTGCACATCCACCGTCAAGCTGCCGTCCCCCGCCGCGTCCACCGCCAGCCGTCGGATACCGACTTCGGGTCGGGCCTCCAGGAAGACCGGTCGATAGATGCCACCGAAGAGCCAGTAGTCCGCGTCCCGTTCCGCCCGGTTGACGGACCCGTTGGCGGAGGCTTCCCGCACCGTCACCTCCAGCAGGTTCGGCCCGGGGTAGCGCAGCAAAGTCGTGATGTCGTAGCGAAATTCCGTGAAGCCCCCCCGGTGCACCGCTCCGGCGAGTTGACCGTTGATCCGCACCTCGGTGTCGGTCATCACCCCGCCGAAGACCAGGTCCACCTGACGCTCCGCCCACTCCGGCGGCACCGTGAAGCGGTGGCGGTAGCGGCCTTCCTCCGGCTCCTTGGCGTCCTGGAAGCC